>Ga0326726_10003704_pt1 | contig 14046 bp, 8 predicted proteins | sample MHFenrmetagenome_2_FD_207603 | JGI IMG/M metagenome (GOLD analysis project Ga0326726, IMG submission 207603) | Lab enriched peat soil microbial communities from Michigan Hollow, Ithaca, NY, United States - MHF15MN | ecosystem: Environmental > Terrestrial > Soil > Wetlands > Peat | place: USA... | reverse complement strand
GTTATTCCTAAGTTGCATCAAATCTTTGTTATACACGTTGACAGAAAAACGCTGCAATTGTCGCATCAGCTTGCGATTCGGGCGGTCAGAACGCAGTTGGTCGATCAACGGATTGCTGGATTGGTATCGCACGATAACACCATGCTGACTCTTGTCATCGATCAGCTTGAAACGCAGGGCGGCAGTACGGAACTGGATATTGAGACGAGGGGCATCTGCCACAAGCAGATCCATGATCTTCTGCTCATCGAAACTGTTCAATCGTCCGTAATAAAGGCTGAAGTATTGCCTGAAGGCTTCCGGCAAGAGGGATGTTGCCAGTTCCGGAAATACGCGGAACATCTCTTTCCCGGCCTGTTCGGCCTTCAGCATGATACCGGGAGGCGGTGGTTTCGGTGGGTTGAACACAATGACATTCCCTCTTTCAAGTTTTCCTTCCCGATTGCACCTACCGGCAGCCTGTGCGATGCTGTCGAGACCGCTGAAGGCACGATAAACAACAGGGAAATCGATATCTACACCGGCTTCGAGCAGTTGTGTGCTGACGACACGAACAGGTTCCCCCTCGATGAGTTTTGACTTGATACCGGCGATAACTGCACTCCTGTGTTCGGGGCACATCAGAGCAGAAAGATGAATAGTCTCCTCCGGCATGAGCCCATGCAGCTCACGGCAATCTTTTCGGGTGTTGACGATGCATAGCGCCTGTCGTTGGGCTGTGAGGGCTTCAGCTATTTCTTGCCATTCATGCCGGGCATCAGAACTGCCAAGCATGTTCACCGTTACTCGCTGAAATACCTTGAACAGTCTTTCGGGATCGGACATCAGTTCCCTGACACAACTATCCTTGAAACCTTTCAGCACATTCTGGCCAGTTCCAACTCTGCCGGACAAGACCGGTTGTGTAGCCGTGCACAGTAAAAGCGATGTTCTGAAATACTCTGCAAGCGATTCAAGAACGGAAACGATCGGTTGCAGATACCCGGTAGGCAGCATCTGCGCTTCGTCAAGCACAATAACCGAATTGACGATGCTATGCAGCTTCCGGCATGCCGAGCTTTTAGCAGCAAAAAGAGATTCAAATAACTGCACGTTCGTGGTCACGATAATCGGCGCATCCCAATTTTCTGCAGAAAGCCTCGACTTCCAGGTTTCCCTGTCGGGATCGAGGTTGCTGTGATGTTCCAGAACGGCGTCACTACCGAAAACCTCACGATAAACCGCTACAGTCTGTTCAATAATGCTGGTGTAGGGAATCGCTACGATGATCCGGTTTTTTCCATGCTTCAGAGCATGTTCAAGGGCGAAAGCCATCGAAGCAAGGGTCTTTCCGCCACCTGTCGGAACCGTCAGAGAAAAAAGCCCTGGCGCCAGAATGGCATTTGTACGACATTCTTCAAGAATCACCTGTCTTGAGCGGTTTACCGGTGAATCGTTAGCTCCAAGCTGTTTGCGGGTCATGAACTGATCAAACTTCTTTTTCAGTTCGGAAAGATCGTAAGCCTGTTGCCGCACTTCAGCCTGATCCGGATTCATGAACATCTCTGTATCGAGAAAGTCAGCATCAACAAGACAGGAATAAAGCATGCGAATCCACAGGTGCATCATTTCAGGAACCGGAGTCTCGCTTCCGCATGGTTGCGTTGTCGGCAAGGAAACATCGAGTATGTCAGCCGGAGGATTACCCTGTAAAGCTTTTTGAAGATTATCCTTTATTTCGATCCGTTCGGACAATGTCTGTCCAGTGGTGCCGGGTTCTCGATACCAGTCAGGCAACCCCGTGTGATGCCCGGCAATGAGATAAGCCAGAGCTTTACCGATCATTTCATGTTTCTGCACGGCATGGATAGCTCCTGCAGCAGAATGGTCAATCTTGCCCATTGTCCTCCTCGGAATAATCGCCGTTGCTTCTTCGGATATATTCCTGCCACTGAGGATTGTATTTCCCGAGATCATGTAATAGGCCGGCAGACATTACCCAATCTCCATTACCGAATTCTTCGGCAAATTGGGCCGCTTTTTCGGCAACACGAATGAGATGATCCCTCAGGTCATGGACTTCCCATGAACCATCAGGCTTTTCTCGAAGATGGGCAACTGATTTATTGTGGTTTGAAGGCATAATACTGCTTGATGAATCAACGATTATGATCCCCTTCTGCTACTACTGAAAATCCCTCAAGCCTAAGCTCGATATAAATCAAAAGCAATCCTGCTTGACAATTATCATTGCAGTGTTGATATAATAAACAGATCAATTCAAACGGAATTTGTTTAAGGGGTTTTTTACGTCCGGTGTATCAGTTTAAAGTGGTGTACGTTTTGGGGTCAATCATGAACCATGCTTGGTCCCAATAATGTGCATCACCGAAATCAGCACTTTATATTTACGAAACGATCACATCAAACACAAGAAATACCTTATGTTACGGTCATTCTGAAACGAAGAAACAGACTAATGGGGATACAGGAATAATTGGAGCAACTCTTCAGCAACGTATGCCGATAAGTGCATGCCCCGCTTGTAGTCCCGGAATGTGATCCAGGACTACAAGCGGAGCCTCCAAAAAGTGAGGCCTTTATAGAATGGCGGGGGCAGAATAAGATGAGAAGCCTGATCCTCTCGGCAAGAGGACTTTAGGGCGCCTCTACATATTGTCGTGAAAAGTCCGGGAGCAATGCGGAGGAAGCCCTGACATGGGACGCAATGACTAAAACTCCTTTGCAATACCAAGAGACGTTGTAATCCCATTTGTATACGAGATATCAGCGTACCCTACCGAGCCATTAACTGAAAAGCCTAATGCCACAGGAACCGAAACATCTGCACTTGCGCTATATATGAACTCTGAATTGATCGACTCTAAACCGGCTCCGGCACGTAGCGACAAAGGTCCAACAACGTGAGCCCTGACGAATGGCTCAAAGAAATAGATAGGGCCTTCCTGCATCCAGTGTTCATCATTCTTTTTGTCATCCCACCTCAGTTCTGATCCCTCATGAACAGAAAAACCAACCGATATATCAGGAGAAACTTTCACCTCTCCATAGTAGCTTTCGACATCCATATTTTTTCCCTGAAACCATTTTTGTTCGAATCCTACAGAAAAAGGTGCGGCATTCGCAGTCGTGGCTGACAGCATAATCCCGAGTACTGCAAGCGTTTTTTTCATTTTTTTCTCCGTTTTTATTTTTATCTGTTTCCTGACAAAAATTCATGTAAAAGTCCGGCAGCCATTCCCCAATCACCATTACCGAATTCATCAGCAAACCGGGCTGCTTTTTCGGCAACATGCATGAGCTGATCTTTTCGGTCATGAACTTCCCATGTTCCATCAAGCTTTTCCCGAAGATGGGCAACTGATTTATTGTGGTTTGATGGCATAATAATGCTTGCTGAATCAACGATTACGATCCCCTTCTGCTACTACTGAAAATCCCTTAAGCCTAAGCTCGATATAAATCAAAAGCGATCCTGCCTGACAATTATCATTGCAGTGTTGATATAATCAGAGTGCAATTCAAGCGGAATTTGTTTAAGGGGTTTTTTACGTACGGTGTATCAGTTTAAAGTGGTGTACGTTTTGGGGTCAATCATGAACCATGCTTGGTCCCAATAATGTGCGTCACCGAAATCAGCACTTTATATTTACGAAACGATCACATCAAACACAAGAAATACCTTATGTTACGGTCATTTTGAAGCAAGGAAAATGACTTAAGTGATTTCGGAGGAAAATGGAGAATATGAAGCCACAAGGAGTGGACGAAAGAAGGTATACCCTGAATAATTTTATCAGAGCTTGTTTCGAGGTTGAATTAGATTGAATCTCAGTAATCAGGGGTATTGTGTAAGGCATAGTGAAAGACCTTTGCCTTTAATTATTTTCATAACTACCGGCTAACCGACATCAAAGCCTCTTAACTTTTTCTGCCGCGATCCTAGGCGATACTAACATTCAGTGTTTTAGCTTCGAACTTTTTTATCCCGGATTTTTAAGTACTGATGGAAAACTTTTTGCGGTTTTCATTTTTGCCCTCATTAAACGATGGAACCATCAAAAGAACAACACCAAGGGTGCAAGTATAGCGATAAAGTCAAAACTCATATGTTTCAGCCCAAAGAGCTGTTTTTAAAATCTGATGAATCGAGAGCCTTCGTAGACATAATATATCCAATCAACTTTATCGTCCTTGCTTTTAATACCAAATATTACAAGCTGCTTTCGATGAGATGAAAAATCAGAAAACACATCAGAGCTCTCCATGATTCGAGTATACATGGAAAGTAGATTATCTATTTTATCCTCATGACCAGGATATGTAATCAATACTTTTAACGGCGAATTATATATCTGCAACTTATTCATTTCTACTACAGTTGACTTTGAATCATTTTCATGTTCGATAGCAACGGCGATATACTTTGCATAAGTGGTACCATTTTTAAAATGCACTTCGTCAAGCTCTTCATAAATTACTGCATCAAGCCAATAGTAATCCTTGTTATATGAAGACAATCCAAGCTTTTCAGCTATTAAAGGCACCACTTCACCAAGTATTATTCCTGTATATACTTTCCAATTATTCCATTCAGTTGAAATTCTCGGTGAGATATGCTGAAGCTTAATGACTTCATCAAATTTCTCCTTAAATAATTCAGGTGTAATCTTTTTCATGATATTTTCACATTCATTTAAGATTATCTGCTACGGATTCAGTTTCCTGACTCATGCAACTGCGCCTTCCCGGCATCCAGAACCTCTCTTACTTTAAGTGCAAGTGTGGTGCGGGAAAATGGTTTTCCGAGAAACTGGATATCTTCATATGACATCCGGTCACTGTTTAATATGTCGTTGGAGTAGCCTGACATGAAGAGAATTTTCAAATCCTGATACTGCGGCTTCATCAAATCCGAGAGTTCTTTTCCGTTCATACCCGGCATGATCATGTCGGTAAGCAGCATATGAATGGTGCCGGGAAACGCTGCGGCCTTACGCTGCGCATCGTCTGCATTTTCAGCCTGAAGCACCTTGTAGCCAAAACCTTCAAGGAATTTGGAAGTTATCTTCCGGATTGACGCTTCATCATCAACGAGAAGTATGGTTTCGGTGCCGCCGGGACAACCGGCAATATCAGTTGACTTTGAACCCTTGGTGCTCAAACCTTCATAGCGGGGCAGAAAGACCCGGAATGAAGTGCCTGATCCCGGAATGCTTTCGGTGGAAATGAAACCTTTGTTCTGTTCAACAATGCCATAAACTGTTGAGAGTCCGAGTCCGGAACTGTTCATTTTTGTGGTAAAAAATGGTTCGAAAATATGTTCAAGTACCTCTTTTTCAATTCCATGCCCGGTATCGACAACCTCTAGCAGAACGGCATCGAGTAGTGTAATTCCAGGATCGATGTCGTTCATCTCTCCCTTCATGGCCACGTTTCTGGTTTTAATTGTCACAACTCCTCCATCATCCATGGCGTCGAAAGCATTTTTGATGAGATGCTCCATGATCTCGTTCAACTGTGACGGATCCATTTTTACGGGCCAGAGAGACGAGTCAGGGGTAAAATCAATGATTATATTTTTCTCTGTTCTGTAATGTGCTGACTGAATCGCCTGTGAGAGTTCCGCATTAACATTGAGTACCTGTGGAACAATAACCCGCTTTCTGGCAAATGAGAGCAATTGATTGGTCAGTCCGGCACAATGCAGGACAGCGTGGCGAATGTCAAGCAGACTTTCGATGGTCTGCGAATCAAGTTTTCCTGATGCGATCAAGAGATCGGTATTACCAAGAATTGCCTGGAGTTTATTGTTGAAGTCATGACCGATACCGCCGGCAATTCGAGCTACCGACTCCATTTTCCGGGAATGGAGAAGCTGTTGCTGCAGCTCATCTTTTTCCAGTTCAATTCGTCGCCGCTCGGAAATATCACGATCTACACCGATAATTCCAGTCAGTCGGCCCTCTTCATCGTGAATAAACGTGGTCATCACTTCGGTTGGCGCTACTGAGCCGTCTTTGCGAAGCTGATCAAATTCCGAGAGAGCAAACCTCGCTGACTCATCACCACTTCTCAGTAACATAAGGCGACGGGCTATCTCGCTCTCGGCAGCAGCTCTCGATGCGGGCGTGTAGGCATCGAACAGCGTGTGCTGCAGCACCTCCTCAGGCGTAAACCCCTTCTGACGGAAAACCGAAGGCGATACATAAAGGTATTTTTCACTTTTAAAATCGTATAACCAGATCACGTCTCCGGTATTTTCCGATATAAACCTGTAGAGAGAGTCATGCTCCTGAAGAGGTTTTTTCAGAAGATTCTCACCGGTTAACTCTTGAACGATAAGAGTGCAATGTTCTCCGTTGTCACTGGCTGAACCGGCAATATGCACAGGAATTTCCTGACCGTGATTCACGCAGGTTACTTCACAGAAATCACTCTGGCTGGAGGAAAAAAGATTTTCAAGAAAATCCTTGAAAACCGGCCGGTCGCGTTCAGCGATACAGCACGCAAAACTGCATTCATTCAGTTCGCAGCCAATTTGCTCAAGAAGTTTCGATCCGGTCAAGTTCACTTGAACTACCGTACCGTCACGATTAAGGCTCAGATAAACCATCGGTGCGTAATCATAACGTTCGATTTGATTTTGCAATCCATCCTCCGGCTCTCTGTCAGATTGAAAGAACGCCTTACATTGCATATTGAGTTCTGCCCTGTGAAAAGCCAGCATACGGGTAATATCCTGCAACTCTGACTGACTCGAGCAGCGATTTCGAATGTTTGACAGACGATCATTCAAATGAAGTGCCGCTCTCTTGCGCATAGCAATAAAGTTTTTGGGATGATCGTTTACTTTTGTCATAACCTACACTCCTCTTACCGGGAAAGAATTCCTGCAATATTCGACTGCATCGAAAAACAGGTGCAAAAACCTAGAACTGTTCAGCTTCGGGAAAAGCAACAAACCGATTCGATCTATCGGTTTTCAGCGCCCGGTTCGTGTTATTTACGGAACAGATTGGAGCAGCAGCTCTTTTATGAGAACCGGAAACATTGAATGAATGGGGGATTCACTCTCCCGGCTTGAAACAATTTACAAAATTATCACACTAAACACAAGTCTAAATACGCAACCATATTACGTCACAAAAGGGCGGCGCAAATTTCTCATCATCCCCTGTCACGCAGATGCACTTTCACTTGACAGACAATGTAAGTCTCCGATTTTATCCGGATGACACTATTATAATTATTTTAATCGACAGGTAGAGTGCGACGTATTACCGATTTCGGAATCATGATCGGAAAAATTTGAAAAGGTTTTTGCGTATGATCCATTTAAGCAGTTCTATCACAGGCGCAACCGTTGCAGCTGAACCAATCACGATTGTCCAGTCTTCCGGGGTAAGCAGAAAGGTGCCGAAGATTTTACGAAGAACCGGAACGAAAATAATGGCCGCAAGCATCAACAGCTCCCAGGCGATTGCGATGTTGAGCCATTTATTTGCAAAGGGGCGATTAAGCAGCGATTTTGATTCGGAGCGGAAGTTATATGCTTTGAAAAACTGGATCAGGACGAGGGCGACAAAGGTCATGGTCATTGCCTCCCGAAGGGAACGACCTGAAGCCAGCGCCCACTGGAAAAGCGAAATGTTGACGATGGTAGACCATATTCCGCCGGTCAGCATGAGAGCAAGCACGGTTCTGGTAAATATTCCTTTTTTGGGATCAGTCGGCGGACGCAGCATGATATCACGTTCGGGAGGATCGACAGCAAGGGCAAGAGCCGGAAGGCCGTCTGTGGCAAGATTCACATAGAGGATCTGGACTGCCGTCAGGGGAAGAGGAATGCCCATCAGGGTCGCAAAGGCCATCAGACCGAGCTCACCGATATTGGAGGAGAGCAGGTAGGTCAGATATTTTTTAATATTGTCATAGATCCCTCTCCCCTCTTCGACGGCAGCAACAATCGATGCAAAATTGTCGTCAGTCAGCATCATGGCGGAAGCCTCTTTTGAAACGTCTGTACCGGTAATGCCCATGGAGATACCGATATCGGCTTTTTTAAGGGCCGGTGCATCATTCACCCCATCGCCGGTCATGGCGACTACCTCTCCGTTTTTCTGCAGGGCTTCAACTATGCGGAGCTTGTGCTCGGGCGCTACCCGTGCAAAAACCGATATCGAATTTGCCGAACCGGCGAGTTCATCATCACTCATGCTTTGCAGCATCACGCCCGTCACCACTTTTCCATCACGTAAAATACCAAGTTCAGCGGCGATTGCTTCAGCGGTCAACGGATGGTCTCCGGTGATCATGACCGGACGGATACCCGCAGCAATGCAGTTACGTACGGCTTCGGCAGCTTCAGCTCTCGGAGGGTCGATCATACCTGCAAAGCCTAGAAAGGTCATCCCTTCCGAGGCTCCATCGATACCCGAACCCTCTTTAACGGCAAGGGCAAGCACCCGCAATGCCTTTCTTCCGAGTGCATCCGCTTCGGCAAGGAGTGCCGATTTCATCGCATCATCAAGAAGCGTATCCCCGTCACCGGAACGAGCCGCACGGCAACCTGCGATCAGTACTTCAGGGGCTCCTTTGATAATGGTTTTCACGGATTCACCGTCCCGGTGAGTGGTCATCATCCGTTTGGTTTCGGAGGAGAAAGGCTGCTCCGCGATCCGTTCATGCAGCCGCTGAAGCTCCTCTGGCTGCATTCCGGCTTTTCGGGCTGCTACGAGCAGTGCGCCTTCGGTCGGATCACCGGCTACCTGCCAGGCGTCTTCCCCGTTTTTCACCAGCCGTGCATCGTTGCAGAGAATGCCAGCCAGGAGCAGCTCCTGCAAACTTGCCGGCAAGGGAGCGCCTCCCGGAACGCTAAAGGTCCCCTCCGGACGATATCCTGAACCACTCACTTCAATGAGGGTACCTGAGGTATAGAGCACACGCACCGTCATCTCATCACGGGTGAGCGTACCGGTTTTATCGGAGCATATCACCGTTGTACTGCCGAGAGTTTCAACTGCGGATAGGCGGCGCATAAGGGCATGGCGCTTCACCATGCGCTGAACACCGAGGGCAAGGGAGATGGTGACTACTGCGGGAAGGGCTTCGGGCACAACGGCTACGGCAAGGGCTATACCGAAAATAAGCATTTCTATAAATGACTGGCCGCGGAGCAGACCGAAAGCCACAATGACCAGAACAATAACCAGTGCCGCACGGGCGAGCAGTGAACCGACCTTGTCAAGATTTTTCTGGAGCGGTGTTTTTTCGGTTTCAACTCGCTGCAGCATGGCGGCGATCCGGCCGAACTCGGTCTGCATACCGGTTGAGACCACAATTGCTGTTGCGCGCCCGTAACTGATGGATGTGCCTGCAAACACCATGTTCCTTCGGTCGCCCGGTCCCGACTCTTCTGCAAGAACCGCTCCGGCCTCTTTTTCAGAAGGGAGCGACTCCCCTGTCAGTGAGGCTTCCTCTGCACGCAGATTAAGTGCCTGCAGGAGCCGGGAGTCTGCGGGAACCCGGTCGCCAGCAGCAAGCAGCAAAATGTCGCCCGGGACAAGATCGACAGCACTGACCACGCTCTCCTTTCCGTCACGACGTACCCTTGCAAGCGGAGCCGCCATCTCCCTGAGCGCTTCGATTGCTTTTTCAGCCTTGAACTCCTGAACAAAACCAAGCAGCACTGCAAAGAGAACGATAACGGCAATGGCAACGGCTTCAAGCCCGTGACCGAGCAGGGCGGAGAGCGCAGTTGCAATGAGGAGGGTAAGAATGAGAACATTATGGAACTGATCAAGAAGCAGCTTCCAGGGGCTTGCCTTCCGCTCGGCCTCGATCCGGTTAGGGCCGTAAAGCCCGAACCGCACTTCCGCTTCGTTGGAACTCAGACCGTCAGAAGAGATCCCAAGCTTTTTTTGAGTCTCTTCGGCGGTAAGGGTGTGCCAGGCTTCAACAGTCATCTTTCAGCTCCGGTGAAATTATACTGCTTAACGTGGGGCCGCTGTAACTTGAAGAGAGCGGTACCCCTTAAAAACTTACGGCTGAAGCCTTGGCGGCCTGCTTCAGCATAATATTCCTCCATCCCGGACCGGAGAGTTTTTCTGCCAGCGCAACCACAATATGGAGCGGCTGGATACCAAGGTCAAGGTTTCGTCCAAGCCCCTGTACGCATGACGGACAGTTGGTCAGTATGACCCGGCTCTCAGTATGATCCATTACTTCCTGAATGGCATCCCTTTTACGGTGGAGCATGGAATCGGTAATGTCCGGCCGTGAAAGCGAGAGCGTGCCCGCCTCGGAACAGCAGTGCGGCACAGGAGTCACGCTGCTGAACCCGCCCAGGGCCCGAAGGGTCTGAGATGCCTTGCCGGAAAGCGAGTCGTGACAGGGAGCATGGTAGAGATAATCGCCTTTGGCATCGAGTTTCAACCCTTTTTGAAGGGCGTAGGCAGAAATATCAATAATTTTTCCGCCGAAAAGCTTTCCGGTTTCAATGACGTCGAGCCCCTCCATGCAGGTTCCGCAGGTAACCACACAGGCATCGAAATCAAGGTAGGAGAACATCTCCCTGATCTGACTGAAAAGTACGGTATTGCGCAAAACGATGCTTGAGTACTGTTCGACCTTGGCATTGACATGCGCCGGAAAGCCGCAGCAGAGGAAGGGGGGCGGAAGCACCACCCTCGTGCCGAGCTGAAGCAAGAGATGAATTGCCGCCATCGATATGGCGGAGTTAAGCCTCTCGGAACCGCATCCGGGGAAATAGAAAATATTCCCCTTCACTTTACCTTCGGGCTCGAATACAAGCACCTGGTCAGGGCCGCACTCCGGCAGAAGATCACGCAGCGTCTCTTCGGGCACAGGCGGCACGGCAGAACGCAGAAGCCTGAGCGGGTAGAGTGCCGGCGGGTCGTTTTCCGGCTGAAGCGGTCCCGATAGTCTGTGGCCCGCCCTTTGCGCCGCGCCGCCGGCACGGAGCACCGTTTTACGGAAGAGTGCGTTAAATGCCGGTGAGCGGCTGTTAAGGTAGCTCAGCGTCATTTCCGTGACCGGGGAGGAGTGTTTGAATCCCCAGCTCGTAAGAATTTCGCGTTCAAGCACTGAAACCTCGCCGGTATCGATATCAACCGGACAGGGTTTGAGGCATTTATGGCAGATGGTACAGTGATCGGCAACCTCCTCAAGCCATTTCAGAATGGCAAAATCAGTCGTACGCTCGCGCTGGGCGTCAAAAAGCAGCGCTTCGATGAGCGAACCGATGGCAAGGTTCTTGTTGCGGGGGTGATAGAACATCCCGCGTGCCGGATAGTAGACGCAGCAGTCGGTTTTGCACTTGCCGCATCGGATGCAGTAGTTGACCTTTTTTGAAAGCTCTTCGATCTGGGCCCGCTTGAGTATGTGCGCTTCAAGTTCGAGCAGATTGAACGAAGGGGTGAAAATATGGTCGAGTGCCTCAAAATCATCCAGCTTGCCGGGATTCATGATCCCTTTCGGATCAACCTTGCTGCGGTATCGTGAAAGCTCTTCAATAATGGTCTTGTCGAGATATTTCAGCTTGGTGACGCCGATACCGTGCTCTCCGGAAACAACACCGCCGAGTGAAACAACTTTTTCCATGACGCAATCAATCACCTTGTCGGCACGCTCAAGCATGGGCCGGTCATTGGAGAGTACCGGCACATTGACATGAACATTGCCGTCGCCGGCATGCATGTGTGTGGCCAGAACTATTCGCCGGTCGCGAACCTGTTGGAAAGCTCCGTCAAATGCCGCCTCCATGTCGGGGTATCCCTGAACGAGCTCTCCGAGTTCCCTTTTGAGTTCCTCGGTAATTGCATGCGTACGCAGGGCGTCGGGCGGGAGTGACGTAATTTTTTCATCGAAGATGCGGCAGAGCTCAACTCCTGCAGGGATTTTTGAGGCAAACCGGCCATCATCTTCACTCACTTTCGCGGTCGCAAGAATTTCACTGGCACGTTTGACAAAACGTCGCTGTGCATAGCGCTCTTCGGCGATATTGAGTTCGTCGATAAATCGCGCAAATTCCGCAAGCACTTCAAGTGGAATCACTATATCCTCATTGAGCTTGAAGGCATTGGTGCGCCTGGCTATGGCACCGAGTTTTTTCCGGTCCGCCCAGAATCGGACAGCTTCAGCACTGTCTTTTGCCACAAACATCAGCGTATTCGGATGGTGCTCAAGCAGCTGCTCGACACGCTGAACGCCGCTCTCGACCTCTTCAGAACTGTTGCCGGCAATATCTATAAGGAGCACAGCTTTCGGAGTCTGGGCTCTCGGGGCCTTTACCTTGTAGTCGATAGCCCTGATATACTCATCATCAAAATGCTCGAGCGCGAGCAGCGCCTCGCGATTCTCCGAATGAAGAGGAAATATTTTTGACAGCTCAATAATGACACGGCTGGCTTCATCCATGTCAGGGCCGAAAAACTCAAGACAGAGAGTCTTTTTTTCGGGATATTTCGGATACAGTACAAAAACGGCAGAGGTAATGACTCCGTCAGTACCTTCTTTCTGAAGACCGGGAACCCCTCCAAGCGCCTTGTTGGTAATATCCTTCCACAATCCTTTTTTTCTGATATCGGTACCGAGCAGTTTGATGCGTTCAATCAGTTTACCCGAATCGTTCCACACCTCGAAGGTAACGGTATCCTCATGCAGAATTTTCCTCAGCCGGTGATCAACACGTTTTACCGTCCAGTTCTCTCCCGTCGGCATGGCCATCCGCCACTCCAGGAGATTATCGATGCATGTGCCCCACCTGACGGCCATTTTGCCTCCCGCATTTTCGGCAATATTGCCGCCGACCGTACAAGACCATTCACTTGTAGGATCGGTAGCAAACACAAGGCCATGCTCATCGGCTTCCTCCATCGCTTTTTCAGTGACGACGCCCGCTTCGACTTCGATCACCGAAGCCTGAACGACAGTGCCGTTTTCAAGCTCAAAATTGCGTACCGCGATCCCTCTGATGCGGTTGAGTTTTTCCATATTGATTACCACGCATCGAGACCGGAGCGGTACCGCCCCGCCGGTCAGGCCGGTTCCGGCCCCGCGCGGAATGATGTTGAGCCCCATATTGGCAATTGCAGTAATGAGCGGCGCAACCTGTGACTCCTGATCAGGGGTCACAACTGCTGAAGGCAGATGCAGTCTCCAGTCAGTAGCGTCGGTAGCATGAGCTGCAAGAGAAAACGGGTCGAACAGAACATTGTTCGCTCCGACAACTGCTCCAAGCTCTCTTTTCATTCTGCGGCGCAGCTCAGGTGTTTTTTTAACGGCTGAGCGAAAACGATCAAGCTGCTCGCGTACTGCGGCCACAATTACGGTAACCCGGGCTTCACCGTTGGATGAGCCTGTAATGGTGTCGAGCTCATGAAAAGCGCGTTCGAAAAGCCGCCTGCGACGGGTTGGTGAATCGACCAGTTCCTGAAAGAGGTAGGGGTTGCGCCGATGTATGAGAATTTCACCGATAATGCCCATCAGCAGCCGCGCCGATCTTCCTGTTACCCTCAGTTCACGAAGTTCGTCGAGCATTCGTACGATTTCCGGACCCATAAGAAACGATATCGCCTGCCGGTCTCCGGCAGACGTATAGTTGAACGGTATTTCGCGAGGAGCAGTTATTGCGGCTTTAACTGATTCGGAGCCTGTCATTAACGTCATGGATATAAAGAAAAGATGTTCCCCTGTATTGGCTGAATTCTGCAACTGATCAACGTTTCCGTATGTTCTTTCATCCGGAAATCACTGTAACAGAAGTGCAGCACCAGTTACATTATGGGGATATTAACAATCGCGTCAAATGCAGTAAATCTGCATTACAAGGGCACCACTGTAAATTCAATTCTGCGATTTTCCGGTTTGTCGAAGCAATCCGGCTTTGCAGTTTTCACCGATATTCGGGGCTTGCCTCAATTTACAGATGTACTACAAGTTAATAAACCGGATTCAAAGGTTGAACATTCCGCGAAAAATAACTCTTCAGGGGGCGGGTGAAGTGAGAATTGCTTCAGGCAT
>Ga0326726_10003703_pt1 | contig 14046 bp, 9 predicted proteins | sample MHFenrmetagenome_2_FD_207603 | JGI IMG/M metagenome (GOLD analysis project Ga0326726, IMG submission 207603) | Lab enriched peat soil microbial communities from Michigan Hollow, Ithaca, NY, United States - MHF15MN | ecosystem: Environmental > Terrestrial > Soil > Wetlands > Peat | place: USA... | reverse complement strand
GGCGTCGCGATTTCGCGCGAGATCGGCGAGCACCCAGCACGCCGTGTCGATCGGCGGGAGGAAGTACACGTCGATCAGTCCGGGCCTGGCGTCGTAGCCCATGCCCGGGTTGATCTCGCGCGGGATCGCGAAGTAGATCGGGGCGATCTGCGCATGCAGGGTCGTGGCGAGGTGGAACGACCCCTTGTTGAAGTGGCCGATTTCCCCCGAGGTGATGCGCATGCCTTCGGGGCTCAGATACACCGAGTCACCCGTATCTCTGAGGATCCGGTCCGCGCGCCTGAAGATTTCGACTCGCTTCTCCGGATACTCTTGCGGCACCGTCCAGAAGATCCGGATGAGCGTCCCCACGATGCCGACGGGCGGCAGCTTCTTGAGGAAGCCGCTGAGAAAGAAGCGCGTTCGTGGCAGACCGAGCGCGATGAGCACGAACAGGTCGAGCGTGGACGTGTGGTTCGACACGTATATCGTTTGCAGGTCCGCCGGCTGCGGCGCGCCGTACACGCGATAGCGCACGCCCCAGATGCGAAGCGCCGCCGCTCCCAGCCACCGCGCCATGACCTCCGAGTAGAATCGGCGAGCCAGAAAAAGCGTCGGCACGGCGACGACGAGCATGACAAGGGCGCCGAGCGTGAGGAACGCGAACGTGGCGCCGAGACGGATGCGCATGCCGGCGGTCATACGCGTCTCCGGCAGATCACCGTCTGCATCGCGAAGTTGAGCTGCTTCTCGAACGCGAGCACGGGCGAGAACAGGATCTGGCCGATGAAGTACGGATAGATCGCGCGCGACAGATTGAGTCCCCTGCCGCGAAGCACCTTGAACGCCGCACCGGCAAAGAAGTAGAAGAACGCCGGGAACGCGCCGTACGGCAGATAGTCGACGACCTCGAGCCCCGCTTTGTCCATCGCGGCGAGGAGCGTGGTCCGATCGTAGAGGACCGTGTGTTGCGGCGCCTGCAGCCCGGGCCACCGATCGCGATAGAGTCGGAACGTCGTGCTGTCGAGGCGCGGCACCTCGATGATCAGGCGGCCGTCCGGCTTCAACAGGTCGCGAGCCGTCGCCAGCGTGCGCATCGGGTCGTAGTCGTGCTCGAGGAAGTGCCACATCGTCACGAGGTCGAACCGCGTGTCGCCGAAGTCCTGTTCGTAGAACAGCCCGCAGCGGAAATCGACTCCGTCGAGCGTCGGGCTCGCGCTCAGGTCCTTGAAGTCCACGCCGGTGACTCGCGCTCCGTGAGTCGCCCGCATCTTCTGGAGGAACGTCCCGACCGCGCAGCCGACATCGAGCACCTCGCTGTGCGCGTCGAGCGGCACATACCGGCTCACGATCTTGTCCTTCTGCCGGTCGTGCCGATCCATCGCCCAGTTGAAGAAGCCGGTGAGCGGCCCCCAGTCCTTCTTTTTTCGATGCGCGATGTACTCGTCGTCGTAGTACGACTTGATGTGCTCCACGGTGAGCCGCGGGTTCTGATACCGCAGCCCGCATCGCGCGCACGTCACGAAGGTGAAGCGCCCGGGCTTGCCCGTGAGGTCGTCCTCCGCCGTGATGAACGGCGAGGACTCGGAGGCGCCGCAGAGGTAGCAGGTCACCGTCTCGAACTGACTGGCGACGGGCGGCGCGAGAGTGGGTGCCGCTTGCGGCGGTGTGGCGATCGCCGTCATGGGAGCCTTCCCCCAAGAAAGGTTGCGGTGGCGATGATCACCGAGGCGAGCGCGCACTCGGAGATCGCAATCCGGCGCGCGACGATCGACGCGCGGAGCGTCGGGTCATCGATGATCTCGTAAACACAAAGCGCGAGATACAGCGACGCGAGCGCGGCCGGCGACGGCGGCGTGGGCGACGCGGCGAAGGCGAGGAGCGGATACTTGAGCAGTACGACGTGGTTGTTCACGACGCGATCCGTGCGTGCGCGTCGCAGGCGATACCAGAGGGCGAGCAGCACCGCGGCCGCCCCCACGGCGCCGAGTCGTGCGGTGGCGCGCGGTCCGGCGGCAACCAACAACGAACCCGTCGTCGCCAGCGCGATCGCCAGCGCGACGAGCTGCGTGATCGATCCGGCGACCACGGTCACTCGGTGCGGATGCTCGCGCGAATCGCGTGCGCGATCCTCGAGGTCATCCCACACGCGAAACGCGAGCGCCAATAGGAGCGCCGTCAGCGCGGCGAGCGCGAACTCCATCGCCGTTCGACCCGTCCACCTGTCCACCCGTCCACCCGTCCACCACCCCGTCGCCGCCATCAGCACCGCCAGCGGCACGAACACGCGCAGCCTCGCGCGCTCTCGCACGTAGCGAACGACCAGCTCACGCGACGACATGGATCTCTCCGCGGTCGCCGTCCACCGTGACCGTCGCGCCGCCTGGAATGCGCCGCATGGCGTTCTTGACGCCGACGACGCACGGAATGCCGAATTCGCGCGCGATGATCGCGCCGTGGGACAACATCCCGCCGCGCTCGATGACGAGCCCCGAGATGAGCGGGAATACCGGTCCCCACCCCGGATCCGTCTGTTTGGTGACGAGCACGTCGCCGCGCGCCAGACGCGCCGACTGTGTGACGCTTTCGAGCACCGTCGCCCGTCCGGTAGCCCGTCCGCCGCATGCGCTCGTCCCGGTCAGCGTGCCCTGTGCGTCCGACGGCGGGACGGCGCCCGGCTCGATTGCGTTCGCGCCGTCGCCGAAGTACTCGCCCTCGGGGAGCGTGAACGAATCCGGCGGCACGGTCGCCGAGAGACGCGCGTGCTCGGCCTGGCGCGTCGCGATGACCGCGTGCACCGAGCCTGAAAACATCGCGCTGCCGCCCGTGAGCTCGAGTACCTCCTGCCACGTGAGGAAGAACACGTCATCCCGCTCGGCGATCACTCCTCGTTGCGCCAACTCCGCGCCTATCGCCAGCGCGATGCGACGGCACCGGCTGTAGAGCAGCGCCTGTTTGAGCCGCGCTCGCTCACGATACCGAATGGCGGCGTGGACACGCGGCAGGAGGAGCATGAGCAACCTCGCCCGCACCGGATTGAGCTGCGCCGCGACCGTGCGCGTCTCCCGCTCTCGCGCCTCCGCCTGCGCTCTCAATGCGTCGCGCGGCGACTCGGCGTCGCTACGTGCGTACGCCCGAACCACATCGATGAGCGGCGCAGGATCCTCCTGGAAGCTCGGCGTCGTGAGCATGAGCTCTTCGGAGCAGCGAAAGCCCCACTGATCCAGGAATTGCCGCAACGCCGCGCGGAACTCGGCGAATCGCGCGTCGGTTTCGATCGCGGCGACGACGGCGCGCGCGTCGCCATCGACGAACAATGCGTCCAGCGCCGCGTCGCGACGCACCATCCGCGACAGATCCCACAGCCGAAGAACCGGCTCCCCGCTTACGACGTCCGGAATCGCCTTGAGCAGCGACGTGTGCACCGCCGCACCGAGTCCCGCGCCGCGAAGAAGACGCTCCAGCGCGCCGTAGCTGATCATCGCCGCGCCATCGGCGAGTGACGCGTCCAGCCACTTGTGACAGCGGATCTCGATGAATTCCGCCAGCAGCTCGCGCAGTTCGGCGAGCGACATCCCGTCGAGCCGCGCCGGCTCCGCGCGCGCCGCGAACTCGTCCACCGTCCGCTCGAATCGCTCGATGCGCCGTCCGATCCGAAGCAACAGCGCGATCGCTCGCGTCGCGATGACCCCGACTTCGACCATCTGACGAGCCTTGCCGCGCTGAGAGAGCACGGGCGCCTCGATTGCGCTACCGTCGGCGCCGACGAACGCGTCGAAGCTTCGCGTCAGGGCATCGCCGAACGGCGCGAGACGCAGCACGGAATGAATCGAAGTCAGGTTGTAGTACATCCGCGCGCCGTGGACGCCGATGATGCGCTGAAACGCCGGCTCCATGGCACGGATCCGCGCCCGCGACACGCCGCATGCGACCGCGAGGTTTCGGAAATAGTTGGTGTAACCGACAGCCGCGATCGAATACAGCAGCGGCGAGATCGGCCGCGGGAAGTTCTCGTTGACGTTCGCATTCGACCACGCGATGCGTCGCCCCTTCCCCGTCGCCGCCGCCGCGCCCGGCATCGGCACCGGCGCTGTGATGGGTCGCGACTGCACTACGTACAGCGACCCGCCCCGATCGATCGCCCACTCCACGTCCTGCGGCGCGCCGAACTCCGCCTCGAGCACGAGCCCGGTGATCCGCAGCTGCTCCACCTGCTCGTCGTTGAGCGAGCACTCTCGATGCCGATGGAGCTCGCGCGCCCCCCCCCCGCTGGCCATGCGATCGATCGCCAATCGTCCCGGATCGACCTCGCCCGCGACGAGTTTGTCGGCGAGCCCCGGCCCGTATTCGACCAGCATCTCGCCGGTCGACGTCCGCGTGAACAGCACGCCCGCCACCCGCGCGTCCACCTGTCGCTGAACGACGACCCCCATCCCACGCATCGCCACACCACGCGCTGCTCGATAGAACGAGACGCGCTCCGACCAGAGCGACGCCCAAACATCTCTCACTGCCTGATCGAGCTGCTCTTCGTCGCTCACGTGCAAGATCGAATCGAGCTGCCCCGCGAACGACTCGCACGCTCCATCCTCTCCCACCGCTGAGCTTCGTACGACCACCGATCCTCGCGCCAAGAGCGGTTTCGCAGAGGTGACCAGCGTCTCACGTACACTTACCGGCATCGGCGCCGACCGCACGAGCTCCCTCTGCGCCCCCTCTGCGTCTCTGCGTCTCTGCGTTAGAGCAGTTCCTGTCTCGCCCAACGTGCCGAGGTGCTCGCCCAGCGCGCGCGTCGTCAGGACGAACCCATCGGGCACCGCGACCCCCGAGCGCACGATGCGCCCGAGCGCCCACGCCTTGCCGCCCACGAGATTCGCATCAGTCGCCGCGCCAAGATCGACGCAGACGTCGCCGACCATCGCCGCGCCCGACACTGGCGTGAGAGAGATCTCCAGTAACGTCATGCCGGCCGCGCCTTGACCCCAATCCGGTACAACAGAACGCTGAACGCCAGATGGATTCCCGGCCCGATCACCAGCACGTAGACCCAGGTCATCCACGGCGTCGGCACGACCAGCGAGATCGCCACGAGCATGCCGATGATCGAGTCCACGCGATCGACGACGAACATCACCGCGGTGCCGACCTTTCCCCCCGCCGGTGGCGCCATCCCCGGCGCGACGTCGAGTTGTCGCTTGACGAAGGAGTTCGGCAGCTCGCCCAACATGAATCCGAGCCCGGCCCACGCGCCGAGGGTCGCGTAACCCGGGGTGTCGAGCCGCCACAGCTCGGCGACGACCGACGGCGCCGCGCGCGAGAGCGTGAAATGCAGGAGCGCGAACGCCGCGGCGGCCGCAGGCACCATCACCACGAAGCCGCGCACCGTCTTGTTCTCGCCGAACACTCGCTTGCCGCGGAAACGCGCGCCTCCGTCGAGCGGCGCGAGAAGCCGTCGCGACGCGGGCATGCGCAGCCACGCCGAGTGGGCGAGTCCCGCCAACACAAAAGCGACGGTCAGAAAGAGCGCGCAGCCGAGCGGATCGGGAGTCATCGAATGCGGCCGCTCAGATGTCGGCGCCGGTCTCGAGGCGGTTGTGGAACAGGAAGAGCTCGCCCGGAAGCGCGCGCGCGCCGCGGATCCACGCCCACAACCCGATCTCGTTCTCAGTTTCGTAATGCACCTCGCCGAGCCGGTAGCCCGGCACGTACGGGTACATGTGATGCAGCTCGTGCGCGTCGATGTGGAGCAGCAGCGACGACAGCCATCGCGGGAAAACCAGCGATCGCGTGAACACTTCCTGCTCGATCGTCGGGAACGGACGCACGGGTTCGCCGTGACTCAGGTTCTGCGGGATGTGCGTGTGCTGGCTGAGGAGCAGCAAATCCTCGGCGACCAGCGTGAGAAGGAGCGCGACACCCACCGTCCGCAGCGTGGTCCCCACGCCGACGACGGCAACGATCGCGATGTAGGCGGCGAGCAGTGCGAGCGAGCTCACGGCGAGCTTCCGCCGATCGTCGCGCTTGGGAAACAGCTCGAGCAGCCTGGGCCAATTCCAGAAGTTGTTCAGCCGGTACAGCATGGAGAACAGCGGAATCCAGAGTCGCCAGCAGACGTTGACCAGCAGGCGCTCGAATAGACCGAGCTCGCGTGGAACCAGCGCCGCCGTCGTCGGATCGACGTCCTGCCAACCGGTCCACTTATGGTGGCGGCCGTGCACCCGTTTCCAGTTGTAGAATGGGATGATCGAAAAGAACCCCGCCACCTGGCCGAGCACCGCGTGCAGCCGTTTAGTGCGGAACATCGTCTCGTGCCCGCACTCGTGCAGTACGGCGAACCATTGCACGAAGCCCAGCGCGAGCACGATCTGTCCCGCGAGCCAGAGCCAGACCGCGCCTCTCAGGGACAGCCAGAACCCGGCAGCGGTGAAGGCGATACACTCACCGACGCACAGCGCCCCGGCGAGGTTCGATGGCCGCAAGTGCGCCAGCTCGCTCGGCTTGGGCGGTGTCGCTGACGCTGCGATTGGGGCGACGAGCTGCTGCACAGCGGCCTCCGGGTACGGGATGAGGCGCTTCCGCTGCAGGTGCCGGCAGAGCGCGTCAGCGGCCAGAATAGGCCGCGACGGCACGCGGGCGAATACGTCAAATAACGTATGCGTGCCGGCGTTGCCGGCAAGCCGCCGATGAGCGGCTCGAGCTCGGCTACTTCACGACCTCGAACGCGCTCGACGGAACGCGCGACAGCGTCGCCAGTTCGTCGTCGCTCCAGCGCGGATCCGGCGCGCCGCTCACGTACCAGCCAGAGCCATTGTCGGCGACGAACATCCCGTAGCGCATCATCGCGCGCAGAATCGCGCGCACGGGTGGCGAGAACGACGTCGTGTCGAAGGTCGCCTTGAGCCGCACGCGCATTCCCATCGGCGGCAGCGCGCTGCTCGTGTCGCTGCTCGCGTAGTGACGCGCCGGCGAGATGTACGCCTTGCGCGTGCGCGGGCAGGTGAACCGCAGCGCGTGATCGATGTGCCCCTGCCCCACCGCCTCGTCGTATCGCACGAGTCCGGGGAAGATCGGCAGCCCCGCGGCGTCGGCCGACGTCCACCCCGCGGGGCGCAGCCCGTCGGAGCCGAGGTCGAAGATCGCCCCCGATCCCGCCGTCCAGCTCTTGCCCCCATTCACCGGATGCGCGTCGTACAGCTCGTACAGCTTCCATCCGTCGATGTCGACGACGAGCACGTGTCGATCGCCGCTCGAGGACGGACCGCCTTCGATCGGCGCGTCAGCCGGAATAGGATACGGCCCCGGGTCGCTCTCGTCGGCGTAGTCGAACGACACCGGCACCTTCGCCTGGCCGGAATGCACGACGATGTATGGAATGCCGTTCGGCGCGCCGTCCCACACCGTGCCGAAATCCGGATGCAGGTTCCGCACGCCGCACGACGCGATCAGCGTCGCCGAATTCGGAGCGACCGGAGCGCTCGAGATCACGGTGTTCCACGGATTGTCGTCGGGAAATGGACGCCGCCCGCCAAGCGACTCGCCGCCACTCGCCTGCGGCTGATTGCCCGGATCGTTGCTCGTCGTGCTCGTCGTGCCGGACGCGCTGCACGCAGCGAGGAGCAGAACCACGAGAGATCGGGAGGCGCGAAGGTGTTCTGTCATTCGGGAACGCTGTCGCAAACCGGGACGCCGCGACCGTGCCCCCCGTCACTGATTCCCTGCCACGAATCGCGTCGTTCGCGCGGGGGCGATTACCAGCGGATGATGCGCTTCAACAGATTCGCGATGCTCCGCCCCGCTTGCTCGAGCGGATTCTGGCCCGGCGGAGTGATGATGTTCCCGTTGGCATCGATCGCGATCTGGCCCGGCGGCGGACCCGTGTGCACGGCGCACGTCTCCGCCGGCTCCGCGCCCGACCTGAACCACTGCGTCGTGCGAACGGGGCACCACGGCGTCGCGAGCTGGCCGGTGGTCGGATCCACGACCTTCGAGGTCATCCCCGCCGGCACCGCGAAATCGCCGCCGCGCGGCTCGCGCCAACCCGCCTGATAGACCTCCGCCCACGCCGGCGCGGCGAGGCGCCCGCCGCTCGCGTCCGAGGCGATCTGCTGCGGCGTGTCGTAGCCGAACCACACGCCCTGCACGAGCGTCGGCGTGTAGCCGACGAACCACACGTCGGTCCCGTCGTTCGTCGTGCCCGTCTTGCCGGCGATCGGACCGGTGATCCCGTAGTCGCGGATGCCCTTGCCCGTGCCGTAGTTCACGACGCCTTCGAGCATCTCGGTCAGCTCGAACGCGTCGCGCGGGTCCATCGCCGGAATCGTCGCCGCCTGTTCCTGCGTCCACAGCAGCGTGCCGTCCGGCGCTTCGATCCGCGTCACGAGCCGCGGGGTCACGCGGTTGCCGCCGTTGGCGAACGGTGCGTACGACGTCACCAGCTCGAGCGGCGTCACGTCCTCGGCGCCGAGTGCGATCGCCGGCACCGGCGTCAACGGGCTCACGATGCCGTTCTTTCGCGCTGCCGCGATCACCGCGCGCTCGCCGACTGCTCGGCTCACGCGCACCGTCGCCGCGTTCGCTGATAGCATCAGCGCGCGCGCGAACGTGATGCGGCCGTTGTATTCGAAGTTGTAGTTCGCGGGCTTCCACACGGTGCGGCCGATGTCCACTTCGACCGGATCGTCGTCGACAGGTTCAGAAGTCTTGTATCCCGCCGAGAGCGCCGCGGCGTAGACGAACGGCTTGAACGCCGATCCCGGCTGCCGTTTCGCGTAGAACGCGCGGTTGAATCCGCCGCGCTGCGTGCGCCGCCCCGGCACGAGCGCGCGGATGTCGCCGTTCGCCGGATCCATCGCCACGAGGGCGCCCTGCACGTCGTCCGGCACGCGCCCATACGTGTCGCGCGTCTCGGCCGTGATCGAAGCAAAGTGCTTGATCATCGTCCGGTCCGCCGCGCGTTGAAGCGTGTAGTCGACCGTCGTATAGACGTTGACGTCGCCTTCCTTGAGCACGTCGGGGAGCACCGAGTCCACCAACGCGCGAACCGCGTCGAGCGCGCTCGGCTCCTGCGTGATCGACGGGCGCCACTCGTTGTCCGCGATCTGCAGCTTGGATTTCGTGGCGACCTGCGCCTGCGTCTTCGTGATGTAGCCCTGATCCGCCATCAGCGAGAGCACGACGTTGCGGCGCTGCACCGCGCGCGATGGATTCCGCCGCGGCGTGTATGCGGATGGCGCTTTCGGCAATCCGGCGAGCAGCGCGCCCTCGGAGAGCGTGAGCTGCGTCGTGTTCTTGCCGAACAGGTCGCGGCTCGCCGCTTCGATCCCGTTCACCCCGTTGCCGAGGTAGATGACGTTGAGGTAGTGCTCGAGGATCTGATCCTTCGTCAACTGCGATTCGAGCAGGCGCGAGATGCGCAGCTCGATCAGCTTGCGGCGCAGCGATCGGCCGTGATACCGATCCTGCAAGAAGCTGTTGTGCGCCACCTGCATCGTGATCGTGCTGAAGCCCTGGCGAATTCCGCCGGCGCTGAAGTTCCGCGCGACGGCGCGCAGCACGCCGTGCCAATCGAGGCCATTGTGATCGTAGAAGCGGCGGTCTTCCGTCGCGATGAAGGCTTCGCGCACGTACGTCGGCACGGCGGACAACGGCACGTTCACACGGCGCACGTTCTCGAGGTGGCCGAGGAGCTTGCCGTCGCGGTCGTAGACGTTGCCCCCTTCGCTCGGATGGAACGCGCGGATGTCGGCCCGTGTGGGGCAGCCGTAGAAGCCGCATGTCGCCAACCACGAGTCGAACGCGATCAGGCCGACGCAGGCGGCAAACAGCAGGCTCAGCCAGGGCCAGTGCGTCCGCAGGCCGTTCGAGGCGTCGCCCGGGTCGCGGCGCAAGCGTTGCGTCAGTCGCGCCAGCCGAGTCACAGCAGTGATGGGGACAGGAGAGTAATCGAGGACATGCTACTATAGATATGGTACGCCTATCCCTAACGCATGTTTCCGGCCTGAACGCATTCGCCCGCAATCCGGCACTTTCAACCTGGTGCGTCTCACGTTATGTCGTCGTCGCGAATCTCGGTGACGTTTACTGCTACTGCACTTGCCGTGCTCGCCTGCATGGGCGGCCGTCGCGATGCCCGCGGTGCCCAAGCCAGCCGCTCCGACTCGGCCGGCGGGGCTCTCGCGTCGAGCGCGGGCCCGGTGGACTCGGCAAAACTGCCGTCAAATCACGCCGGCCGCATCCCGGTGCTCGAGTATCATGTGATCGAGAGCACAAAAAACTCCCTGTATACGCGCACAGTGGATAGCTTCAAGGCCGATTTAGAGGATGTATACAAGCGCGGTTATCGGCCGATCACGATCGCCCAGCTCCTCGACAAGGACTTCTCCGACGTTCCCAGCGGAATGTCACCGGTGGTGTTCGTCTTCGACGACGCCTCGCCGTCTCAATTCCGCTACATCGAAGGCGCTGACGGCAAGCTGACGATCGATCCGACGAGCGCCGTCGGGATCTGGCTCGACTTCGCCAAGACGCACCCGGGTTGGAAGAACCGCGCGACCTTCTGCATGCTGAACGGCGCGTCGGCCGGTCACAACTTCTTCGGCGACAAGGAGAAGTTCGAGGGACAGAAGAAGGAGTGGCGCTTTCAAAAAGTGAAATGGCTCGCCGACCAGGGCTTCGAGCTGTGCGACCACACCGTGTGGCACGCACGCCTCGACAAGTTCTCCGAAACCGTCGTGCAACAACAGATCGGCGCCAACGCGATGGCGATCGACTCAGCAGTCCCCGGCTACAAGGTGCGCACGATGGCGCTTCCATACGGGATCTGGCCCAAGAACAAGCAGCTCGCGTGGGAAGGCACGTGGACCGATCCCAAGACGAAGCAGACGCACACGTACAAGTTCGACGCCGTGCTCGAGGTGGCGGGCGGCCCGACGCGCAGCCCCTTCGACGCCGAGTTCAACCCCCACGCGATCACGCGTGTGCAGGCGGTCGGCAACGACATCCACAAGACGCTCGACCAGCTCGACGCCTCGAAATCGCGTTTTGTGAAGTAGCGCGGTAGGATTACGGGCGTCGGCTCCTCGACGCCCGCCTTCCATACCCGCCCGTCTTGCTCTCGTCCAAGCAGTGGACGCTCGTCGCCTCGATCCTCGCATCGAGCCTGACGTTCATCGACGGCACCGCCGTCAACGTCGCGCTGCCAGCGCTCCAGGCCAACCTCGGCGCCACCGTCACGGACGTGCAGTGGGTGCTCGAGGCGTACACGCTCCTCTACGGCTCGCTCATCCTCGTCGGCGGATCGCTCGGCGACCAGCTCGGCCGGAAGCGCGTCTTTCTCGTCGGCGTGTACCTCTTTGCGATCGCCTCGATCCTCTGCGGCATCGCGCCGAATCCGACGCTCCTCATCGCCGCGCGCGCGTTTCAGGGAGTCGGCGCCGCGCTGCTTGCGCCGGGGAGTCTCGCGCTGGTGAGCGCGGCGTTCGACGACAACGAGCGCGGTCTCGCCATCGGCACGTGGTCCGCGTTCAGCGCCGTCACGACCGCCATCGGCCCGGTCGGCGGCGGTTGGCTCATCGAGCACGTGAGCTGGCGTGCCGTGTTCTTGTTGAACGTCCCGCTCGCCGCGATCGTCGTCTGGCTGTCGCTCCGTCACGTCGACGAGTCGAGCGATCCGTCGCGGCACGGCGCGATCGACTGGCTCGGCGCCGCGCTCACCGTCGTCGGGCTCAGCGGACTCACGTACGGTCTCCTGACGTGGCCGGCGCTTGGGGGCGGCCATTTTCTCACGTCCGGCATGATCGCCATCGGCGTCTTCTCGCTCGTCGCCTTCGTTCTCGTCGAGCGCGCCGTCGCGAATCCGATGTTGCGTCTCGACCTGTTTCGAATACAGGCATTCACGCTCACCAACATCCTCACCTTCCTTCTCTACGGCGCGCTCTCGACGATGCTGTTCGTCGTCCCCCTGGTAATGATCGAGGTCGACGGCTACTCGCCCACCGCGGCCGGCGCTTCGCTGCTGCCGTTCACGGTCATCCTTTTCCTCATGTCACGCTGGGCCGGCGGACTCGTTGCCCGCGTCGGCCATCGGCCGCCGCTGACGATCGGCCCGGCGGTCACCGCCATCGGTCTCGCGCTCTTTGCGGTTCGTTCCGGCGGACCGGGCGGATCCTACTGGACGCAGTTCTTCGTGCCGATGTGCGTGCTCGCGATCGGCATGGGCATCACCGTCGCGCCGCTCACGACCACGGTCATGACGGCCGCCGGCCGAGAGCACGCGGGTGTCGCTTCCGGCGTGAACAACGCGGTCGCCAGAATCGGTGGCCTGGTCGCGATCGCGGTCTTCGGCGTCATACTCGCCCGCTCATTCGGATCCCGCGTCGAGCCGCGCCTCGATCGCATGGCGATCTCGACGACCGCGAAGACGGCCGTTCGACGCGAGCTGCCGAAGATGGCCGGAATGAAGCTCGACTCGATCCCGTCTCTTCGTCCCGACGAGCGCGCGCTCGTACGCTGGGCGGTCGGCGGTTCTTTCGTGTCGGCCTATCGCGTCGTGATGCTCTGGATCGCCGGGCTCGCTCTAGCGGCCGCGCTCATCGGGCTCTTGATCGCGTGACCTTTCCCGTTGCATCCGTTTGTTTCCGTGTACCAATCGTTGATGCCTGCCGCCCGGATCGGCACGGGTGGCGCGCCAGCCTCGCCCTACTTCTTGCGTACCGGACCCTTCTCACGCCGATCCTCGTCCGACACGTCGACGCTGAACGGAAAGACCATCGCGTGCCGAACCGCCGGATACGGCGCGTTCCAACCGCGCGCGTCGTGCCACAGAATCCGATTCAACTGCTGGGTCGGCGCTTCGTCCGGACTGTCCAGCATCATCTTCGACGACGCCAGCGCCGCCGAGCGACGCTCGCGCGCGAATCGACCCTGAATCGACGCGGGCCGCGGATTCTCATCGAGTAGCGAAATCTGAGGCGCGACCGCTGTGTAAGCCGCAAGATTGGCCGATTCGCCGGGCGCGATGAAACTCGCGCGCATATCCGTCGCCACGAGATCGAAGATCGACATCGACGGCAGCCCCAGCATCAGCTCGATCGTCTTCACCATGCTTGGCTGCGTGTACATGGTGGAATCGACCGTGCCGCGCTTGATGAACGGCGAAATCGCCAGCGCCACCGTGCGGTGCCCGTCGATGTGATCGACGCCGTCCTGCGCGTCGTCCTCGACGACGAAGATCGCCATATCCTTCCAGAACGTCGACTTGCTCAACCCTTCGACGATCTTCCCGAGCGCGTAGTCGTTGTCCGCGACGCACGCTCGCGGAGTGCACCATCCAGGGGACGTGCCCTGGGTGTGGTCATTCGGCAGAATGACCATGACCAAGTCGGGCATCGTGTGCGCCGATTCCCAGTCGCCGAGGTGGGCGAGAATGTCGCCCGCCTTCACGACGTCAGGCACCTCCTCCGTCCATCCCGGATACTCGCGCACGAGGGCGCGGTCGAGCGAGGGAATCGCGGAGTGTGTGTTGTACCGGGCCTCGAGCATCTTGCGGTGCAGCTCCGGGGTGGTCGGATTTTCGTTGTACTGCGCGAACATCGCGCGCCGCACTGAGTCGCTCCCCGGCTCGATCGACGGAGCGTATTCGCCGAACACGCTGACCGACCTTTTGGCGTTTTGCGCCACTTCCCAGAGGAACCCGCCCGACGAGTACGCCAGCGCGTCGATCCCCTCCGACGGGTAGCTCCTTCCATAGTAGAGGGGCCACATCGGGTACTCGGTCTCGTTCGCCTGCGTCAGCCACTGGTGCCCGTCGGCCGAATTGCCGCCGTTGACGAAGAAGTGGTCGAGCGTCACGAACTCGCGCGCCAGAGCGTGCGCGTTCGGCGTCACGTCTCGGCCGTACATCACGAGCGAGCTGTCGTGCGCCCCCATCTCGTGGTCGCCGAGTACCTGGTCGTACGTGCGATTCTCCTTCACGATGAAGACGACGTGGTTGACGAGCGACGAATCCCCCGGCCGCTGCGGAACCGCGCGCGCCGCGGCGACGCCGAGATTCTCCGGTGGCACGGCAAT
>Ga0326726_10003702_pt1 | contig 14046 bp, 7 predicted proteins | sample MHFenrmetagenome_2_FD_207603 | JGI IMG/M metagenome (GOLD analysis project Ga0326726, IMG submission 207603) | Lab enriched peat soil microbial communities from Michigan Hollow, Ithaca, NY, United States - MHF15MN | ecosystem: Environmental > Terrestrial > Soil > Wetlands > Peat | place: USA... | reverse complement strand
AAACTTGCCACGGGCGTGGCGCAGTGTGTTCTTCAGGACATCAAAGCCGCCCTGCACATTGACGAATCCGGTCTGGAAGAATTGTCTTACCATCAACCGTATCGGCAGAACGACCTCCAGATCATCCGGCGGATGAAGCGTAAACTGGTGGTGACGCATGTGGCTGGCGTAGAAATGTTCGAAGTTGACCCAGCCGAGAAATGCAAAGACCCGCACGAACAGACTGTTGAGCTTCGGGGTCCTGAAGACACTCTTGTGCACCAGCTCATGCACGGCGTTGAGGAAAAATGAGCCGAGCGTACCGTGCAGAAAGACGATCACAACCACAACCCACCAGGACCAGCGGCCGACTGCATACAGCGCCAGACCTCCGGTCAGCACCATCAGCCCCAGGTGGCCCAGCGTTTGAAGGAAGCCCCTTGCATCGTTCCTGGCGTTAAGGTGCGCCAGCGTTTGACGGTTGAGCGGTGTACGATACCATTTGACATTTGTGGAGCTGCTACTACTCACCGGTCACCCTTTCACGTTCTCCTTACTTGCAGTCATGTGAGTGATCTATCCCCGTTGACTATACTCATGCCCGGTCGGTTTCTCGCGCGAATAGTCTGGTGGCGGAGCGAACACTCTACAATCATCCCATCTCTAAGAACTTACATGGAAAATAGCAACCGTTAACGGCAAAATGTTCCGGTTGTCAAACAAGAAAGGTGCATCGTGTCCCCCCTATCCCTTTTTCTTGTCCCGCTATGTGTTTAGAAATTCAGGTTGTCAACTTCACCGGGTATTGTCGAACTATCAAAGTGGCTGGAGAGCATCGTTGTAGTAATTGACTTATGACCGAGAAGAATTTGAATTTTGCCGGCGAGCAATTCTGCTTCGCCAAATTGCTTGCAACAGAATGTCTCAAAGAGTATTGGACTATCCTCATTTGAATTTACGTGAAAGAAACCACTTGCTATGGCGAAAGCCTGAACGTTTGGCGAACACCCACTCGCTCCTTCCCGGCAGGGATTGAAGGCTCAATGGGCAGACGAGCATTGTCAGTCAGGGAATGGTCGACGTTTCGTTGAAGTAGCGGTCAAACGTCGCCTCGCGGTGGGAAGAGGGAGAGCCAGCGGACAAATGAACCATTCCCGATGCAGAGGCCGGTCCTCCTGCTGGCCTTTCTTGCTGTCTCATGGGGGTCGATGATGTAGATTGGAAATACGGGAGAACGAAGTACTGCGAGGCCTCAAGCAGAGTTTGAGGCCTCGCACGTGGACAGGGATCCCGCCGCGAAGCGGCGGGACGAGATCTCGACGCCGACTATGTCGGTATTGGAATTTTCAGAACGCAACAGTTCGGAAAAATCGCGTTACTTGATTCGCCTGGGGCAATTTTACTGCCTCGTTCAACCCCCGGTGCTTGGAGTGTGCTGGGAGCTCGACTAAGCTGCGAAAGAATCTATGTGCTCCCCTCGTCCATTTGTCAAGTGATCGATTAGACAAGACAGATTTGTTGGACATTTCGCGCGAGCTTGCCTCAAACTTTTTCGCCTTCGCCTATCGGATTCGTGCATCGGTTTCGGCCCCCATTTGACTCTCGTCCTCCCCTACCGTACATTTCTGGTTACCGTTGGATTAACGCAGCGGACTGTTCTCCCACACCACCCTTGACACCAATGATCGGCCAAGTCATCTCTCACTACCGCATCCTCGAAAAGCTCGGCGAAGGCGGTATGGGTGTCGTGTACAAGGCGCACGATATCAAGCTTGACCGGACGGTCGCGCTTAAGTTCCTACCGCAATATTTGACCCCCGATAAAGCTGCGCAGATTCGGTTCACTCGTGAAGCACGCGCCGCTTCGTCTTTAAATCACCCCAATATCACAACGATATACGAGATCGACGAATTTGGCGGTCAGATGTTTATCGCGATGGAGTATTGTGAGGGAAGAACGCTCCGGGATGTCCTTGAGTCGGAGAATCTGCAGGTGAAGAAGGTGATCGACATCGCCATCCAGGTAGGTGAGGGCCTCGCACTCGCTCACGAAAAGGGTATCGTACACCGCGATATCAAGCCTGACAACATAATGGTGACGCCGAGAAACCAGGTGAAAATCATGGATTTCGGCCTTGCCAAACTGAAGGGCGCAAGCAATCTGACGCTGACGAGGGGGACGCTGGGGACGGCACCATACATGTCTCCTGAGCAGGCCCAGGGCGAGGATGTTGATCGCCGGAGTGACATTTTTTCGTTCGGGATCGTTTTGTACGAGATGCTCGCCCGCCAGCTCCCGTTCCGCGGGGAACATCAGGCATCGGTCACATATGCAATCATCAATGAGGAACCCCAGCCGCTTGCCCGGTTCAACAATCAGACGTCGGTGCACATGCAGGAGATTGTGACGAAGGCGCTCGCCAAGGACAGAGGAGAGCGATATCAGCATGTCGATGACCTCCTGGCAGACCTCCGCCGGGAACGAAAGAGTATCGACAACCTCATTACCAGTCAGATGAATATCTCCCCGCCGCAAGTTGACGACCGACCTGCAATCAAGAGGAACCTGGTGAAATACTGGATTCCCGTGGTCGCAATTGCTGCTGTGCTGATCCTCGTGCTCGTCTTCAATCCATTCAATCTTCACATTGCTCCACAACGAGGCGTTGCGGAAGAGCAGAACTCCATTGCCGTGATGTATTTTGAAAACATTCCCGATCCGAATGACAGAGCACATACAGGCGAAATGCTGGTGAATCTCCTCATCACCTCCCTCTCACAGATCAAAAGTCTCGATGTCATCAGCAGGGAACGGCTCTATGACATTCAGAAGGATCTGAGCCACTCCGACAACAGATCCATTGATCCTGCGATCGCCACCCGAATTGCGCAGCATGCCAACGTTAAGACCATGTTGCTGGGCACGATCCTCCAGGAGTCACCGGTCATTGCAGTGACTTCACGACTTGTCGATGTCCAAACCGGCAGAGTCCTTGGCTCAGAACGGCTGGCCGGGTTTTCGAATGACCGGATCTTCGCCCTGGTTGACAGTCTTTCCTCGCTCGTCAGGGCAGATTTGAATTTGCCGGAGCCCTTGGCTGCTGAAGCGAAACCGGTGGCGGATGTGACAACTGCATCACACGAAGCATACCGTTCATACGTTGCAGGGATCGAGCTCCTGGCCAAAACTTACAGTCAGGAGGCAAGGGCGGCCTTCAGGAGAGCAATAGAGCTGGACAAAAATTTCGCCATGGCATATTTCCAACTCTGGAGTGCCGATCCTCTGCTCGTCTCCATGAACAGTTCACGTGAGGCTCTGACGAAGGCCTATGCGTTACGGACCCAGGTCACCGAACGAGAACGGCTGCAGATCGAAGCTGCATATGCCATAACGTTTCGCAATGAATTCGAAGGTTCTGCCGCGATCCTGGAACAGTTTCTGCAGAAGTACCCGCACGAGACGGGAGCTGCGATTCAATTGCAGGACATCTATTCCCGTTTGGGTGAATACGAACGGGAAACCGAAATGCTTGCACGGGTGTTGTCCGTGAATCCACTCGAAAAGGAACTCTGGAATGCGCAAGCGTACAATTTCGCCGGGTTGGGCCGTCGCAATGAAGCATTGTATTCCGCTGACCAGTACCTGAGATTGGCCCCGGGAGAGCCAAATCCCTATGACAGCAAAGGGGAAATATTCTTCATCTTTGGGGAAGTCGATTCATCCCTTCTGATGTTTCACCGAGCCATCGATCTCCGGGCCGATTTCATTTCCGGAGAAAAGATTGGCCGGGCGGCCCTATTGCGCAAAGACTATGAAATGGCGGAGCGGCATTTCCGGAATCTCGCGTCAACATCCGACGATTTCCAACGAACAATAGCCGAAGCGGATTTGGCCCTGATTCCCATTCACCAGGGACGGTTTGCTGAAGCCCGAAAAATGCTGGAGAGTCTGATTGCCACAAAGGAGAAGGGAGGATTTCCTACAGACCAGGTCTCACCTCTGTATAGTTTTCTCAATACTGTTCTCTATGAACAGGGCGATTATGCCTCGATGGTCAGATCTGCCAGAGATGCCTCAAAGGCACTACACACGAAAGCAGCCGACAGATGGTACGGGCGGGATTTCGTCGCCTGGTCACTCCTTGTTGACGGGAAAAGCACGATGGCACGCGGCGTCGTAGACGCTATCCGGAAAGACGCCGCCACAAAGACGCCCCGTGGGCCTGGACGTCTTGAGTATCTCCAGGGGTTCCTCGCGTTTCTTGAAGGGAGGTACGAGGAAGCGCTGGCGCACTTTGAGGGTTTTCTCTCGCATCAAATGCCAAAACATGGGCCCTTATATTTTCATGCGGTGGCCTTAATGAAAGTGGGCCGGGCGGCCGACGCCTTGAGTGAATTAGAGCGGCTCACATGGTGGCACCCGATTTCGGATCGTCCCATTGCGTTCCCCAATCTTCCGACGACGGACTACTGGCCCATCGCTGCCGTGAAGGCGCACTACTGGCTCGGAATCGCCTATGAGCAAATGGGAGAAAACGCGAAAGCAGTCAGGGAGTATCAGGACTTCCTTGATACGTGGAAGGAGGCAGACAGGGAGGGCCCCGAAATGATGGACGCGAAAACTCGGTTGAAGAAGATGTCACGGAAAACCGGCTCTGCGCTCGAATGATCGGACAAACGATTCGGGATTTTAGAATCCTCGAGAATCGGGAGAAGTTAGGAGGGAGAGTTAGCGATCACGCAAAGCGTGAGAAGCTAACTCTTTTGTCATTGTGAGGATCCCGCCGGAGGCGGGACACCGACACAAGGATTTTCAGTTTCCCCGGCGGCGTGCTCCCGTGGGGAATGGTATCGGCAAGGCGCCATACTGACCTTCAGGCATCTTCCGGATACATTCATGAAAACCCACGGTTCCATGGCTTAGGCCACACCCACCTCAGCAGAATCGGGTATGCCGATCTTGGTAGCATTGTCGTGACAGCAACGGGCGGCGAGCCAACCTCTTAGCGAGATCGCCACAGATGCACGCTGAAGAATCAGCAGGCAGTTCCGGGTACTGGGCAGGAGCGCTGAGAGAACCCGCACTCCGCGCGGAGGCAAGCGCAACACCACGAACAGGTTACATCCGATTCACGCCGCCAAATGTAGAGGGGCTCCACAATCCTCGTCGATGTCAGAAGAAGCCTTGGCCTTGTTAAGGGGGGGAGACACTATCCGTTTTCGATGATCCCCGCCTGCCTTCATCGAACTTTGAGGCGGGCAGGCATGGATTATCCGAGCTTCCTACCGTCGGCGGGGCACTAGATAAACACCACCAGAATCAGTAGTCGGTGTATGGCCTTCAAGGCGGGTCAGAAGAGGACATGCGTAATAACAACGTCTCAGCTTGCTCACGACCGCGTCCGGCGTGAAGGTTATCAGGACCAATTCGGAGGTCGAGTCATATAGAACAAAAGTCCACTCACCGTGGACTTTTGTCACAATTCGCTGCCGGAACGAGCCGCTACTTTACCTTGTCATAGATGTCCTGGACGTCATCGTTGTGGCTGTCGAACAGCTTGTTTTTCTTGAGAGCGCTTGCATACGCGGGACCTTTCATCATCGACAGGTACCGTCGGCTTGCGCTCAGGGTTTCCTGTTTGTTCGACGCTGTCTTGTTCTCCCGCCAGGCCTGGTAAAGGGCTTTCACCTCGTAGTAATGCATCTTCTCAATGATGGAATTCCGGTCCGCCCCCGACACCTTCTCCTTATCCGCGATGGCCTTTTTCGCGGCCTCCAGCGTTTCCCTGTAGTTGTCTTTGTCGTCCTCCCACCATGCCTGGGCAAGATACGTGTACGTGCGCGCACTCCCCTGCCCGGGCCGCATCATCGCTGCCTTCAGGAGCGGAGTCCGTGCCTTCTCCCAGTCCTTGTTCCGAAGGAAACCCTCCGCCTCTTTGATGCTCCTGTCCAGCGTCTTGTCAAACGGAAAATAGTCGTTGATATCGATACTCATTCCGGAACTGGTGAGTTTTTCCTGCCTGGGAGAGCTCTGCGCGAAGTCGGTTCCCAGAGAAGGAGCAGAGAGCGAGACCTCCGGAGCGTTCCCCTCCGCCGCGGGGTTGATTTCAAGATTTGCTTTCCCGCGGGCGTCAGTGGTGACTGTATGTTCTTTCCCCGATTTCCCGCTGATCCGGACAATTACGGACCCGATCGGGTTTTTGGCCTTGTCATGAACGAAGACCATCATGGGGGCGGCCACCGGCTTTGGGGCGAGCGTGTACGCGAGCGAAAGCGTGGTGTCTCTCCGGATCACGAAAGAATCCAGACGGTCGAGATACTCCGGAGCGGAGATGCGGACGCTGAACTTTGTTTCCGGCGTTACGGAATACTCCAGCTTGAGGGTCCCAGCCGACGAGGTTTTTGCTTCAAGCTTCCCTTTCATCGAGGCGTCGGTGACGACGTCCGTGAATTTCACCGAGGGCTGTCCCTCTCCCCCCGCGACCGGCTCGATCACGACCGCGGCGCCGGAAACCGGAGCACCCTTGCTGCTCGCGACCTGGATCGTGATCTCTCCGCTGACCGCATTGCTGCGGAGGAGGAGGTAGGCGATTGCCCCGATCACCAGGACCGCAATACCGAACCCGATCTTCACCGGCGTCAATTTCGAAAAAAGCGTGCTGAAGGGGGAAACGACCATCGCCAGGATTTCACGGAGGACGTTGGCCGCCCCGCCGAACCTTCGCGGGGCCGGCTCGCGTTTCGAAACCCGTTCCCGTACCGCCGCGGGCGCGGCCGCCTCCGTAGGTTGCGCCGCCGCGGCAATCGGACGAATGCCGGTCGTATCGGGTGCGGCATGCCACGACGGCTGGACCTCCAGCCGCTTGCACACTTCAACCACTTCCTCCATCGAGCGGTACCGGTCCTGGGGCTGCCTCTGCAACATCTTCGTCACAAGGGCGCGCACGGGCTCCGGAATACTTGCGGGAAGCGGAGGTGGCGGCTCCGTTTTCTGCAGCCGCGCCGTCTCGGCGTAATCCGCGCCGGCGAACGGCGGACGCCCGGTTAGCAGGAGGTAGAAAAGGGCACCCAGCGAATAGACATCAGACCGGTCGTCGACGATCTTGTTCTCGAACTGCTCGGGCGACATGAACGTCAGCCTCGCGTCGGCGCCCCCCCCGCCTCCCTGCTCCTGCCTGGCAAGGTCGAAATCAACCAGCTTCGCTTCGGGGCTCCCCCCTTTTTGATACCGCACCATCACTGCCTGCAGGGTCATCTGGTGATGCCACACCTTCTCCCGGAGGACCACGCCAAGCGCCCTGGCCACCTGCGTGACGATCGCGACCGCCTCCGCGACAGGGAGCGCCTTCTTCTCCTCAAGAAGCTCGCCGAGATCCTGGCCTTCGAAGTACTCCACCGCGATGAACGGGCGCACCGTCCGCCCGGCTTTAAACTGGCCATACCGCGACAGGCGCACGAAGGGGAGGTCGGGGTGTTCCTTGTTCAGGTACTCGATGATCTCCCCCCGGCGCTTGAAGCTCTTGACCTGGTCAGGATCGACGGCAAGGTCGGGACGGAGGATTCGGAGAGCGACAGACGCTTTGGTCTCCTGGTCCACGGCCTGGTACATCGTGGACAGAACAGCGCGTTTCCGCACGCGGCGGAGCGTGTAGCGGTCGAAGGTTTTAGCCTTCATGAGCGCGCGCTCGTCGTCGCTCAGGCCTGCTCCGGGCGAACGCCGGAGCCACCAGTAGACGATGCCGGCGATGACGAGAACCGCAATGACGATTCCAAGAATTTCGAGAAGAGACATGGTTGGTGCCGTACGATGTGAGTATGAACGATTTCCTCTGCCTGTGATCTACCCCCCGCTCAGGCCTTCGGGATCGGAAGCTCCGGATAAATGGCTATGCTCCCTTTGCCCAGAAAATAACTCTTCTGCATGACCGTCAGCCAGTCCCAGCTGAGCGTCGGCATCTGCACTGTGGCGGACTCTACTTCGGGCAAAACCAGGCGACCGATCGGCTCGAATATCTTCTCACGTTTGCGGAGCACCTCATTGCAGGCAATCTTCGTCTTCCCCTTCGGCAGGTTGCATCGCCCCGGCCCCGGGAAAAGCATCTTGTGGACGTTGCACTTGTAGGCCTCCTTAAGTGGGCCCTTGGCACTGTTGCACTTCGGACAGGTCCCTGCAGGCGTTCGCTCCAACGCCTCGACATACATGTCGCACGTCGGACAGTAGTACTTCTTGCAGTCCGGGCAGCTCCCCGGGTTGGGGCTCGTCCGGTCCAGATGGTCGTCGCAGCCGTACGTGCCGTCGATAACCCTGACGACAGAGTCCCCCCTCTGGCCGTCCACGTTGAATGCAACTCCGTTCGACTCGCAGACGACCGGACCTCCCCCGATCGACATCCCCCAGGAGGGAATCAGGAGGACCTGGGGCTTCGGCCTCCCCGGTGCAGCTGGGGACGCATAGTACTTCTTGAGCCTCTCCTCATGGTGATCGAGGCAGACCTCCGTGCCGATCGTGCAGCCGTCGATGTCGAACACAGGGTCGCCGCTCATATCGCTCGCCACGCTCTTCTCGCCAGACGCCATCTGCTCCGTGAAATCCAGCCCCCGCGCCTCCCCGTGAATCATGTGCCTCCCCCTGCCGACGTTCACACGCTTCCCAGTCTTGCGATCCACGGTGGTTTCTTCCACGAAGTCGAGGTTCGAATACTTCTGCTTCGTGACCAGGATTTCTCTTGCGCCGGCACCCCCCATCTGGATGAGCGCCATGTTGAACACCTCGGTCCTGGCATCATCCGGCCTCCTCGTCAGGCGGAGCAGGCGGCCGGGTGTGTAGACCGCACTGCGGTCCTTCAGCGTCAGGACACGCTGGCTCAAGTGCGCATCCCAGCCCGCCGCGATCGGGTCCATGACGTGATAATGCGCGCACGTATTACACCTCTGGGGATCAAAATCATGCGGGACGAACGCGGTGCAATTGCAGCCCGCCTCGGGGCACTTCGCCATACGCCGCGTGTTCGCACTCCTGATCATGATCACCGTGTTGTTCGCACCATCTTTGTTCCAACCAAGGATTGGGTTTGTTTTTGTCTCGGTCGCGTCCAGGCGGACGAACCAGACGTTCCTCTGCTCACCGATGTCGATTTGCGTGTTCAGCGTGACGTGCGCGGTCCCATCGCCGGCGTACGTCACTCCCGCAACCTGCGTCTTCATGTATCCGTCAAGCTCGTCGTGCTCCACCTCCTGCGCTGCCACCGGCGGCGCGGAAAGCTCGGCCCCCCAACCCTTTTCAATGGGCGTCGATCGCTGACGAACCGTGATTGTGGCAGTGTGACCGTCCCAGCTCCTGTCCAGAACATCAAACTCCTCCGTCCGCTCATTCTCCCTCCCGTGTACCAGTCCTACCTGACTGCACCAGTCGAGAGACTCCTTTGCGTCCATCGTCAAACGGACCAGGTCCGGGTCTGCTTTCTCCACCTTCTGGACAGTCGAGGTCACAAACTCGTGAACCTCCCAATTGTCATACTTCAAAGGTGGCAGAGAATCCACAACGATTTGACTCTTTCCCGCCGTGTCGTCGTACGCCACGACTTTCGTGAGGATCTCCTCCACCTTCCGGTATCCGATCGCGGTCCCGTAGACGAAGAGCCAGTCTTTGAACTTCGTGTCCTGAACCGTCTTGGCCATCTCGGGAAGGATGCTCGAGATCTTCTCGACCGGATAGGCGCCGTCAGCTCCCCTGAAAAAGAACTCGGGAGCCATGAAGATCGTCAGGACGGGATTTGTCACAATGGTGTTGCTCGATCCCCTGGCGATCTTCTTGTGCCTGTCCTTCCCCTGCTGCCCCTCGAGGAGTTTCGTCAACTCGTCGTACGCCGTCTGAATGGCGTACTTCATGATCTTACACCGATTCTGGATGTCCAGCTCGGCGCTCTTGTCCCCGAGGTAGACCAGGCTCCCCGACTTCTCCCTGGTCCCGGGCTTGATGTTGAGTGCGATGCACCGGACCTTCTTGTATCGTGCCATAGACCCTGCTCCGCGGCGGTCTCCTCCCGCTCAGACCCCGTGCGCGCTCTCCAGCGCAGTTCTGAAGGCGCCATCCACCTTCCCCGTCTGCGCGAGTTTGTTCCTCTCCTGAAAGAGCTTGATAGCCTCCGCATACTCCTTGCTCATTGTGCCATCGACCGGTCCCCGGTAGAGACCGAGATTCCGCAGCCGCGCTTGAATCCCCGTCTCCTCCGTGATCGGGTCGAGCCCCCCCAGCTCAAACTCGTGAACATCACCCTCCTTGACGAACGCGATCTTCACGATCTTCGCGTTCGGGACGATGTCGAGCTCCAGCAGCCCGCCCCCGGTGGTGGTCTTCTCGCTCCGCTTGCCGTCAACCTCCACCACGCACTGCTCGTTTGCCCGCATCTCATCACCGCGCATGAACTTGAGAACAACCTTTTCGCTGGACCCCTTGCGGCGAAACCGGTGACGCTGGCCTGCCTGCTTCGTGACCTCCTTCACCCGCTTCTCCGGAATCCAGACCTCGTCCCCGGGCTTCAGAACGTACGGGCTTTTCCTCAGCTTCTTCACCCCCTGATCGTTGAGCGGCTCGCTCCATATCCTCTCAAGCGGGACGCCGTACTCGTACGCGAGCCGCGAGATGCATTCCCCCTGCTGCACGATGTGCTTCGTCGCCATCAGGCTTCCTCCCAGCAATCCTCGTCAAGCCCGGGGAAGCTAATCTTGAATGGGCCCTGGACGTCCAAGCCGCCAATCCGTACTCCCCCGTTGAAACCCGTGACGCCTTCCCGGACGCTTCCGTCCGGGAGCGTGACGCGGTACTTCTCCAGCGGGATACCCTTGCCGTCTTCCCCGACCAGCTCGAACTCGAGGTGGTACACGGGTTTTTCCTGCTCCGGAGCCTTCTTCGGCTCCGCTTTCGAAGGCGCCGGCTTTTCAGCCTTCGCCTGCTCCCCGGCGGGAGAAGACTTCGCAACGACCGATCCGGGGAAAGGAGGAACGACGACAATGGGAGGGGGTGAAGGCATCGTCTCCCCGATCAGCACAGTTGGAGCTCCAAGCGTAATCGCTCCGCCATGGGCGCACGTGTCCCCCATGCGCGCCGCAGGGCGCCCACCGATCATGACGCCCGCCGACCCCTTGACCACCGCGTCCGGCGGCCCAGTGCACGTCGCCATGTCGCCAAGAACGGAAGCCGGCTTCCCCCCGATCAGAACGTTTGGCACCCCGGGCCCCATGATCGGACCACCGACATGAGGTACCGGAGGCACGCCCGGGGTCAGCATCGGGCAGGCATGCATATCGCCTATGCGGGCTGCCGGCTGTCCCATCACGTTGCCTTTTTGAAATCCTGCAACAGTTCTTCATTCCATCTTCGCCCGGGATTCTGCGCAACGATCTTCAAGTGGAACTCCCCAGCGCGCCGGTTCCCAGCACGCCGTGTGCGAGCACGAAGCCAGTCGTCGAACTCTCCAGCAGGAAACGAAACCGCGCGCGTAGGTAGAACGGTTCAGCAAATTCCACGAGCCGCTCCAGCTTCCGGCTCGGGTGCGACCCTTCAGCCCACCCCTCTTTCCGGAAGCTCTCGAGAATGTCTCGGCCCAGAGGTCCGACGCGGATTTCGTATCGTTCCGGCCGGGAAACAATGGTCCGGCCCAGGGCAAAATCCTTCCCGAGATGGGGGAAATTCTCCGGCTGCCCCAGCATGGAGAGCTGTTGAGGCGGTATCGGCCGTTCCTCACCTTCAAGCGCTCCGACCTCGACACGCACCGGAGCGTGCGCGCTTGCTTCAAGCATCGAGCGGACAAGCGCTCCGATTCCCTCCGTGTGACCCCAGGTTTCGTGTGCCTGAAGAACGTGCTTAAACAGAATCTCCACCTGGTCGTCCGAGAGCCCGGCAATGTATTCGGCGTACCAGGAGGGTGAGAGGGCAAGAGCGTATTGCCGCACAAAGTCGGGCGCGTCCAGCACGACCGCCGGCGATCCTTCTTCACGCTTCACCGCTTCCGCCATGCGGGGGAACGACTGCAGCAGCGCGAACCGGGCCGTGAGGGCATTGATCGCGCTCCGTTCCCGTATGATGCTTTCCACGATCCGGAACGCACGGAGAGCATTCTGCGCCCCCGGGGCACCGTCAGGAGCGAACATCCCCGGTGGAAGGGACTCCTCCAGGGGCTCGGTGGTCACGTGAATGGAGTTGTGTCCAACCGTAATCATACGTCATCCGCCGAGACAAGAACCACTCGGACGAAACTACCGTTCACCGATCGCTTCTTGATGTACAGCTCCAGCTGACGTTCGAAATGCGTCCGTTCCGGGTCCTGCAGCAGTGTCCGCTCCCGAACGGGCACCAGAACCTCCGTGTAGGGCGTGAGATACCCTCGCGGGGCTCTGCCGACGAGTTCCTTGAACCCGATCTTCTCCCGCACGATGACGTTTCGCCGTCCCCCGAACGCCGGGAACGTGCTCACCGCAGCCCGCAGGTCGTCTCTGGTCAGCCACCGGTTCCTGCTGACCAACATCGAGCGGAAGTAATCCCAGATCCGCTGCTTGTCGCTTAACGCCTCCAGGCGGTGCGTGGAGGTCAGCAGCTGGACGGTCTTCATGCGCTCGTCAACCCCCTGGTAGAACCCGAAGCTTCTCCCCTCGGCGATGTTCACACAGAGATCGCCCGTCTCGTACTGGTAGTACCGTACCTTCACGTCTCCCCCGGGCGGGGGAGAAAGGGAGAGGTGGATATCCTCGCGGCCGGGGTCGACCGAAGCGGTGTACTGGTAGGGGTAGCGGGGATCGGCCACACTCGCAGCGTTCGCATACTCAATCGCAGGGTCGGTGCCAAGGTCCTCCACCGTGACCAGGATCGTTTCCTGGTTCCCCGGCCCGGCCACCGGCACCCTGTAGCGCGATCCTTCCGACTGGATCGCGAGCATCTCACCGTGCACCATATTCCACACCACAAAGCCGTTGAGGGTGAGTTTCCTCTCAAGCTCCGACGCGAACTCACCCAACCCCGGGAACGTAAGCCAGACCACCGCGTCCTTCACCGCCGCGTTCTCCAGCAGCGTGAACGGCAGATCGAGAAAGCTCAACGCATACGGGGTCTGAAAGAACTCATCCGCAATGGTGAAAACACCCGGGTACTGCGGGCGCAGAGACCATCGGACCGGACCGGCGTTCTCTCCCGCGTCCGTGGGCTGCGGCAGACGGCACCGGAGACGTTCGAGGAGGAACGGATCCACGCCCGCGGCGTGTACCCGTACTCGGCCATCAGGTGCCTCGCGGAGGTTTCGCACGGGGATCGAGAGCCCCAGCATCAGGTCGTCGCCGACCGCCTGTACCTGCACATCGTTCGTGAACGAGGGGACGATCCACACCGGCTCCAGTGGGGCGAACAGGATTCTATTCCCCTCGGAATCCTGCAGGCTCAGATAATGGTGCTGCTCCAGCATGATCGGCACCACCGTGTCGGCGTCACGAAGGGATGCGTGCGCAACCGCATAGACGGGCCCGGGGAACAACTGCCCCAACAGATGCCTGCGCAACACTTCAAAAAGCCCGTCCGAGATCTGGTCGCTCCGCTGGGCGTACACCGAGAGGAGGAGTTGATTCTGGACATCGGACTGGTAGGAGTCGATGGCCTGAAGAAGCGTCGTGAGCACGGGGTCCTTGATGTCCCCCCGGTACTCACTGACGAACCGCATCTTGATATCACTGAGTGGCATGCGATTCCCCGGTAATGTTCCAGCACCCGACGGTTCCGGGTCGCGCGTATTTGAATCTGAAAAGCGTGTCCCGTCTTTCGCTCACAAACCGGATCCCGTTGTCTTCCAGTTCGTCGCCGACAAGCGACACCTCCAGCACCGTGGCAGTCTCCTCCAGCCAGAGATTCACTTCTTCCCGGATGGTGTTCTCGAGGGTTTCACGTTCCTCCTGCGGGAACGTGTCGCGGAAGCGCGAGCTGGGACCCATGGTATAGAGCTGAACCCAGAGAGCCCGGATGCCGGGCGACGGCAGACGGAGATACTGCCCCATCCCGGAGAGAAGAAAAAGTCGAAGCCGCTCGTC
>Ga0326726_10003701_pt1 | contig 14049 bp, 15 predicted proteins | sample MHFenrmetagenome_2_FD_207603 | JGI IMG/M metagenome (GOLD analysis project Ga0326726, IMG submission 207603) | Lab enriched peat soil microbial communities from Michigan Hollow, Ithaca, NY, United States - MHF15MN | ecosystem: Environmental > Terrestrial > Soil > Wetlands > Peat | place: USA... | reverse complement strand
CCGAGGTCGACTTCACCTCGGCCCTGACGGCCCTGCACCCGAAGGCCATCTACATCGTCGAGGGCGAGCAGTTCTTCGTCGAGAAGCTGGACTTCGAGGAGCGCAAGGCCTACGTCAAGAAGACCGACATCGATTACTACACCGACGCCATCGACTACACCAAGATCACCATCCTCGACATCTTCGAGAAGAAGGGCTTCGAGGGCGGCACGGGACGCGTGTCGCACGGCGAGGTCCACGTGGCGACCCAGGTCGTCGGCTTCAAGAAGATCAAGTTCCACACCATGGAGAACGTCGGGGCGGGCGACCTGCAGCTGCCGCAGAACGAGATGCACACGACGGCCTACTGGCTGACCGTCCCCTCGGCGCTGATGCAGGCCATCCCCTACCCGGCCGAGCAGCGGGTCAACGGCCTGTTCGGCCTGTCGTATCTCATCCACCACGTCTCGCCGCTGTTCATGATGTGCGACCTGCACGACGTGGGGGTCTCGATCGGCGACAACACGTCGGGCGAGCCGGTGCGCCAGCTGACCCCGCAGGCGCGGGCGGCCGCCCAGGGCGCGGACGAGATGCCGATCGCCATGGACCCCGACTTCGAGCCCAACATCTTCATCTACGACAACTACCCGGGCGGGATCGGGCTCAGCCCGTCGCTCTTCGCGCTCGAGTCGAAGCTCCTCGAGCACGCCCTGAAGACGCTCGAGGCCTGCCCCTGCCGCGAGGGCTGCCCGTCATGCGTCGGGGCGACCAACGAGAGCGGCCGGGACGCCAAGAAGGTCGCCCGGGCCATCCTGCAGGGCCTTCTGGGCCTCGAAACCCCGCGCTCCCCGCTTGTCAATTGAAGAGCGGCCGGCGGGATCAAGACAGGGTCAGACCTACACCTTTTAACTCCCCCATTCAGCTGCCATGAGGAACTGGCCAAAGAGTTAAAAGGTGTAGGTCTGACCCTGTCTTTGCCCGGCCGCTTCACTTGCCGGCTTTGATGACCCGGATGGGCAGGACGATCGAGGGGATGCCCCGGAACTGGAGGATGCGCTGGATGCTGAAGGCCGTCTGGTTGTGCAGGAAGCGGGTGAACACGTTCTCTTCCTCGAACACCAGCTTGCCGACGAAGAAGACGGCCTTGTTGTACCGGCGCTGCAACTCCTCGCAGCGCTCCTCGACCGAGGCCAGGGTGTCGATCTCGACGGAATGGACGGTCTCGGCGTAGAACCCGAAGGTGTTGGCCAGCTTGACGTACCGTTCGAGGTCGGCGCTGATGTGGCTCTCGAGATTCTTGACCTCCTCGGCCCCCTTGAAGTTCTTCCAGTCGACGACCCCGACGGAGATGAAGACGAAGTTCTTGAAGTAGTTCGGGAAGATGCGGTGGATATTGAGGAACGAGTGGATGCCCAGGCCGCCGAAGCTCCGGACGAAGAGGACGGCCGTAGGCGCCCCGGGGTCCCGGCGCGCCGGCGGGCCGGACGGCCCGGCCATCTGCTGGACCTGGGCCATGACGGCGTCGAGCCGCTTCATCATGTCCGCGACCTGGCTGTAGTGGCGCCGCACGAACAGGCAGACCAGGATCAAGACCGCGGTGATGACCAGGGTGATCCAGCCGCCCTGCTTGAACTTGATGCCGATCGTCACGGCCAGAATCGACAGCGACATCAACAGGCCGATGAAATTGACCGTGAACTTCTTGCCGCGGTGGGGGGCCCTCGTCTTCATCCAGTGGAGGCACATGCCCAGCTGGGACAGCGAGAAGGTGATGAAGACGTTGATGCTGTACATGACGATGAGGATCTGGACCGAGCCGCGGGTGAAGACGAGGATCAGGATCGAGGCCAGGCCCATGAACAGGATGCCGTTCTGGACGACCAGCCGCTCCGACAGGTGCATGAACCGGTTCGGCACCCACGAGTCGATGGCCATGTTGCCGAGGACCCGCGGGCCGTCGATGAAGCCGGTCTGGGCGGCCACGAACAGGATGGCGCCCTCGGACACCAGGATGATCCCCAGGAGCCAGACGCCCAGCGGAAAGCCGCCGATCTTCCAGGTGCCGATGAGGGTCTCGAGGAGCGAGGCGTTGAGGGTCTTGCCGCCGGCGTGCTGGACGTTCGTCAGGAGATAGCAGACGAGCAGGCCGCCGGCCGTGAACGACAGGGAGGCGGCCATCATGGCCATGGTCTTCTTGCCTGTCCGGACCTGCGGCGGCCGGAGGATCTGCAGGCCGTTCGAGACGGCCTCGATCCCGGTGTAGGTGCCGGCGCCCAGCGAGTAGCCGCGGAGCAGGATGAAGGCCATGGCCCCCAGGCCGATCTGTTGGATGCCCTGCCGCGTCTCGCGGATCGTGTCGACGAACAGGGTCGGCGTGGCCGCGACGTGCGAGAAGATGCCGTAGAGGATGACCGCCGCGTGCGAGACGAAAAAAAACAGGAAGATCGGGGTCAGCGTGGCCACCGATTCCTTGACGCCCCGCAGGTTGAGCAGGACGAGGCCGAGCGTGATGACCAGGATGAACGTCAGCTTGTACTGGAAGAACCCGGGCGGCAGGAAGCTGAGGACGGCTTCGACGCCGCTCGAGATCGAGATGCTGATCGTCAGCATGTAATCGACGATCAGGGCGCAGCCGGAGACGAGGCCGAAGATCGGTCCGAGGAGCTTGGTGGCCACGACGTAGCCGCCGCCGCCCGTCGGGAAGAGCTCGATGATCTGCGAGTAGCTGGCCGAGATGGTGATGACCGTCAGCGCGGTCATGAGGGCGAGATAGAGGGCCAGGTGCCGGTGGTCGCCGAGCGAGAGGAAGGCTTCTTGCGGGCCGTAGTTCGACGAGCTCAGGCCGTCCGCGCCGAGGCCGACCCAGGCGAAGAAGGCGATGAGCGCCATGCGGTGGAACGTGCCCGGGTCGCGGACGTTCTTCCCGCCGCCGAGCAGCGCTTTCTTGAGCCTGTCCCACGCCATCGGGTCTCTCAGTCCTCGTTCGTCCGTCGCGCCGGGCCCGACATGGCCCGACTATACAACGAAAAACCGGGCGCCTTCAAGACGGCTCATTTGACAGACTCGGGGTCGTGTGCTAATTTTTTTCACGGATTATCATGAATATCAACATCTTCAAAATCATCGCCGACGCCGACATCGTCGTGCAGCTCATCCTTCTCCTCCTCGTCTTCTTCTCGGTCTTTTCCTGGGCCATCATCTTCTTCAAGACGAAGATGATCAAGACGGCCAACCACCAGTCCGACCGCTTCCTCCAGGCTTTCCGCCGGAGCAAGAGCCTGGCCGAGGTCAACGACGCCGCGAAGAGGCTGAGGGGCAGCCCGCTGGCCACGATCTTCCTGGCCGGGAACAAGGAGCTGGCCTACCAGTCGAAGTCGGCGAGCGGCAACGGCTGGACCGGCGAGAAGGCCGACAGCCTCAACCGGGCCCTGCTCAAGGCCTCCAACTCCGAGGTGGCCCGGCTCGAGAAGATGATGTTCTTCCTGGCCACGGCCGGCAGCGTCTCGCCGTTCATTGGGCTCTTCGGCACCGTCTGGGGCATCATGATCTCGTTCATCCGCATCGGGGCCATGCGCTCGGCCAGCCTCCAGGTCGTCGCCCCGGGCATCGCCGAGGCCTTGATCGCCACGGCCGTCGGGCTCTTCGCCGCCGTGCCGGCCGTCATCGCCTACAATTACTTCCTCGGCCGGATCAAGGACCAGATCGCCGACATGGAGGATTTCTCCCTCGAATTCCTGAGCATCGCCGAGAGACTCCATGGCGTTTAGCACGCAAGGCCTGCCGTCCGCGTCGCGCAAGCGTCAGATCGGGACGCACCTGTCCGAGATCAACGTCACGCCCTTCATCGACGTCATGCTGGTGCTGCTGGTGATCTTCATGGTCACGGCGCCGATGATGCAGTCGGGCATCGGCATCAACCTGCCCCAGGCCGAGACCGACACCAAGCCCGCCGAGGAGGGCCTGACCCTGACCGTCACGAAAGACCAGTACGTCCACATCGGCGATTCGACCATCAACATCAACCTCCTCGAGCGCCGGCTGACCGAGTACTTCTATAACAAGCCCAAGAAGGTCGTATACCTTCAGGCCGACACCGACCTGCCCTACGGCGTCGTCGTCCGGATCATGGACATCACCAAAAAGGCCGGGGTCGAGATCGTGGGCATCATCACCGAACCCATCGACGTCAAAGAACCAAAGAAGCGATGACCGCCGCACGCCAGGCCCTGCCGAAGGCTTTTAAGAGGGCCGTTATCCTCTCGGCCCTGCTGCACGTGGGCCTGTGCGTCCTGATCATCGCCTCGCCGTCGTTCTCCCGGTCCCGGGCGCCGAAGGGCCTCGTCCAGTACGTCAATTTCATCGGCGGCGGGGGCGGAGGCGGCACGGGGGGCGGCGGGACCGGCGGAGGCGGCACGGTCGTGCCCAAGACAGAGCCTCTGCCGGCGCCAAAGAAGCCGGCCTTGCGCGACCTGACCGTGGCCTCCAAGCTCAAGCCCGAGCCGACGAGCTCCCTGACCCACCCGGTGGACAAGCCGAAGACGGCCAAGAAGAAGGCCCCCGACAAGACCTCGGCCATCAGCAAGCCCGAACCGGCGGCCCCGGCCGCGACCGACGCGGTCAATGCCGCGGCGGCGGCCGCGGCGTCCCAGGGCGGTTCCGGCTACGGACTGCGCTTCGGCACGGGCGCCGGGGGCGCGGGTGGAGGGACCGGCGGGGGGGCCGGGGCGGGCGCGGGCGACCCCTTCGGCGTGGCCGGCTTCCCGTTCCAGTTCTATCTGCAGATGATCTCGGACAAGATCACGACCAACTGGTTCCAGGCCCTGGTCGATCCCGGCGTCGGCGGGCTCCTGCAGACCCAGGTCTATTTCCGCATCTACAAGAACGGCACGATCTCCGACATCAAGATCGACGTCTCTAGCGGGGTCGAGTCCTTCGATCTCTCGGCCCAGCGGGCCATCAAGAACTCGGCGCCCTTCGCGCCCCTCCCGAACGAGTACGACGGCCAGTACCTCGGGATCACTCTCGTCTTCGAGCATGCCAAATGAACCACACCCACAGAACCGTCGGACTGCTCCTGATCCTGGTGGCCCTCGCCGCGACGGGGGCCCTCGCCCAGCAGGAGGTCGTCCTCAAGATCACCGAGGGGATGCCCATGATCCCCCTGGCCCTGCCGGAGTTCGTCGTCCGCGGCGCCTCGCCCGCGGCCACGGCCGCGGCCCAGGAGATCCGCCAGGCCCTCTCGGACGACATCAAGTACAGCCGCATCTTCCAGCTCCTGCCGAAAGAGTACTACGGCTACATCCGGCCCCTGGACCCGGACAAGATCTTCTTCAAGGACTGGGACTCGATCCAGGCCCGGCTCCTCGTCACCGGCGAGGTCAAGGAGGACGGCGGGCGGATCGTCTTCGACGGCAAGATCTACGACGTCAAGAGCGAGCGCTTCATCGTCGGCAAGCGCTATCAGGCCGAAAAGAACGGCCTGCGCCTGGTGGCCCACAAGATGGCCGACGAGCTGCTCAAGCTCCACGGCGAGAAGCCCATCTTCACGACCAAGATCTCGTTCGTCTCCAACCGGGACGGCAACGACGAGATCTACATCATGGACTACGACGGGGCCAATCCGACCCGGATCACGTTCAACAAGATCAAGGACTACATGCCGGCCTGGTCCCCCGACCAGCGGACGATCGCCTTCACGTCGTACCGCGGCGGCGGCGCCGGCCTGTACCTGCGCAACATCTACGAGGGCACGGAGACGCCGGTGTCCACGAAGGGCACGAACTACGCGGCGGCCTTCTCGCCCGACGGCAAGAAGCTGGCCTTCTGCTCGACCATGGCCGAAGAGGGCAACGCCGACATCTTCGTCATGGACCTCGAGACCAAGAAGATCAAGCGGCTGACCTACAACATGGCCATCGAAACGGCGCCGTCCTGGTCGCCGACCGGCCGCGAGATCGCCTTCACGACCGACCGCCTGGGCGCCGGCAACCCGCAGATCTACATCATGGACGCCGAGGGTTCGAACGTGCGCAAGGCCAGCTTCGGCGGCAACTACCACGATTCCCCGGCCTGGGCCCCGACCGGCGAGCGCATCGCCTTCGTCTCCCGGGTCGACAACACCTTCGACATCTACGTCCTCAACCTCCGGACCAACCAGATCTCGAAGCTGACCGAGAACAACCAGCGCAGCGAGTCGCCGAGCTGGTCGCCCGACGGCCGCCATCTCGTCTTCGCCTCGAACCTGTCCGGCTCGATCCAGATCTACAGCATCGACTACGACGGGTCCAACCTCAAGCGGCTGACCGACCGCGGCGAGAACAAGCTCCCCAACTGGACGAACTAGACGGTCCTCTCCGTCCGCCATTCGGGCGCGGGGCTCCTCCTCATCCGGCAATACGTTTCTGCCCGATTAACTCTCGATCACCCCTGTTCGCGGCTCCGAGCGAGCAGATAAGGACAATTGCCTAGGGGCGAAGCCAGGAGGGAGATGAAGGCGATGACGCAACGGCGTGGGGGCCCCCCGCCTGCGCGCAGGCGCTGATGCCGAAGAGCACTTTGGAGCGCCGAGCACAGCCGGGGGTGACGCCGAGGGAGGAAGAGCCTGAGACGACCGACTGGGGCACCCCGAGCCTGGAGGTCCTTACGAGCGAGCACTAGCCGAAAGGGGGGAAATCGCCGAAATCAGGCGGAAAACGTATTGACACACCCCCCTTTACAGGGTATAAGATGCCTGACTAAGGCGCCGCGCCTTCCCCGCGAGGGTCCGGCATACTTCTGAGGAGGCCTAATGAAAAAGCTGATCATTTATGCTCTTGCCATCGTCCTCGTCTTCTCCTTCGCCGCCGCCTGCAAGAAGAAACCCAAGGAAGTTCCCCCCGCCCCGCCGCAGGTCAAGGAACAGCCGCCGGTCGAGAAGGTCGAACAGCCCAAGGTCCAGGAACCGCAGCTGTCCGAAGAGGAGATGTTCCTCCAGAAATCGCTCGATCAGATCAACCGCGAGAAGCCCCTGGCCGCGGTCTATTTCGACTACGACAGCGCCGCCATCCGCGGCGACGCCAAGCCCGTCCTCGACAGCGACGCGTCCTGGCTGAAGAAGTTCAAGACGGCCAAGATCCTGGCGGAAGGCCATTGCGACGAGCGCGGCACCGAAGAATACAACCTCGCCCTCGGCGAGAAGCGCGCCAAGGCCGCCCAGGATTACCTCCTGTCCTCGGGGATCTCGTCCGATCGGATCAAGATCATTTCGTACGGCAAGAGCCAGCCGATCAACCCGGGCCACGACGAGAGCGCCTGGCAGATGAACCGGCGGGTTCAATTCCTGATCACCGAGAAGTAAGACTTGTGTCGATCCCGCCTCGGGGCCTTCTTGCTCGCGGTCCTGACCCTGGCCGCCTGGGGCCAGGACAGGAGCAAGAAGGCCATCGAGCTCGTCTACGACGACGTCCAGGTCCTCAAGCAGCAGGTCCAGGAGATCCGGACACGCCTCGATCAGAACGCCGAGGTCCTGCGTCTCCTCCAGGAGCAGCTCAAGACGCTGACGGACCTGGTGCGGCAGTCGGCCACAGGGCAATCCTCCGTCGAGGAAGGCCTGCGGGCCGTCCCCGCCCAGTACCAGGACCTCCTCCGCAAGCTGGACCAGCTGACCCTGGATCTCCAGAAGATCTCGGCCGACTTGGCCGCCCGCGCGCCGCAGCCGGCGGCCGGTCAGGCCCCGGCTGAGGCCCAGGGCCAGCCCCCCGCGCAAACCCCTGTCAAGCCGCCGGCCGTAACCTCGGCCCAAGCCGGGGCGCAGCCGGGGACGCAGGCCGCGGCGCCCGCGCCGACGCCGCCGGCCCCGACCATGTCCCCCCAGGAAGCCTATTCCATCGCCTACAACGATTACCTCAAGGGGAACTACGATCTGGCCGTCGAGAGCTTCAAGCTCTACCGCCAGCAGTTCCCGGAGAGCCCCCTGGCGGACAACGCCCTCTATTGGATCGGCGAGTGCCGCTACAGCCAACGCAAGTTCGAGGAGGCCATCGACGCCTTCGACGAGCTCATCCTGAAGTACCCCCAGGGGGACAAGGTGGCCGCGGCCTATCTCAAGAAGGGCCTCAGCTTCATCGAACTCGGCCGGAAGGCGGAGGCGCTGGCGGCGCTCAAGCTCCTCGTGGCCAAGTACCCGCTCGAAGAAGAGGCCCGCATCGCTCAGGACAAGATCCGGGAGCTCACGGAAAAATGAGAGACATCAACAGCCTGAACAAGGTCATCCTGGTCGGCCGTCTCGGCCAGAAGCCGGAGATCCGGAGCCACGCCCAGAGCGGCCGGTCGTCGGCCCGTTTCTCGCTGGCCACCAACGAGCGGCTCTACAACCCCTCGACCCAGACCTCGACCGACAAGACCGAGTGGCACAAGATCGTCATCTGGTTCCCGCGCCTGGTCGAGTTCGCCGAGAAGTATCTCGACAAGGGCAAGCAGATCCTCGTCGAGGGCAGCATCCGGACCCGGGAATTCCAGGATCGGGACGGCAACAAGCGCAACGTGACCGAGATCGTGGCCGACAAGGTCGTCCTGCTCGGCCGACGCGAAGAGAGCTCGGCGACCCGGACCGACACGACCGACCTCGACGCCGTCTACGGCCGGAGCGGCGGCGGCACACGCGGGCCGGCCACCGCCGGCGAGGACGAGTTCCCGTCGGGCGAAGAAACCGGCGGCGCCTCGGGCGGCCCCGACGACGACGTCCCCTTCTAGGGCAGCCGCCTCGGCTCGTGAATGGTCCAGGTTGACCGGTGAGCACCAAAACCCCTTCCGAGGTCGGCTACGCCAGTCGGATCATCGAGGACGTCCGCCCCTGGGGCAAGTTCCGCCGTTTCCCCCACGAGGAGGCGGGCAGCATCAAGATCATCACCGTCGAGCCCGGCGGCCGTTTGTCCCTGCAGTACCACGAGGGTCGGGCCGAGTTCTGGGTGGTTCTCGACCCGGGGCTCGAGATCACGGTCGGCGAGCGCGTCTGGCAGGCGGCGCCGAACGAGGAGATCGTCATCCCGCGCCGGGCCGCTCATCGCGTCCGCAACGTCGGCGCTGCGCCGGCCCGCTTCATGGAGATCTGGATCGGCCGCTCCTCGGAAACCGACATCGTCCGCCTCCAGGACGATTACCATCGCAGATAGGAAATAGCGTCCCTGCAGGGGACTTCCTCATTCTGATCTCTATTTCCCAAGAAAAGGATTCCCTTCCTCAATGAAGCGAACCCTCCCGTGAGGCGGCGAGGCACCGACCGGAGCGAGCGAAGGTGAGCGGAGGGCAGAAATATGCCGGAGCGTTCACGAAGGCGGATTTCTGCGAAATGTCGTGAAAGAGGTGTTTCTTGGTTCTCTGCCGGAGCGCCCCTCAAATCACGTAGGCGCAGATATCTGGTTCATTGGCCTTCTCAAGATATTTCTTGGAAGTGCGGCTCCGAGTCGCTCCGCCGCACTTCCAATGGTCCGCTCCGAAGACTCCGCTCCCCGTAGGCGGGGGCAAGGAGCGATACCCGAGCACAGCCGAAGAGGGAGGAGTTCGCCGGCCGGGAGGAAAAGCCTATTTCTTGGGGGGGGCTTCCAAGGGCTGGCCGGTCAGGAACACCTGAGGGTGGCGGAGCAGGATCTCTTCGGTCACGTATTCCTCGATCTCGCGGGCGCTCCGCAGCTTCAGCGTCTCCTCGGCGATCTTTTCGGCCGTCCTGCACTCGACCGAGCGCAGGGCCTTCTTGATCCGCGGGATGAAGATGGGGTTCATGCTGAAGGTCCGCAGGCCGAAGCCCAGGAGCACGATGGCCGAGGGCGTGTCGGCGGCCATCTCGCCGCAGACGACCACGTCCTTCTCGGCCTTCTTGGCCGCCTGGATGACCGACCGAATGAGGCGGATGACCGCGGGGTGGAAGGGCTTGTAGAGGTAGGTCACAAACTCGTTGGCCCGGTCGACGGCCAGGTAATACTGGATGAGGTCGTTCGTCCCGATGCTGATGAAGTCGACCTCCTTGAGCATGACGTCGGCGAGCGCCGCGGCCGCCGGCACCTCGATCATGATGCCCAGGGGGATCTTCTCGTCGAAGGTCTCTCCCTTGCGCCGCAGCTCGCGTTTGACGTCCTCGAAGATCTCCTTGACCTCCAGGACCTCGTCGACCTCGGTGACCATGGGCACGAGGACGCGGACGTTCTTGTGGGCGCTGGCCCGGAGGATGGCCCGCAGCTGGATGCGGAAGAGGTCCCGGTTGCGGAGCGAGAACCGGACGGCCCGCAGGCCGAGCGCGGGGTTGGGCTCCTTCTCGATGTTGAGCTGGGGCAGGCTCTTCTCGCCGCCGATGTCGAGCGTCCGGATGGTGACCGGGAAGGGATGGGCGGTGCGCGCCAGGCGGTCATAGATCTCGAAGTGGTCCTGCTCGGTCGGCAAGGATTCCCGCCGGAGGTAGATGAATTCGGACCGGAAGAGCCCCACGCCTTCGGCGCCCATCGACAGGGCCAGCCCGACCTCCTCGGGCAGCTCGATGTTGGCCTGGGGGATGAAGTGGACCCGGTCGAGCGTCTCCGATCTGAGCTTGGCCGTCTTCTGGAGCTCCCGGCCGTAGGTCTCGTACTTCTCGCGCTTGGCCTGGAACTCGCGGCGGACCGCCGGCGACGGGTCGATGATGACCTCGCCGTCGGTCCCGTCGACGATGACGAACTCGCCGTCATGGACCTGGCGCGTGACGTCGTGCAGCCCGAGCACGGCCGGGATGCCCAGCGAGCGGGCCAGGATCGCCGTATGCGAGGTCTGCCCGCCCATGTCCAGGGCCACGCCGAGCGTCAGCGCCTTGCTCAGGCGGAGGGCGGCCTCGGAGGGCAGGAGCTCGTGGGCGACGAGGATGTGCTGCTTGTCCGGGGCCTTCTCCCGTTCCCGCTTGGTCTCCAGGTTCCGGTAGATGCGCTTCAGGACGTCGGAGACGTCCGATTTCCGCTGCCGGAAATAATCGTCCGCCAGGGACTCGAACAGCTGCTCGTAGCGGGCGTTGGTCTTGGACAGGGCCCACTCCGCCCGAGCCTTCTCTTCGCGGATGATGGCCTCGAGCCCGCCGACGAGGGCCGGGTCCTCGAGGATGAGCAGGTGGGCCTCGAAGATGAGCGAGCTGTCCGGCCCGGCCTTCTCGCGGACGCTTTCCTTGACCCGCGCCAGCTCGTCGCGGGTCCGGCCGATGGCCTCGTGGAGGCGCGCGAGCTCCGCGGGCACCTGCTCGTCGCCGATGATCTCCTTGCGCGAGGTGAAGATGACGCGCTTGGGCAGCAGGACCTCGCCCATGGCGATGCCCGGCGAGACGCCGATGCCGCGCAGGCGCGTCATCTCCATCGTCATTCTTTCTCGTCGAAGCGGTTGGCGATGAGCTCGACCAGGGCGGCCATGGCCGCCTCCTCGTCCTTGCCCGCCGTGATGAGCCGGATGGTCGTCCCCTGGGTGGCGGCCAGGGTCAGGATGCCGAGAATGCTCTTGCCGTCGATCTCGTCGCCGTCCTTGACGATCTTGACCGAGGCGCCGAAGCGGTTGGCCAGGTTGACGAACTTGACCGCGGCCCGGGCGTGCAGACCCAGCTTGTTGCGGATGGTCACGGCCTTGTCGAGCATGGGGAGGTTATTTGGCTTCGGATTTGAGCAGCGCGCTGACGAGGTGGATGTTCTTCTTGCCCTGGTCGACGACCTTCTTGGCCACGTCCTTCAGGTTGTTGGCCCGCTGCAGGGACACGAACTTGATGAGCATCGGCAGGTTGACGCCGGTGATGATCTCGACGTGGTTCTCCTTGAAGAAGCTGAACGACAGGTTGGAGGGCGTGCCGCCGAACATGTCGGTGAAGATGATCACGCCGCTCTTCTGGTCGACCCGTTTGAGGCTCTGGTTGATCTTCTTCTTGGAGTCCTCGACGTCGTCGTACCAGCCGATCGAGATGGCCTCGATGTTGGGCGCCTCACCGAGGATGATGGTCAGGGCATTCAGCAGCTCCTCGGCCATGCGGCCGTGGCAGACGATGATGCCTCCGATCATGGTGCTTCCTGTCTCCCGGTCAGTGCGGTATTGTATGCCAAAGCGGGCTATTTATAAAGGTCCCGGTGATAAATCTTGACCGCCGCGGCGCCCCCCTGGAGATGGGCCCGCAGGGCCTCGGCGATCACGACCGAGCGGTGCTTGCCGCCGGTGCAGCCGATGGCGACGGCCACGGACGTCTTGCCTTCCCGGGCAAAGCGGGGCAGGACGAAATCGACGAAGCGAAAGAGCTGGTCCAGGTAGGCCTTGGTGCCCGGCGACTCCAGAACGAACTTGCGGACGCTCGGCGACTTGCCGGTCCGGTCCCGGAGGCGGTCGACATAGAACGGGTTGGGCAGGAGCCGGGTGTCGAAGACGAGGTCGGACTCGAGCGGCAGCCCGTGCTTGTAGCCGAAGCTCGTGACCGCCACTTCGGTCGGAGGCCGCCGGCGGTGCAGGACGCGCTCGGCGATGGCGTCCTTGAGCTGGTAGATGTTGAGCCCCGAGGTGTCGACGACTTCGTCAGCCAGGGCCCGGATGGGCTGGAGCCGCTTGCGCTCGAGCCGGACGCCCTCCAGGATGGGCCGGCGGGGGGCCAGCGGGTGCGGCCGGCGTGTCTCGTTGAAGCGCTTGACCAGGGCCTCGTCCGTGGCCTCGAGGAAGACCAGCCTGACCGGGACCCTCTTGCGGATGTCCCGTAAGACGGACGGGAAATCGGCGAGAAAGCGCGGCTCGCGGATGTCCACGACCAGGGCCGTGCGGTCGATCTCGACCTTCTTGCGAAGCCAGAGGTCGACGAAGTGGACGATCAGCTTGGCCGGCAGGTTGTCCATGCAGTAGTAGCCGAGGTCCTCGAGCGCCCGGCTGACCACCGTCTTGCCCGAACCCGACAGGCCGGTGACGATGAGAAAGCGGTTGTCCTTGGCGGCGCGGGCCATGGCTCTTTTTTGCCCGATGGGGGAACTCGGCGTTTTCATGGATACCCCGGCTAGGTCAGGACCCGGTCGAGCCGGCGGATGATCTCGTCCGGCGCGCTGTAGCCCTTCTTGCGGAGGATGTGGACCTTGCAGGCGACCTCGATCAGCGTGGCGATGTTCCGCCCCGGGGCGACCGGGATGGCCAACTGGGGGATCTTGCGGCGGAGGATGGTCATGTCGTCCCCGGATTTCAGCCCGAGCCGGTCGACCTCGTAGCCGCGCCGCCACTTCTTAAGGCAGATGACCAGGTCGACCTTAGCCTGCCGGCCGATCGACCTCGGCCCGAAGATGGCCCGGATGTTGATGATGCCCAGGCCGCGGATCTCCATGAAGTTGCGGCTCAGCGGCGGGGCGGTCCCGACGAGCTCGCCCCGGGGCGTCAGCCGGATCTGGACGACGTCGTCGGCGATGAACTGATGGCCGCGGGCGATGAGCTCGAGGGCGCTCTCGCTCTTGCCGATGCCGCTGTCGCCCAGGATGAGCGTGCCGAGTCCGAAGATCTTCAGGAAGCCGGCCGAGATCGTCGTCTGGTCCACGGCGGCGGGCGACCGGGACCCGGGTTCAGGCACGGACCTTCTCCTCCTCGGCCCGGAGCGCCTCGATGACGGCGGCCGGGTCCGGCGCCTTGAGCAGCTTGGTGGCCAGCGATCGGGACCGCCGGACCAGGCCGGCGATGGCGGCCAGGACCCGGAGCCCGGAGCCGGGGTTGTCCTCGGGCGAGACGAGCAGGAAGAAAACGCAGGACGGCTTGCCGTCGACGGCCGCGAAGGGCACCCCGTCGGCGGCGAGGCCGAGCAGCAGGGCGGGCGACTTGATGCCCTGGGCCCGGCAGTGGGGCACGGCGACGCCCTTGCCGATCGCCGTCGTGCCCAGCTCCTCCCTCCTCATGAGCCGTTCGAGCAGCGTCCCGTCGAGCCCGGGCAGGCTGGCCTCGAGGCGCTCGGACATCTCGCGAAGGATCCCGGCCCGATCGCGGGCCTCGAGGCGCGTCAAGACCAGGCCTTCGTGGAGGAGGCTGTGGATTTTGACCATGCGAGCGCCCGCCCTCAGGGCTCGACGAGCCCGTACTGCCCGTCCTTGCGGCGGT
>Ga0326726_10003700_pt1 | contig 14049 bp, 15 predicted proteins | sample MHFenrmetagenome_2_FD_207603 | JGI IMG/M metagenome (GOLD analysis project Ga0326726, IMG submission 207603) | Lab enriched peat soil microbial communities from Michigan Hollow, Ithaca, NY, United States - MHF15MN | ecosystem: Environmental > Terrestrial > Soil > Wetlands > Peat | place: USA... | reverse complement strand
CGCCATGGCGGAAGCACTCGCTACTGCGCTGTCCTTACTGGTCGATTTCGATCCCAAGCTGGTCGAGATCGTCCTCCTCAGCCTGAGGGTGAGCCTCTCGGCGGTGGGGATTGCCGCGCTGCTTGGATTTCCCCTCGGCGCGGCCATCGCGGTGGGCCGGTTTCCCGGGCGCCAGACCCTGATCGTGATCCTGAATGCGTTCATGGGTCTGCCCCCGGTTGTCGTGGGGCTGCTGGTCTACCTGCTGCTCTCCCGCGCGGGTCCATTCGGCGCCTTGGGGATCCTGTTCACGCCCTCGGCGATGGTGATTGCGCAGACGGTCCTGATCCTGCCGATCATCGCCGCGCTCTCGCGCCAGGCGATCGAGGACGCCTGGCGCGAATATGAGGAGCAGCTGCGTTCTCTCGGAGCAGGGCGCGCGAGCGCGGCCCTGACGCTCCTCTGGGATACGCGCTTCTCGCTGCTCACCGCGGTTCTCGCCGGTTTCGGCCGCGCTGCCGCCGAAGTGGGAGCGGTGATCATCGTCGGGGGAAACATCGACGGGGTGACGCGCGTGATGACGACCACGATCGCCCTCGAGACGAGCAAGGGCGACCTGCCGCTGGCTCTGGGCCTCGGGATCATCCTGATCGCGATCGTCGTCGCAGTAAACGCGGGTGCCTATCTGACCAAGGAGCTGGCGCAGCGGCGCTACGGATGAGAAACGGGGCCATCCTTCCGCTGCGCCTTCGCGACGTGTCCTTCGCTGCGGGCGGACGCGCGATCATCGACGGGATTTCGCTCGAGATAGAAGCGGGGCCGAGCACGATCATCCTGGGTGCGAACGGCGCGGGGAAGAGCGTGCTGATGCGCCTCATGCACGGTCTGCTCGAACCCTCTGCGGGAAGCGTCGAATGGAACGCAGCCGAGCACCCGGGCGCTCCCCGAAAACAGGCGATGGTGTTTCAGCGTCCGGTGATGCTGCGACGTTCGGCCCAGGCCAACGTCGCTTACGCCTTGAAGATTGCGCGGATCCCGAAGGCACAGCGCGAGCCGATGGTACGCGAGTCGCTCGAAGGCGTAGGGCTTGCACATCTAGCCCGTCGGCCGGCCAGGGTGCTGTCCGGAGGCGAGCAGCAGCGGCTCGCGCTGGCGCGCGCCTGGGCCCTGCATCCGGAGGTGCTATTCCTCGACGAGCCGACCGCGAGTCTCGATCCGAGCGCGACGCGCGAGATCGAGACGGTGATCCGCGCGTTCGACGCGGCCGGCACCAAGATCGTCATGGCGACCCACAACCTCGGCCAGGCGCGGCGCCTGGGAGACGAGGTCCTGTTTCTCGACCGGGGGCAGCTCGTCGAGCGCGCGCCGGTCGAGCAATTCTTTTCCAAACCGCAGACGGCGCAGGCCGCTGCATTCATAAAAGGAGAACTACCATGGATTTGATCCGGAGACTACTGCTGCTCGCGGCGCTGGCCGCTGCGCTTCCCGCCGTCGCGCAGGAGAAATTCATTGTCGTCGCCTCGACCACTTCGACCGAGCAGTCGGGGCTGTTCGGCCACATCCTCCCCGCGTTCCAGAAGAAGAGCGGGATCCAGGTGCGCGTGGTCGCCCTTGGCACCGGCCAGGCGCTCGATCTCGCGCGCCGCGGCGACGCCGACGTGGTGTTCGTCCACGCGCGCTCGGCTGAGGAGAAGTTCCTGGCCGAGGGCCACGGCGTGAAGCGCTTTCCGGTGATGTACAACGATTTCGTGCTGATCGGCCCGAAGTCGGACCCCGCCAAGGTCGCTGGCGGCAGGGACATCCTCGAGGCGCTGAAGAAGATCAAGTCGGCGGCCGCGCCTTTCGTCTCGCGCGGCGACAGGAGCGGCACCCACATCGCCGAGCTCGACCTGTGGAAGCTCGCCGGCATCGATATCGCCAAGGAGAAAGGCCCCTGGTACAAGGACACGGGGCAGGGCATGGGCCCGGCGCTCAACACCGCATCAGCGATGAACGGCTACATCCTTGCCGATCGCGGCACCTGGATCTCGTTCAAGAACCGCGGCGATCTCGCCATCGCGGTCGAAGGCGACAAGCGCCTGTTCAACCAGTACGGCGTGATGCTGGTGAATCCCGAGAAGCACCCGAACGTGAAGAAGGACCTGGGGCAGGCTTTCGTCGACTGGGTGATCTCGCCCGAGGGGCAGAAGGCGATCGCCGCGTACAAGATCGGCGGCGAGCAGCTGTTCTTCCCCAACGCCGGCACGCCCGGAGCATGACCGTGGGCCGCGCGTTCGCGGTGTGCGGAGCGATCGCGTGGATGGCGCTCGCGGCGGTTCCTGCGCCGGGCGACAGCCTGGCGCAGGAACGCAAGTCGCTGGTGACGACGCGCCTGGAGGTCACGGGCGAAGTGCGCCGCAAGCTGTCTCTTTCCGTCGAGGATCTCCGCAGTCTGGCACAGCGTCGCGGCCAGGTGGCGGCGGGAGGATACGGCGGTATCCGGCTCACCGACGTTCTCGATGAAGCCGATATCAGGCGCGATGAGCGGCACGCGCTGCGCCGGACCTACGTCGTCGCAACGGCCAGCGACGGCTACCACGCGGTATTTTCCTGGGGAGAGCTATTCAACACGTCCATCGGACGCGAGGTCCTGGTCGCCTTCGAGCGCGACGGGTCTCCGCTGCAGGACGGCGAGGGGAAGATCGCGCTGGTCTCGCTCGCCGACGAGAAGATCGGTCCCCGGCATGTGAAATGGCTGAGCCGGATCGATGTGCGCCGTGTGCCCGAGTAAAGCCGCGGCACGCTGGCTGGCGGGACTGGCGATCGTGGCGAGCGCGGCGACGGCACAGGAGCCCGTGCGGCTGTACGCGGCAGGCAGTCTGCGCTCGGTGATGCTCGAACTCGGTGCCGCCTTCGAGGCGACTGAAGGGATCAAGCTCGCACCCGTCTTCGGCGCCTCAGGCCTGTTGCGGGAGCGCATAGAGCGTGGTGAGCCGGTGGACGTGTTCGCCTCCGCCGACATGGACCATCCGCAGCGGCTCGCCGCCGCAGGCCGGAGTTACAAAGCCGTCCCGTTCGCGTACAACCGGCTGTGTGCTCTCGTTTCGCCGAGGATCGAGGTGACGAGCGCGACGCTCCTGGATCGGATCCTCGACCCCGCCGTGAAGCTCGGCATGTCCACGCCCCTGGCCGATCCGAGCGGAGACTACGCGGTGCAGCTCTTCGAGAGAGCTGAACAAGTGCGCGCAGGCGCTTACGCGACGCTGATGCAGAAGGGGCGCCGGTTGACCGGCGGTCCGGATTCCCCGCCGCCGCCGAAGGACCGCAGTGTCTACGCGGCCCTGGTGTCGAGCGGTGAAGCCGACATCTTCCTGACGTATTGCACGAACGCCCTGCAGGCACAGCAGGAGATTCTCGGCCTCCGTGTCGTGCAGGTTCCGGAAGGGCTGGCCGTCAGCGCTACCTACGGCTTGGCGGTGATGAGGAACGCGCGTCTCCACACCGCGCGGTTCGCGGAATTCGTCCTGTCGCGCCAAGGGCAGGAGATCCTTGCGCGGCACGGATTTACGCCGGTATCGAAATAGAGGGACGCTCGCCTCCCCTCCGCTATATCCGGGCGGGAACGACGCCCTGATACAATGACGGCATGAAGATATTCGGGTTCGCAGGATGGTCGGGAAGCGGCAAGACCACCCTGATCGAGCAGCTCATACCGCGCTTCGTGAAGCGCGGGCTCAAGGTGTCGATGATCAAGCACGCGCATCACAGCTTCGATGTCGATCAGCCGGGCAAGGACTCCTACCGGCACCGCGCGGCGGGGTGCAGCGAGGTCATGGTCGTGTCCGACCGGCGCTGGGTCATCATGCACGAGCTGCGCGGCGAGCGCGAACCCTCACTTGAAGAGCAGATCGAGCGGGTATCGCCTTGCGATCTGCTGCTGGTAGAAGGCCACAAGCATCATCCTCTGCCTAAGCTCGAGGTGTGGCGCAAGGAGAACGGCAAGCCGCTCCTGCATCCGAAGGATGCCCACGTCGTCGCGATCGCGTCGGACGCGCCGCTCGATACGAAGCTGCCGCGCTTCGATCTCAACGACTACGAAAGCATCGAGGAATTCATCGTGAGCTACATCGGACTGCGATGAACAAGGGCCTGCTGAGCGTTGACGAAGCGCTGGAACGCCTGCTCGCCGGAGCGCGTCCGGTCGCCGAGACCGAGTCGGTGCCGACCCTGTCCGCGGCCGGGCGCGTGCTCGCCCTCGCGCAGCGCTCGACCATGAACGTGCCACCCATGGACAACAGCGCCATGGACGGCTACGCGGTGCGGCTCGCCGACCTGAAGGGCGCCGAGCCGCGCCTCAGGGTCGCGCAGAAAATCCTCGCTGGAGCGGTCGGCGGTCCGCTTGCCGCGGGAACCGCCGCGCGCATCTTCACGGGGGCGCCGATTCCTCCGGGGGCGGACGCCGTGGTGATGCAGGAGCACTGCGCGGCCGAAGGGGATCAGATCATCGTGAACAAGATCCCCAAGCTCGGCGAATGGGTGCGGCTCGTCGGCAGCGACATTCGGCTGGGCGACGTGATCCTTCCGGCCGGCATCCGCCTGCGCCCGCAGGACACCGGGCTCGCGGCTTCGATCGGAATCGCCTCGCTCCCCGTCCACCGCCGCGTGCGCCTGGGGCTGTTCTTCACCGGAGACGAGCTGGTGATGCCCGGCGATCCCCTGCCTCCGGGGCGCATCTACAACTCCAACCGGTTCACCTTGAACGGGCTCGCGCACGCCTTCGATTGCGAGGTGCGCGACTACGGCATCGTTCCCGACTCACTCGCGGCGACGCGCGATGTGCTGCGCCGTGCGGCGGCGGAGTGCGATGTGATCGTGACGAGCGGTGGTGTCTCAGTGGGCGATGCCGATTTCGTGAAGCCCGCGGTGGAAGCCGAGGGTGAGCTCCTCATGTGGCGCATCTCGATGAAGCCCGGACGCCCGCTCGCGTTCGGCCGCGTCGGGCGGGCGAGCTTCATCGGGTTGCCGGGGAATCCGGTTTCGAGCTTCGTGACCTTCCTGATATTCGTGCGGCCGTTCCTGCTGAAGACTCAAGGGATCGCCGATGTGAATCCGCATTCGATCCAGGTGCGCGCCGATTTCGACTGGCGCGAGCCGGACGCCCGCCGGGAATTTCTGCGCGTAAAATGGAACGCGCGCGGAGGCCTGGATCTGTACCACACGCAGGATTCCGCGGTGCTGATGTCCACCGCGTGGGCCGATGGGCTGGTCGACAACCCCGCCGACCGCGCGATCCGCGCGGGAGAGATGGTGACGTTCATGCCTTACTCGGAGCTGTATCGATGAAGGTCAGGTCGATGAAGGTGAAAGTGCTCTATTTTGCCGGTCTGCGCGAGCAGCTGGGCAGTCCCGGAGAGGATCTCGAGCTTTCCGCGGCGGTGTCCACGGTCGCCGGCCTGCGGACTCACCTTATGGCGCGTGGCGGTGCCTGGCAGTCGGCGCTCGCGCAAGGGCGCGCGCTGCGCGTCGCCGTGAACCAGGAGATGGCGCAGCCCACGACGCCGGTGAAGCCCGGCGACGAGGTCGCGTTTTTCCCGCCGGTGACCGGAGGCTGATATGGCGGTGCGCATCCAGACCGCGGACTTCGATGCCGGCGTCGAGATCGCGGTGCTGCGGCGGAACAATCCCAGGATCGGAGCAGTGGCGAGTTTTATCGGTGTGTGCCGGGACGCGAACGACGGCACGGCGGTGTCCCGGATGACCCTGGAGCACTATCCCGGGATGACCGAGAAGGCTATCGGCGGGATCATCGCCGAAGCCAAGAAGCGCTGGAGCGTCATGGACGCCTTGGTCATTCACCGCGTCGGCGAGCTAAGACCCGCCGACCAGATCGTCCTCGTCGTCGTCACCGGGGCTCATCGGGGCGAGGCCTTCGCCGCCTGCGAGTTCATCATGGACTATCTCAAGACGCGGGCGCCGTTCTGGAAGAAAGAGGAGACACCGAAGGGCGCGCGCTGGGTCGAGGCGCGGGTCTCGGACGACGAGGCGGCGCGGCGCTGGGAGCCGCCGAAGTCGAGCGCGGCCTGAGAGGGCGGCGCGCCGCGTTTACGCAAACCAACCGAGCCGCTATCATGGCGGCGTTCCAGGGAGATGGCATACCTCCCCTAACCGCCGCGAGGCTGATGATGCCTACGTCGCACGCGCGTAGGCTGCTGCTCGCCGACCTCCGTGTCGTGTCCGAAAAACGCGGAATGGAGGTCCTCAATGACTGAAATCTGGGCTTTGGCGGCGCTCTGGATAGGGCTGGCGCTCCTCGCCGCCGTGCTTTCCATCTGGCTGAAGATCGCGACCGCCCTCTCCGAGATAGCGGTTGGAACCCTGGCTCAGCTCGTCCTGGGAGCCGCCCTTGGCGCGGGCTTTCTCGGCGCCGATCAGGTCTGGATCAAGTTTCTCGCAGGGGCAGGCGCGATCGTGCTGACTTTTCTTGCTGGCGCCGAGCTCGATCCGGAGGTTTTCAGGCGCAAGTGGAAGGAAGCCACGGCGATCGGGCTGATCAGTTTCTTCGCGCCCTTCCTCGGCTGCGCCGCCGCCGCGCGCTGGTTGCTCGGGTGGGATCCGGAGGCGAGCTGGCTCGCGGGCGTGGCGATGTCCACCACCTCGGTCGCCGTGGTCTACGCGGTGATGATCGAATTCGGCTTCAACACGACCGATTACGGCAAGACGGTGCTTGCCGCCTGCTTCATCACCGACCTCGGCACGGTCATCGCGCTCGGGCTGCTCTTCGCGCCGTTCACGCTGAAGACGCTGCTCTTCGTCGCTGCCCTGGGAATCGCGGCAGTCGCGCTGCCCTGGCTAACCTTTCGCTTTTTCAGGCGGTTCGGCGGGAGGCCCTCGGAGATCGAGGCGAAGTATCTGCTGGTCTGCCTGTTCGGCCTCGGCGCGCTCGCGACCTGGGCGGACAGCGAGGCGGTGTTGCCCGCGTACGTGCTCGGTATGATGCTTGCGGGTACGGTAGGCAAGGACCATGCGCTCGTCAGACGCGTGCGCACGCTCACCTTCGGGTTGCTGACGCCGTTCTATTTTATCCGCGCCGGCTCGTTCGTCTCGGTGCCGGCGCTGATCGCGGCGCCGGCCGCGTTCCTCGTCATGCTTGCCGTGAAGGTGGCGACGAAGATCGCGGGCGTCTACCCCGTGACTCAGGCGTTCCGCTCGCCCAGGAAGGAAGGGATGTATACGACCCTGCTGATGTCCACCGGGCTCACCTTCGGCACGATTTCCTCCCTGTTCGGCCTGTCGCACGGTATCGTCAGCCAGGCGCAGTACTCGGCGCTCGTCGCCGCGGTGATCGCCAGCGCCGTCGTCCCGACGCTGATCGCGAACGCCTGGTTCCTGCCACATCATTTGCTGCCCAGAGTCGACGAATCGGGGAAGGGCGAATCTGTGGTGGCAAGGGCAAAGAGGAGCTGAGGCCATGTACAGGAAGATCTTGGTCGGGTACGACGGATCCGAGCCGGCGAAGAAGGCATTCGACACCGCGCTGGAGCTGGCGGTGCGCGATAAGAGCGATCTCTATGTCGTCACCGTGGCTCGGCCGCCGGAATTCGGCGACGAAGTGGAAACCGAGGCGGTGATCGAGAATTCGCGCGAGCACCACTTCAAGCTGCTGGCGCCGCTCCAGGCCATCGCTTCACGGAAGAACGTCCACGCCCACTTCGAGCTCGCGGTGGGGCACGCCGCGGAGCAGATCATCTATCACGCCGACCGCCACCAGGTGGATCTCATCGTCGTCGGCCACCGCGGGCTCTCGAAATTCGCCCGCCTGTTGCTCGGTTCGGTCTCGAAGCAGGTTACCGAGCACGCGGAACGGCCGGTGCTCGTAGTGCGCTGAGCCTCGGGACGTTCCTTGCGCCGGATCGCGGCGACACCGCGCGGCTAGCCCCGCCCCGCGAGCCGCAGGTTGGCCTGGGTCAGGCGATCGACCAGCACCCGCATGAACGCCTTGTTGAACCCGACCTGGCAGGCGTCGGTCGCTACGCGCAAGGCGTCGGCCTTGATCTCTATCACCGTGATTTCGCCGAGCGCAGTGATGGTGGTGGTGCGGCGGCCCATGCGGCCGGTGAAGTAGAGGATCTCGCCGAAGCAGCCGCCCGGCTTGATCACGTTCAGCTGCTTGCCGAGCAGCGTCACGCCGACTTCGCCTTCGACGAGGAAGTAGAAGCTGTCGCCCTGGTCGGCTTCCTTGATGATCACGGTTCCCGCCTCGACCGTCTGCCAGCGCCCGATGCGCACGACCTCCCAGAGCGCGACGTCGTCGAAGTCCTCGAAAAACGGCATGTCGCGGAGCTGGTTGAATTTCTCGGAGTCGGACGCCGATGCACCGGACAGGCGCAGCGTCGTAAACGCCTGACTCAAATCCTTGCCGAACTCGAGCCAGGTCTGGTAGCGCGCGACGCGATCCTTCTCGATCGCCTTCATCACGATCTGGTCGAGCAGCGGCGACAGGTCCGGGCGGAGGGTGACCGGCCGTGCCGGAACGCTGTTGAGGATCGCGTAAGTGAGCGCCGCCTGGGTATTGGCCTCGTAGGGCAGCCGGCCGGTGAGCAGCCGGTACATCACCACGCCGAGCGAATAGATGTCTGTCTGCTGGGTGAGGTCTTCCATGCGGATCTGCTCGGGAGACATGTAGGCGGGCGAGCCCACGCCGGTGATCTGCGTGGTCTCCTGGCCGTGTCGCTGCTGGAACGACGCGCCGAAGTCGCTCACCTTGGTGTCGCCGCTCTCGGAAAGCAGGATGTTGCCGGGCTTGATATCGCGATGGATCACGCCGTGCTGGAACGCGTACTCGAGCGCGCGCACGCACTTGAAGATGATCTCGATGACTTTGTTGAGGGGCAGAAGATTGTTCACTTCGGAGTAGCTCTCGAGCGTCGTGCCGGGCACGTATTCCATCACGAGGTAGCTGTGCTCGGGTTCGACTACGGCATCGTAGATCGCCACGATGTGGGGATGGCTGAGCTTGCCGGCGAGCGCGGCCTCGGCGAGAAAGGCCTTGTGCATCATGCGCTCGATCTGGGGGCTCATTTTCTCCGCGAACAGGAACACCTTGATGGCGACCTCGCGGTCTGCGAACGGGTCGCGCGCGAGGTAGACGCGGCTGGTGGCGCCGCTGCCGATCTCGCGGACGATCGGATACTTGCCCAGGTGCTCCTGGAGCTCGAACTTCATCGACATGGCGGCCAAGTCTAAGCCAAGACTCCGGAGGGGGAAAGTTGCAAAATGCGGCCTTCGGCCTTGAAAACGGGCACAAATACCCCACTTGATTCACGGTCATCGATCTGAGATCGAATCCCTATGCGGCTGGACAAGCTCACGACCAAGTTTCAGCAAGCCCTGGGCGACGCTCAAAGCGTCGCCGTCGGGCAGGACCAGCAGTTCATCGAGCCGCTGCACCTCCTGTCCGCCCTGCTCGCGCAGGACGAGGGAGGCAGCGCATCGCTCCTTTCCCGCGCGGGGGTCAATGTTCCGCGCTTGCGCGACGCGGTCCGCCAGGCGATTTCGCGCCTGCCGAAGGTCGAAGGCCACGGCGGCGAGGTGCAGATCTCGCGCGAGCTGAACGGCCTGCTCAACCTCACCGACAAGGAGGCACAAAAGCGCGGTGACCAGTTCATCGCCTCGGAGCTGTTCCTGCTCGCGCTCGCCGACGACAAGGGCGAGGCCGGGCGCCTGCTGAAGGAGAACGGCGGCAGCAAGAAGGCGATCGACCAGGCGATCAAGGCGGTGCGCGGCGGGGAGTCTGTCGGCAGCCAGGAGGCAGAAGGCAGCCGCGAGGCGCTGAAGAAGTACACCCTCGACCTGACCGAGCGCGCCCGCTCGGGCAAGCTCGACCCGGTGATCGGGCGCGACGACGAGATCCGGCGCGTCATCCAGATCCTCCAGCGCCGCACCAAGAACAATCCGGTTCTGATCGGCGAGCCCGGCGTGGGCAAGACCGCGATCGTCGAAGGCCTCGCCCAGCGCATCGTCAACGAGGAAGTGCCCGAGACGCTCAAGGGGAAGCGCGTGCTCACGCTCGATATGGCAGCTCTCCTCGCTGGCGCCAAGTACCGCGGCGAGTTCGAGGAGCGCCTGAAAGCCGTGCTGAAGGAGCTGGCTCAGGACGAGGGGCAGACGATCGTTTTCATCGACGAGCTGCACACCATGGTCGGCGCGGGCAGGGCCGAGGGTGCGATCGACGCCGGCAACATGCTCAAGCCCGCGCTCGCGCGCGGCGAGCTGCACTGCGTGGGCGCGACTACGCTGGATGAATACCGCAAGTACATCGAGAAGGACGCGGCGCTGGAGCGCCGCTTCCAGAAAGTGCTGGTGGGCGAGCCCTCGGTGGAGGCGACCATCGCCATTCTGCGCGGCCTACAGGAGAAGTACGAGGTGCACCATGGCGTCGACATCACCGACCCGGCGATCGTCGCCGCGGCCGAGCTGTCGCACCGCTACATCACCGACCGCTTCCTCCCGGACAAGGCGATCGACCTGATCGACGAGGCGGCGGCGCGCATCAAAATGGAGATCGACTCCAAGCCCGAAGCGATGGACAAGCTCGACCGGCGGCTGATCCAGCTCAAGATCGAGCGCGAGGCGATGAAGAAGGAGAAGGACGAGGCTTCCCAGAAGCGCCTTTCGCTGATCGAGGAGGAGATCAAGAAGCTCGGGCGCGAATACGCGGATCTCGACGAAGTCTGGAAGGCGGAGAAGTCCCAGGTCGCCGGCTCGCAGCACGTCAAAGAAGAGATGGAGAAGCTCAAGCTCGAGATGGAGGCCGCGAAGCGTAAGGGCGACTGGCAGAAGGTCTCGGAGCTCCAGTACGGCCGCATGCCCCAGCTCGAGGCGCAGTTGAAGAAGGCGGAAAAGGCGCCCGCGAAGCAGGAAAAGCCCAGACTACTGCGCACCCAGGTCGGCGCAGAGGAAATCGCCGAGGTCGTGTCGCGCGCGACCGGCATCCCGGTGTCCAAGATGATGCAGGGCGAGCGCGACAAGCTGCTCACCATGGAGGACAAGCTGCACCAGCGCGTCGTCGGCCAGGACGAGGCGGTGCATCTGGTGGCCGACGCGATCCGGCGCTCGCGCGCCGGGCTCTCCGACCCGAACAAGCCCTACGGATCCTTCCTCTTCCTCGGCCCCACGGGCGTCGGAAAGACCGAGCTGTGCAAGGCGCTCGCGGCCTTCCTCTTCGATTCGGAGGACCACCTCATCCGAGTCGACATGTCGGAGTTCATGGAGAAGCACTCGGTTGCGCGGCTGATCGGCGCGCCGCCCGGCTATGTCGGTTACGAAGAAGGCGGCCATCTCACCGAGATGGTGCGCAGGAAGCCCTACAGCGTGATCCTGCTCGACGAGATCGAGAAGGCCCACCCGGACGTGTTCAACGTGCTCCTGCAGGTGCTCGACGACGGCCGCATGACCGACGGCCAGGGGCGCACCGTGGACTTCAAGAACACGGTCGTGGTGATGACCTCCAACCTCGGCTCGCAGATGATCCAGCAGATGTCGGGCGACGACCCCGGACTCATCAAGACGGCGGTCATGGCCGAGGTGAAGACTAGCTTCCGGCCCGAGTTCGTGAACCGCATCGACGAGATCGTCGTGTTCCACGCGCTCGACGAGAAGCACATCAAGGATATCGCGAAGATCCAGCTGCGCTATCTCGAGGAGCGGCTTGCGCGGCTCGAGATGGGTCTGGAGGTCGCCGACGGCACCCTCGCGCAGCTCGCCAAGGCGGGCTTCGACCCGGTCTACGGCGCTCGGCCGCTCAAGCGCGCGATCCAGCAGACCATTGAGAACCCGCTCGCGAAGCAGATTCTCGAGGGCCGCTTCGTCGCGAAGGACGTGATCCGCGTCGAATACCGCGGCGGTGCGATGCAGTTCGAAAAATCCGCGGCAAGGCCCGCCCCAAAAGCCGCGGCGCGCTAACAAAAGCCTTGATGGGACACTGAGCCCCGGGCAGAATCCGGGCTTTACGGACGGTTTCTCGTCTTGTCAAAGCCCATGTACGTCGCCGACTCCAAGCGCCTCACTCATGCCGGCGCCAAGAAGATAGCCGATACCGCCGTGGCGAAGGCCAGGCAGGCCGGGATCGCGATTTCGGTCGCGGTCGCCGACGCAGGCGGGCATCTCATCGCGCTCGAGCGCATGGACGGAGGCCGTTTCCATTCGTTGCACTCGGCGACCACCAAGGCGGTGTGCGCCGCGTCCAACAAGCGGCCCACCTCGTCGCACGGCGCTCAGGGACAGGCGCTCGACGTCGCCCACGCCCTCGGGCTTGCGCTCGCGGCCGGCCCCGAGCGCTGGACGGCGATGGAGGGCGGCTGCCCGGTCATCGTGGATGATGAGTGCATCGGCGGCGTCGGTGTGAGCGGCGGGGACTGGGCGACCGACGAGCACATCGCGCGCGAGGCTGTCGAGTCCATCGGCGCAACCGCGAGCGCGAAGTAAGGCCGATGGCGTTCGAGCCGCTGCGGGTCGCGTGCATCGGGATGGGCTGGTGGTCGGACGTCCTCGCCGATGCGATCCAGCGCTCGAACAAACTGAAGATTGTCGCCTGCTACACGCGGTCGGAAGACAAGCGCCGGGCCTTCGCCGCGAAATACGGCTGCACTGCGGCGCCCAGCTACGAGGCGGTCCTGAAGGACCGCGGCGTCGATGCGATCATCAATACGACGCCGAACGACGTGCATCTGGAGACGACGCGCGCTGCGGCAGCCGCGGGGAAGCACGTCTTTCTCGACAAGCCGATCGCCAACTCCGTCTCGGAGGGGCGGGCCATCACCGAAGCCTGCAGGAAAGCCGGAGTGGTGCTCGCGCTCGGATACCAGCGGCGCCGCGAGAGCCACTTCCGCTGGATTCGCCAGCAGATCGACGCAGGTGCATTCGGAAAACTCGTCAACGCCGAAGCCAACATCAGCCGCGACCGGCTCGGAAAGATCGATCTCAGCTCCTGGCGCTACACCGCCGCGGGGATGCCAGGCGGGGTGATGCTGCAGATCGGTATTCATTACGCCGACGTTCTCGAATATCTTCTCGGGCCGGTGAAGGCGGTCAACGGCCGGTTCGCCCAGCTGGTGCTGCCCGGCGACAACCCCGACGTCGCGAGCATGGTCCTCGAGCACCAAAGCGGCGCGCTCTCGACGCTCAACGCGAGCTACGCCTCGGCCTCCGAGTATTACCTGATGAACATATATGGCAAGGAGGCGACTGCATACTACGATATGCACCAGGGCCTGCGTTGGCTCAAGCGCCCGAGCACCACCTCGAGCCCGGTTCCCTGCGCGAAGAACGACACCTTCGTCGAGGAGCTCGATGAGTTCGCGGGCGCGGTCCGCGGCGAGGGCAGGCCGGAGATGGGCGGGGAGGCGGCGACGGCGTCGCTTGCCGTGATCCGCGCGGGCATCGTCTCGGCGCGCGAGGGGCGCCGCGTCGAGGTTGCAGAGATACTGTCGAAGGATTGAGGTCAGGAGGAAAGCATGAAACCAGGTTTGATCCTTGCGGGTGCGCTGCTTGCCGCCGCCGTCCAGGCGCAGGAGCAGCCGTTCCCACAGAAGGCTCCGGTTGAGATCACGGTGCTCTTTCCGGCCGGCTCCTCGGCCGATGTCACCGCGCGCCTGCTCGCGGACGGCATGTCGAAGCAGCTCGGCGGCACCAAGGTGCTCGTGGTCGACCGCCCGGGCGCGGGCGGCGCGATCGGCTACAAACACGTCGCCGCCCAGAAGCCCGACGGGTACGCGTTGGTCTGGAATTCCAACTCGATCTCGACGACCTTCCATTCGGGAATGTTGCCGTTCGATTACCGCGCCTTCGACGCGGTCGCGCGGGTCCTGGTGGAGTCGCCGGTGATCGCAGTGCGCGGCGACGCGAAGTGGAGAAAGCTAGCCGAGCTCGTCGCCGAGGCGAAATCGCGGCCCAAGGCCGTCACCGTAGGAAACTCCGGAGTCGGCAGCCACACGCACATCTCCTCGGTGGCGCTGTTCAAGGCCGCGGGAGCCGAGGTCGTGGACGTGCCTTTCGGCGCGGCGCAGGTCGTGCCGAGCCTGCTCGGAGGGCAGG
>Ga0326726_10003699_pt1 | contig 14051 bp, 3 predicted proteins | sample MHFenrmetagenome_2_FD_207603 | JGI IMG/M metagenome (GOLD analysis project Ga0326726, IMG submission 207603) | Lab enriched peat soil microbial communities from Michigan Hollow, Ithaca, NY, United States - MHF15MN | ecosystem: Environmental > Terrestrial > Soil > Wetlands > Peat | place: USA... | reverse complement strand
TCGAAGAGCGTCGCTCGCAAGCGTCCGCCTGCGTCAACGAGGTAGATCTGCGACGTGTGCTGCATCAGGTAGTCACCCGCGGCATTGGTCGGCGGTCCTTTGAAGAAGATCGCCTGAAATTGCCGAGCGATCTCGAGCACGACCTTGGGGTCGCCGGTGAGACCGATGAAATCCTTCGAGATCGGAGCGAGATATGCCTTCATCGCGGCGGGAGTGTCACGCTCGCCGTCGACGCTGATCATTACGATCTTCGTCCGCCGCATGGCCCGGTCCCTCGATGCATGCGCGGTCTTGAGAACGCCGAGCGTCGCAGGGCAGACATTCGGGCAGTGCGCGAAACCGAAGAAGACGAGCATTGGTTGGCCGCGCAGGTCGCTGAATCGCCTAGGTTTGCCGTTTTGATCGGTGAGCTTGAAGTCTGCAAGGGCTACGGGTGGTTCTGCCATGGCGACGCGCTCAAGCGCGGGCAGCGGCGCTGTCGCCGTAGCGGTTACGGTCAGAGCGAGCGCCACGCTCAACAGCCCCAATGCGGATGCAACAATTCGCATCAGGGCACGAGTCCCCGGAACGCAACGAGCTGCATGATCCAGGGGCCGGAGCGCGTGATGGGAGCGGTTGCGTTGTAGCTGCCGGTGGCCGCGACGATGCGGTCCTCGAGCAGGTTGCCGTCGGTCGAGATCACGCGGCTGGTGTAGCCGCTGCCGGCCGCGCTGCTGTAGCTGTCCACGTAGTTGCCGGCGATCAGCAGATCGTTGGCATTAGTGGTTGTGATCGCACCGCTGTCGCTCATGGCACTCGACCCGGTCCCCGTCTTCACGACATCCACGGCTCGCGTCGGGTCGATACCGCTGTACTCGGCGATGCGCAGGTCAAGGTAGCGTACTGCGGCGTCGAACGTCACCGTCACGCTGTTTGTATTGGCCGCGGACGGAGCAATGTTCGCGGCGTAGTACACCGCCAGGGTCCCAATGCCCGCGAACGTCGTCGGTCCGGCCGCGAGCTGATACGCGTTCCCGCGGGTATCGGTGATCGAGATCAGATGCGAGGTCACATCGTTCCACCCCACCACCACGACGTTCAGATTGCCACTCGTCTGGGCGGCCGTGTACGCGAGTGACCGCGTCGTCAGCGGCGACTGTGGAGCCACACTGTTCTGCTGCACAAAGGCGATCGCGGCCGGCGGGATCGCCGAAGTTGTTGCGCTCGCGGTGGCCGAGTACGTGCTGAAGTTGGCGGCCGCATCCGTCGCGCGCACGCGGTAGCTGTAGCTCGTGGCGGCGCTGAGGCCAGTGTTGCTGTAGGTCAGAGTCGTCACCGTCGTGACGAGCGCAAAGTTGCTGCAGCCCGCGCTCTGGCAACGCTCGATCTGATAGCCACTGACGCCGACGTTGTCGGTCGACGCGGTCCAGCTCAGATTGATCTGGCTCGAGGAGGCCGCGCTTGCCGCGAGACCCCCCGGTGCGCTCGGCGCGCTCGTATCCGGTACGGCCGGCGTCGTCGTGCTCGCGGTCGCCGAGTAGGCGCTCTTGTTGCCGGCCGCATCCGCTGCCCGCACGCGATAGCTGTAGCTCGTGCTCGCCGTGAGTCCGGTGTTGCTGTAGCTCGTGCCCGTCACCGTCGTGAGCAGCGCAAAGCTCGAGCAGCCCGCACCCTGGCAGCGCTCGATCTCGTACCCTGTCACCCCCACGTTGTCCGTCGAGGCCGTCCAGCTCAGATTGATCTGCGTGGGCGACGCTGCGGTGGCGAGGAGAGTGCCCGGCGCTGTGGGTGCCGCGACATCGGGCGCCGCAGGCGTCGTTGCACTGATGGTTGCAGAGTATGGGCTCAGGTTGCCGGCCGCATCCGTCGCGCGTACCCGGAAGCTGTAACTCGTGACCGGACTGAGCCCGGTATTGTTGTAAGTCGTCGTCGTCGAAGTACCGACCTGCGTAAAGGTGCTGCAGCCCGCGCCCTGGCACCTCTCGACGAGGTAGCCTGTAACTGCGACGTTGTCGGTTGAGGCGATCCAACTCAAGTTGATCTGAGTGGAAGAAGTCACGCTCGCTGTGAGACTGCCTGGTGCCGTCGGCGGCACGGTTTCGCCGCCGCCCGAGCCCGCCGCGCGGAACGCGACGAGCTGCATGATCCAGGCGCCGGAGAGCGACATGGGAGCGGTGGCGTTGTAGCTGCCGGTGGCCGCGACGATGCGATCCTCGAGGAGGTTGCCGTCAGTTGAGATCACGCGGTTGGTGTAGCCACTGCCGGCCGCGGTCGTGTAACTGATCACGTAGTTGGCGCCGACCAGCAGATCGTTGGCATTAGTGGTTGTGACCGTACCGCTGTCGCTCATGGCACTCGACCCGGTCCCCGTCTTCACGATATCCACAGGTTGCGTCGGATCGGTACCGCTGTACTCGGCGATGCGCAGGTCAAGGTAGGGCACCGCCGCATCGAATGTCACCGTCACGCTGTTCGTGTTGGCCGCGGACGGAGCGATGTTCGCGGCGTAGTACACCGCATGGGTTCCAATACCCGCGAACGTCGTCGGTCCAGCCGCCAGCCGATACGTGTTCCCGCGGGTATCAGTGATCGAGATCAGGTGCGAGGTCACATCGTTCCAGCCCACCGCCACGACGTTCAGATTGCCACTCGTCTGGGCGGCCGTGTACGCGAGTGACCGCGTCGTCAGCGGCGACTGCGGAGCCACACTGTTCCGCTGGACAAAGGCGATCGCGGCCGGCGCGACCGCCGAAGTCGTTGCGCTCGCGGTGGCCGAGTAGGCACTGAAGTTGCCGGCCGCATCCGTCGCGCGCACGCGGTAGCTGTAGCTCGTGGCGGCGCTGAGGCCGGTGTTGCTGAACGTCGTGCCGGTCGCCGTGGCAATCTGCGCAAAGCCCGAGCAACCCGCGCCCTGGCAACGCTCGATGAGATAGTTCGTCACCCCAACGTTGTCGCTCGAGGCCGTCCAGCTCAAGTTGATCTGACTCGATGAGGCTGCGCTCGCCGTTAGACTGCCCGGCGCGCTCGGCGCCACCGAGTCCGGCGTGGTCGCGCTAGTTGAATTCGAATAGCCGCTCTTGTTGCCGGCCGCATCCGTCGCGCGCACGCGGTAGCTGTAGCTCGTGGCGGCGGTGAGGCCCGTGTTGCTGTAGATCAGGGTCGTCACCGTCGTGACGAGCGCAAAGCTCGAGCAGCCCGCGCCCTGGCAGCGCTCGATCTCGTACCCTGTCACCCCCACGTTGTCCGTCGAGGCCGTCCAGCTCAGATTGATCTGCGAGCCACTGATTACGCTGAGCGTCAATGAGCCCGGGGCGCTTGGCGGCGCCGTGTCGGGCGGCGCTACGACGGTCCAGCTGAATGTGGTTGCATCGCTTAACACGCCGTCACTGACTGTGATGGTGACGCTGGCGTTGACGGCCGCAGTTGGCGTACCGGTTATGCGTCCGGTAGTCGAGTTGATGCTGAGTCCGACCGGTAGACCACTCGCCGCGAACGTCAGGCTGTCTCCATTCGGATCGCTTGCGGAGATCGCGAGATCCACCGCGATGCCCGTCGTGCCGCTCTGGGCGCCCGGATTGACGATGGTCGGGGAGCCGTTCGGCGTCGGCGCGGAAGTCTCCTGGCCGCCGATCTGCGACACGTAGGCGACCACTTTCGCGAGATCGGGATCCGTCAGCGATACGCTGTTATGAGCGCGGATGGCATCGCCGAGGGTCGCAGCCGAGCCGTCGTGCAGATAGGGCGCGGTCGCCCAAGCGTCGCGCAAGGTCGGCGTGTCGATGCCTGTGAGCGGACTGCCGAGGCGCTGGCCGCTCGACGGTTTCAACGTCCCGATATTGCGCAGGGTGGCGGCGCCACTCTCGGTGAACGCCGTGCCGCTGTGACACTGGGCGCAATTCGCGCTTTGAAAGACGGCCTTGCCGGCTACGGCTTCCGTGGTCAGCGTGCCGTCCGCATTGCGCAGCGGACTGTTGGCAAATGAGTTGAGCGACGCTACATACGCGGCGAGCGCATCGAGATCGGTGCTGATTCCGGTCTTCGGGTCACCGAGCGGCTGACTGCGCGTGCCGGCGTTGAAGTCGGTGTCGGCCATGAGCCCGGTGCCGCCGGCGAGCGAGCGGATTTGCCCTTCGAAATCCTGCACCTCGTCGAAATTCGCGCTCCAGTGAAGGAATCCCTGACTCATCGCCGAACGACCGCGGAGGTTGATTGTGTTGCGCAGGCCTTCGCCAAACCCTGTGAGGTCCCAGACGCGCCCGTCGTGGCCGCCGTCGTTGTGACAGGAGGCACAGCTGACGTACCGATCGCGCGCGAGGCGCAGATCGCGGGCGTCATAGAAGAATTGTTTGCCTTTGAGTACCGGCGCCGTGAGCTTTTCAGTCGCAACCGCAGACAACGTGGCGAGCAGGGGCGCATTCCACTGACCGTTATTCACCAGATTCGTGAGGTCAAAAACGCTGACGCTGCGATCCATGAAGTTATTGACGTAAAGCTTTGATCCATCAGGAGATACTACGAGCCCCTGCGGCGCGCGGCCGACATCGAGACGGAACACCTGGAATTTTCCATGGGCGTCGATGACAGCGACCTCGCGACTCGTCTCGAGTGCAACAAAGAGATACACGCCGTACTTGTCGAAGGTCGCGGCGCTGCCGACGCTGGAATTGTCATGATCGACGCGCGCCGCATAGTCCTCGGCCCCGGTCGCCAGATCGATGCGCGAGCTGATTGCGCGAACGGTGCTCTGGAAATTGAGCGGCTGTCCATTGCGCAGCATCCCGCGGCCGATGTTGTCCTGTTTCGAAGGTACCCAGGCCGCAGTGCCATCCGGCGAAACCACGGCCGCGCCCAGGTAGTTCGGGAATCCGGAGCCCTGGTTTTCGAAGTCCGGCTTGCTGCTCGCCTGCAGCTCGATCGTGTTGAGCACGGTCATCGCGCCGGCGTTGACGACGAGCACCTCGCCGCCGACGTTGACGCCGCCCACCTGTGACTGCACGGTCGCCGTTTCTTCACCTGGCAGGCGGGGTGTGATGAAGCGCGACACATAGACGGTGCCACCGTCGCCACTCACGGAGAGGTGGCGGGGATTCGCACCGACGGCGAGGCTCGCGACCTGAGCGCCGCTCGTAGCGTCAAGCTTCAGGAGCCGTCCTGAGCCTTCCAGTGCGACGTAGGCGTAGCCGCCCGTCGGTGCGAATGCGATGCCAAAGGGTTGCGACGCGAACGGCAGCGTAATCGTCCGGCTGACCGTCAGCGTGCCTGCATTGATCACGGTGATCGACGCGGATTGTTTGTTCGTCACCCAGATCTCGCCGCTTGGCGAGATCGCGAGCGTGCGCGGTGCGCTGCCGACGATGATCTCTGCGAGCTTCGCGTTTGTCACTGCATCGAATGCGGTGACCGTGTCATTGTCCTGATTGGCGACCCAAACTCGCGAATTGCTGCCGCTGCGGGATTCGTAGGCGATGTTGCTGGACGCGGTCGGGCGGTTGGCGGTTGGCGCCAGGTACACGGTCTGCGCGAAGGTCTGCGCTTGCGCAATGCCGCGGCTGTCGGTTGCCGTGACCGTGACGTAATAGACGCCCGGACTGGCAAACGCGTGCGCGATGGTCGGCGAGCTTGAGTACGCGGTTTCGGGCGTGCCGTCGTCGAAGAACCACTTGTACAAAGGATTGTTCGCGTTCTGCGTGCTCGCGGTGTAAGTAGCCGCGCTGTTCGTCAAGCGCGGTGTCTGCGACGGCATGGGATTCAGGACAAGCGCCGCGAGGTCGCTCACCGTCCAGATGAAATTGGCCGAAGCGTTCGCCAGTCCGTCGCTCACGGTCACCGAGACGTTGTACGTTCCGGCCGCGGTTGGCGTGCCGCTGATGAACCCGACGTTCGTGCCGATCGCGAGGCCGGGGGGCAGACCGGTCGCCGAATAGGTGAGCGGATTGCCATCCGGGTCGCTGGCGACGATGTTGAGACCCACGGAAACGCTAACGCTCGCAGTCTGATTGCCTGGGTTGGTGATCGTCGGGGGCGAGTTGACGCTGATCGGCGTGATCGCCGCCTGGCGGCATTGCATGCCGAAGTTGTCGATCCAGCTGCCCGAACGGCCGTAGAGGGCATAGACCGGATTGCTGGTGCCGCAACTCATCGACGCTTGAGCATTGCCACTGGTGCTGCCGACTGCGCCCAGCGCCTGCGCCGTTCCCGTCACCCGACCGGTCGAGACGAGCGCCTTGCATTCGAAGTTGAGCTGATTGACGTACGTTGCCGAGCGGCCGCTGAATCCGCTGATCGCATAGTCGCGCGGACAGGTCTTGGTAAAGGTCGTACCGCCGGTACCGCCGGTGCTTCCGCGGCTGACCGGACCGCCTACCCAGTGGCCAAATTGATCCACGCGCGCGCACTGCAGCCCGAGCTGGTAGACGTAGTCGGTGGTCGACGCTTGACCGACGACGCCCACCGCGATTTCGTCAGTATTGCAGGCAACCGTATATGCCGTTCCACCCGCGCCGCCGATCGTCGCCGTGTAGTCGACAGCGATGTTTGGGTTCGCCGCGATGCTCATGCGCACGATTTTCGCCGTCGACGGCACGCCCTGATTGTCAATCACGAACAGCATGTAGTAACCGCCGGGTGCGTCCGTAGCGCGCGGCGGCGCCTCGACGTCGAGGATCCCGCCCGACGCCGTGAACGGCAGCTCCAGGAAGCGCTGATCCATGTTGACGCTGTGCGTGACCGAACCCGAGCGCACCATCGTCACGCGGCTTATGCTTGCCGTGCCGACGTTGACCGAGAAGTGCTGGCCGTTGTCGATGTTGTCGGGCGCGGAAACGATCGCCGGCCGCGGCGCAAGGGCGCCGCTCGACGTGAACAGATACGACGGCTGATAGATTTCGGCGTGCAGGTTGTTGAGCGGTCCAGGTGCGCCGCCGCCGTGGACCATGACAGTCGCGTCGGGCAACAGCAGTGCGCCCGAGTGATACATGCGGGCGCGTGAGCCGCTCGGGCCCACGATCCATGCGCCCGTGGCTGGATTCCAGACCTCGGCCGTGCTGTTGACGTTCGTCAGCTGATTGTCGACCTCCGTGCCGCCGGTGGCGACGACGCGTCCGTCCGCCATGACCGTCGCGGATACCCATTGACGCTTGCTCGACATGGTTGGTTGGGTCGTGACGACCGGTGTCGGCCCGTTGATGTCGATCACCACGGCGCCGGCGGAATTGCCACCCATCTGCAGAATCCGTCCGGGCCGGAACATCGCGGCGCTCGACGTCCAGCCGGCGTTGGCGGAGTTGTACTGGCCCGCGCCCACGAGTGAGCCCGTGCCGGCGGTCGATACGAAGTACATGTTGCCATTCGTGTCGTATCCGAAGATCCGGCCGTCGGGGGCAAGGAAGTTGCGCGGAAAGGTCGCCGCGTAGCTCGAGGTACTCGCCCCGGTCAGCAGGCGGAAGTTACCGGCGCCATCCCGAACCTCGGGGAAGTCGCCGCCGCCATTGCCGCCCTGGATGTAGATCTCGCCATTCACCAGCGCGGTCGACGACGAATACCAGCGCGCGCGATTCATGTTGTTGGTGCGCGTGAGCGTGTTGCCGGTGTAGCTGAAGACGTTGGTGTTGTTGTTGCCGGTATTGGTGGTGCCGGTGCCGGTCCAGTTGTCGCCGCCTGCGATGAAGATGCTGCCGCTCGAGGGCAGGATGACCTGCGAGCTGCAGAAGATGTCAGTCAGCGTCATGTTGTTCAACGTGAAGTGACCGCCGCCGAGTCCCGCTGCTGGGTCCCATACGTCGTAGATGAAGTAGCCGGTTTGCGTGCCGTCACTCTTGGTGCCGTAGGTGAGCACGCGGCCGTCGGGCGTCAGCGCGGCATGCACTGGAATGAGCGGCCAATTGTTGTCGACGGGCGAGATCCACGCGCCAACGCCGTTGTCGGCGAGCGCCCGTTGCCCGGCGCCGGCGATGACAAGCAGCGCAAGCAGCACCACGTAGCGTGGGCGTCGATAGCGCGTGTTCGTCCGGAGATCGCTGGATGAGGCCGTATGATCGTCGAGCTCGGTGTGGCCGAGCGCGCTGGTGAATAGCATCGGAATCCCCGAATTCGATCTCGTTCTTGTCGGTCAATGCCCCTGCAAGCGAGCGGGGCTGTTGTTAGGAAGAATCGTAGCAGCAATGCGATGTGCCCGTATCGCACGCAGCGCACGGAACGAACTCAACATATTAACCGTCGGAAAAATTGACAGATCGAGTCCGAATCCGAGCGTCGGACCCGCCCTCGACGTCAGGGCCGACCGCCCCAGACAGAATGTGGAATGAGTACCTGGTCTTCGAAGAGTGCGCGCGCCGTGCGGAGGATGCCCGATCGTCCGACCTTGAAATCGGCGCCTGCGCCCGACACTTCCAGCGCCACCCTTAACTCGCCACGCGGATGTTTAACAGAGAAGATGAGCGGCGATCCTCGCGGATTTACGACGACTCTATCGGCCACCGATCCCGGAAGCACCCAGGCGGCGGTAGCGCTCACGGCGCCGAGAACCCGATTGCTGCGGGACCACGGATCGGGAGGAACGCGCGTGTCGAGACGTGCCCACCGGCGTGCAGTGCGGCGATGAGAGTCATCACGTCATCGATGACTCAGCTCAATGACCCTGGGCAGGGCTGACACTTGCACCGGCTCCCGCGGGTGCCATCGTGCCGGGCTCAATGCGATACCAGGCGGCGTACAGCGCCGGCATGAAGATCAGCGTGAGAATCGTCGCGACCAGCAGGCCTCCCATCATGGCGAAGGCCATGGGCCCCCAGAACACGGTGCCCGCGATCGGAATGAGGCCGAGGATAGCCGCCGCCGCCGTGAGCAGAATGGGCCGCATGCGATGCATGGTGGCATTGACGATCGCATCGTAGCGCGGCATGCCGGTCTTCTCGTTGTCGCGGATCTGCATGATCAGCACGACGCTGTTGCGGATGATCATGCCGATGAGCGCGAACACGCCGAGCATGGCGACGAAACCGAAGGGTCTGCGCGTCGTGAGGAGCGCAAGACTGACACCTATCATGCCGAGCGGGGCGGTCATCATCACGAGGATGAGCTTTTGTGCGCTCTGTAGCTGCACCATCAGCACGAGCAGCATCCCGATCAGCATGGCGGGGACCACCGCCGTGATCGAGGCCGATCCCTTCTCGCTCTCGTAGACCGTGCCGCCGAGCTCCAGCCGATAACCCGGGGGGAGCTTCGCGCGGATCTTGTCGATTGCGGACGTCAGGCGCCCGACCACGGTCGCGGCCTGCACGCCCGGTGCGATCGTGCTTTGCACGGTGATCGTGGGCAATCGATACCGTCGCCAGACGATCGGGTCCTCGAGCTGGTAGCGGAAGCTGGCGATCTGCTCGAGGGGCACTGTGTTCGTGCCGAGACGTACTTCCAGGTCGCGGATCGTCTTGACATCGCTGCGATCCTGATCGGCCGCGCGCCCGCGCAGGTCGATGAGGTAGATGTCGTCCCGAAGCTGCGTGACCGTACGTCCGCTCAATACGCTATTGACCTCGTTGGCGACCTGTGCGGAGCTCACACCGAGCAGGCGCGCCTTGTCCTGATCGAGGTCGATCAGAATGGACTTGCCCATCTCGATCCAGTCGAACGCCACGATGCGCGACGACGGATCCGCGCGCACGATATCGGCGACCTGATCGGCAAGGCGCTTGACGGTCGGAATGTCGGGGCCGCTGACGCGATACTGCACCGGCCAGGCAACGGGTGGACCGAGCTGCAGAGGCTGGACGCGGCCCATCAGCACATCGAATTGCTCGGAGAGGATCTTCTCGAGCCGCGCCTGCACCTGGTCGCGAACCTCAAAGCCCTTGGTGATCACGATGGCCTGCGCGAAGTTGGCGTTCGCGAGCTCGACGTTGAACGCCAGAATGAAGCGCACGGCCCCCGATCCGACGTAGAAAGTGTGGCTCACGATATCCGGGTCGGCGGCGAGAACCTTCTCGAAGCGCTCGACCTGTGCGAGCGTCGCCTCGATCGAGGCATTCTGCGGAAGTCTCAAGTCGACGATGAGTTCCGGCCGGTCGGAGGAGGGAAAGAACTGCTGCGGAATGAGGTTGAAGAGCGCGAGGGCCGCGACGAATGCGCCGGCCGTGCCGGAGATCACGAGCTTGCGGCGAGCGAGCGCCTTCATGAGCACACCGCGGAACCAAAGCGCAAGGCGGCCCTGGTGATGGCCGCCTGCCGCGGCGGGGCCGAGCTCCTTGAGCACGTACGCACCGACATAGGGCGTGAAGATGATCGCCACCAGCCAGGACGCCGACAGCGCGATGCCAACGACCGCGAACAAGGTGAAGCAGTATTCGCCCGCGCCGCTCTTGGCAAAACCGACCGGCACAAAGCCAATGATCGTGACGATCGTTCCCGTCAGCATCGGAAATGCAGTCGAAGTGTAGGCGAAGGTCGCCGCGCGAAATCGATCCCAGCCCTCCTCGAGCTTCAATACCATCATCTCGACGGCGATCATCGCGTCGTCGACAAGGAGCCCGAGTGCGATCACGAGCGCGCCGAGAGAGATGCGCTGCAGATCGATCCTGAGAACCTGCATGATGAGAAAGGTGAGTGCGAGCACGAGCGGAATACAGATTGCGACCACCAGACCCGCTCTAAGCCCAAGGCTCACGAAACTCACGATGAGCACGATGGCAATCGCCTCGAACAGCGCGCTCGTGAAGTCGCCGACGGATTCCTCGACGACGTGCGGCTGGTTGGCGACCAGATGCGGCTCGATGCCGACCGGCAAGTCGCGGGTGACGCGCCCCATCGCGACTTCGAGGTTGCGCCCGAGGTCGAGGATGTTGCCGCCCGCGGACATCGAGATGCCGAGTCCGATCGCGGGCTCGCCCTTGTAACGGAAAAGCGGCGAGGGAGGATCCTCGTAGCCGCGGCTAACCCTGGCGATATCGCCGAGGCGCACCATCCGGTCGTTGACTCGAATGTTGATGTTGCTGATGTTCTGGACCGTGTCGAACTGGCCGCTGACGCGCACCGCGATCCGCTCGTTGCGCGTCTCGACGACGCCAGAAGCGTTGACCGCGTTCTGATTGCGGAGCGTCGCGGCAATGAGTTCGTGATCGATGCCGAGGCCCGCCATCTGGCGCGTCGAGAAGTCGATGTAGATCACCTCGTTCTGTGCGCCGATCAGATCGACTTTGCCGACGTCGGGCGTGCGCAGGAGCTCCGCGCGCGCGAACTCGACGTAGTCGCGCAGCTCCCGGTAGGTGAAACCGTCGGTCGTGAAAGCGTAGATCACGCCATACACGTCGCCGAACTCATCGTTGAAGAATGGGCCCTGCACGCCCTCGGGCAGCTGGTAGCGCATGTCGCTGATCTTCTTGCGCACCTGATACCACTGGTCGGGAACCGCCGCCGGTGGCGTCGTGTCCTTGAGATTCACCATGACCACGGTCTCGCCCGGCTTGGCGTAGCTCGTGGAATAGTCGATGTAGGGCAGGGACTCAAGTGTCTTCTCGATGCGATCGGTGACCTGGCGCGCGACTTCGTCCGCGGTCGCGCCGGGCCACGCGGCCCTTACGATCATGGTCTTGATCGTGAAGGGCGGGTCTTCGTCACGGCCAAGCTCGTTGTATGCCCTGAGTCCGGCGAAGAGCGCGATCGCCATCAGGAATCCGACCAGGGACTTGTGCGTCAGCGCCCAGGCTGAGGCATTGAATCCGCTCATGGCTTGGTGTCGCCGAGGATCCGTACCGTTTCGCCGACGGCGAGTTTATGCACGCCGGCCGTTACGACCATGTCGCCGGGCCGCAAGCCGCTTGCGATGGCAACGGTGAGCGCATCGTAGTGATCCACCTTGACGGGCCTGAGCTCGAGCTTCTTGTCGGGACCGACCACCCAGACCGCAGGCGCGCCATCCTTCTGGAAGAGCGCGGTTGACGGTACCGTCATCTTCGATACCGGCCCGGTCCGCCGCAATGTGACGATGGCGGTCATCCCGAGCCGCAGATCCGCCGGCGGCTCTTCGATCGAGACGCGCACCTGATAGGTCCGCGTGACCGGGTCGGCGCTCGGGCTGATCTCACGGACGCTGCCGCCGAGTTTGCCGCTCGCGAGTGCCTGCACGACGATTTCGATATTGGGATCGCCACGGACTTCCTCGAGGCGACCTTCCGGCACGTCGAAGACGGCTTCGGGCTCGCTCGGTTGGGCCAGGGCGACGACCCGCTGACCTTGCGCGACCACGGTTCCAGCATCGGCGTAGGTGCGCGTGATGACCCCGTCGCGGTCGGCCCGCAGCGTCGCATACGCCAGCTGCTGCTGGCGCAGCTTCAGGTCCGCGGACGTCTGTTCGAAGCGTGATTGCGCGGTTTTGGTCTGGGTCTGCTGGGCGACAAAGCTCGCGGCGGTCGTCAGTCCGCGTTCCAGCAGGTCACGGTAGCGCGCCTCCTCGGATCTCGCGCGCTCGAACTCCGCGCGCGCCGCATTCACGGCGGATTGCGCCGATTCGACGGCGAGGCGCACATCCTGCTCGTCGATGCGCGCGAGCGCGGCACCGCGTTTGACGCGGGCACCGACATCGACCAGACGCGTGATGATCTTGCCGCCGATCTGAAAGCCGAGGTCGGTCTCATAGCGCGAGCGAATGTCGGCGGTGTAGCTCACGCTGTCGCCGGTGGCGCCGCCGGCCACCCAGACGACGCGCACGGCACGCGCTTCGGGCTCCGGGGGTGGACGCTTGCAGCCGGCAATCGAGATCGTGGCGACGAGCAGCGTTAACCCCAGGATCGACAGCGGCCGACAATCGCTCATGGGCTATTCCTTTGCACGCGTTGCGTGATCGCGGAACCAGGCGTCAACGCTGCCGAGCCACGCCTCCCGCGATGCGGGGTCGAGCAGCATGTCGTAGCTACCCATGGTGCGCAGCACTTCGACGAAATCGATCAGAAAATTGTACTTGGCCTCCGCTTCGCCGAGCTGTGCGTTGAGGGCGGCGCTTTGCGCATCGGTGAGATCGGTGACGGAAACGATGCCCTTGGCATAAGCGTCCGACACCATCGCCAGATTCTGCCGCGCAGCCGACGCTGCCTCGCGGGAGAGCTCGATGGATGGATAGGAACTGGCCGTTCGGTGCAGCGCGTCGCGGGTTCGCGCTGTGACCGCATCCTCGGCCGCTGCACGTTGCGCATTGAACTGCCGGAGCTGGTGGCGCGCTTCGGCATGCGCGGCGCCGCGCGCGCCGCCCGTGATCAAGGGTAACGAGGCCTGCAGCGAGACGTTCCAGGATTCATCGTTGGGCGCACCGGGGATCGGTTGAGATCCCACACCACTCTTGTCGAGCATGTCGCTCCCGGAGGCCTGCAGGGCGAGGTCCGGAAGGTAGTACGCGCGGCGCGCTGACTTCACGTTGCGTTCCTGCGCGGCGATCTGCGCGTCGATCGCGGCGAGCTCGGGCGCATGCTCCATGGCGCTCGCGACCGCGAAGTCCTGGAACACGCTCCACCGGGCCGGCGTTTCGATGTAGGACTGGGTGCGCGGATCGGAGACGAGCGCCATCGGTTCCGAGAGTCCGGATTCGACCGTCGCGAGCGGTGTGCCGGCCGGACGGTGGATGACGCGGGCGAGTTCCTCCTCGGCCTGCCGGCGCGAGGACTCGGCACCCAGGAGGCTCTGCCGGTCGGTCGCGAGCTGCGAGACCCAGCGCAGGTAGTCGGAGCGCTGCGACAGGCCGACCGCTTCGCGGATGCGCGCGGTCTCGAGGTTCTTGCGCGTGTTCTCGACGTAGTCGCGGCGCACGCTCTCGACCGACTTGGCGCGCAGCAGATTGAGATAGGCGTCGGCGGTCGAGCGCAGCGTGTCGAGGAGGGTCTGACGATGCGACTCGTCCGCGGCCTGGCGCAATTGCTTGGCAATCGCAAAGGCTGCCCAGGCGCGCTCCGAATAGATCACCTGCTGCAGTTCCAGCGCGGCGCTGGTGCTCTTTTCCACCTGCAGGTACGGGCTTGCCCGATCGGCATCGATCTGCGTGCTGGTGGCCGATGCCATTACCTCCGGCAGGAGGCTCGAGCGCGCGCTCCGTACCT
>Ga0326726_10003698_pt1 | contig 14052 bp, 11 predicted proteins | sample MHFenrmetagenome_2_FD_207603 | JGI IMG/M metagenome (GOLD analysis project Ga0326726, IMG submission 207603) | Lab enriched peat soil microbial communities from Michigan Hollow, Ithaca, NY, United States - MHF15MN | ecosystem: Environmental > Terrestrial > Soil > Wetlands > Peat | place: USA... | reverse complement strand
ACGTCGACTACCTGAAGCTGATCAACGCGCGCGACGGCGGCATCGACGGCGTCAAGATCACGTTTGAGGAGTGCGAGACCGGTTACGCCACGGACAAGGGCGTGGAATGCTACGAGCGCCTGAAGGGCAAGGGACCCACGGGGGCCACCTTGTTCCAGCCGCTGTCCACCGGCATTACTTTCGCGGTCACCGACAAGTCGTTTGCCGACAAGATTCCGATCATCACTGCCGGCTACGGGCGCGCGGATTCGGTGGACGGCACAGTGTTCGGCTGGAACTTCCCGCTCGGCGGCACTTATTGGGACGCCGCGGACATGCTGGTGCAGCACGTCGGCAAGAAGGAAGGCGGCCTGGACAAGCTCAAGGGCAAGAAGATCGCGCTCGTGTACCACGATTCACCCTATGGCAAGGAGCCCATCGCGCTGCTGCAGGAGCGCGCCAAGATGCACGGCTACGAGCTCTTGTTGCTGCCGGTAACCCATCCGGGAGTGGAGCAGAAGGCCACCTGGCTGCAGATCCGCCAGCAGCGTCCGGATTACGTCTTCCTGTGGGGCTGGGGCGTCATGAATTCCACCGCCATCAAGGAAGCGGTGGCCACCGGCTATCCGCGCGAGAAGATGTACGGCGTGTGGTGGTCGGGCGCGGAGCCCGACGTCACGCCCGCCGGCGACGGCGCCAAGGGGTACAACGCTCTCGTGTTCCTCGCACCCGCCGGCCAGGGCCAGGTCCACAAGGACGTGATCAAGTACGTCTACGCCAAGGGCCAGGGCACGGGCAAGCAGGACGAGATCGGCGAAGTGCTCTACAACCGCGGCATGGTCTCCGCGATGATGGCAGTAGAGGGCGTGCGGCGCGCGCACATCAAGTATGGCAAGAAGCCCCTGACGGGCGAGCAGGTGCGTTGGGGCCTGGAGAACCTTGCGATCGACAGCGCTGCGATCAAGAAGCTCGGCTTCGAAGGCTTCATGACGCCGGTGAGCACCAGCTGCGTGAACCACGCGGGCGAGGCGCAGGCCAGGATCCACACCTGGGACGGCAAGAAGTGGGTGGTGCAACCGGGCACTTATCATGCCGACAACACCATCCTCAAGCCGATGATCCGCGCCTCTGCCGAAAGATATGCGGCGGAGAAGAAGATCCCGAAGCGCGACTGCGCCAAGGAAGCGGGCTGATCCAGCGGGGATGAGGCGGCGCCGGGCGCAGAGCCCGGCGCCGTTTTTGCGTTCGAGGTACACCATGTCTGGCGCTCCGGTGATGCTGTCGGTCAACGGCATCGAAGTGATCTACAACCACGTCATCCTCGTTCTGAAGGGGGTGTCGCTCACGGTGCGTGAGGGGGGCATCGTGGCGCTGCTCGGCGCGAACGGCGCCGGCAAGACCACCACCCTGCGCGCGATTTCGAACCTGCTCAAGGCGGAACGCGGCGAGGTGACCAAGGGCTATATCGAGTACATGGGGGAGCGCATCGAGCGCCTGACGCCCTCTGACCTGGTGAAGCGCGGCGTGGTGCAGGTGATGGAGGGCAGGCACTGCTTCGCGCATCTCTCCGTGGAGGAAAATCTGCTCACCGGCGCCTATACCCGCAGCGGCGGCGAGACGCGCGCCGCGCTGGAACGCGTCTATGGATACTTCCCGCGCCTGAGGGAGCGGCGCAACTCGCAATCCGGCTACACCTCGGGCGGCGAGCAACAGATGACCGCCATCGGGCGCGCGCTCATGGCGCAGCCGAAGATGATCCTGCTGGACGAGCCATCGATGGGCCTCGCGCCGCAGCTGGTGGAGGAGATCTTTCAGATCGTAAAGAACCTCAATCAGAAGGAGAACGTGAGCTTCCTGCTCGCCGAGCAGAACACCAACATCGCGCTCAGGTACGCGGACTACGGTTACATCCTGGAAAACGGGCGCGTGGTGATGGACGGCGAGGGCAAGTCGCTCGCCGAGAACGAGGACGTGAAGGAGTTCTACCTCGGCTTTTCTTCAGGCGGCCGCCGCAGCTTCCGCGACGTGAAGTCCTACCGGCGCAGAAAACGTTGGCTCTAGATCTCTACGACGACCTCGAGACGCGTTCGCCGGAGGCGCGCGAAGCGGCGCTGATGGCCGCGCTGCCCGCGCATCTGGCGAATGCGAAGCGGAAGGCGCCGGGCTGGGCGCGCATCCTGAAAGACGTCGATCCGGCGGCCATCACGACGCGCGCGGCGCTCGCAAAGCTGCCGGTCACCCGCAAGTCGGAGCTCGCCGACCTGCAAAAGGCGATGCCGCCGCTGGGCGGCCTGAATGCCACGCCCCTGGAGAAGCTCGCGAAACTCTTTGTCTCGCCCGGCCCGGTCTACGACCCGGAGGGACAGGGCAGCGACTGGTGGCGCACGGCGCGTGCGCTCTACGCCGCGGGCTTTCGCCCCGGCGACGTGGTGCTGAACGGCTTTTCGTATCACTTCACGCCCGCCGCCTCGATGGTGGAAGCCGGCGCGCGTACGGTCGGCTGCACCGTGGTGCCGGGCGGCACCGGCCAGACCGAGATGCAGGTGGCCACGATTCGCGACCTGCGCGTCACCGGGTTCGGCGGCACGCCATCGTTTCTCAAGCTGATCGTCGAGAAGGCCGACGAGATGCAGGCGGATATCTCGAGCCTGAAGAAAGCGCTGGTGGGCGCGGAATACCTGCCGCCGGCGCTGCGCGCTGCGATGGCGGCGCGCGGCATCCGCGTGCTGCAGCTCTACGCGACCGCCGACCTCGGACTGCTCGCCTACGAGAGCGCGATGCCCGACGGCAAGGTGAACGAGGGCATGATCCTCGACGAGTCGCTGCTCCTCGAGATCGTGCGCCCCGGCACCGGCGACCCCGTGCCGGCCGGCGAAGTGGGCGAGGTGGTCGTGACTTCTTTCAACGCCGACTACCCGCTCATACGCTTCGCCACTGGCGACCTGTCGGCAGTCCTGTCCGGCGCCAGCCCCTGCGGCCGCACCAACACGCGTATCAAGGGGTGGATGGGGCGCGCGGACCAGACGACCAAGGTGCGCGCGATGTTCGTCACACCGAGGCAGGTGGGTGAAGTGCTGCGTCGCCACACGGAAGTGCGCAAGGCGCGCTTGGTAGTGGAAGGCGAAACCGGCAACGACCGAATGACCTTGAAGTGCGAAGTGCAGGAACGCCCCGCCGGCCTCGCGGAGGCGATCGTCGCGTCGATCCGCGACGTCACCAAGCTGCGCGGCGAGGTCGAGCTGGTCGCGCCGGGGACCTTGCCGAACGACGGCAAGGTGATAGACGATACGCGCAAGTACACCTGAAGGAGGCGATACCAATGAAGCGGATACTGTTGGTTGTAGCGCTGGCTTTGCTGACGGGCCAGGCTTTTGCGCAAGCGGGCAAGACCGAGGTGCTGTGGCTCGGGCAGGCGGCGTTTCGCATTACCTCGCCGGGTGGCAAGGTGATTATGATCGATCCGTGGTTGCGCACCAATCCGAAGACGCCGCCGCAATTCAAGGACCTTCACTCCGTCGGCAAGCTCGACCTGATCCTGGTCACGCATGCGCACTTCGATCATTTCGTGGACGCGCCGGACCTGGCGAAGATGAACAACGTGCCGATGTACGGCACGGCCGGCATGGGCACGACGGTGGCAAACCTCGGCATCCTGCCGGTGAATCTCGCACCGCGCTTCGGCAAGGGTGGCACCATCATGCCCTTCGGTCCGAACGGCGTGAAGATCACCGCGACGCACGCCGAGCATTCCTCCGAGCTGGTGTGGAAGAACCCCGCCACCGGCAAAGATGAGACGCATCCGGGCGGCGAGCCGGTCGGCTACGTGCTCGAAATGGAGAACGGCTTCAAGATCTACCACATGGGCGACACCGCCCTGTTCGGCGACCTGGCCCTCATCGGCGAGCTCTACAAGCCGGACCTGGTTCTGACCACGATCGGCGGGCACTTCGGAATGGGCCCGGAGGACGCGGCGCTCGCCATCAACCGCTACCTGAAGCCGAGGTTCGCCATCCCGATGCACTACGGCACGATCCCGGTGCTCGCGGGTACGCCCGCGGCATTCATCAAGGCGCTCGGCCAGTCCTCGACGCGGGTGATCGTCCCGCAGCCGGGCGAGAAGGTCGACTTCTGAGCTAGGCCTTGCGCGCCGCGCCGACGGGCAGATTGTCGGCGCGGCGGATCTCGTCGTTCCTGAGCGCGGCGGGATCGGCGAGGAAGGCGTTGACGAAGCCGATGGCATCGGCGCCCCAGAAGAGCTCGGCGTCCACCTCGTAGGTCGGGACGCCAAACACCCCGCGCGCCGCAGCCTCGTCAGTATTCTTTTTCAGTGCATCCTTCACTTCCTGCGCGGCGAGCCGGGCCTCGTCCACGCCGAGACCCTGCGCGAGCGTCCTGAACGCCGCGGGATCGCTCGCCTCCGCGCCCGTCGTCCAGATTGCATCGAAGATGCGTCCCACCGCCTGCGGGGTCACGCCCGCCGCGATCGCGAGCCGCAAGTGGTGCAGGGGATTGAACGGATGCGAGGCGGGAAAGCGAAAGGGAATGCCGAGGCTCCTCGCCCACCAGGTGCACCAACGGTAGGTCCAGCGGCGCTTGGCTGGCACTTCCGCCGGTCCCTTCTGCCCGAAGTGGTTGAGCAGGCCGGCGAACAGCACGGGCCTGAGCTCGACCGATACGTCGCGCGGCAGCTCGTGCAGGCGCTTGAAGGCGATGTAAGAGTAGGGCGAGACGAAGTCGAAATACAAGATGACGGCGCGCATCGGTTGCTATCCTAGCGCCGGGGAGGGTTCATGCGATATTCCACGCTCAAGTACGCAGTCTCGGGCCGCGTTGCGCGCGTCACGCTGAACAGGCCCGCGCGCCTCAACGCCATCGACGACCGCATGCCGAAGGAAATCCGCCACGCCGTCGAGGCGGCGAACGCCGACGGCCGCGTCCACGTCATCGTGCTCGCAGGCGCCGGGCGCGCTTTCTGCGCCGGCTACGACCTCAAGCAGTTCGCCGAAGGGGATCGCCGCAACCGCTGGACGCAGGAAATGCCCTGGGACCCGATGCATGATTACCGCGGCATGAAGGCCAACACCGACGATTTCTTCTCCATCTGGCGCAGCTACAAGCCGGTCATCTGCAAGGTGCATGGCTACGCAGTGGCGGGCGGCTCCGACATCGCGCTGTGTGCGGACATCGTCATCATGGCCGAGGACGCGCGCATCGGCTACATGCCGGCGCGCGTCTGGGGATGCCCGACGACCGCGATGTGGGTGTATCGCCTCGGCGCTGAGAAGGCGAAGCGCATGCTGCTGACCGGGGACACCATCGACGGCAAGACCGCGAAAGCCTGGGGTCTCGTCTACGACGCGGTGCCGACGGCGCGCCTGGATGCCGCGGTGGATGCGCTCGCCAAGCGCATGGCGGGCGTGCCGAAGAACCAGCTGATGATGCAAAAGCTCATGATCAACCAGGCCTACGAGAACATGGGCCTCGCCAATACCCAGATGCTCGCGACATTGTTCGACGGCATCACGCGGCACTCCCCTGAGGGCATCTGGTTCAAGCAGTACGCCGAGGCACACGGCTTTCACGAGGCGGTGAAGTGGCGCGATAGCGGCAAGCCGATTCCCGAGCCAAGGAGGCGCAAGTGACGGTGCGAATCGAAAAGCACGGCAAGGTTTGGACGGTGATCCACTCGCGGCCCGAAGCGAGGAACGCGATGGATCCGCAGAGCGCGCAGGCGCTGGTGGATGGCTTCCTCGCTTTCGATCGCGACCGCGAAGCCGCGGTCGCGGTCTTGTGGGGGGAAGGTGGCGCGTTCTGCGCCGGATTCGATCTCAAGCACGCTGCGGACAACACGGGCGCGCTCGACGCGATCGCCTATCCGCTCGATGAGCGCGCGGGCGAGAATGGCCAGTTACCGCGCGGGCCGATGGGTCCCACGCGCCTCGAGCTCGACAAGCCGGTGATCGCGGCGATCGCGGGTCCGGCGGTGGCGGGCGGCTTCGAGCTCGCGCTGTGGTGCGACGTGCGCGTGATGGAGCAGTCCGCCTACTTCGGCGTCTACTGCCGGCGCTGGGGCGTGCCGCTCATCGACGGCGGCACGGTGCGCCTGCCGAGGCTCGTCGGCACCGGGCGCGCTCTCGAGATCATCCTGACGGGACGCAAGGTGCCGGCAGAGGAAGCGTTGCGCATCGGTGCCTGCGAGCAGGTGGTTCCGGACGGCAAGTGCCGCGAGCACGCGGAGGCGATGGCGCACGAGATCACGCGCTATCCGCAAGCCTGCACGCGGGCGGATCGCCGCTCGGTGCACATGCAGCAGGGGCTGTCGCTGCGGGAGGGGATGCGCAAGGAGTGGTACAACGGCATCCCGGCATTCGCGGCCGAGGGCGCCGCGGGCGCGGCGCGTTTCGCGGCCGGCAAGGGCCGGCACGGCAATTTCGGCGACCTCTAGGAAAGCTCCGGGTTACGTCAGAGGCGCACTAGCGCGCCGGCGCGATCGGCAAGGGCTTGCCTTCGGATGCGGAGGGCGCGGGGATCGCGAGGATGCTCGCGAGCGTAGGTGCGATGCCCACCACTTCCACAGCCTGGTCGATGCGGCCGGGCGCGACCCAGCGCGGACCGTAGAAGAGGATGGGTACGGTGTAATCGGGCGCGTAGGGCGAGCCGTGGGTCGCGGCGAAGGTGCGCCGCGACTCGAACAGCCAGTATTGCTTGACGACCACCTGCACATCCGCAGAGCGCTCGCGGTTCCAGGTGTTGCGCACCTGCGCGAGGAACGGCGTGTCCGCTGGCAGGCTCGCCGGGTTCTCCAGCTCCGTGCGCGTGAAGGCCGCAGCGACGCCGGGCTCGGTTAGCAGCACGCGCCGCGCCTCCTCCTCGACCGCTCTTTGGTCGAGCTTCTTCTGCGCGATGACGCCGTCGTCGAGCAGCACGCCGCTCGCGGACCAGCCGCGTGCGAGCTTCGGCTCGCCGAACTTCTGCGTGAGCGCGGCATTCACGTCCGCCAGCGCCTGCGGGATGTTCTGCCGGCCGGCATCGCGGCCGAGCAACTTCGCATACTCGGGCGCGGGCATGAAGCCGTGATCAGCGGTAAGAACGAGGAGGTACCGGTCCTTGCCCACCATGCGGTCGAGGTCCTGAAAGAACGCTTCCAGCAGCCGGTCCAGGTGCAGCAGGTGGTCGTGCGACAGGCGCGATTCCGGCCCGTAGCCGTGGTTGATGTAGTCGTGGGTGGAGAGGCTCACGGACAGAATGTCCGGCACCTCGTCCTGCCCGAGCGACTCGCCGGCAATCGCGGCGCGTGCGAAGTCCAGCGTCAGTGCGTCGCCGTAGGGACTGCGGATCAGCGCGGCGTAGAACGCCGGGCCCGGCTTCGCATCGCTTTCGCCCAACACCTTCGGGAGCTTCCCGCCTGGGGCATACCAAGGCTGGCCGTCCGGCAGCGATTTCGCATAGGCGGAATCCGGCAGCAAGGGCGACCAGCTCGCCTTGAAATAGCGGTCGGCCGGCTTCGCGGCATTGAATGCGGTCACCCAAGCCGGGTGTTCGTTCATGTAAAAGGTGCTGGAGGCGAACTGGCCGGTCGCATCCATGTACATGTAGGCGACGCCGGTCTTGCCGGCTGGAAGGATCGCCCCGCGGTCCTTGCCGGAGATGGCGATCACTTTCGCGCGCACATCGGCGCGCTTGAGCACGTCCCCAACGGTCTCCACCATCAGGTTCTTCGGGCTGGTGCCGTCGAGCGGCTTGGTCTTGTGGCCGATGTAGGTGTACGCCGTATCGCCCGTGCAATACACCGGCTCGCCGCTCGCGCGGTCGCGCCAGTCGTTGCCGATGATGCCGGTGCGATGCGGATAGGCACCGGTGAGCATGGTGGCGTGCCCCGCGCCGGTTACCGTGAAGGCGTGGCCGTAGCGCGCGTCGGCGAACCAGGCGCCGCGGTCGAGGAAACGCCGCAAGCCGTCGGGCGCGAGCTGGTCGCGGTAGCCCACCACCTGGCTCTGTGGCAATCCGTCTACCGCCATGAAGACGATAAGGCGCGGCTTGTCCTGCTTAGGGGCCTGCGGTGTAGTGCAGCCCACAAGCAGGAGGGCTGCCAGGAATGGAAACGCGTAGCGCTTGAAGAAAGTGGGGTTCATTCAGGCATTCTAGGCGGAAGATTTGACGAATTCATTTCGCGCCGCGGCGACGCGGTGCGCCGTCCGTCGAGCTGCACAGCGACCGCACGCTGCTCCGCGTCCGTCATCGAAGGCCACGCGGTGATCTCCGCGAGCGTGCGCCAGCAGCCGAGGCAGTAACGGCCCCCGGCGTCCATCACGCAGACCTTGGTGCAGGGCGAGTTCAACGCGCTTTCTTCGCGGCGAGCGCCTTGCCGGCCTTGGAAGCCGGTTCCTTGCCGATGATGGCGCAGATCCACTGGCCGGTATCCACGACCTTGTCGAGATCCACCCCGGTGCGGATGCCGAGGCCGTGCAGCATGTAGACGACGTCCTCGGTCGCCACATTCCCGGAAGCGCCCTTGGCGTAGGGACAGCCGCCCAGCCCGGCGACCGAAGAGTCGAAGGTCGCGACGCCGAGCTCGAGCGATGCATAGATGTTGGCGAGTGCCTGGCCGTAGGTGTCGTGGTAGTGGCCGGCGAGCTTCGCCATCGGCACGCGGCGCGCCACCGCTTCGATCATCGCCTTGGTCTTGCCCGGCGTGCCCACGCCGATGGTGTCCCCGAGCGACACTTCGTAGCAGCCCATGTCGTAGAGCGCGCCCGCGACCTCCGCGACCTTGTGCGGCGGCACCTCGCCCTCGTAGGGGCAGCCGAGCACGCAGGAGATGTAGCCACGCACCTTCACGCCCGCCTGCTTCGCTGCCTCGGCGACGGGCCGGAAGCGCTCCAGGCTCTCCGTAATCGAGCAGTTGATGTTCTTCTGCGAGAACGCCTCGGAGGCCGCGCCGAAGATCGCCACCTCGGTGGCGCCGGCTGCGTGCGCGGCATGGAAGCCCTTCAGGTTCGGCGTCAGCACGGGATAGGACACGCCGGGCTTGCGGTGGATGCCTTCCAGCACCTCCGTGTGGTCCGCCATCTGCGGCACCCACTTTGGCGAAACGAAGGCGGTGGCTTCCACGGCGGGGAGCCCCGCGTCGGCGAGGCGCTCGATCAGCTCGAGCTTCACCTTGGTCGGCACTTCCCCCTTTTCGTTCTGCAGCCCGTCGCGCGGGCCCACTTCAACAATGCGTACTGTCTGGGGCAATTTGGTCATGGGAATTCGGGGTCAGGACCCATTTTTCATGAAATTGGGGTCTGACCCCAATCTTCACTCCAGCCGGAGCAGTTCGGCGCCTTCAGCGACCTGCTCGCCGGCGGCGTAGTGGATCTCCGTCACCTCGCCGTCCCCGGGCGCGAAGATCGTGTGCTCCATCTTCATCGCTTCGAGTATCAGCAGGGGGGCGCCTTTGGTCACCTTGTCGCCGCGCTTCACCATCACGGCGATCACCTTGCCGGGCATCGGCGCGGCGAGCGAACCGCCGCCCGCGTCGATGTCCAGGCCTTCGAGCTCTTCGTGCAGCACCAGGCGCCGGTGCGCGCCGCCGATGAACACGTGCCAGTCGCGCCCGTCGCGCACCGCGCGCGCCTTGAAGGCGCGGCCATCGAGCCGGACCAGCAGCCGCCCGTCGGCGAGGCGCTCGGCTTCGAGCGCGCGCTCTCGGTCCGCGATGCCGATGCGCTGGCCCGCGCCGCCGAAATGCACCGTGACCGCGTAACGCTCGTCACTCTCGGCAAACGCGAACGCGTGGTGCGAGTCCTGGTTGAGCCGCCAGCCGTCGACCCGGTGCCAGGGCGAGTGCGGGTCCTCCGAGGCGGCGGCTTGCCTGCGCGCCGCATCCTCCTCGGCGAAGAGCTCCGCGCACGCGGCGGCCGCGAGCGCTTCGTCGGAGAGCGGGGCGCGCGGCGGCAGAAGCTCGGCGCGATTGCGCTCGATGAGGCCGGTGTCGAGATCGGCCGCGGCGAAGGCGCGGCTGCGCGCGACGCGTCCGAGGAACTCGACGTTCGTGCGCAGGCCCGCGATCTCGATTTCATCGAGCGCGGCGGCGAGTCGCGCAAGTGCTGCCTGACGGTCCGCGCCCCACGTGACGAGCTTGGCGATCATCGGGTCGTAGTACGGTGTGATCGCGGCGCCGGCCTCCACGCCGGTATCCGTGCGCACGTCGGCTGCGTCCTCGGGAAAACGCAGATGCGCGAGGCGCCCCGTCTGCGGCAGGAAGTCGCGCGCCGGGTCCTCCGCGTACAGGCGCGCCTCGATGGCGTGGCCTCGGATCCTGAGATCCTCCTGGCGCAGCGGCAATGGCTCGCCCGCCGCGACGCGCAGTTGCCACTCGACGAGGTCAAGGCCCGTGATCATCTCCGTGACCGGGTGCTCGACCTGCAGGCGCGTATTCATTTCCATGAAGTAGAAGCGCCCGCTGAGCGCCCCCGCGCGATCGGTCTCGCTCTCCGCGATGAACTCCACCGTGCCGGCGCCCACGTAATTCACCGCGCGCGCCGCGGCGACCGCCGCCTCGCCCATCTCCCTGCGCCGCTTTTCGGTCATGCCGGGGGCCGGCGCCTCCTCCAGCACTTTCTGGTGCCGCCGCTGCACCGAGCAGTCGCGCTCGAAGAGGTAAGTGAGGTTGCCGTGCGTGTCGCCGAACACCTGGACTTCGATATGCCGCGGCCGCTCGAGATAGCGCTCGATCAGCACGCGCGGGTCGCCGAAGGCTGACTTGGCCTCGCGCTGCGCGCCCTCCAGCGCGGCCTTGAACTCGCCCGCGGCGCGCACCACGCGCATGCCCTTGCCCCCGCCGCCAGCCGAAGCCTTGACGAGCACCGGGTAGCCGATGCGCTCAGCCTCTTTCGCGAGGTGCGTCGCGTCCTGCAGTTCGCCGTGGTAGCCCGGCACGAGCGGCACACCCGCCTTCTCCATCAGGCGCTTGGCCGCCGACTTGTCGCCCATCGTCGCGATCGCCTCGGGCGTCGGGCCGATGAATACGAGCCCCGCCTTGGCGCAGGCGCGCGCGAACGCTTCGTTCTCGGAGAGAAAGCCGTAGCCCGGATGGATCGCCTCGGCCCCGGTGTCACGCGTGGCGGCGAGGATCGCATCGATGGCGAGGTAGCTCTCGCGTGCGGGCGGCGGGCCGATGCGGCGCGCCTCGTCCGCAAGGCGCACGTGGCGCGCGTCGCGATCCGCGTCCGAGTAAACCGCCACCGTGGCAATGCCCATGCGCCGCGCCGTGCGCATCACGCGGCAGGCGATCTCGCCACGGTTGGCGATGAGAATCTTCCGGAACATCAACCGTTCCAGCTGGGCTTGCGCTTCTCGAGGAACGACGCGATGCCTTCGCGCCCCTCGGGCGAGACGCGGATCTCGGCGATGCGCTGCGCGGTGTCGCCGATCATCGCGTCGTCCACCGCACCCGCGGATACGGCACGGATCAGATCCTTGATCTTCGTCATAGCCTGCGGCCCGCCTTGCGTCAGATGGCGCAGAATGCCGTCGACTTCGGCGTCGAGCTTTTCCTGCGCCACCAGGCCGGACAGCAGGCCGATGCGCGCGGCTTCGGTCCCGTCGAACACTTCCGCGGTGAGGAAATAGCGCCGCGCCATCCGCTCGCCCATCGCGCGCACCACGTACGGGCTGATGGTCGCGGGCGAGAGGCCCAGCTTCGCCTCCGAGAGGCAGAACTTCGCTTCCGGCACGCCGATGGCGATGTCGCAGGCGGCCACCAGGCCCACGCCGCCGGCGAACGCCGGCCCGTGCACGCGCGCCACGGTGGGCTTCGCCATGCGATCGAGCGTGCGTAGCATTCCGGCGAGTGCCTGCGCGTCGGCGAGGTTCTGCTCGTAGCCGTAGGCCGCCATGCGCTTCATCCAGTTGAGGTCGGCGCCCGCGCAGAACGCCGCACCGCTGCCGGCGAGCACCACGGCGCGCACCGCGCCGTCGGCGTCGAGCTCGCGCAGGGCCTTGGTCAGCGCCGCGATGAGCGCGTCGTCGAACGCATTGCGGATCGCGGGCCGGTCCAGGGTGACCCGTGCGACCGGGCCCTGTTTCTCGACTTTCAGCATCTCAGGCGATCCTCGCCTGCACCGCAATCTCGGTCGTTACCGAGTTGGCGATGTAGCACTTGTCGTGCGCGCCCTCGTGCAGCTTCGCGTGCTCTTCCTCTGTCGGCTGGCGGCCCGCATAGGTCACCACCGGGCGAAGCGTCACGCGTGTCATCGCCATGCGGCCCTCCGCGTTCTTCTCCAGCACGCCGGATGCCTCGTCGACGTAGCGATCGACGACGAAGCCCGCGCGGCAGGCGAGGTGCAGGAACCAGAGCATGTGGCAGGAAGAGATCGCGCCGACGAAAGCCTGCTCCGGGTCCACGCCCGGCGACCCGGCGGCGGTGGGCGGAATGCTCGCGGCCGCAGCGGTGGCGGGCACGCGTATGCCGTCGAACGCAAGCGCGTGGCTGCGGTTGTAGGTCTTGTAGTCGAAATCGGCGCCCTGCCGCTGCCATTCGATGATGGCCCTGTGCTCGGACATGGCTACATCCTGAAGACGCCGAATCGCGTCTGCTCGATCGGCGCGTTGAGGGAAGCGGAGAGCGCGAGGCCGAGCAGCCGCCGCGTCTCGGCTGGGTCCACCACGCCGTCGTCCCAAAGGCGCGCGCTGGAATAGTAGGGATGGCCCTGGCGCTCGTACTGCTCGCGGATCGGGTTCTTGAACGCTTCTTCCTCCGCCTTGGACTTGAACTCGCCGCGCACCGTGGCGAGCACGCTCGCGGCCTGCTCCCCGCCCATGATCGAGATGCGCGCGTTCGGCCACATCCAGAGGAATCGCGGCGAATAGGCGCGACCGCACATGCCGTAGTTGCCCGCGCCGTAGGAGCCGCCGAGGATCACGGTGAATCTTGGCACGCGCGCCGTCGCCACCGCGGTCACCATCTTGGCGCCGTCCTTGGCGATGCCGCCCGCCTCGTATTTCTTGCCGACCATGTAACCGGCGATGTTCTGCAGGAAGAGAAGCGGGATGCCACGCTGCGCCGCGAGCTCGATGAAGTGCGCCGCCTTGAGCGAGCTCTCCGAGTACAGGATGCCGTTGTTGCCGAGGATCGCCACCGGGTAGCCGTGCAGGTGCGCGAAGCCGGTGACCAGCGTCGTGCCGTAGTTCTGCTTGAATTCGTCCATCTCCGAGCCGTCCACCACGCGCGCGATCACCTCGCGCACGTCGTAGGGTTTTCGCACCTCGGCCGGGATCACGCCATAGATTTCCTCGGCCGGGTAAAGCGGCTCGCGCGGCTCGCGCACTTCGAGCGACACCTGCTTGCGGCTGTTCAGGTTGGCGACGATCCTGCGGCAGATGGCGAGCGCGTGCGCGTCGTTGAGCGCGTAGTGGTCCGAGACGCCCGAGACGCGCGTGTGCACTTCCGCGCCGCCCAGCTCTTCCGCCGTCACCACTTCGCCAGTCGCCGCCTTCACCAGCGGCGGGCCGCCGAGAAAGATCGTGCCCTGGCCCTTGACGATGATGGATTCGTCCGACATCGCCGGCACATAGGCGCCGCCTGCGGTGCAGGAGCCCATGACGACTGCAATCTGCGGGATGCCTGCCGCGGACAGGTTGGCGATATTGAAGAATATCCGCCCGAAATGCTCGCGGTCCGGAAACACGTTGTCCTGCTCCGGCAGGAAGCCGCCACCCGAGTCCACGAGGTAGATGCAGGGCAGCCGGTTCTGCGCGGCGATCTCCTGCGCGCGCAGGTGCTTCTTCACCGTCATCGGGTAGTAGGTGCCGCCCTTGATGGTGGCGTCGTTCGCCACCACCACGCACTCGCGGCCCGAGATGCGGCCGATGCCGCAGATGATCGAGGCCGAGTGCACGTCGCCGCCGTACATGCCCCAGGCGGCGAGCTGGCCGATTTCCAGAAACGGCGAGCCGGGGTCGAGAAGGGTGCGCACGCGCTCGCGCGGCAGGAGCTTGCCGCGTGCGGTGTGCTTGGCGCGCGCCTGCTCGTCGCCGCCCAGCGCGACCTGTGCCACCTTTTCACGCAGGTCGGCGACCAACCCCTGC
>Ga0326726_10003697_pt1 | contig 14053 bp, 11 predicted proteins | sample MHFenrmetagenome_2_FD_207603 | JGI IMG/M metagenome (GOLD analysis project Ga0326726, IMG submission 207603) | Lab enriched peat soil microbial communities from Michigan Hollow, Ithaca, NY, United States - MHF15MN | ecosystem: Environmental > Terrestrial > Soil > Wetlands > Peat | place: USA... | reverse complement strand
GTCGCGAACGCGATCAGCGGAAGCGACGTCCGCGACAGCGTCTCGACCAGCCCGAGGAGAGAGAGATCGGTCACGTAGTACGCATCCTCGCCGTCGTGCATGCGCGGAAAGACCGCATTCATGATCGTCGGCCCGTCTGCCGCGAGCCGAAGAAGCCGGCGCTCGGTTCGCGAGAGCCCGTCGTTCGTCCACGGATATTCCTGCAGAAAGCGTTCAAGCGCACGTGCAAGGAACGGCAGCGCGCTGGTATCTCCCCGGCGTAGATCGTCGAGTGGCTCAGGCGTCGGCTCGCGAAACAGCTTCCACGCACGTTCGGCCAGCGCGTACTCGGCGGCGCTGACCGGACGCCGCGTCTCGAGCAGCGGCGCGAGCTCGCCGGGTGACAGCTCGCCGAGGCCCCTGAACGCCGGCCGGCCTGGAAACGATCCGATGCAGATGAGGCTCACCGGCTTTCCCTCGGGCAGGTGCGAACGAATCCAGCTGAGGAGCTGGAGGAGATTGAGTTGATCGAACAGGTCGTGCTCGAACCACAGCACGATCTCGTCGTACGACTCGTGATCGGCGATGACCTGGCGCCATCGACGCATGTCGTTCGCGGGATCCGCCTCGACGTCTCCGCCCAGATACCGTTCGCGGACTTCACGCAGTTCGTCGTCGCTCAGGCCGGCAGGCACGGGGCCTTCGTATAACGGATCGGACCAGATCGACCGGAGACCCGGAACGCCCGCGGCCTCGAGCGTCGTCGTCACCGAAGTGCCGTTTGTGACGTGCAGATAGCGGCGGACCATGGTGTGACCGAATCAACGCCTTCCCGGATCAGCCGGATGGCTGGACACCGCCAGAAAAACGGCGACGCGTTTATCCGCCGAGTCCAGCAGGTCCAGACGGTCCCCTGCGACCGTCAACCGCCTTGCGCTCTTCAACGCATCGCGAAAAGCAACATCGATATCGCCGGCGTTAATGCACGCCATCCGCGTCGCAGCCATCTCGCTGAACGTGATGGCCGTGTCTTTCATCTGATAAGTGCCCGCCACCCGGTTGCACCCGTCCGAACCGTAGACTCGGCCTCCCTCCTGGAGCACCAGGTAGGCCTCATGGCTCGAGCCCTGCGACGGCACCGGTTTCCCTGCGAGCTCGATCGCCTTCCAGTAGGTCCCCGCGAGAGGCCGAGGACCGGAAACGCCTTGTGCGACAAGGGCGAGGGACGAAGCGAGAGCGGCCGCTCGCGCGAGGAGGGCAGATACCATCAGACGACTGTAGCGCGAATTACGCCCGTTGCTCGAGCCGGAAGGAGTCCCCAAACGCCAGCGCTCGGAAGCGCGACAGTGGGATGCCTTCCGCATCAAGAGTCCGGGCCAGATCGCGGGTCGGCTCGTCAATGCCTTCGGCCGTCAACTGGAACGTGCCGAAGTGCATCGCGATGCTCTGGGGCGATTCGAGATCCAGATGCGCCTGAACGGCCTCGGAGGGATTCATGTGAACGACGTGCATGAACCATCGCGGCTCATAGGCGCCAATCGGAAGAAGCGCCAGATCGATCGGGCCGAGCCGTTGCCGCACGTCGCGGAAGAACGGCGCGTACGCCGTATCGCCGGCAAAGTAGATCCGCGCGTGGCTGGCCACGATCAGGAATCCGCCCCACAAGGCGCGGTTCTTGTCGAACGGCCCGCGCGCGGAGAAGTGATGCGCCGGCGTGAGCGTCACCGGCATCGAGGACGTCGTCGCGGTCTGCCACCAATCCAGCTCCTCGACGCGCCGCAGGCCCGCCGACCGCGCCACCCGGCCGTTCCCGACCGGCGTTACGACGATCGGGTCGAAGCGCTTCGCGAGCCTCGCCAGCGTCCGCAGGTCGCAGTGGTCGTAGTGGTTGTGGCTCAGCAGCACCATCGCGATGGGCGGAAGGTCGTCGAAACGCACGGCGGGCCGCCGGACCCGGCGCGGGCCGAGCCAATTGAACGGGCCCGCCCGCCGCGAGTACATCGGGTCGGTGAGGATGTTTCCGGCTGTGGTCTGAATCAGAAACGTGGCGTGGCCGATGAAGGTCACGGCCGCCGCGGCGCCGTCGAGCGCAACCGGCATGCGCGGCGGCTCGTCGATCGTCGCCGGCCATGGCGTGCGCGGCGTGAGCAGCATCCGCGGGACGGCGGAAAACGGCTGACCCGCCGCCCCGGTCAGGTTGACGAAACGCCTGCCGTCAAAGTGGTCGCTCTTCGCGGGCGACATCGCGCGCACCTCCCGACCCGGCCGCGACGGGGCAGCTCCTCCGCGTGAGTCTACAGTACGGGATCGAGGTGCGGCTGAAAGAGTGTCGCCGCTACGGCACGTGACTGAGCACCTTCATCACGACGCTGCCGAGCGAGCTGATGTTGTTCACGAGGCTCGCGACCTTGACGTTGTGGTCGGTGCTCGCCTTCACGATCTTCTCCAGCTCACCGAAGTCGGTCTGGTCTTCGGCAGGCAGCATCTGCCGGATGCTGTCCCACGAGGCCGTCAGGGTCGCCTGGGCCGCCGCGTTGTTGCCGTCGGCAATTCGTGTAGCGCGCGCGCCGGCATCTGCGAAGGGATTGAGGTTGTCCGAGTCCATGGCATCTCCTTTTGTTGACTAGTGCGTTCCGCCAGCCGCTGCCGGTACCGGAGCGGGCGTTGGAGCAGGTTTGAGCCTCGCTTCCAGATCCTTCAAGGTCTCAATGGCCGTCTTTCCCTTGTTCAGGATCCCGCCGACCTCTTCGTTGATGTTGATCGCCTTGTCGATCGCCGCATCGCGCTGGCGCAGCAGCCCCAGCTTGGCGATGGCCTCGTCCTGCGCCTCCGTCACCTTCTGCACGGAGCTCAGATGACCGGTGATCGTGCTTTGCGCCTCAATCAGCTGCGCATACGCCGAGCGCAGCTCCGTGAGCGCCTGCTTTTCCTGGGCGTTGATGGGGTCGATCAGGGATCGTCGCTTCGCCTCGATGTCATGGATGGCCTGCTCGCTGAAGAGCAGGGCCAGCCTGCCGCGTTCGGGATTGGCGAACGCGCTGTTGATGGAGGCCAGGATTTCCGGCTGGGACGCCTTCGGGACGCCGGCCTTGTCCAGTTCGGCCTTGACCGTGGTTTCCTGATCGTCCTTCATGCCCTTGGCCGTGATGAGCACGTTGACGAAGTTGCCTTCCTTCACCAGCGCGCCAAGGTAATCGGGGATCCATCGGTCGGCGAGAAAGCTCTCGACGCGCTCCCGCGTCAGCTGGAAGTACCCGCTGATGGCTTTTTCGTGCGCCGATTCCATGTCGGCCAGACGGGTGCCGACGGCTGCCGACAGCGTCACCGCCTGTTTCGGTACGCTGGCGCACGCCGTGGCGAACACAGACACGAGGCACAGGACGATTGTTCGGGCTCGTCGCATTTTCGTACTCCCTGGTCACATACGCGTGAACCAGGTGCGCTCGAGCTCAATGAAGATCGACGCGGGCTACTGTGCCAGCAGTACGACTGTGCTGCGCGGGCCGGCGATGTAGTGGTCGGCCGGATCCAGAGGGATTTCCGCCCCGGCATCGCTGAAATCCTGCCCGGCCGGCAGGCTGGTATCGATGGCCCGGTGCCACGCCAGCGACGGTCCGAGCGGAGGCAGGTTGACCCACTGGCTCTGGAAATGGGCGTTGAGGATCAAGAACAGCCGCTTGACCGCGAGGCCGTTGTCCGGACCGCTGTCGAGCTGGACGCACAGCGTTCTCGCCTCGGTGTCGCTCCAGCGGGGATCCCCTCCGTCGAGCCCGAACCATTTCAGGTCGGGCACGCCGTCGTCGTCCAGATCCGTCCCCAGCGCGAACTGCCGCCGCTGCAGGACGGGGAAGCGGCGCGCGAACGCGATGGCCTTCTTGAAGAAGTCGACCTGATCGTGATTGCGCGAGACCTCGTCCCAGTCGAACCAGCTGATCGCGTTGTCCTGACAGTACGCGTTGTTGTTGCCCTGCTGCGTGCGCGCGAACTCGTCGCCGCCCAGGATCATCGGCGTGCCGGACGCGAACAGCAGCAGGCAGGCGTGGTTCTTCATCTGCTGCCGGCGCAGCGCGAGCACGCACGGATCGTCGGTCGGCCCTTCGACGCCGCAGTTCCAGGAGTTGTTGTCGTTGCTGCCGTCGTTGTTGTTTTCCTGATTCTGTTCGTTGTGTTTCTGGTTGTACGACACCAGATCGTTCAGCGTGAAGCCGTCGTGGCACGTGACGAAGTTCACGCTGTTGTACGCCGATCGCCCATCGTCGCCGTACATGTCGGCGGATCCGGTGAGCCGCCAGCCCAAGTCGGGCAGCTGGCCGGTGTCGCTCTTGGCGAAGCGCCTGACCGTGTCGCGGAAGCGGCCGTTCCACTCCGACCAGTCGACTGGGAAGTTGCCGACCTGGTACGTGCCGATGTCCCAGGGCTCGGCGATGAGGATCGCGCGATTGAGCACGGGGTCCTGGGACACCGCGTCGAAAAATGGCGCGTTGGATCGGAACGATCCGTCCTCGGCGCGTCCGAGCACCGACGCCAGGTCGAAACGGAATCCGTCCACGTGCATCGCCCCAATCCAGTAGCGCAGCGAATCCATCACGAGACGGATGACGGGCGGGCTGTCGAAGTCGACGCTGTTGCCGCAGCCGGTGAAGTTCATGTAGTAGCGCCGGGGCGCGTCCGGCGGGCCGGTCAGGCTGTAGTAGCTCGGGTTGTCCAGCCCGCGGAACGACAGGCTCGGTCCGAGTTCGCTGCCCTCTCCGGTGTGGTTGTAGACGACGTCGAGCAGCACCTTGATGCCCGCGCGATGCAGCTCCCGGACGAGCGTCTTGAACTCGGCCACCTGGCAGCCGGGCTCGCGGACCGTGCCGTACGAGCACTCGGGCGCGAAGAATCCGATCGAGTTATAGCCCCAGTAGTTGGTCAGGCCACGGGCCAGCAGGAAGTCGTCGACGTAGAACTCGTGCACCGGAAGCAGCTCCACCGCGTTGATCCCGAGCCGCTGCAGGTACGGAATCTTCTCGATGAAGCCGAGATAGGTGCCGGGCAACTTCACGCGTGACGACTGGTGCGCCGTGAAGCCTTTGACGTGGACTTCGTAGATGAATAGCTCCTCGAGGGTCAGCTCCGGTGAGACGTCGCCCTGCCAGTCGAAGGCGCTGTCGTCGATCACAATCGCCTTCGGGGCCAGCGCGGAGGTGTCACGTGTGTCGCGCGTGAATTCTCCCCCGGCGGGGCGCGCGTCGTAGGCGAGCAGCAGGTTGTCGGTGTTGCGGAACTTCCCCGTGACCGCTTTCGCGTACGGATCGAGGAGGAGCTTGGCGTCGTTGAAACGAAGTCCCGTTTCCGGCCGATACTCGCCCGCCGCTTTGTACCCGTACAGCTGCCCGGCGCGGATGCCCTCGACCGCCCCGTGCCAGACAAATTTCTCGCGGTTCTCGAGCCTGATGACGTCGGTGGCTTCGCCATTCGGCTGATCGAACAGCAGGAGGAACATGTCCGTCGCGTGGCGCGAGTAGATGGCGAAGTTGACGCCGTCTCGGGACGGAGTCGCGCCGAGCGGGAAGGAGCGGCCCGGGTTCACTCGTTTACTGGTCCGGTGTTCGAGCGGCATGCGGTCCTCCACCGACTATCAACCGTCGTGCCGACGAAGCCGGCCCGAAGGGTTGAATCAATCAGTGTAGTTGACCGCCAGAGACTCGGCCCATTGAGGGCGCCCTCAGCCCTTCGCCGCAGGCAGGTTCGAGCGAAGCCTCCGCACCTCGTCGACCGACAGCGCGAAACCACGATGATCGGGAGCCATGAGGTCGGTCCCGATCTGCTCTGCTCTCATGAGCCCGGCGGTCGAATGACCCTTGGAGCGCAGGAGGAAGTGTCCGATCTCGTGCGCCAGAGCCCGTCCCAGAACACGCGCCAGGACTCGGTCGCGAGGACCGGGCGGCCAGGTGTTCTCGCGGCGACTGGACGCCACGGCGCCAATGAGCGTCGAGGCGGCAGCCGGATACAGCTTGATCGCCGGTTCTGGCGCGTCACCGGTGAACACAATCGAGCCGAGAACACCGGTCTCCATCCGCCGGTTCGTCGGAGCGAGCGTGACCACAAGACTGACGGCGTCATCGTGCTCGGCATCGTTCGCGCGGGACATCCGGATGTCCACGCCATACGCGGCCCAGATGTCAGCCGCCTCCTCGATGGCGGCGGCCACGAACGCCGGCGGCGCGGACGCACCCTCCAAGGTGATGTCAACGCGAAGGTGTCGAGGCGGCGACACGAGACCAGGCAGGCAGAGAAGAAGGGCGGAGGCGATGGTCGGCATACGCCACATAGGAGGGATGCGGCGAATACCTTTCAGTCCGGTAAGATGCCCCCGGAGGTTTTCATGAAACTGCTACGAACGGGCCGACGGATGGTCGTGACGATCAGCGGGGTCATGTCCATCGCCGCCGGTGTGCTGCTGTTCGCGCAGCCCGGTCAGGCGGGACGACCACCGCTGCTGTTCAGGGAGGACTGGAGACTGCCGAAGCACGAGGGCGCGGCGACCGACGAAAATACGCGCTTCACGCCCGAGGTCGTGACCAGCGACCGGATCGAAGCCAGGCTGTACGGTCCGGGATCAGCGCCGGTTCGCGCGGCCGAACACGAAGGGCGCGTCGATCTCTGGAACGGGCTCGCGACGTCGCCGGTCGCGGTGACGCTGCGCGACAAACGCAGCTACCTCGATCTGACCGGCCTCGCGAGGCTCCGCTGGATCGTGCGCACGAACGCGATTCACACGCTCTATCCCGTCGTGAAGCTCGCCGACGGCACGTTCGCCGCCGGGAGCCGCGGCATCACGACCGACGGGGAATTCCTGGCTGTCGAGATCGCGTTCACGGGCATGAAATGGTTCAAGCTCGATCCGCAGAAGATCGTCGTCATGACGGAAGTGAAGAGCCCCGACTTGAGCAAGGTCGACGAGGTCGGGCTCGCCTCGCTTGCGCCCGGCGGCGGCCACGGCATCGCGGGATCGTTCAACCTGTCGACGGTGGAGCTGTTTGCAAAGGGAATACCCCGCTAACACAGGTTCCAGGGTTCCAGGTTCCGGGTTCAAGGTGCTGGTTCGGGGTTCAACGTGCTGGTTCGGAGTTCACTCGGAACCTCTGAACCGAGAACCTTGAACCTGGAACGTGGAACCTGGAACCTTTGAGTCCCGCCACGGCCGCTCGAAATTCAAGCGGAACAACTCGACGACGCGGGCGACGTCGGTGTCGCCGTGAATGAAGTAGCTCACCCATCCCGATTCCGGATGAACGTGATGCGGCTCCGCACGGCCGTGGCCCACGAGCTCGTCACGCACGAGGAGCGGAAACGGCAGATCCGCCAGCCGGCTCCCGTGCAGATGTCCGAGCTCGCGGCGCCCGCATCGAAACTCGGTGCCGCCGAACCGATGCCGGCCGGTGGTCACGCCCGGCCACGACGAAACCTCGCGGACGATCGTGTCGTGAATGGTGTCGGCCATCAGCGGCTCCCTTACTGACCGGCGCCGATCGGGGTTCCAGGTTCCTGGTTCCAGCGTTCAAGGTTCTCGGTTCCAGGTTCTGACGGGCGAACTGCGAACCAGAACCAGAACCAGAACCTTGAACCTGGAACATTGGAACCCGGAACCTCCCGTGTCGCAATCATTGTCCCGCGCCCGTCCGGAAGATGCCACGCGGCATCGGCGTCGGCAGCAGCACGACATCGGCGTCGCGCACACCCCCGCTCGCGGTTCCCGCCGGCGGCGCCTGCTGCACGGCTTCGAAGCTCACGACCGCCGACTGCTGATCGAGCGTCGCCTGGAGCAGGTTCACCTGCGCCTGCAGCAGATCCCGTTGTGCCTGTGTGACCAGGAACGTCGTGGAAAGCCCCACCTCATAGCGCCGCTGCTCGTCGGCGTGGCGCTGCTCGGCCAGTGTCGCGCCCGCGCGCGCGGCTTCCACGCGCTCGGCCGTGCTTCGCACCTGACGTGCCGCCTGACGAACGGCCTCGGCCGCGTCGAGCCGGAGGCTCGCGATCCGCTGCGCCGCCTGCCGGCGCTCTACTTCCGCGCGGGCGTGACTCGCCTCTTCATAGCTGTGTCCGAGCGCATAACTCACGGTCACGCCGACGCTCCATGTCGGGTAGTCGGGCGTGAATGCCTGCCCGAGCGCGTCGCCGAAACCGCGATCGCGCGTACCGGTGACGATCCCGGGGAATACGCCGGTGCGAAGGAATTCGGTGCCGCCGAGCCCGCTGCCACGGTACGACGCTTCCAGACGCACGTCGGGCAGCCGCTGATTGCCGAGAAAGTCGACGTTCGTCTTCGCGTTTTCGAGATCATGCGCCGCTCGCGCCAGATCAAAACGCCCCTCTAGCGCCTTGGCCACCGCCGCGTCCGTGTCGGGAAGCGCGCTCAAATCGACCGGTTCATCGACGGGTTCGAGGCGGAGCGCCCAGAACGAGAGGTCGGCGGGATCCATGATGAGCTTCCGGAGCCGATCCTCCGCGTCTTCGGCGGTGGTGCGCGCCTGAATCAGGTTCTCACGGCGTTGCGCGACCTCGACCTCGGCCTGCACAAGATCGAGCGGCGGAATCTGGCCGGCATCCGCGCGAATCTTGTTCTGTCGCGCAAGCTCCTGCGCCAGGTCGAGCGAGCGCTGCTGAACGCCGACGTTGGCCAGCGTCGCCTTGAACGCCCAGTACGCGCGTTTGACGGCCGCGACGGTCTGGACGGCCGCTTCGCGCAGGCGCAACTCGGAGTTGTCGTGATTCCGCCTGGCGATGATGATCTGCTGGCGCGACGCGTCGATCGTCCGGTCCCGCAGCAGCGGCTGCGAGAACGCCACCTCGATACCCGACTGCAGGTTCGGGTCGACGCTCGAAATCAGGCTGTTGGTCGTCGTCCTCGCCGCGTCCCACGAGATGCTCCACGTACCGGCGCCCCACGGCATTCGCTGCCTGACGCCGGTCGTGGAGAACCAGTCCTTGACGTCGACGCCGGTGTCGCCCGTGAACAGGTTGGTCGGCGGCGTCACGTTGCGCGAGCGGCCGAAGACCGTGGAGAACACGGGCGCATACGCCCCGCGCGCTTCGCCGACCCGCGCGGCCTCGACGTCCGTTTCGAGGCGGACGATCGCGAGGTCCGGGTTGCGCTCGACCGCCCGCTGCACGGCGCCGGCGAGCGTGAGTTCAAGGGTCTGCCGCCGCTCGTCTTGAGCGGCGGCCGTTGTCGATATCAGGATCGTGGCGGCGGTGACCGCCGCCGCGCGAATCGTCCAGACGATGTTCATACAGCCTCCGCCAGTTCAGGAACCCTCGTGTCTCGCGATCGGACGGCGCTCGCGACCATCACGCGATTGCGCGCCACGAGCATGTAAATCGACGGCACGACGAAGAGCGTGAACGCCGTGCCGATCACCATGCCGCTCACGAGCATGATGCCGATGCTGTTGCGGGCGCCGGCGCCGGGACCGGTCGCCAGCACCAGCGGAAAGTGGCCCACCACCGTCGCGGCGGTCGTCATCAGGATCGGGCGCAGCCGGGTCGTGGCGGCTTCGACGACGGCCGTCAGCTTGTCGGTGCCCGTTTCTCTCAGGTGGTTGGCGAACTGCACGATGAGAATCCCGTTCTTCGACACCAGGCCGACGAGCGTGATCAACCCCACCTGACTGTAGATGTTGAGCGTGGTGAAGCCGAGGAACGAAAACAGCAGCGCGCCCGACACCGCCAGCGGCACGGATCCCGCCAGGACGATGAACGGGTCGCGGAAGCTTTCGAACTGCGCCGCGAGGACCAGGTAGATCAGCACGGCGGACAGCAGGAATGTTCCCAGGAACTTGCCGCCTTCGGTTCGAAGCTGCCGCGATTCGCCCGCGTAGTCGATCGCGGTGCCCTGCGGCAGGATCTTGCGGGCCTCCGTTTCCAGGAATCCAAGCGCCTGATCGAGCGGTACCGGCGGCGGAATCACCCCCTGAATGCGGACGGCATTCAGCTGCTGGAACTTCTTCAGGTCGCGCGGCTCCGTCGTCGTCTTCAGGCTCGCGAACGTCGACAGCGGGACGAGCCGGGTCTTGCCGGAGGCGGATCCCGTGACGTAGATCTGCTCCAGTTGATCGGGCGTCAGCCGCTCGGCGCGCATCACCTGCGGGATCACCTTGTAGCTGCGCCCGTCGATGCTGAAGCGATTGACGTAGTTGGCGCCGACGAGCGTCGAGAGATCCCGGCCCGCCTGACTCAGATCGACGCCCTGCGACCTCAGCTTGTCGCGATCGAACACGACCTCGGCCTGCGGCTGGTCGAACTTCACGTCCGCGTCGGCGTAGAGGAACATCCCGCTCGCGAAGGCCTTCTTGACGAGCTGATCGGCAAGCTCGGTCAGCTGCTTCGGCTCGGCGGCCGACGCGATCACCAGATCGACCGGGAAGTTTCCTCCGCCCGGCAGCGGCGGCGGCGCCTGCGGGATGACGCGCACGCCGGCGATTTTCGACAGCGGCCCCATCGCCTCCATCATCAGCTGCTGCGTGGTCTTCGTCCGTTCGCTCCAGGGCTTCGTCACCATTCCGCCCAGACCGCCGCTCGGCTGCGTCAGCTGAAAGATGCTGGCGCTCTCGGGGAACGACTTATAGACGTCGTAGATCTGATCGGTGAAGAGCTTCGTCTGATCCAGCGTCGCGTTCGGCGACGCCTGGATGTAGCCGAAGAAGAAGCCCTGATCCTCGGCAGGCGCCAACTCACGCTGCGAGAACATGTAGAACGGCACCGTCAACAGCGCCACGATGACCCACAGCGTCAGGACCACCGGGCGATAGCGAAGCGTCGCGCCGAGCGCCCGAGCGTAGCCGGTCCGGACGCGTTCGAAGCGACGATTGATCCAGCCGGCGAACCCGCGCTCCGTGTCGCCGGTGCGCAGCAGCTTCGCGCCCATCATCGGCGAGAGCGTCAGCGCGACGATCCCGGAGACGATCACCGCGCCGGCCAGCGTGAACGCGAACTCACGGAAGAGCGATCCGGTGAGGCCGCCCTGAATGCCGATCGGCGCATAGACCGCGGCCAGCGTGATCGTCATCGCCACGATCGGCCCGACGAGCTCGCGCGCCGCGTCAATCGCCGCCTGCCCCGGCCGCTTGCCCTCGTGCAGATGGCGCTCGACGTTCTCGACCATCACGATCGCATCGTCGACGACAAGGCCGACCGACAGGACGATCGCCAGCAGCGTCAGCAGGTTGATGGTGAAGCCGGCCACCAGCATCAGAAAGACGGCGCCCACGAGGGAAATCGGAATCGCGACAATCGGAATAAGGACCGATCGAAACGACCCGAGGAACAGGAAGATCACGACGATGACGATGAGCAGCGTCTCCGTGAGCGTCCGCAGCACTTCGCCGATGGCGTCGTGGATGTACGCGGTCGAGTCGTACGGGATGCCGACCTTCATGCCCGCCGGGAGCTGCTCGCGGATCTGCGGCAGCGCGTCGCGAACCCTCGCGATGACGTCGAGCGAGTTCGCCGTGGGCAGCACCCACACGCCCATGAACGTCGCCGACTCGCCGTTGAACCGGATGTCCTGCTCGTAGTTCTCCGCGCCGAGCACGACGTCGGCGATGTCGCCGAGCCGGACGACGACGCCGCCCTGCTCCTTGACGACGAGCTGCCTGAACTCCTCCGGTGTCTTGAGATCGGTATTGGCGACCAGGTTCACCGACACCATCGATCCCTTCGTCTGGCCCAGCGCCGACAGATAGTTGTTGCGCGCCAGCGCGTCACGTACCGCCGACGGCGCGATGCCGTGCGCGGCCATCAGGTCGGGCTTGAGCCAGATCCGCATCGCGAAGGTGCGCGCGCCCAGGATGTCGGCGCGCTGCACGCCGCTGATGGCGCTCAACTTCGGCTGCACGACGCGGGTCAGGTAGTCGGTGATCTGGTTCGGATCCAGATCGGCTGACGAGAAGCCGAGATAGATGGCCGCGAACTGGTTGTCGGCGGTCTCCAGGTTGATGACGGGCGCCTCGGCCTCGGGCGGCAGGTCGTTGCGGACCTGCGCGACCTTGGCCTGGACCTGCGTCAGCGCCGCATTGGTGTCGTAGTTCAGCTGCAGGTGCACGGTGATCGTGCTGACGCCCTGCGCGCTGGACGACTCCATGTAGTCGATGCCGTCGGCGCTCGCGATCACGCGCTCGAGCGGCGTCGTGATGAACCCTCGCACGAGATCGGCGTTGGCGCCGACATACGCCGTCGTGACCGTCACGACGGCGATGTCGCTGCGAGGATACTGCCGGACGCTCAGCGCGCGGATCGACTGGAGGCCGGCGATGAGGATGACCAGGCTGACGACGATCGCCAGGACCGGCCGTTTGACGAAGAGATCGGTGAACTTCATCAGCTGTTCTCAGGTTTGGGCGCCGGGTTGTTGCCGGGCCGCACGTTGTTGTTGATGTGGACGGCAGCGCCGTTCCGCAGCTTGAAGACGCCCGACGTGACCACCTCGTCGCCGGCCTTCACGCCCGAGACGACCGCGATCTGGTCGCCCCGCGCCGCCCCGAGTTTCACGAACTGCTGCCGCACGCCGCGGTAGGTCCTGCCGCCCGGATCCTTCAGATCCGAGACGACGAACACCGAATCGCCGTACGGCGCGTAGCTGATCGCCGACGCCGGCAGCGAGATGACCGCGCTGGCCGCGCCGACGACGACTTCGGTCTGAACGAACATGCCGGGCCGGAGCCTGCCGTCCGCGTTTGCCAGCGTGGCCTGCGCCTGGATGTTCCGCGTCGATTCGTCGACGACCGAATCGATTGCCGTGATGCGTCCCTGGATGACGCCTCCTGAGCGGTCGTCCGTGGCCACTCGAACCACGCGGCCGGCGCGCACCTGTGCCATCGCCTGTTGCGGCACGCCAAAGTTGACGTAGATCGGATTGAGCGACTGCAGCGTGACGAGTGCGTCGCCACCCGACAGGTACTGTCCGAGGTTGACGTGGCGCAGGCCGAGCACGCCGGAGAAAGGCGCGCGGATCGTCTTCCGCTCGATCGCCGCAGTGATTTCGCCGACCCTCGCCTTCGCCTGCCGTTCATCGGCCGTCGCCCGATCGAACTCGGCACGCGACACCACCCGCTCGTCGAGCAGGCCCTGGATGCGCTCGAAATTCACACGCGCCAGATCGCGCTGCGCCTCGGCCGCGGCCAGCTGCGCCCGCTCCTGCCTCGTGTCCTGGACCGCGAGGACGTCGCCTTCCCTGACCGCCAGACCCGAATCGAACGCGATCCGGTCCACCACGCCCGGGAGGTCGGCGCTCACCGTCACACCGCGGACGGCGGCCACCGTGCCGATGGCCGTCAGCGTGGACGGCCATTCCTCGCGGGCCGCCACGATCGTCGTCACCGCTTCAGGGGGCGGCTGGTAAGCCGCCCCCTGCGCGATCGCAGTCTGGATCTGCTTGAACTTCACGAATCCCAGCGCCGCGACGATCCCCAGTGTCACGGCCAGCATCACGATCATTCGTTTCAACATATCGCCCTCAGCGAACGGCGTTGATCACCACGCCGCCATAAACGCGATGCCCGTATCGCGTGTCCTGTCCAAAGAAGCTCGGCGCATCGTCCTTCGATCGCACGGCGATGAAGCGGTAGTCGCCGCGCAGGCCCCAGCGGCCGTTGCTGAACCACTCGACGCCGCCGCCGACGTTGCCGGTGAGGAACGTGTCCGACTTGGAAATGCCGAGCGCGGCGGTATCGAAGAGCGTCAGCCCGCCGACGCCGCCGGTCGCATACGGAGTGACCGAGCTGCGGTTGGCCGCGTGCACGACCACGTTGCCGCTGTAGTTGAGCAGGTTCGGCGTCTTGAGGTTCGACGTGGAACCGCCGAGCTGCAGGTTCTGGGTGACGCCGAGCGCGCCGCTGACTTCGCCCTCGACGCCGACCCACCGGTTGAAGTTGACCGCGACGGCCCCGCCGAGCCCGTAGTTGCCGAAGCTGGGTCCCTTCGCGTCGCTGCTTTCGGTGAAGAACGTCGCTCCACCGGGGATGATGGTGACGGCCACCGTGCCCGGCCCCGGTCCCGTCTCCTGCGCGTACACCCGATTGGCTCCTGCGAGTCC
>Ga0326726_10003696_pt1 | contig 14055 bp, 16 predicted proteins | sample MHFenrmetagenome_2_FD_207603 | JGI IMG/M metagenome (GOLD analysis project Ga0326726, IMG submission 207603) | Lab enriched peat soil microbial communities from Michigan Hollow, Ithaca, NY, United States - MHF15MN | ecosystem: Environmental > Terrestrial > Soil > Wetlands > Peat | place: USA... | reverse complement strand
GGATCGTGGTGTTCGCCCACGGAAGCGGGAGCAGCCGGCTGAGCCCCCGGAACCAGGCAGTGGCCGCGGGGCTGCACGAGGCCGGGCTCGGCACCCTTCTGTTCGACCTGCTCACCGAATCGGAGACCAGGGATCGGGCGAACGTGTTTGACATTTCCCTCCTTGCTGCCCGACTGATCGCAGCGACCCAGTGGCTGGAGCAAGAGCCGGGAGCCCGCGGGCTCCGGATCGGCTATTTCGGCGCCAGCACCGGAGCCGCTGCGGCTCTGGTGGCCGCCTCCCGTCTCGGCGGCCGGGTCGACGCGGTGGTCTCCCGCGGCGGCCGGCCGGATCTGGCCGGCGCGTCCTTGCCCGGAGTCCGGGCACCGACCCTCCTCATCGTCGGCGGGGCGGACCAGGCGGTGCTGGGCCTCAATCGGCTCGCCCTCGAGCGGCTGGAATGCCCCAAGCGGCTGGCGATCGTCCCCGGAGCGACCCACCTGTTCGAGGAGCGGGGCGCGCTGGAAGAGGTCGCCCGTCTGGCACAGGAGTGGTTCGTGCGATATCTCGCGGCGGTGGACGGGAAAGCTGCCGGCCGCGAATCGAAGGGAGGATCCCGATGACGGCTACTCTGAAAGCAACCGAAACGGTGGGCGAAGTCATGACCGGCGACCCGGTGACCGTGACGCCGGATACCACGGTGGCGGAGCTCGAGGCAGTGATGCGGCGGGAGGGCGTGGCCAGCTGTCCCGTGGTGGATGACCGCGGTGAGCTGGTTGGGATGGCGAGCAGGGTGGATCTGCTGCGCGCCTTTCGCCCCAGCCGGGAGCTCAAGGTGAAGGCCCCCGCCGAGGTCGGCCAGCTCCAGGTGCGCGACATCATGCGCGCCGGGGTGGTTACCGTCGAGCAGGGCGATCCGCTGGTCGCCGCGCTCGACCTGATCGTGGACACCCGCCTGCATGCCCTCCCGGTGGTGCATCGCGGCCCCGGCCGGCCGGTGGTGGTGGGTCTGGTGACTCAAGGCGACCTCCTGCGCCACTTCATGCCGCGCGCCGTGACGGGGTGAGCATGCGCCGGTCCGCCGAGACGGTATGTGTGCTCCCGTATCGTGACCGGCAGGAGGCGGCGCAGCACCTAGCTCTCGGGCTGGACCGGTTCGCGGGAGCAGGAACCGTCGTCTTCGGAATCCCGCGCGGCGGGGTCCCGATCGCGGTCGAGGTAGCCACCGCACTGGGTGCGAAACTGGACATCATCGTCGCCCGGAAGCTCAGTTCCCCGGTTTCGCCCGAGTTGGCCATCGGCGCGGTGACAGCGGATGGCACCTGTTTCCTGAATCAGGACGTGCTCAGCGCCCTGTCGGTATCCGACGCGTTTCTCCAAGCCGAGACCGACCGCCAGCTCAGTGAGGCGAAGGAGCGGGATCGGAAGTTCCGGGAAGGACGAGCCCCGACGCCGGTGGCCGGCCGTGTGACCTTGGTCTGCGACGACGGTCTCGCGACAGGCGCCACCATGCATGCGGCGGTGCGGGCACTCCGGGCCCGCGGCGCCACCCGGATCGTCGTGGCTGTGCCGGTAGGCTCGCACCAGGCCTGCCAGAGCCTGGCAGAGGAAGCCAACGAAGTGATCTGTCCCGAGCAGCCGGAGCCGTTCGGTGCGGTGGGCCAGCATTATCGGCATTTCGAGCCGGTGGAGGATGACGAGGTTGCCCGGCAGCTGCACCGGCAGCAGAGGTCACGATGAGCCAGATCGTCACAGCGGCGGGCGATGGAGCCGTGGCCGACCGGTCACGCCCGGCCCCACCACCGGCCCCCAACGAAGCCATTGCCACCAGACTTCTGGAAGTGGCGGCCCTCCTGGAACACCAGCGGGCGAATCCCTTCCGGATCCGGGCCTACCAGAATGCCGCAGCAGCGCTGGAGACACTGCCGATCCCGGTAACCCAGCTTTATGAGGACGAAGGGCTCGAGGGCCTGGAGCGGATTCCCGGCATCGGACCTGCCATAGCCCGTTCCATCCGGGATCAGCTCATCCACGGACGGATGCCGCTGCTGGACCGGTTGCGGGGCGAAAGTGATCCGGTCGAACTGCTCCGTACCATTCCCGGGATCGGTGAGGGACTCGCTCTCCGGCTGCACGACGAGCTGGGCATCTCGACTCTCGAAGAGCTCGAGTTGGCCGCCTTTGAAGGCCGGCTCGGCAGGCTGCGCGGCGTCGGGCCCAAGCGGCTTCAGGGCATTATCGCCGACCTGGCCCAACGGCTCGGCCGGGGCCGGATGCCTCGTGAGCCCCGCGAAGCCGTCCCGGTATCCGAGCTACTCGATATCGACCGAGAGTACCTCGACCGCGCCCAGTTGGGAGAACTGCCGACGATTGCGCCCAGGCGTTTCAATCGCGCACGGCGGGCCTGGTTGCCGGTGCTGCACACCGCCCGAGGCAGTCGGCACTATACGGCGCTGTTCTCCAACACCGCTCAGGCCCACCGGCTGGGCCGCACCCATGACTGGGTGGTCATCTACGGCGACAGCGACGGGGAGGAACACCAAGCCACCGTGGTCACGGCCAGGGTCGGGCCACTGGCGGGCAGGCGGGTCGTGCGCGGCAGGGAGGCGGAGTGCCTGCGGTTCTATCGCGGACCCGACCCCACCGCTGGTGCGACCTAGCTACAGGTCAGACAACGGACTGGGCAGGTCTCTCCTCGGAGGCAGGTCGGCTACGCGGTTGGAACGTCGCGGGATCGGCGGCGCACGGGACGGACCGTGACGGCCCGCGCGAGAGGCAGTACTACGGGCGGTGTCAACGTCGCGACTGTCGCCCGCGGGTCGAGAGGAATCAGGGTGGCCGCAACATCCCGCGCGGCGAGTGCCCGGCAGAGCTCCGGAGTAGTGCCCGCGATTGTCGCCGCGCCGGCGAGCTCCTCCCAGTTCACACGCTCCCACCCGAACGTCGATCCAGCCCGCCACACCAGCTCGACCTCGGACGCCAACCCCGCCTGGCGCAACCGGTCGGCGAACGCGATGACGAAGGGAGCGGTCTGCCATTCCTCCGCGATCACGATCGGGGCAATGCCGGCCGCGATCACCGGCTGGAGCAGCTCGACTAGCCAGGCAGGGAGCGATCGGGCGAGTTCTTCCGCCTTGGCCTCCTCCCCGTGGTACACCCCCTCGGGGTAGCTGGCACTCAGCCACTGGGCCCAGCGGTGGAGGGTGAGGCGGTCATCGGCGAGAGACTCGGTTCCGGGACACCTCGGGTCGCCGAGATACACGTGGTGAGTGAGCCAGCCCCTGCTGGCGAGCTCCGCGGCAAGCGCAACGACCCGTTGTGCCAATCCGCCCCGCCAGGCGTACCAGTCGGGCCCCTCGAAAGACACCAGCACCGCACAACGGTCCATCCGGCCGTGCCTCCTGCACACACTCCACAGTAGGGACAAGCACGCTCTACGGCAATCACCATACGAAACGAACCTGGTAAGGGACGGTGAACGCGGGGTAACGGTCCTTCAGGGGCCTTTCAGCCCGACTTCAGCGCCTCGGGTTCAACTTCAAGCGGGAAGCGGCCGCGAACAAAGCCGGCCGCACCAAGTGCCGAGCAAAGGAGGGTTGCATGCCACGGAAGAGCCAGCTCGCGAAAGCGGCCCGGAAGGTCGTGGTCAGGGCCGACGCGGCCATCACGGACGCGGCCGGGAAGGCCAGGAAGGCCATACGACAACGGGAGAAGAAGCAGACGGGTATCAAGGAAGCTGTCCTCGCGGCGGGGACCGCCGCTCTGGCGGGGTTGGCCGTGGAGCAGGCCGGCCGGGCACTTCGAAGCCGGCGCGGGGCGGCACCACTGGGATTCGACGTCACGCTTCCAGTGGGACTGGAAAGCGCCATCGAGCGCGTCGGCAGCGCGCTCAAGGCCGAGGGTTTCGGCATCCTGACCCGGATCGATGTCCACACCACATTGCGGGACAAGCTCGGCCTTACCTTCAGGCCGTACGCGATCCTGGGAGCGTGCAACCCGGCCCTGGCCCACCGCGCCCTGAGCGCACGCGCGGAGGCAGGCCTACTGCTCCCCTGCAACATCACGGTCGAAGAGCTTCCCGAGCACACGACACTGATCCGGTTTGCCGACCCGGAGGTGATGCTGCGGTTGCTGGGTGAGGATTCTGCCTTGCAGGCCCCCGCCAAGGAAGCGAGAGAAAGGCTGCAGCGCGCAGCGGGGGCGCTCAGAGAGCATGCCGCGGCGGTGGTCCTGTGACCGCTGCCATCCGGATTGTCCTGCTGGGGCTCGCACTCAGCGCCGCGGCGGCTCCAATGGTCGCTCAGGTCACCCCGCGCGAACGGCCAACCGGGGTGACCGACTCCGCGATCAGCCAGGGCAAGGCGCTGTTCTACGGCTCTGCGAGATGCGACCGCTGCCACGGCCTCGGCGGCCGTGGCACGCCCTATGGACCCGACCTTGCTGACGCGATCTGGTGGCACGGACCAGGCAGCTACGAATGGCTGGTGCGAGAGGTGTCACACGGGATCCCCGAGAATCTCACGGTCACGGGCGACCCGATGCCCGCGCGTGGTCGGACGAACATGAGTGACTCCGAGGTCCGCGCCGTCGCAGCGTACGTGTGGGCCATCAGTCATCCGGCCAAACCGCCGCTCTTGCGGGGCCCCGAACCAGATTGAAGATGGCCCATTGGAGAACGCCGAGATTGCCCGGCTGTTCCGGGAACTGGCCGATCTGCTGGAGATCGAGGGTGCGAATCCTTTCCGGGTTCGCGCCTACCGCACTGCCGCACGAACCGCAGAGACCCACCCGGATTCCCTGGTCGAGTTGGCAAAGCAGCATCCGGATCAACTGACCGAGCTCCCCGGTATCGGCGAGGATCTCGCCGCGAAGATCGTCGAGATCGTGGCGACCGGCCGGCTCGGCCTGTTGGAAGAGACCACCCACCGACTGCCAAAGGGCCTCACCGCACTCATGCGGCTGCCGGGCCTCGGCCCGAAGCGGGTGCGCCAGCTCCACGATCAGCTCGGCGTCCGGACCCCTCGAGAGCTGTCCGCCGCCGTGGCGTCGGGACGAGTTGCGGCGCTGCACGGCTTCGGTCCTCGCACCGAGGCCCGGCTGAGGGCAGCACTGGCCGAGCATCGGGAAGAGAACCGGCGCTTCCCGCTGTCCGTGGCCAGCCAGTACGGGGAGGCCTTGCTCGAATGGCTGAGGCAGGTTCCCGGTATCGCCGAGGTCGAGATCGCGGGGAGCCTCCGCCGCCGGAAGGATACGGTCGGCGACCTGGATATCCTGGTGACGGCACGGGCGCCCGCCCCGGTGATCAGTCACTTCGCGGAATACCCTGAGGTCGAGGAGATACTTGCCCAGGGCCCGACCCGGGCCGCCATTCGGCTCCGGGCCGGCCTGCAGGTCGACCTGCGGGTCCTCGAAAAGGAGAGTTTCGGTGCCGGGTTGTACTACTTCACCGGATCAAAGGCCCACAACATCGCGGTGCGGGGCCTGGCTCGCAGTCGAGGCTTCAAGGTCAACGAGTACGGGGTCTGGCGGGGAGAAACCCGCGTGGCAGGACGGAGCGAGCGGGAGGTAGCCACTGCCCTCGGACTGCCGCTGATTCCTCCCGAGCTGCGCGAGGACCGGGGTGAACTCCAGGCCGCGCTCGCCGGCCGTCTCCCGAAGCTGCTCGAGCTCAAGGACCTCCGCGGCGACCTGCAGAGCCATACCACCGGCAGCGATGGCCGCGACACGCTCGCCGCCATGGCGGAGGCCGCCTCCGCGTTAGGGCACGAGTACCTCGCCGTCACCGACCACACACCAGCGCTCCGGGTGACCCGCGGCCTGGACCGGGAAGGGTTCCGGCGCCAGCGCCGAGCGATCGAACGGATCAATGCAAAGGCCGGCGGCCTGACTCTGCTCGCCGGCGCCGAGGTGGACATCCTGGCAGACGGCAGCCTGGACCTCGACGACGATACCCTCTGGGGCCTGGACCTGGTGGTGGTATCCCTGCATACGGCTTTATCGCTGCCCCGCCAGGAACAGACCCGCCGAGTGGTACAGGCACTCCGGCATCCGGCGGTGGACATCCTGGGGCACCCGACCGCCAGACTCCTCGGCGAGCGGGCCGGGGTACAGCTCGATATGGACGAGATCTACCAGGTGGCGGCCGATCGGGGGGTGATTCTCGAAGTGAACGCTCAGCCCGACCGGCTGGACCTCGACGACCTGGCAAGCCAGGCCGCAATTCGTCATGGAGTGCGCCTCGCCGTTTCCACCGACGCCCATGCCGTTCAGGAATTGGGCTTTCTGCGGTGGGGTGTTGACCAGGCCCGGCGGGGCTGGGCCACCAGGGAGAACGTGGTGAACACGCTCCCGCTCCCGGCGCTGATGCAGTTGCTGCACCGCGCGCGAGCCAGCGGCGGGGCACGCAAGAACACATCGCCACCTGGTGGAATGCAGAGGGCCGGGAAACCCCGGCCCCATGGCAGACGGACCCGCTCGCGCCAAGGCGACTCGCCACCCCGGTGAGACCGCCCTAGATTCGACCCCCTATGGCGTCGGTACGACGGCGTTCTCCCGGCTCCGCCGCACGAGCGCGTGCACGTCGAATTCGGTGGTGTGCGCGAACGAAGGATCGCGCACCTGGGTGGCGGCGGGGCCCTCCGGCTCGTAAAGCATGATCCGCTCATCCACCACACCTCTCAGCGCCTGGCACAGCTCGGCGCTGGCGGTCGGGGTAGCGAAGAACAGCCGCGCGATTCCGGATTGGCGGAGCGCGGTTGCCGCACCGACGACCAGGACAGCGTCCGTGGCTCCGTCATCAACCAGGATTACCGTGCGATTCTTGAGCGGCAGGGCGCTCTCGTGCCCCCGCCAGGAGGCCGCCACCCGGTCCACTTCCGCCCGGGCCAGCTCGATCAGCCCGTCAACGTAGTCCTGCGGCAACCCGAGGGTGCGTATCCGGTCGTGCAGCAGCACGATCGCCCCATCGGCGACCGCGCCGAAGGTGGACCTGGGACGACCGGGAACCTCGAGACGGGTTGCGGCGATGATGTCGAGCGGCGCACCGAGCACCCGGGCGATCTCGCCCGCGACCCGGGCTCCCCCCGGAGAGAGGGCGAGCACCAGCGGAGTCTCCCGGACGGCGAGCGCCAAGCCCCTGGCCAGGCGTCGCCCCGCTTCTTCCTGGGACAGGACCACCATTGCGGACCTCCAAACGGGTTATGAAGGTAATCTGTCTCCGAGTATATGAGCGAACCGTGAAGAGGCGGTTATAGTCATGCCCGAGATCCACCCGATTTTCGTGTTCGAGGTCGCCCTGGCCATCGATCTCGACGCCGCCGAGCGCAGCCTGGCGGGCGCTGAACGGCAAACCTTTCGCCACCGGGGTCGCGCCACCTCGTTCTTCCGCTATCGCCCCGCTCCCCTCCGGGTTTCCCAGGAAGGGACCAGCCTCGGCGTGGACCGCTGGCACACTGAGCCGCGGGTCGACCTGGTGCTGTACGATTTCGGGGCGGCCTCGGTTGCCTACCACGTGAATGTTCCCGGCGACCTGGCCGAACTCCACGCGGCCAGCACCGCGGTCCGCCGCTCGGACGTGCTCCGGCAGGATGCCCGGCTCCGGGTGGATACCTTGCTGCAGTCGGTCGCGGGCGCCGCGCAGAAGACTCGAGTGGCGGACTTCACCGAGGATTACACGATCATCGGCGTGCGCGAGGATCTCGGCGCATCCACCGCTCAGGCGTTCTGCGACGCCAACGTCGAGCGTATCGCCCAGATCCTCCGACCCGATGCGGGCGGACTTTCGGCGGAGGAAATCGTCGCCGCCACCGAGATCCGGATCTCCTTCGGACCGCGGGACGTGACGATCGTCGACTGGGATGCCGCGTTTGTGGTCGACCCCGATCCCGAGGATGTCCGGGCGGTTCTGGAGTTCGCCAACGTGCAGCTGCTCGAGATGCGCTGGCTTGACCTGCAACTCGACCAGGCCGTCGAGCGCTCCTATCAGCTGCTCGCGCCGGGCCGCGGGTGGCGCCGGTTCGGCAAGGGGAGCGTCACCGGGGACCTCCGGCGGGTCGCGGAGCTGCAGCTGGAGAGCGTGGTTCTCCTGGAACGGGTCACCAACGCTCTCAAGGTCTTCGGGGAAGAGTACCTGGCCCGGATCTACCGGCTGGCCGCCCGCCGCTTTCAGCTCGCGGAGCTCGACAATGCGATCAGCCAGAAACTGGCCACGATCGAGAGCATCTACCAGAAACTCTCCGACCGTGCGGCGACGATCCGGATGGAAACGCTCGAATGGGTGGTGATTATCCTGATAGCCCTGGAGATCGTGCTGGGAATCGTGGGCCGACATTGAGCCGGCGATCAGCCGTCGGCCAGGAGCCGTCAGCCGTCAGCCGTCAGCCGTTGGCCGTTGGCCGTTGGCCGTTAGCCGTTAGCCGCTGGCCGTTAGCCGTTAGCCGTTAGCCGTTAGCCGTTAGCCGCGGTTGCCGGCCGGTCCTGCCCAGGCAAGAGACCCATGCCAGTACTCTCCCGCTGGTTCATCAAGTCGGGGTTCGTCGCGCTGGGCATCGCGTTGCTGCTCGAAATGCTGCAGCTGAGGCCTGCCGGCACACTCGCGCAACTACCCGATGCCGCGATCCACCTGGCCGCCATCCACCTGCTGACAGTCGGGTGGCTGCTCCAGTTGATCATCGGGGTGGCATTCTGGATGTTCCCCCGTCACCCGACTTCCCCGCCCCGGGGTGATGTGCGCTACGGCTGGTGGGCCTTCGGTCTGCTGAACGCCGGGCTGCTGCTCAGGCTCGGAGGAGAACCGTGGCGACTGGGCTTCGGCGGCCCGGCATGGCCGCTGATTATGGCCGGTGCCCTGCAACTCTCCGGTGTTGCCTCGGCGCTCGCCCTCCTCTGGCCGCGCATCCGGGCGACAGGGAGCTGATGCCCACTATCTCGGTGCGGCTACTCCGGCTGTCGCTGCTCGCGCTGCTGACGGGAGCGGCCCTGGGCGGGTGGCTCCTCGGGGCCGAGCCCTGGGCCTCCGCCTGGCTGCCCCGGCTTCGGGCCGCACACGTTCACCTGATGCTGTTCGGCTGGCTGATGCCGTTCGTGATGGGAACCGCCTACTGGATTCTCCCCCGGCATGGGCGCGGGGAGGAACGAGGACCCGTCCGGCTTGCGAACGGAGCGACCTGGCTGATCGCGCTCGGGGTCCTACTTGGACCGGCAGGGGCGATCGCGGGACTGGCCGCGGTGCAGCAGGGGGGACTGGGGTGCACCGTGCTGGGAGGGGGTCTGTTCCTGCGGCTCCTATGGCCGCGGGTGAAGGCGTTTGGACGGGAAGCGTGAGGCGGGGGGAAGGGCGGCAAAGGCGGGACACTCAGCCTGGTCCCCGCCCTTCCCGCCTCACTTCGCCAGGTCGGCGACGGTGGTCTCGCGGAAGAAGGTGGCGGTGCGGTCCGAAACCGCCTTCCAGCGGGCGTGGGCCGCGCAGGCGTTCTGATCGCTGCAGACCGGACGCCCCAGCAGGCAGACACGACGTCCGGAGACATCGTCGAAGGGCGACACCACTTCGAGCAGGGTGATGCGGTCGGCGGAGCGGGCGAGCCGGAAGCCGCCGAGCTTGCCGCGATTGGACTCGAGCACTCCGGCACGCGCCAACTGGTGCAGTGTCTTGGAGAGGTAGTTGTGGGGAATCCCCAGCACACCCGCAAGGCGCGCGGCCCCGAGAGGTTGCCCTTCGCGGTCCGCAGCGATCGCCAGTACGGCCCGGAGGGCATACTCCGCGGTCTGCGACAGCACTCCTCCTCCAATCGCGGCGGCGTGAAGAACCATTAATGCCCTATAATATCATATGTTCATGGGAATATCAATACATTCGCATCCGCACGCCAAGGCTTCGAGCCATGTGAAGTGTCCGAGGGCCAGCCATGAAGGGGCCTTCAGCGGGCGTTCAGCCTTGGGCTAGGAAAGAGACGATAGACTGATCGGGCGCCTGGACCCCGTTCGGAGTCTGCCCAGCCTCCAATCGGCAGCCCGGGCTTCAACCATGTACCGCAAGGAGTAGCCATGCGTCGTCTGTCGGTCCTCATGATCTCAGTGCTCGCCACCTCCCTGGTCGTCACCGGCTGCGGCGGGGGGAAGAGCGATCAGCCGCCCGCCGCGGGCGCGCCCCAGTCGGGAGCCGGGGACGGTGGCCTGACGCCGTTCGAGCAGGAGAACGGGATCGGCCCCATCAAGCAGGCGATCGAGTTGGGCCCGATCGACCACGAGAAGGCCGAGGAGGGCAAGAAGCTGTTCGAGGCCAAGTGCGTGCTCTGCCACAAGATGACCGAGCGGTACGTGGGGCCCGCGCTGGGCGAGGTGACCCAGCGGCGCACCGCGGCCTACATCATGAACATGGTGCTGAACCCCGAGGAGATGTACACCAAGCACCCCGTGGCCCGTCAGCTCCTCGCCGAGCACATGACCCAGATGCCCAACCTGAGCCTGACGCAGGACCAGGCTCGCGAGCTTGTGGAGTACCTCCGTACCCAGACACCGACCAAGTCCGGCTCATGAGACCCGCCCCAGGAGACCCGATCATGTCCCGTTTCTCGATTGGCCCCCATTCCATCGGCCGGATATGCCTGTTCACGGCCCTGCTGATCGCATCGGGCTGCGCCAAGTCCGCTGCGCCGGTGGGCGGCACCGGCGACGCCGCCTCCAGGGTGTACGTCCCGCCCGGCCAGTACGACGAGTTCTACATGTTTACCTCCGGCGGCTTCTCCGGGCAGGTGTCCGTCTACGGCCTGCCCTCGGGGCGCCTGTTGCGGGTGATTCCGGTCTTCTCGCAGGACGCGGAGAAGGCCTACGGCTACAGTGAGCAGTCCAAGCCGATGTTCAACACCAGCTACGGTTTCGTGCCGTGGGACGATTCCCATCATCCGTCTCTGTCCAAGACCGACGGGATGAACGACGGACGCTGGCTGTTCATTAACGGCAACAACACCCCGCGGGTCGCGCGGATCGACCTGGCGGAGATGAACACCAAGGAAATCATCGAACTCCCGAATGCGGCGGGGAACCACGCCTCTCCGTTTGTGACTCAGGGCACCGAGTACGTGGTGACCGCCACCCGGTTCAGCGTCCCGACCCCGCAGAAGGACGTGCCGATCTCCACCTACAAGGAGAACTTCAGCGGCCAGATCGGCTTCGTCGCGGTGGATCCGAACACTGGCAAGATGTCGCTGGCCTTCCAGATCCACATGCCCGGCTACGATTACGACCTCGCCCGGCCGGGCAAGGGTCCGTCGCATGGCTGGGCGTTCTTCACCACCTACAACAGCGAGCAGGCCAATACCCTGCTGGAGCGGAATGCGTCGCAGAACGACAAGGACTTCATCGCCGCGGTGAACTGGAAGCAGGCGGAACAGTGCGTCGCGCAGGGCAAGGCCAAGACCTGGCAGACCCGGTACGCGCACAACTGGGTGGACGACGCCGACGTGGCCCACTCCGAGATGCTCACCGGCGAGAAGGTTCTTGAGCCGGCCGACTGCCCCGGCATGGTCTACTTTCTGCCGACGCCGAAGTCCCCCCACGGGGTAGATGTGGATCCGACCGGCGAGTACATCGTCGGCGGGGGGAAACTGGCGACGGTGATTCCAGTCCACTCCTTCAGTAAGATGCAGAAGGCCATCGCCGAGAAGGCCTTCGAGAAGGACATCGGGGGAATCCCGGTCCTCAAGTATGAGTCGGTGAACTACTGCGAGGTGGCGAATCCGGGCCTCGGCCCCCTGCACGACGAGTTCGACGACAAGGGCAACGTGTACACTTCCGTTTTCATTTCCTCGGAGATCGTGAAGTGGAATCTGAAGGACTGCAAGGTCGTGGATCGGATCCCGGTCTACTACTCGATCGGGCATCTGATGGTCCCGGGTGGCGATACCCGCAAGCCGGACGGGAAGTACGTGGTCGCGCTCAACAAGATCACCAAGGACCGCTACTTGCCCACCGGACCGGAGCTCGCCCAGGCGGCTCAGCTGATCGATATCTCGGGCGACAAGATGAAGCTGCTGCTCGACTTTCCGACCATCGGCGAGCCGCACTACGCTCAGGCCATCCTGGCGTCGGCCATCAAGGACAAGCAGATGAGGACCTTCTCCCTGGCGGGGAACAAGGATCCCTTCGTGACCCGCACCGAGAAGGAGGCCCGGGTGGAACGGAAGGGTAACGTGGTCCACATCTACATGACCGCGATCCGCAGCCATTTCGTCCCGGACAACATCGAGGGCATCGAGGTAGGAGACAGCGTGTACTGGCACGTGACCAACCTCGAGCAGGACTGGGACGTGCCCCACGGCTTTGCCGTCACTGGCGCCAACAACTCCGAGCTGCTGGTCATGCCCGGCCAGACGCGGACCATCGCGTGGGTTCCGGACCGGGTCGGAGTGTACCCGTTCTACTGCACCGATTTCTGCTCGGCGCTGCACCAGGAGATGCAGGGTTACATCCGGATCTCGCCCAAAGGGGCGGGAGTCCAGGTCTCCTACAATACGCCGAAGTGACCCGAACCGGCGGGAAGGGGGCACGGCACCCCTTTCCCGCCCTATGGCAGGAAATGATCATGTCCCGTTCGTCCCGCCTGTGGCTCGCCGCCGCAGCGCTCTCCCTGGCCCTGGTCTACTGGCTGCCCCTGTGGCATGTCGGGCTGAAGGCCCCGCAGTATCCCGAGGGACTGGGGATGTACATCGGGGTCAATCGGATCCTGGGAGAGCAACCACAGGATCTGGAGAGCATCAACGGCCTCAACCACTACATCGGGATGAAGCGCATCACCCCGGCCGACATTCCGGAGCTGCGCTTCATGCCGTGGCTGGTGGCGGGCCTGATCGGCTTTGGGTTGGTCGCCGCCCTGTCAGGCAAGCGGCAGCTCCTGTACGCCTGGGTCGGGCTGTTCGCGGCAGGGGCGTTGGCGGGGCTCGCGGACTTCTACCGCTGGGGCTACGATTACGGTCACAACCTGGATCCTCACGCGATCATCAAGATCCCCGGCATGAGCTACCAACCACCACTCCTGGGCTCGAAGCAGCTGCTCAACTTCTACGCGACCTCCTGGCCTGCCGCGGGTGGCTGGATCCTGATCGCCGCCCTCGGCATCGGGGTGGCACTCTCGGTCCGGGAACTCCGGAAGACCCGCAGGATCCTCGGCACCGCGCCCTCCCTGATGGCGGCCTGATGCGAGGCCGCCGGGCGGCATCACGGGTCCTGGCTGGGGGCGGGGGCTACCCCGCCCTCTGGCTTCTGGGCTTGTTGCTGGCCTGCGGACCGCGCGGCCCCCGCGCCATCGCCTTCGGCGCGGAAACCTGCAGCCACTGCCACATGACGGTGGTCGATCCCCGCTTCTCGGCCCAGGTCATCACCCGGACCGGCAAGACCTACGTCTTCGACGACCTCGGATGCCTCGCCAACTGGCTCCGGGAGGAGCAGGTGCCGATCGCCTCCACCTGGGTGTGGAGCATGGCCCCCGGCGAGGGCTGGATACCGGCGACGGAGGCGGTCTACGTGCAGAGCGACAGCCTGCATTCGCCGATGGGAAGTGGGCTCGCCGCGTTTCGGCCAGGGCCGGCCGCCGACAGCCTCCGCGTTCGGCTGGCCGGCCGGCTGGTGGCCTGGGACGAGATCCGGGCCGCTCCGCACGCCCACCGCCCCACACCCGCGTCCTGATGCTCCCGCTCATCCTGGCTTTCAGCCTGGGGGCCTCGCGCACGCTGGTCGTCGCCCCGGGTACCGCGCTTCCTTCGATCACGGCCGCGCTGGCCATTGCCGCCGACGGTGACACGATCGTCGTCCGGCCGGGTGACTACCGCGAGCCGGAACTGCTCATCTCCCGGCGGATCACCCTCCGGGGCGAGGGCTGGCCCGTGCTCCACGGGGGCGACCACCAGATCCTGACCGTCTCCGCAGACAGCGTCACGATCACTGGTCTGGTCCTGCAGGGTGTGACGCCGAGCGGCACCGACGACCGGGCGGGCATCAAGGTGCGCGAGGCACGGGGCTGCCGGATCGAGAACAACACCTTGCTGGACACCTTCTTCGGGATCTACCTGGCAAAGGTGACGGGTT
>Ga0326726_10003695_pt1 | contig 14055 bp, 12 predicted proteins | sample MHFenrmetagenome_2_FD_207603 | JGI IMG/M metagenome (GOLD analysis project Ga0326726, IMG submission 207603) | Lab enriched peat soil microbial communities from Michigan Hollow, Ithaca, NY, United States - MHF15MN | ecosystem: Environmental > Terrestrial > Soil > Wetlands > Peat | place: USA... | reverse complement strand
CCCCCGATATCGGTCCCGAGAGCGGTTGACCAGACCAATGGAAGAAGAGGAAAACCGAAGTTCTCGCTCATATGCTTAAGGATGGGGGCCATGGTGGCTGCAAAAGGCACGTTATCCACAATCGAAGATCCAAAACCGCTTATCCAGAGGATGATTGAAAGAGCAATAAAGAAGTTTCCTCCAGAAATATTCGTAACCGCCGCTGCCACCATTTTCAGGAGTCCTACATGCTCCATGGCGCCCACAATAATAAAAAGCCCTGCAAAGAAAATAATCGTAGGGTAATCAATATTTATTAAAACCCTACTCATTTTGTGACCCCCGAGAAGCATGGCAATCAATGCCCCAGTCAGCGCACACGTGGCGACCGAGAGATGGGTAAGATGATGGGTCACCAGAACCGTTACGACATAAAAGAAGGCAATCAGGCCCACTGCAAAAAGCCACTTGTCCTTAATGGCCTCTTTCGGATTCAGGGTATCAACCTGCTGTTGAAGCCATTGAGGGTTTTCGTGAAGCCTTTCTCGTGCTGAAAATATCTCCTTCTTATAAAACCAGATGAAGAAGGGGGTATTCACTCCAAAACCTATCCATGCAATGAGACCGGTATTCTTCACAAAATCCATAAAAGTAAGCTGAAAATAGGTCCCTAAAATGACATTCGGAGGATCCCCTACCATGGTCGAGGCTCCACCGATGTTGGCTGCACAGATTTCTGAGAGAATAAGGGGGAGAGGATTGATCCCGATAATACGTGCCACTTCAATGGTGAGGGTCGACATGAAGAGCATCACAGTGATGCTGTCCACAAAGGCCGACAGAAACCCTGCAATAAATGGGAAAAAGATAAATAGCTTTAAGGGATCGAGCTTCACCCATCTTGCACTGTGCAGGCCCAACCATCGGAAGAAACCCGATTCGTTCATCGTCTCGATCACCGTCATCATGCCAAAGACAAAGAGGATCGTCTCCCAGTTTTCGTAGTGAAGAAGATCCTGAGGCGTTAGGATGAAGAGGAAAGCCAGAATAGCACCGAAGATCGAGGCAATCGTCCTGCTCACCTTTTCCGAAATGATCAATCCATAGGAAAGAACGAAAATTCCTAAAGCAATCCATTGTTGTGTCGTCATGGTCGGCTCCAGTTAAATTAAGTTTTACCATATTACACGAAATTTCTTAAAAATCAAATACCATTCTCATGATGGGTCGTCTCGGCTCAAGAAATGATCCTCGATTCAAAGGTTTGTCTTTTTGTAGGAATTATATGATGGTTTTGACAAGATAAATGACCTGTTCGGTTAGTACCAATGTTCACTCCAAGATAGCTCCCAAAGGTAACGATTAATGGTTGAAACGTGCATAAAAAAGGCAGGATCATTTCTGACGCTGCCTTGCTAGTTGACAATTGAATGTCGGTTTTTCTTTTTGAAGACTACAATTCTACCTCTTTGCGTAATACCAGATTCAGCTATTCTCTCCGGTCGAACTTCGAAAGAGGCCTCAAGACCATTCGAATGGCCTTAGAAGTGAATAGAGCCCGGGCAAAAACCGTTCACGTCCTTCCCCATACAACCCATACAAAGATTGATGAAGGGTTCAATATCCTGACAGAATAAGTTCCCTTTCAGAACTATCTTTGGGGCTAGGCCTTACCTTTTTGAGATCCTACAACTTCTTCACCGCACGCCCCATGAAGAAAATAACCGCTATCATAACGAGTGCTGCCACTAAAATCCCTAAAGTAAACATAAGACCTCCTTGTTCCACGCATTAGATTTCATGACGTCAAAAGCATGCCACGCCCTGTATCCTTTTCCTTTCCAAATGGTCCTCGGTGTTTCCTGTCAAGGAGCCGTTAAAAATCACTAATCCGTGGTACTTGTCAAAAGTTCCTCATCCCGTTATAGCTATTGTCCTTTATTGTGCGTCCGTTGACTTTCCCAAATTCTTTCATTTTTTCGATTACCTTCTTCTTAAAAAGAGGCATTTTATACGTCCCACAAATCCAAAATCAGACGACTACTGCCAAGGTTCATTCTCGGCATCAGGTCTTATGGCCTCAAGAATATTATGAACCCTGCGACCAATGCTGCTGCGATTGCAATGACCACGACCCAAACCCAAATTGAAGCACCAGCTTCTTTCTTTTCTTCCATCTCCGTCACCTCCTTGGTAGTGATGAACAAAACCGATCGAACGATAATGGAGACCGGATTTTCATATGAGTGTGAGGAATAAGCACCTGCATAGCCTGTTACTCTGTAAAGGCCCGATAATGCCAGCAGTGATCGGGCTCACGAATTCTCCCTCTTGGGTTTTCCTATTGAGCTGATGAGGTCAATCTCGCCTCATTGCTTCACCGCAAACACCTCTGAGGTCCCACGATAGATTGGCCTGCGCTGGGAAAAAACCCGAACCTTACATTGCGTTGAATCGGTTTTGGGAACTTTCCACGAATATTTTCCATTATTGGGCGCATTTTCTTCCACCTTCTCCCAGGATCTTCCTCCATCTTTTGAGAACTCAACAGTCACTACGGCCCCAAATTCCGATTCCGCCGGCTCTGCTTTCCATAAAATTTCGTAAAAATCTCCTGCCTTAATGACGTCGCTTGCCTTGGGGCTCAAAATCTTAATCCCTTTGTCTGGCAAACCTTCAGTAGAACAGCTCAAACAAAAAACGAATAGCACGGCTAACAATAAAGCATAAATTGATTTCTTTCCCATAAGTCTCTCCTTTCGACAAGTTTTTCCCATCCTCTCTCTTGGACTTTTATATGCCCCTCTTCACTGGGGGTCCGATATTCTTGGACCCCAAAACTCTTTTATTCAATTGTATGTCTTGACTATATCTGGTCCTGCTGCCGCTAGGTCAGCATCACTCTCTTCCTAAACTAATCCATCGCCTTCGAAATTATGCTTCTAATCCACAAATAAAAAAGCCGCTAACCGAAGTTTCACCTTCGGATAGCGGCCCGACTATCCAGGTTTTTAACCTCCAGAAACAATTAACTATGTTTCTGGACCCCAAAACCTTCTTATCTAATTTTGGAAAAACTATAGATAATAACTTTTAAAATGTCAAGGATTTTTTATTCCAATTATGAGACCAAATACACCCTCTTGAGATTGTCGATTATACTTTGAAATGCGCACCATTACGAAAAAATGCCATCCCAACGATTACAGGAAGAAGCAAACGAAATATTCGTTTAACATTTTTTCAAAAAAGGCCAATGAGGAGAAATAACGAGGTCACCTACAAGTCATTACTGGGGCCCATCTTTGAAGATCGAAGATTACGCATTGAAACTAAGATCAACTGTTCGGATCAGTGCGGAAAAGTGAACACGATCTTCCCCCCGGCGGCCCCACTGTCATTCGACACATCGTCTCGTTATCCGAGGAGGCAGCTCATTTCAAGCTGCCTCCTTTTACACGACCCAACTGACCAATCGTTTTATCTCCCAACGATCATAACTCTGACGGAGCCTTCGAACGGATCTGTGGCCAGTTCTCTTCGGACTTGCGAATATATTCGTTCGCCTCCGCACTCTATTTCATCATGCCCCCTTTCATTTTCTTGCCCTTATCCATCATCATGTCGCCTTGTTTCATCATCATCTCGCCCTCTTTCATCATCGTGTTCTTATCCATTTTACCTTCCTTCATCATCTTTCCGTCCTTTATCATCATCTTTCCATTTTTCATCATCATTTCGTCTTTCATCTTTTTCCCTTCTTTCTCCATCATCTGGCCTTCTTTCATCATCATGTCGCCCTCTTTCATCATCGTGTTCTTATCCATCATGCCTTCCTTCATCATTTTGCCCTTATCCATCATCATCTGGCCCTTATCCGTCATCATGTCGCCTTGTTTCATCATCATATCCTTATCCATCATTTTTTCTGCGGCTTGTGAGAAGTTGACCCCGATGGAAAGCATCAGGACTATCGTGGAAATAACTACCGTGGCTGATACAAATATCTTTTTCATGGCAAGTCCTCCTTTTGTTATTTAGTAAGTCCATCTAAGATGTACCAAGAATTGTTTCATGCCCTTTCAGGCTTTTACTTTCGTTTCATCATATAAACGACAACCAAAACAACGAGAATTACGATAATGATCCCGATACCCCATCCATAGCCCATTCCCCAACCCCAACCACCACCCATCATGCCACCACCTTGACCGGTGCCCATCTGGGCAAATGCTGAAATACTAAAGCCAAACAAAACCGTTAAAACAATCATTAATCTTTTCATCTTCTTCCTCCGCAGCAAAGTTTGGTGTGAATCGAGTTGGATTGACTATGTCGTCGTTGACCACCTCCTTTCTTATTATTTCCCTCTTTGTAAGTGTAGAAGATAAAATGCTTGCCGCCGAGACTCTTAGAATTGGGAACCCGAGTCTATCAGCTAAAATACCATCTCTCCGGAGAACCTGCAAGCAGAATTCCTGATCACTGTCGTTACAGTGAATAGATTCAAAAAAAAACCTCTGTCCAACAAAGAATTGCCTTCAGGGAATGTGGCAATATCAAATATCGTAGGTTAGAATAAATTATCAATTGAGAAAAAAGGTATAGATGATGGTTGAAAATAAAATGCATCATTCAGTATTTATACTTCTCCTGTTTGCCTTTTGTCTAACGATGATTAACATAGAAAGTTCTAAGGCCATCGCACAGGATACAGATGCAAAAGCCTTTAAAAGTTTAAAAGAAAAGTCGATCAACCCAGAGACTGGATTACCAAAGACTCTTGATCCAGATCGTTTTAGAGGTAAGGCGAAGGGGGCATACACAATAGCTAAGGAGATTCCTGAGATTCTCGCTCAGATACCCTGTTTCTGCGAATGTGAACCTTTTGGCCATGAGAATCTTTTAGACTGTTTTATTGATAACCATGGTGCAGGGTGAATGATATGCCAAGAGGAGGCCCTCTTGACAAAAAAATTATATGATGAAAAAGTACCTGTTGATAAGATTAGGGAGGAAATTATAAAGAAATTTAAATAACTTTAGGACATTCTCTTACACAAAACCAAAAAATCCCTTCCATACTCAATTCCCTGAATAAAAAAGCCGTCCTGCCCCAGGTTCTAAGAAGATTCGCTCTTGGCCAGTTAAAACCTTCTCCCCCCAGAGGCAAGACGGCAATTTTCAGTTCACACTAATATATCCCTCTGTGTTAAAAAGATGGTGACAGAAATAGAACGAAATAAATTAAGCCAGATCCTTCTTCTTTTCCTCAAACTCCTCTTTGTTGATCTCGCCTCGTGCATACCTCCGCTTAAGGATTTCCAGGGGCGAATCCTCTGACTTTGCCAAATGTCCACCAGCCCTCGGCGTTACTATCAGCCACCTAGCAAGAAGAACCAGTGCAACAATCACAGCGATCCAAAAAGCAACCATGATGATACTCCAAAACCATCCCATCCCATATCCCCAGCCCATTCCATACCCGCCATACCCAGGCCCCATCTGTGCCTTCCCATCAATGACATAAAAGGTCACTCCGATCACCAACGCTAAGGCCACAATTAAAGGAATTTTCTTTATTTTATTCTCCTTTCACTATAATTCTAACATTTAACTCGCCACGGCGTTGGCACAGTCCTTCAGATAGCCGACAACACTTGGGCACTCTGAGGAGCAATATGCTGCTTTCATTCTGTGGGACACTATTACCTTTTCCATTTCTTGAATTGTTCCTTAATTGTCTTGCCAATCCCCAAACCTCTTCCTATTAGACCCTTGTCTCTGGGTTGAAACTTTGCCTCCACTTCTTCGATTTCCTTGCCGATCTCAACGTGAAAAGATGCGGATTTTGGAACCGCAAGCACCTGGGACGGGTAGACACTTCTATGACCTGTCATAAGAAAGCTAATTATACAAGCCACAGCAGCGTAAGGGGCTATCTTAGGGCCAAAAAGTTCCATTGCCATAATACTCGCCGCAATCGGTGTATTTGCTGCTCCTGCCAGAAGGCTCACCAAACCTATTGCAGAGAACGTTGCGATATCCAATCTCATAATCTCTGCAAATAGAGTTCCAGAAGTTGCTCCAATAAAAAATATCGGGGTTACAATTCCTCCGCTTCCACCAAAGTTAAGCGTAATACTTGTAAAAATAATTTTTAGAATAAACGCATACCAGACGTTCTTTCCCCCTTGTAGAGAATTCTGAATTGTTTCCAAACCAAGTCCAAGATATTGTCTTGAAAAAATGAGAGTTAACCCTATCAGAATGAAACCTCCAATAAGCCCCTTTAACGGCACCCACAACGATAATCTTTCAGATACTTTTTTACCTGATTTCAATATTTCAACGAGCAGGAATGAACAGATCCCAAAAAAAATTCCTGCAAGAGCAACTTTTATGAAAAAGGCTTCGCTAAAAATAGGGACAAAACTTATTTGGTGGTAGAAATATCTAATTCCAAGGGAATACGAAATCTGATAGGCTGTGATTCCAGCTATAAAGGATGGCAGAAGAACTTCATACAAAATACTTCCTACAAAGAGAACCTCAATTCCAAAGATAGACCCAGCAATGGGTGTGCCGAAAACAGAAGCGAATCCGGCACTAATACCACAAATCACCAACTTCCTGCGGTCATGGTCATCCAGTTTAAGCAGGTCGGCAAAAATAGATGAAAGACCGGCTCCTATCTGAGCACACGGCCCCTCTTTCCCTGCCGAACCACCTAAAGCAAGTGTTATTATTGTGGCAACCAGTTTTATAGGAACGACTATCGGTTTTATCTTACCTGAGTTTTTATGAATTGCTTCGATGACCTTCTCTGTTCCATGGCCTTCCGCATCCGGGGCCAAATACTTGATCATTAGGGCACTTGTGAATAACGCAACAGGCACTAACAAAAAATAATAGGTAAAGTAACTACAAAATTCCGTGCTCCAGCTCAAGATTTTTAAGAATGCAGTTGTTGATAAACCAACAATTGCTCCAGTGATAGTTGCAAAAACAAACCACTTTAGAATACTAAAAAAGATAACGGACTGTTCTGTTAGCCTACGCCTCATACCGCAATTTTCCCTCAGATCATCAGATCAAATGTCAAAGGTTAGAAAAAATGCCCTCCCATTGATGTATTTGAATTGTAGAAGACCTTCATTTCTTTAAGAAAAAAGGCTCTTGGTTAAATGCCCCTTGCTAAAACCTTCACCCTAAGTTTTAGCGAGCTGCCGAGAGCCCTTCTTCTATTTGTAGAATCTATAAGCCTGTGCTGGAGTGTCAATCCCTCATCTGCGAAAATCGGCGGCTATTCTCATTTGAAGTCCAATGTAGCCGTCGTTCGATCTACAACCGAAACAAGTATCAAGGGTTAAGAATCCGTTTAAAAAAAGAAAATGAGTAGGCAAAAATTCAATCACGGATAAAGGATCTTCTAAAAGCCGATTTGATTTACCCACCTTCCCTCAAAAGATACTGAATTAGGTTCCTCATGTTTGGCGATGTCCAATCCTTTTCTGCGAATGTTTTCCCAACGATCTTTCCCTTTCGGTCAATAAAGAAAGTTTCATGGTGTCCTCTAATCCGATAAGCCTTAGCAACAGACCCATTTTCATCAATGAGAATGGGTACGGAGAGGTTAAATTTCTCTTTATATTTTAGTAAATCTTTTTCCTTTCCTTCAACGGCTACGCTGAGAAAAACGACATCCTTGCTCTTAATCACCTCGTCCAGTTTGTCAAAAGAAGAGGCTTGCTTCTGGCAAAGCGAGCATGAAGGAGAAAAGAAGTTTACAAGAACAACTTTTCCTCTGAACTCTTTTAGAGAGATCTTTCGGCCTCCTATTTCCTTCAACATAAAATTAGGAGCCTCAACAGGGGTTTCCAATTTTTGAACCCCTGCCTCAAAGAATTGAGCAACAACTACCGAGACATTCCATAGCAGGAAAATGATCAAAAAGAAGAAAAACATTCCAAAACGTCTCATTTAATTCCTCCGTTCAAAAAAAATATATGTTCGATTACTCTGCCTTGAAAATAGAAGTTAAGGCTCTCGTTTTATAACTCTTATCTAAACCCGATAGAAGTCATCAGAAAAGCAAAAGAGGCGAATCTTATCCCTTTTGATTGATAAGACTGCTCTTCAAGACCTCTGATCGGACTTCATCCTCTTACTTGGATAAAATGACAGTGTTGGCCCTTCGGTTTTTAGCCCATGCTTCCTCATTGTGACCAGGGTCTAAGGGCCTCTCCTTCCCATAGCTGATTGTGGAGATACGATCTGCAGAAACACCAAGGGAAACGAGATACTTTTTTGTGTTATTAGCTCGTCTCTCTCCAAGAGCAAGGTTGTATTCCACTGTTCCTCTTTCATCGCAGTGGCCTTCAATCTGGATCGTTATCTTGGGGTTTTTCTTCAACAAGGCTGCATTTCCCTTCAGAATCTCTGCGTCCCCTCGACGAATGTTATACTTATCAAAGTCGAAATGAATGTCTTTAAGAAGTTTGCTCTCTAAGACCTCTCCTTCAATGCCTGGTTCCTTCTTCGCCACAAGACTTTTTTCAAATTCTTTCGCACCCTGTTCCTCTTTGGGTTTCATTTCCCTTGTTTGTTCAGATTCTTTCTTAATGGATGGCTCTTCTTTAACGACAGTTTTCTTAGGACATCCTATTAGAATGAGCCCAAGACAGAGGATAGGGATGAAAATGTAGAGGTTTTTTCTAACCATGGTCAATCTCCTTTCGTAAAAGATTTAGATAATTCTCCTTTTCAAGTCAGCGATATGAATAACAATTGTCTTAGGTCTTGGAGAGCTAAAGAAAACGAAGGAGGCCTATGTCAGAGAAGTGGATTCCATGGAAATCACGTTTGATTTCAATCATGGGAGGTGAAGACACTCTGAATAGACCTCCTTCAATGCTCTCAGCTTTCTTGTCTACTTTCCGCATCTCCCTTTATATTTTCAGAACAACTTTGGTTTCTCTCTTCTCTGTTCCCGTGCCTCTCTGGCCCTTCAGGTTTCATGAGCGGCATTGTATGCTGGCAGTTATTCCCGATCGAAGAAGAAAGTGACCTTAACATTTTCGACTTCCATAATTTTGACCAATTTTTGGACCGAATCGTAAATGAGATTCAACTCTCGCTTTTTCAAATTCTTTAGCCCATATATCATTTTTCCTTGAGCGGGATTAGGTGCTCTCTTAGCCAACCTCTTCCCTTCGGCGCTCAACTGGACATATATTACTCTGCGATCAACCTTGTCCCGACTCCTCGTCACGTAGCCTTTCCTCTCCAATCGATCTATTACTCCTGTGATGGTGCTGGGGTGTAAATACATTCTTTCACTCAAATCACTCAGGGACAGACTTTCATTTTGGGAGATGGTTTTAAGTGCCCAAAGTTGCGGCCCGGTGATCCCGAATTTGTCGGAGACTTCGTGCGAGTAATCTTGGATAGCCTTAAAAATCCGGCGAAGGGATTGCATGATTTCTGAAATAGCGACATCCTGGGTAACTTGGCTAGTCATCCTCGCCTTATCTCATGATATAGATTTGTATACAAACTATTTATGTACAAAATATAATAAATTCTCCCAAGCTTGTCAACAAAAAAATAGAATTCTCCTTATGTTGATAGTGGAAGCAATCTTCACCTAAGCCTCCTTTTTTGGTTCTCTATGGGTATTATCTTCATCAGGTTCACCTCCTATTTATGGCTACTTGCACATTATTCCGTATAACTAAAATTCTATTTTTTTCTCCTAAATGCCGTTTATATCGCGCGATACGAAGGAAATGGAATAAGGTTCATTTCTATGGTAAGGGGCGGAGATCCCTGCTGGGATCGGGGAATGGAGCGGGGTTGAACTCAGTGATCAAGGTCACTTCACATTCCAGGTTTTAACCCATCTCGCAGCGGCAAGAGCCGAGAGATTGGAGATGACACCCAGAAGACGGCGCTGATCGAACAGAAGATTTTTGAAATCGAACTGAATCCCTATGACACCGATGGTCTCTTCAAGCGATTTCATTGGTATGAAGAAGAGCTTAACACTTGGCAGCGTTTGCGTGCCCGCACCTGCAGGTTCACCATGTGCGTAAGTCCACTCTGCAACGGCCATCTCATGGGAGGCAAGATCAATGTCAGTTTTACTTCGAGCCCAGACCTGGAGTCTACCATCTTTCCCACTGAAAAGCACAAAGGACGGTGCATCAATAATCTTTGAGAGATACTTGATCGCAATATGACTGATGTGATCGAGAACGGTTGTACGAAATAGGGTCAGAACATTCTCCCATTCGCTCGAATTCTGAACAAGCCCCCCTACAAATTGCTCAACTGGAGGAAGCATCAAGAACTCTTTGCTTATCTCTTCAATGAGCGTCACCCGCCTGACGCGAAGCTGCAAAAGTAGATTTTGTCTCTTTGTTATCTTGGTAAGCTGGCCAACGATGATGGAGGTAAGGAAGAAGACCAAAACATTAATGATGTCATGCGGGTGATACATGGTGAAGCTATATTTTGGCTCTGTGAAGAAAAAATCGAAAGTAAGCAGGCTGATGACCGAAGAAAATATCGAGGGCCCGGTGCCGAAAAGGAGGGCACTCGCAATCGTCACAATCAGGTAGATGTAAACCAGAGCTATGCGATTGACGAATCCCTGAAGGAAAAAGTTCAATAAGGTAACCACAACGACCATCAGGGCGGTCAGGACGTACTCTTTGGGATTGACCGTAAGCCGCTCGGGCGTTGGTTTTACTTCTATCTCTCTATTTTCGACGGTTGGCGTGATGAGATGCAGCTCAAATTCGCTCGGGGTGTGCAGAAGGCGTGACGCGGGCGAGCCTTTCCAAAATCCCAAAAGCATGGAGTGGAGGGGCTTACCGATCACGATATGGTTAATATTATACTCACGGGCAAAGCGAAGGATCTCACTCGCGACGTCAGTTCCGGAAAGAGTTACAATTTTTGCCCCCAATTCCTCGGCAAGATTCAATGCCTCGGCGATATAAGCCTTATCCTTATCCGACATCTCTTTCAGGGCTGGTGTAGAGACATATGCAGCATACCATTCCGCATGGGCATCTTTGGCAATGCTATACCCTTTGCGGAGAAGCTGTTTTGCATACGGACTCGGGGCAATACAGACCATCAATCTTTCGCCCGCAGGCCATGGACCTGAAATGGCTTTGGCCCTCATATAATTCAGAAGCTCGGTATCCATTTTGCGGGCTGCGTGCGTAAGCATGAGTTCGCGCAGGGCAACAAGATTGCCGCGTTGGAAGAAGTTCTGCATGGCACGTTCGGCCTGCTTGGGGATGTATACCTTTCCTTCTTTCAGCCTCTCAAAGAGCTCTTCCAGAGGGATATCGATCACCTGAACTTCGTCAGCCCGATCCAGAAAGGTATCGGGTAATGTCTCCTGCATGCGAATTCCTGTAATCTTTTCTAAAACATCGTTCAGGCTTTCGAAGTGCTGGACATTCACCGTCGTGTAAACATCAACGCCGCTGTCAAGTAATTCTTCAATATCCTGGTATCGCTTTGGGTGGCGGCTGCCAGGAGCATTGCTGTGCGCAAGTTCATCTACCAAAACGACCGCAGCCCTTCGCGCGAGTATGGCATCGAGATCCAATTCCTCAAGAACAATACCTTGATATTCAACTCGCCGTCGCGGAATCATTTCCAGATCCTTGAGTAATGCTTCCGTTTCGGCACGGCCGTGCGTCTCGATCACACCGACGACAACATCCTCGCCACGCTTTTTCAAGACATGGGCTTCATTAAGCATGGCATAAGTTTTTCCGACGCCCGGGGCGTAACCGAGAAATATCTTTAGCTTTCCCCTTTTTTCTTCCTCTCGCTCAACTTCCTTCAACAGGGCATCAGGGTCTGGCCTCGTGGCATCTTTATCGTTTTTCTTTACTTCCATCTCTTAAGCCCGCTCCCTACTCTGGATGATTCAAATCTAACGGAATCACTTCAATCTCAATGCACATGTTACATATAAACAAATTACTCGTCAATACCTTGGAATCACTATACTATAGCAGAAAGGACTTATAAGGTCGAAAAGGGGCCTCCAACACAAAGGTAAGCAAGCTCCAATCTTTCTTGTATAAAAACAAAAACGATGTACACTCGGATTCCAGGAGCCCAGAACAGGAAAAAACGGGAATCCCGAGTAAGTGCAATCCCATCCTCTTCGTCACCCAGGACCGAAGTGTGATTGCCAAGTGAATTGCCCTCTAAGGTTCTGCTCCACTCCTCAGCACGAACGACAATTACTTCTTGGACCTCAACTCCGTTTTCCTAAGAGCGAATTAACAATCCACGCAAGTAGAATTACTGCCCCAATTACCAGTAAAATATGTGCAAACTCATTCATGTTGTCATCTCCTATTTGTTAGAGCGCCCATCCAAGGTGGGCTTTTGTAGCAAGTCCGCCTATCCCGTGCTCGTAGGGATTCCTTCCCGTCAATCCGCTCTCTGAGAGAGAGCTATTTTGTCACAGGGACGTAAGAATCCCGGTTAGTGCGCTGAACTATCGAATTAGTATTTTGGTTCTGGGCAGGCCGGCTCAACAACGCAAAATAATTGTTGAAACCACGTTCAAAATGGTTGATGGAGGGAGAAATACCTCCAAAAGGAAATGGCCAACTGGCTGGTGTGTCCGCAGAGGAAATTCTAAAAGTAGACGATCACGCCACGACGGAGTTTGTGGCCTAGACTTGAACCCGACAAGACCAGAACAAAGCGAGGCAGGCAAATACTCTTTAGAAACCTGAAGGACTTCTGGTAAGTCCTGACTCTCTACGGATATAATGGTTCGAATATGAGTACGTTCGGGCGCGAGCAAAATGTCATATGCGAACAAGTTCAGTATTAAGAGTAAGATTACCAAGAAACGGCAGATTTTCATAATTATATGCCATACCTTGTATTAATATAATCCTTGTCACCCGATTGTCAAAGAAGGATGCATTCTATTTCTGCTCCATCGGTTCGGTTTGGCCCCCAGAGGGCGGGCTCGAAACCGCCAGGGCTATCCTAAAAGGTGAAGAGGGTGTCCACACTGAATGTCAACTGATTTTTGTCGCCACTGTTGAAGAGCGGGTGATCAGCGTGGTCGTAGCGAACTTCCGGCCTGAACAGCCACTTCGAAAGAAACTTGTCGTTTGGGAAAGGCTTGATGGCCACGCCCACCGTGGCCTCGTAGTAGTCAGCGCTGACGGGTGCACCGGTGGAAAAACCATGGGCGGCGTCTCTATACCACTCCAGCCGGGTGTTGAGCGTGAGGTGCGGATCGATCGCGTAGCTGACGTAGCCTGCCAGGCCTCCCCACTGCTTGGCACCGCCTGTTAAGCCGGGGATTTGCGGAGCACGGACGTAGTCAATGCCCAAGCCGAGGCTCAACTTTTCAGTGATCTTCTGGGTGACAACCAGGTCCAGCGCGGTCCACCAGTGATGGTTGTCGCCCTTAGGAAGATTGTGTCCGAAGCCCGTCGGGAACTCCGGGCCTTCCGTCATAACGAAAATGATGGAGGTCTTGTCACTGGGCGTAAAGGTGATGCGGCCCAAAAAATCCAGGGCATCGTTGGCGTCGCGGACAGACTGGTTCCAGCCACGCGTGAAGCCAGCGTCAAACGACCACTGGGGGTTCGCCACGTAGGTGGCCAGAACGCCCGTCTGCGTGTTCGGCTCGGCATAGAGAAACTGGTAGCTGTAAGTATAGAGTGCCCTGGACGGATCGCCAAAGGCCCCGTAGATGTTGGCGCTGAATTGCTCGAAGCCCGCCAGTTCGATCCATTTGCCTGCGCGGATTCGCACCGGCATGCCGGGGATGGTCATGTCCACGTAGGCTTGGAGAAGGTCCCCTTGATAGCGACCCGTCTGCGAATCCCCCATCCCATTCGAGTGGATAAACGCGGCATCCGCACCCCAAATACCTTCCACGTGAAAACCAAAGTCAAGCTTCTTCTTGGTCGGATCGACCGTGCGCTCGACGTTCAAACTGATCTTGTCAAGGATACCTGTGTTCTTGAAACTGTTAAATCCGATGAAGGTTGGAACCTTGTG
>Ga0326726_10003694_pt1 | contig 14056 bp, 12 predicted proteins | sample MHFenrmetagenome_2_FD_207603 | JGI IMG/M metagenome (GOLD analysis project Ga0326726, IMG submission 207603) | Lab enriched peat soil microbial communities from Michigan Hollow, Ithaca, NY, United States - MHF15MN | ecosystem: Environmental > Terrestrial > Soil > Wetlands > Peat | place: USA... | reverse complement strand
GGGGTCTGTACTTCTTGCCGAGGGTAATGCGCGGAGCGCTCTGGCCGCGCTGCGGCAGTCCTGGACTGCGTGGAGCGAACTCAAGGCGCCCTATGAGGCAGCGCGCGTCCGGGTCCTGCTTGCCCACGCATGCCGGGAACTGGGAGATTACGATGCCGCCGATCTGGAATTAGCCGCGGCCCGCGAAGTCTTCCAACGATTGGGCGCCGCGCCCGATCTGGCTCGCGTGGAAGCGCTCTCCCAGAAAAGATCACCTCAGCCGGCAGGTCCACTGACCGCGCGCGAAGTGCAAGTGCTCAAACTGGTCGCGTCCGGCCGGACCAACCGGGCGATCGCGGGCAAGCTCGGGATCAGTGAGAAGACGGTCGCTCGCCACCTCAGCAACATCTTTAACAAGCTCAATCTGTCGTCCCGGGCGGCGGCGACTGCCTATGCTTACCGGAACGAACTAGTCTGATCGGCAAGCTTCACCTCGACGTGCCCAAGCCTGCGTGCGCGTGCGTTCCATGGTTCCCCCCATGGCGTGCGGACGCTACAATCCTCAAGACATGCCAGGCCCCGATCCAAAGCCGCTCGATTCCATACCGCCAGACACCACCCGCGGCCGGCTCAAAGTATTTCTAGGCTATGCCTCCGGTGTCGGCAAGTCGTATCGCATGTTTGATGAAGCGCGGCGGCGCAAGGAACGTGGGCAGGACGTCGTAGTGGGTGCGCTCCAACCGCAAGTCCCGCTAGAAATCGAACCGATTTTAAGTTCGCTCGAAATTGTTCCCACGGTCGAGATTCAGGGCGTCCCCGTCATCGATGTTCCGGCGATCCTGCGCCGTCGTCCCCAGGTTTGCGTGGTCGATGGCCTGGCGTACGACAACCCATGGGCTCGCAACACGCATCGCTGGCAGGATGTCGAGGAGTTGCTGGCCCACGGAATCACCGTGGTCGGGTCGGTAAATCTGCAGCACATCGACGATCAGCGCGAGGCGGTGGAAAAGCTGACCGGCGTGGGCGTCAGTGAAACGATTCCCCGAGAGTTTCTGAACACAGCGGATGAAATCGTGGTGGTCGATGCTCCCACCGAAGGCGCGCCAGCGGAGCTGTCGCAGCTCCGCGAGATGGCTCTGTTTCTTTCCGCCGATGTGATTGATGCCGGCCTGCAGCGGTATTTGCAGGCGCACGACATCGAACCCGCATCGCGTACACATGAGCGCTTTCTGGTTTGCCTGACCGGGCGTGCGAACACCGAGCGCATGATCGCCAGCGCTCGTCAGAGTGCGGCGCGCTTTCATTGCGATGTCCTGGCCATCTGTGTGCGGCCGCCGAACTCCCCCCCGGCGGAACAAAGAGAGATGGAAGTGAAACTGGCCCAGGCCCGCGAGGCCGGCGTCCGCGTGGACGTGTTGGAGGCCGCCGATCCCGTTGAGTCCATCGTGCAATACGCGCGGTCCCACGGCGTCACGCAGATTTTTGTCGGGCACAGTATGAAAAACGATTGGAGAACGCGCTTGTGGGGAACTCCGGTGAGCCGTCTGATCCGGGCGGCTCAAGGTATGGACGTTCGTGTCTTTCCCCACTAAGCGAAGCAAATCTGCCATGACTCATCAAACCGTTGGAGGTCATCTCAAAATCTATCTCGGGTACGCTCCGGGTGTCGGAAAAACCTATCAGATGCTGGAGAAGGCGCGCGACCTGAAGGCCCACGGGGTGGATCTGGTCATCGGATGTGTGCAGCCGCACGGGCGCAGCGATATCCGCGAACTGCTTGAGGATCTGAAAACCGTTCCACTGAAGCGGGTCGTGCACCGGGGCGGCGCCTCCGAAGAATTGGACGTCGATGCGGTCTTGCGATGGGGTCCGCGCGTTTGTGTGGTGGACGAGTTGGCGCATTCCAACGCGCCCGGATCGGACCGACAAAAGCGCTGGCAGGACATACAGGTACTGCTCCATGCCGGCATCGACGTCCTCACCACCATGAACGTGCAGGACCTGGCCAGCCTGAGCGACCTGATCTGGCAGCTTACGGGGATACGCGTCCGCGAGACCGTGCCCGACTGGTTTTTCCAGCAGGCCGACGAGGTTGTGATTGTCGACGTCACGCCACGGGCATTGCTTCACCGCCTGGAACGCGGGGTCATCTATCCACCGGACAGAGGAAAGAGCGAGTCCGAGCGGATCTTTCAGGAACCCACTCTGGTTGCTCTGCGGGAATTGGCGATTCGCCAGACGGCACAGGCGCTGGAAGCGCGCCAGACAGGAAAGACGAGGGCGCCTGAATCGCACGCAGAAAAAATCCTGGTCAACATTACGGCGGACCCTTCGACCGCCACGCTGTTAAGACGGGCAAGGCGAGTCGCCGATCATCTGCAGGCTGTCTGCATCGCGGTGTATGTCTATTCGCAGGAGGAGTCGTCCGCCCTGCCAGCCGAGGACCGCCCAACGGTCGACCGCCACCTCCGCTTCGCCGAGAACCTGCACATTGCTACGGAGGTCATCCACGGAAAGAACCGTGCCCAGACCCTGGTTGATTATGCGCGCAAGAACGGCGTCACCCAGCTCTTCCTGACTCGCAGCCCCAAACCGCAAAGACGCTGGTTTCCCGGTCTGGACTTCACGGACCAGGTCCTGCAGCAAGCGAGCGAGATGGAAGTCACGGTGGTTGCGGAACGAAGCCACCAGGGGCGAGCCGCGTCTCCCTACCCGGAAGATGAGGCTGGTGCGCTCATGCATTCCGGCTACGTGCGGGTCTCGCCGGAGGCGACGGTGGAAGAAGCCATCGCTGAGATCCGGCAGCAAGCCGGGCAGGTCGAAATGCTCTACTACGCGTACGCGCTCGATGAATCGGAACATCTGTTGGGCGTGCTTTCATTCCGCGAACTTCTTTCCGCTGAACGATCCCGGAGAGTTCGGGAGGTGATGCGTACCGACTATGTTTTTGTGGCGGAAGACGCTGACCAGGAGACCGTCGCGCAATTGCTGGCCAAACGCCGCTTGCTGGCGGTACCGGTACTGGATCAGGAAGGACGCATGCTGGGAATCATCACCAGCGCGGATGTTGCCGGACTGGTCCAACAGGAAGCCGGAGAAGACATTTTGAAAATTGGAGGCATGGAGGTGCTGGAAGGCCCATACCTGGATGTAAGTTTCGCGCAGATGGTGCGCAAACGCGCCGGATGGCTTGCGATTCTCTTTGTGGGCGAGATGTTTACAGCGACCGCGATGGGTTTCTTTTCCGCAGAAATCGAGCGGGCCGTCGTGCTCGCTCTATTTATTCCGCTCATCATAAGCAGCGGTGGAAACTCGGGTTCGCAGGCCACCACCCTGGTCATCCGTGCGATGGCGCTCGGGGAGATTCGACTGCGGGACTGGTGGCGGGTAATTCGGCGCGAGTTGGCAGCGGGCCTTGCATTAGGAGCCATCCTCGGCGTCATCGGCATATCGCGAATATTCGTCTGGCATACGTTGCGCGGGACCTACGGGCCACACTATCTGGTGGTCGCGCTCACCATCGGATGCAGCCTCATCGGGGTGGTGACGTTCGGTACTACCGCGGGCTCCATGTTGCCTTTCGTGCTTCGACGCTGTGGACTTGATCCTGCCAGTGCATCGGCTCCCTTCGTCGCCACGCTGGTCGATGTTACGGGGTTGGTCATCTATTTCACTGTTGCGAGCATCATCTTGCGAGGGATTTTGCTCTAGCAGGGATGCCCATGGGCATCCAATCATCTCCTACATAGAATTACCCATTTTGTCCCGCCCACCGTCGTGGGTACTTCGCCCGATGCGACGAACGCGACATCCTCCTACTCTATTTTCAGTGAGGTGGAGGATGATCATGCAGTACGAATCAAAGCGCATTCAGACGATTGTGATCGGTGGTGGCCAGGCGGGGCTCGCGATGGGCCACCACTTGGCCAAGCGTGGGATCCCTTTCCTGATCCTCGACGCCAGCCAGCGGATCGGCGACGCGTGGCGGAACCGTTGGGATTCGCTCCGGCTCTTCACGCCCGCTCGTTACGCTGGACTCCCCGGCTTGCCCTTCCCGGCTCGAGGTGACGCCTTCCTCACGAAACAACAGATGGCGGACTATCTCGAGTCCTACGCGAAGCATTTCCATCTGCCGGTTCGCACGGGCGTTAGAGTGGACAACCTGTCCAAGGAGGGCGACCGGTTCGTGGTGACGACGGGCAGCTTGCGGTTCGAGTCGGAGAATGTGGTGGTCGCGATGGCGAACTATCAGACGCCGCGGCTACCCGCATTTGCCCCGGATCTCAATCCCGAAATCGTTCAATTGCATTCCCACCAGTATCGAAACCCCTCGCAACTCCAGGACGGAGGAGTGCTGATCGTGGGAGTGGGGAACTCGGGAGCGGACATCGGCATGGAGGTCGCGCAGGCCCATCCGACCTGGATGTCGGGAAAAGAATCTGGTCACATTCCGTGGCCGATCGAGAGTTTCCTGGGGCGGCACTTTCTGTTGCGACTGGTGCGATTCATCGGCCATCACGTGCTGAGCGTAAGCACGCCCATCGGCCGGAAGCTGCGCCCCAAATTGCTCGCTGGCGCCGCCCCGCTCGTTCGCGTCAAACCCAGGGACCTGGTCAGTGCCGGGATCGAACGCGTCCCCCGGGTGGTGGGCGTGCGAAACGGACGGCCTCTGCTGGCGGACGGCCGCACCCTCGAGGTCGCGAACGTGATCTGGTGCACGGGATACCATCCCGGCTTCTCGTGGATCGACCTGCCCATTTTCGGTGAAGACGGGCGGCCCATGCACGATCGTGGAGTCGTGACCGCGGTGCCGGGAATGTATTTCGTCGGGCTGCACTTCCTCTATTCGATGACTTCCGCGACGCTCACCGGAGTCGGAAGGGACGCAGAACGGGTCGCCAGGGTCATCGCATCGCGGAGCCGGGCCCGTCGCAGCGAGCGTGCGGGGCGGCTTGTCTCGGCTGAGGCCGCATAGTGCTGGGTCCGGCAACGGACCCTTCGCCGCCTGCGGCGTCCTGAGATCTCAGCTCCGCAGGATAGAAATCGCGTGGTGTATCTCTGGGAGGTTCCCTCCTCCCAGGGCCCCCTTCCTGTGACGCATGTCACATGCACTTGTGATGCCGCCCGTTTCGCCTCGCCCTCTGCGGCTTACACACTATAATCACTTGATCCGGGTGGGGATGAATCCTTTTGGCCCGGGGAACATACAAAACATATGGCCCTGATCTGGTTGCGAGTCGCGCTGATCTTCTATGGAGCAGGATTGCTGTACGCTCTGGTCGCGCTCACCCGCACTTCGGAAATTTTGAGCAAGGTGGCCCTGCATGCGGCGTATCTGGGCATGGTGCTGCACTTCGTGTCGCTGACCGAAGCGGTGGTCGAGACGGGCCAAGTCACGCTCGCTTCCGTTCACAATTCCGAGTCGCTGCTGGCCTTCCTCATCATGGTCGTTTTTATGCTTGCCTACGCCCTGTACAAAACGACTTCGCCCGGCATCGTGGTTTTTCCTCTGGTCTTTTTGCTGACGTTCGTGGCGGCCACCGGTCAGCAACCGCTCGTGTTCACGTCCCTCGCGGTGAAGAAGGGATGGCTGGCGGCGCACATCCTGATGATCTTCACCGGATATGCGGCCCTGTTCCTGAGCTTCGGCGCCAGCCTGCTGTATCTCCTGCAGGAGCGTGCCCTGAAAGCGAAATCTTCCGGTGGCGCCTTCGCTCGTCTCCCGTCCCTCCAGGTCATTGACGACATCGGCTACCGTTCCCTGATGCTGGGGTTCCCCTTCATGACGCTGGGATTGATTGCGGGGTCCGTTGTCGCGCAGACGACCTACGGGCGGGTTGATTTTCTTGATCCGAAGATTCTGCTTTCCGTCCTGATGTGGGTGGTCTACCTGGTGATGGTGTACACCCGTCTCAGTGCCGGATGGCGGGGACGCCGCGCCGCTATGTTGGCCAGCGTGGCGTTCGTGGCAGCCATCGTGGCCTGGATGGCCAACTACTTCAGCGGAATGCACAGGTTCATAGCCTCATGAGATTCCAGCTCATCGGCGTCAATCACAAGACCGCGCCGGTCGAGGTCCGGGAACGCCTGGCCATTCCGGAATCACGTCTGCCGGAGGCCTGTAAGAGACTGGCCGAACATCCGGCGGTTGCCGAGGGCATGATCGTTTCCACCTGCAACCGGGTTGAGTTTCTCGCCAACATGAAAAACGGGACGGGCGACCTGCGCGAGTTCCTGGGCGAATACTTTCAGGTCGATCCCAGGCAGTTTGAAAGTCACTTATACGAGTTTCGCGAGAATGATGCAGTGCGGCATGTGTTCCGCGTGGCGGCCAGCCTCGACTCGATGATCGTCGGTGAGCCGCAGATTCTCGGCCAGGTGAAGGAAGCCTACGCCACTGCCCGCGCCGTCGGCGCCGTGCGCGCCCAGCTTGATCAGCTTCTTACTCGGGCCTTCGCCGTCGCCAAGCGCGTGCGCACCGAGACGGCGGTGGGATCGTCGTCGGTGTCGGTGGCGTCGGTGGCGGTTGAACTGGCGCAGAAAATCTTCGGCAGCCTGAACGGCAAGAGCGTGTATCTGGTCGGCGCGGGCAAGATGAGCGAACTGGCGGCCCGTCATCTACTGGCCCACGGCGCGTCCTCGATCTTTGTCGCCAACCGCACCTATGACCGCGCCATCCGGCTGGCGCAGAAATTTGAGGGCCAGGCCATCGAGTTCAGCCGCCTCTATGACACTTGCGAACGCGCCGATATCGTCATCACCTCGACCGGCTCGCCGCACTTCATCTTCAAACCTGAGCACGGCGAAAAGTTCATGAGTCGCCGCCGCAACCGGCCCATGTTCTTCATCGACATCGCGGTGCCGCGCGACGTCGATCCCGAGCTCAACAACCTGGACGGCATCTTTGTCTACGACATCGACGACCTGCAGCAGGCGGTTGCTACCCACGTCGCAGATCGCAAGAAGGAAGCCGAGAAGGCCGAAGCCATCATCAACGGCGAGGTCGAAAAGTTTCAGGCGCGCCTGCAAACGCTCGACGTCGTCCCGACCATTGTCTCCCTGCAGGATCACCTCGAAACCATTCGCCAGGCCGAGATTGACCGCGTTCGTGGACGGCTGGGCCCGATGTCCCCCGAGCAGGAACTGGCGGTCGAAGCCCTGACTCGTGGCATCATCAACAAGATCATGCACACCCCGATCAGCACGTTGAAAACGGCTGCGCGCGATCCGGAATCCACCACCGTCGTCGAGCTGGTCCGCCGCCTCTTCAACCTGCGCGACAAAGAGGCAGACGCAGCCGCTTCCAAATCCGCGGGCGGCGACTCGGGAGCGCGCAACTGATGGCTCGTCTGCGCATCGGGTCCCGCGGCTCGCAACTCGCGCTCTGGCAGGCCCACCACATTTCCGACCTTCTCCGCGCCCAGGGCCATACCGTCGAGTTGGAGATCATCAAGACCACCGGCGACAAGATCACCGACGTCGCCCTCGCCAAGGTCGGCACCAAGGGCATGTTCACGAAAGAGATTGAAGAAGCGCTGCTCGAGAAACGCGTGGATCTGGCTGTTCATAGCCTCAAGGACCTTCCGACCGAACTGGCTGCCGACTTCGAAATCGCCGCCATTACCACGCGCGAGAATCCGCGCGATGCCGTCTGTTCGGTCAAGTTTTCGAGCATCGAGAGTCTGCCGCAGCGCGCCAACGTCGGCACCAGCAGCCTGCGCCGTCAAGCACAGCTGAAAGCGATCCGTCCGGACCTGCAGATCCATCCTCTGCGCGGCAACGTGGATACGCGTCTGCGCAAACTCGAACAAGGCGATTACGACGCCGTCATTCTCGCCGCGGCCGGCTTGAACCGACTGGGCAAGACACATCTGGTCCGGCAGGTGATCCCAGCCGAGGTAATGACTCCAGCAGCAGGCCAGGGCGCCCTCGGAATCGAGACTCGTCGAGGCGATACCGCCACGCGCCACCTGCTCGCGTTCCTGGACGACGCCTCCGCGCGCGCCACGACGACTTGCGAGCGTGCTCTGCTCAACAAGCTGGGTGGCGGATGCCAGGTCCCGATCGGTGCTTTTGCGGAGGTTCGAAACGGCCGCATTCATCTGAACGCGCTGGTCGCGCATCCCGACGGAACCAAGGTTCTGCGCGAAACGAGGGATGGAGACGATCCGGAACGGCTCGGCGATGAAGTAGGAGAGACTCTCCTCCGCCGCGGCGGAGACGCGATCCTGGAAGAAGTGTACGGCGCGGGTTTTGCCGTGCCACAGCAACCGTAACAAACAGGTGTCAGGTTTCAGCGGCTTGGCCGACAGCGTAGAGCGGACGCCCGAGAGCTACCACGAGAAACCAGCAACCAGCAACTAGCAACCGCCACATGAAGCCCAACGAAATCCATCCCCTCGCCGGAACTCGCATCCTGGTCGGGCGGGCGCGTCACCAGGCGAGTAGCCTGTCTTCCGGCCTGCGCCGCCTGGGCGCGAGTGTGGTCGAGATCCCTTTTATTGAAATCCGCAAGCCGCGCTCATTCCGGCCGATCGACGACGCTCTCAAAAATCTCAGGACTTACGACTGGCTGATCTTAACCAGCGCCAATGGCGTGGAAGCCATGTGGGAGCGGAAACGCAAGCTCCGCCTGACGCGACGGCATTTTCGGCACCTCCAGATCGCGGCCATCGGCCCCGCTACCAAGCGCACTCTTGTCAGGAACGGCCTTAAGGTCAGCATGGTCCCGGAGGAATATGTAGCCGAGTCGGTGGTGCAGGGTCTGCGCGACAAGGTCAGCGGAAAACGCGTGTTGCTGGTGCGCGCGAAAGTGGCACGCGATGTGATCCCTGCGGAATTACGCGCCGCCGGAGCGCAGGTGGAAGTCGTCGAAGCCTACGAAACCGTCGTCCCGAAGAAATCGAAGGCACGTTTGCGCGCGTTGATGAAGGATCCAGCCCGCCGTCCGCACCTGGTAACCTTCACCAGTTCTTCGACCGCGCGGAATTTCGTGGAGCTGGTGGGCCGGGCACGGGCGCGCGCGCTCAAGAATGTCCAGTTTGCCTCGATTGGGCCGGTGACTTCGGCGACTCTGCGCGAGTTACAGTTGCCGGTCGCGGTAGAAGCCCGCGAATTCACTATGGGCGGGCTGATTCGCGCGATCGTGCTGGCGCGCTATGCGGAGCATCCCGCCTAGCAGGCTGCGGAAAAAGGGGTTCTACAAATGGTGTAGGCCTGATCAGCCATGATACGTAACTGCCGAAGCGGATGGTCGTGAGGGATTCGTTGCTCAGGGCTTACGTAGCTGAAAACTCCCAACTGCTGCTCGTCTTGTCCACGCATGTTTTTTTTTTACCAGCTATGGTTGTCGAAACAAGAGAATGTTCTGGTACAGGGCGCGTATTCCTGTGATTATTTGACTGTCCTATGCGCATTCTTCTAATCGGCGGGAATGGGTTCATCGGGCGGTTCGCCGTGGCCGCACTGAAGCAGCAAGGGCACACGCTGGCGGTGTTTCACCGCGGCATGACGGCCGCGCCCTCTGGCGTGGACGAGATTCGGGGCGACCGTCATCAACTCAACGCCAGCGCTCAGGAACTGAAGCGCTTTGCTCCCGATGTCGTGATTGACCTAATAATCAGTTCGGGTCCGCAGGCGAAAGAGCTGATGAACATTTTCCGTGGCGCGGCTCGACGCGTGGTCATGTTGAGCAGCATCGACGTGTACCGCGCGATCGCCTTTTCGCAGGGCACGGAAAGTGGTCCGTTGCAGGAGGTGCCTCTTACGGAAGAGTCGGAGCTGCGGCGCAGTCTGCATCCCTACCCACCAGAGAGCATGCAGCTCATGCGCAAGGTTTTCCCTTGGGTGACGGACGATTACGACAAAATCCCGGCGGAACGCACCGTCATGAACGACCGTGAACTTCCGGGCACGGTGCTCCGGCTGCCCATGGTGTATGGACCCGGCGATCAGCTGCGTCGTTTTTATCCCGTGGTGAAGCGCATCGCCGACGGACGGGACCACATCATTTTTGCCGAGGCGCTGGCCGCCTGGCGCTCGCCGCGGGGCTACGTGGAGAACGTGGCGGCAGCCATTGCGCTGGCTGCCACAGATGATCGCGCAGAGCGACGTGTCTATAACGTGTGCGAGGAACCCTCGTTCAGCGAACTGGAATGGGCACGAAAAATCGCCAGCGAGATGCGGTGGAAAGGGGAGTTCGTCGTCCTGCCGGTAGAGCGCATGCCGCGCCACTTGCTAAACCCCGGCAACGCCGCGCAGCACTGGACAGCGAGTTCGGTGCGCATTCGCCGTGAGCTGGGGTACGAGGAGCCGGTGGCGATTGAGGACGCGATCCGACAGACGATACGCTGGGAGCGAGAGAATCCGCCGGCCGACGCTTTACTGGCGCAGTTCGACTATGCGGCGGAGGATTCGGCGGTAGCAGGCCACCACCATTAAGCTTGATAACCGAGTACGTCTTCGCACTGGCAGTTAAAATCGAGGTTTTTCAGCAGCCTGCTAGACTCAGGCCGGGTCTTTCCCCTCGGGCTTGGGCATGCTAACCCCCATCTGCGGATCGATGCCATCCAGGTAGGCTTGCAGGTGTTGTTTGCCATCGAGGGGCAAGCCCGTAAATTCGATCCCATTGCCCACGCCCGGATCACAGGTCCGCACCACCGCCGTAATGGTGACGTGTTCGCTCTGCATGTAGAAATCCACCCGGAGCACGGTTCCCACCGGCAAGGGCAGAATCGTCTCCACGTAGCAGCCGTTGCCGCTGACGTCGGTGGCGTTAATGCGCATGGGTGTCTTGATGCGCTCGTCGCGCAGTTCGATAGGCAGTGCGATCTTATGCCGGGGCCAGCGCCGGCGATTGCTTGGCGATACAACGGCGGTTGCCCCCTGGATCGGCAGGTACGTCTTCCACGGACATTCCTGGTCGGCCAGCAGCTTCACTCCCACCTGGTTTTTCTTGATGGGCCCGGTGTTGACCACCCACACCACCGTGCAGCGCGTCTTCTTGTCGTCGCACTGCACTCCGATGACATCACCGACTTTCAGTTCGTTATCGACGCCGGAGAGCAGCGCGCCCTCCGAGCTGATGTTCTGAGCGCGCGCATGTTGTGAGAAAGGGCGCCCGTCGGCAGTCATCCCCCAGACGCGCACGGGCAGGTCGACGGTGACGCGTGGTTCGGCGTGTTGCTCAGGCATAAACTTACCCTCGCGACCGGTTCATGCCGATCATACCGCCGACGCTCCCGACAACGGTACGGCAAATTGCGTTTCGATGGACACCCTTGTTCAGTACCTTTCGCCCGGCCCGGCTCCTACAGGAGCGCTCGCCGGATCATCTCAAGCGCCTGCTGGGAGGCGAACCAGCGAATCCGTTTGCGGTCGCCCGGGAAGTTTCGCTCGACCACCTGTGTTCCTTCTTCTCCGGCGAGCGCGACATAGACCAGGCCGACCGGCTTCTGCTCGGTCCCGCCGGTGGGACCGGCCACTCCCGTAATTCCGACGCCAAAGCTCGAGACACATCGCTGCCGGATGCCTTCCGCCAGTGCCTTGGCCACTTCGCGGCTCACGGCTCCATGTTGTTTGATCAGCGTCTTGGGGACGTTCGCAAACTGAGTCTTCAGTTCGTTCGAATAGACCACAGCGCCGCCCAGGAAATAACGCGAACTCCCGCTCAAGGAAGTGATGCGCGAGGCCAGCAGGCCGCCGGTGCACGATTCGGCGACCGCCAGGGTCATGCCGCGCATCTGGAGCAGGTAGCTCACAATCTGTTCCAGGCTCTCACCCTTGCGAGAAAAGATGGCATCGCCGAGTTCGTCCTCGATCTTCTCGGCAAGCTCCTCGACCCGCGCCTCTGCCTCCGATTGCGATTCCTTCCGGCAGCGGAGGTGCAGTTGAATCTCGCCCGCGCCCGCCAGGATGGTCGTCTGCACATCGGTATACGCCTTGTAGATGGGCGCCAGGCGGGCATCCACCTGCGATTCCGGCATGAGGGCGATTCTCAACTCGCGGATGGCGATGTGCTCCGGCGGAATCTTCGTCCGCAGCCGGGCAATGCATTCGCCCTCGAACAGCCCCTTCAGTTCATGCGGCGGGCAACAGGATCAGGATGCGTTCTTTGCCGTCGTACTTTCCGCTGATCCACTGTCCGGAGGCGGATCCGTTCGGGTTGGGAAGCACGATGGCGCTGGTCAAGACATCAGCCTGCTTGGCATTGTTGGCGGACATTTTCATGCCGCGCTTGGCAAAACGCTCTTCCAGTTTGGCCAGAATCTCGGGATCGCGCTGCAGCTTGAGGCCAAGGGCTTCGGCGACGGCCTCGCGGGTCAGGTCGTCCTCGGTGGGACCGAGTCCGCCGATGAGGATGATGATGTCGGACCGCCGCATGGCGAGCTTCGCGGCGGCGGTCAGGTCTTCGCTGTTGTCGCCGACGACGCTTTTGAAGCGCACCTCGACTCCCAACTCGTTCAGCTTCTCGGTGAGGTAGAGCGAGTTGGTGTCCTGCCGGTGCGGCGTGAGCATCTCCGAGCCCGCGGCGATGGTTTCGGCGTTCACGGGGTAAGTGTAAATGAAGGGGGGAGCCAGTAGTCAGCGATGGGCGATGGATGCGTTCAGGCCACAACCTGCCTGTCAAAGACGATGCGCCCAGTATTCCGATCTCCTGCTGTTGTGCGCGACCGCCCAGATCGTGATTGTGAATGATTGTTCCGAACAGATGACAATGACACGCGGAAATCAATTCTACCGAGCCCTACTCCGCGGAACGCTCTTCAATTTCGGCATTGTGCCGCCCAGAGTTGCCAGCCGGCGAGATGCCATGCCTTCGACGCGATAGTGCTCTCGCTCGTAAGCCTCCGTGAGCGTCACGAGTACGTCAAGTTCGTCGCCGTCCGAAGTTCCCGCGGAAGCGCCCCACAGGGTTTCGATGCGGCGCAAAGCCGCTTCATAGTCGGCCTCAGAGCGAATTGCCTCAATCGCCATATTTCACAGTCCCCACGTCAATCTTGTCATAGGCGGCGTGGGTGCCCACACACAGAGTTTACAAAAAGCGTAGACACTGTGGGTAGCACACGCTGAGGGCGGGACGCCCTCGGGACAGCCGGCAAGGTGCCGGCGCTACGCTACTTTGCGATCCCAGCGGGCTGTTGCTGCGTCATGCAGTGCAGCGCGCCGAAGCCCCAGATCAGGTCGCCAGAGTAAATAGGGATGACCTCGCCCGTCGGGAACAACTCCGACAGCGTGTTCAGCGCAATCCGGTCATTGAGATCGTTGAACACCGGCACGAGCACCGCGCCGTTGGCGATGTAAAAATTGGCATAGCTGGCGGGCAGCCGCCGCCCTTCGAAGATCACCGGACGCGGCATCGGGATCTCGACGATCTCGAGCTTGTGGCCGTCGGCGGTGCGCGCCGCTTTCAGACGCCCCAGGTTTTCCTGCAGCGTCGCGTAGTTATCGTCCTGGGCGTTGGGCTCGATCATCGTCACTACTTTGTCGGGACCGACGAAGCGCGTGATGTCGTCCACGTGGCCGTGGGTGTCGTCGCCAGCGATGCCTTCGCCCAGCCAGATCACCGTCTGCGCTCCCAAGTAGTCGGCAAATATCTGCTCGTAGGCCATACGGTCCATGGGCGGATTGCGCTGTTGGGTGGTGGAAAGCAGGCACTCTTCGGTCGTGAGCAGGGTTCCGTAGCCGTTGACGTCGACGGATCCGCCTTCGAGCACCACGCGATGATCACCGGAAAAGGGCCGCACGACACGCGCGCCCGCTGCCTTGGCCATGCGCGCGCCGAGCTTGGCGTCGTATCTGTAGTTCGGATACTTGGCCCAGGCGTTGAACTCGAAATCCAAAGCGAGCAGCTCGCTGCCCCCGCCTTCGGCTGGGCGCTTCAGGAAAATGCATCCGGAGTCGCGCGTCCAGACGCGGTCGGTACGCCACCGGTGAAAGCGCAAATTGTCGGAAAGGGCATCGGCCTTCTCTAAGACAGCCTGAGTGCGTCGCTCGGACTCGGCGCCATTCACGATCAGATCGACTCGTTCATGCCGGGCCAGGTTGCGAACGATCTCAGCATAGACCCACGCGATCG
>Ga0326726_10003693_pt1 | contig 14065 bp, 13 predicted proteins | sample MHFenrmetagenome_2_FD_207603 | JGI IMG/M metagenome (GOLD analysis project Ga0326726, IMG submission 207603) | Lab enriched peat soil microbial communities from Michigan Hollow, Ithaca, NY, United States - MHF15MN | ecosystem: Environmental > Terrestrial > Soil > Wetlands > Peat | place: USA... | reverse complement strand
ATGCGCGAGGCATGATTCACGATCTGATCGAAAGCGGGATAGATGAAGCCCATGAACTGGATTTCTGCGACCGGCTTCAGTCCTTCGACGGCCATGCCGACCGACATGCCGCCGATCATGCCTTCGGCCAGCGGCGTGTCCTGCACACGATCCTTGCCGAACTTCTCCTGCAGACCCGCCGTAGCGCGAAACACGCCACCGTTGACACCGACGTCCTCACCCAGAACCACGACGGTGGGGTCGTGCGTCATTTCCCAGGCATGCGCCATGGTGATCGCTTCGATCATCGTGATCTTGGGCATGACTGCAGCCTTCTTCGAGTTAGTGCGAGCCGCCGTGGGCGCCGGAGGCGGAACTGTACTTGCGTGCCAGCTCGCGCTGTTCCTGCAGGTGCTTGGGCAGTTTGGCAAACAGATAGTCGAACATCGCGTCGGTTGGCTGCTTGCCGGTGTGCGTGTACTCCTGCACTGCGGCTTCGACGCGCTGCGAGCACTCAGCCTTGAGCGCCGTCTCCTGTTCTTCGCTCCACGCGGAGGTATCAGTCAGATACTTCCGCAGCCGGATCAACGGCTCCACTTTCCACGCATTCTTGACCTCATCGGCGGGCCGATAGCGGCTGGCATCGTCAGCGGTGGTGTGATCGCTCAGGCGATAGGTAATGGCTTCGACGAGAGCCGGACCGCCGCCGTTGCGGGCAATGGCGAGGGCCTGCCCGACGATGTGACGCACGGCGATCGCGTCGTTGCCGTCGACCTGCACGCCGGGGATTCCTGCGGCGATCGCCTTCTGCGCCAGCGTCGCCGCCGCGGTCTGGCTCGAGATCGGGACCGAGATGGCCCACTTGTTGTTGACGATCACGAATACGACTGGAAGGGAGCGGGCACCAGCGAGGTTCAGCGCTTCGTAGAACGCCCCTTGCGAAGTGCCGCCATCGCCGATGAAGGCCAGCGCGCAGCGTTTCTCGCCCCGCACTTTGAAGGCCATGGCGGCGCCCGCCGCGTGCAGCGCCTGCGTGCCGATCGGCACGCACCAGGCGAAGTCCTGGCGCGCGTTCTCGTAGTTGTTGCCGCGCTCATCACCGCCCCAGTACAGCAACACATCTGACATTTTCACGCCACGCCAGAACTGCGCACCGTACTCGCGGTATACAGGAACGAGGACGTCCTCGGGCTTCATCGCCGCGCCCGCGCCGACGTGCGTCGCTTCGTGGCCCAGGCACGAGGCGTAAGTGCCGAGCTTGCCGGTGCGCTGCAGGTTGACCGCCTTGGTGTCGAATGTGCGCACCAGCGTCATGAGATGGTACATACGCACGAGCTCGGCCGGATCGCGCGCAAATTCCGGCAACGGACCTATCAGTCTTCCATTCGGGTCGAGCAGCTGGTGATACTTGATTTCGAATTCGGCGACCGTGCGAACCGGGGAATCCTCGGTCTTCCTGACGGGGGCCGGCGCTGCGGGTTGTAGGCGGGTGTTCATCGGTTCAGCCCCCGAGGTCCTGTAAACGGCGCGGGATTATAACTGAAGTGTCCGGCAATCCAGCCGTATCGTGCGCCGCAAAATTGATCGCGTCTAATCGGTGTGAATGGGTCCGAGCTTGATCGCCCGGCGTTGCAGGTGCGCGAGCAGGCGGTCCAGGCGCAGGCGTTCAGCGCCCGACAGATCCGCGAGCAACGCGCGCTCGTAGCGGCGTGCGAAGGGGACGACGCGCCAGTAAACGCTCTCGCCGTTGCGCGTGAGCTTGAGCATCGAGCGGCGCCGATCCGCGTTCGCGAAGGCGCGCGCTACGCGCCGCGAGCGCAGCAGGGCCGAAACGGCGCGGCTGACCGCTACCTTGTCCATCGCCGTGCGCTCGGCGACTTGTGCGGCCGACAGATTAGGCTCCAGCCCGAGCACCGCGATCACGCGCCACTCGGGTATCGACAGCCCGAAACGGGCGGCGTAGGCGCCGGCGATGGCCGTGCTCACTGTATTGGTGAGCACCGACAAGCGGTACGGCACGAAGTGCTCGAGCCTCAGGCGCCGGCCGCGGCCGTTGTGGTTTCCCATGTCTGACCCGGCAACTATAATGGTTGCAAGTGTAACTAATTCCGCCCGGAGGCCGCCATGGCCGCTCCCGCACCCCGCCCGGACCTGTTCGCCAATCCGATGGGGACCGACGGCTTCGAGTTTGTCGAATACACGGCGCCCGACGCCGAGCTGCTGCGTACGCTGTTCGAGCAGCTCGGATTTCCCGTGGTCGCGCGTCACCGCAGCAAGAACGTCACGCTGCACCGGCAGGGCGACATCAATTTCATCATCAATGCCGAGCCGGACAGCTACGCACAGCACTTCGCGCGCCAGCACGGACCTTCGGTGTGCGCGATGGCTTTCCGGGTGAAGGATGCGACGCTGGCCTACGAGCGCGCCCTCAAGCTCGGCGCCAGGCCGTTTGCGGGACGTGTGGGCCCGATGGAGCTCAACATTCCAGCAATCGAGGGTATCGGCGGCAGCCTGATCTACCTGGTGGATCGCTACGGTGACCAGACGATCTACGATATCGATTTTCGTCGCCAGGCAGCGCCGAGCGCGGCCCCGGGCGCGGGCCTCACGTATATCGACCACCTCACACACAACGTACAGCGCGGCAACATGGACCTGTGGGCCGGCTTCTACGAGCGCTTGTTCAACTTCCGGGAAATCCGCTACTTCGACATCGAAGGGCAAAAGACCGGACTCTTCAGCCGGGCCATGACGAGCCCGTGCGGCAAGATCCGCATCCCAATCAACGAGTCACAGGATGAGAAATCACAGATCGAGGAGTACCTGCACCAGTATCGCGGCGAAGGCATTCAGCACATCGCGCTCGGTACCAGCGACATCTTCAGGACCGTCGACGTGCTGCGCAGCCGTGGCGTGAAGTTCCAGGATACGCCCGACACCTACTACGACGCGGTCGATGCGCGCGTCCCTGGCCACGGCGAAAACCTCGAAGCGCTCAGGTCTCGGCGCATTCTGGTCGATGGCGCACCCACGCAGGGCCAGGGCACGCTACTGCAGATATTTACGCAGAACGTGATCGGACCGATCTTCTTCGAGATCATTCAGCGCAAGGGCAACGAGGGCTTTGGCGAAGGCAACTTCAAGGCGCTGTTCGAATCGATCGAGCTGGACCAGATCCGGCGCGGGGTGATCTAGCTGCGGGACGTGCGCCCCCGGGTCCATGCACCCGCATGTTCGCCAATGGCCGACGGCCTGGCTAGCGGACTCACCGCGGCCGCACGATTGTGTGACGCAGGATTGACTCCCGCCCATCCTGGTTGCATGGTTGCGCCCCCAACAAACGCGCATCCCGCGCAACAATCACAGGGGGGTTTATGAGGACAGTTCTATTTCCCGTGCTGGTCGGGCTGACACTGGCTTTCGTCGCTTCGACGGCTACGTTCGCGGCCGAGCCAGCAGTGTCGCGCGTCGTGGTTGTGCAAACTGACAACGCGGATGCTTATATCAAAGAGCTCGCGCGCGGCCAGGAATTGCTGCAGAAGATGCAAAGTCCCGCCAAGATACACGCTTGGAGAGCCAGGTTCGCCGGCCCTGAGGCGGGATCGGTCGTGGTGACGGTCGAATATCCGAACATTGCCGCTCTGGCGAGCGACGATGCGAAGATTGCAGCCAGCGAAGAATATCGGGCCTGGATCAAGGGCCTGGATAAGCTCCGCAAGATCGTTTCCGACAGTCTGTACGAACAGTTGAGGTAGTGACCCTGACGCTGCGGCGACCAGGACGGGCGCCGCAGCGTCCAACGGAGCGCGAGAGTAGCGGCAATGATTTTCGAGCAGATCGCGAACGGTGGCTGCCAGTCATACCTGTTCGGTTGCGATGAAACCTGCGCCGCCGCCCTGATCGATCCGGAGATCAGTCAGTTCGATCGCTACGTAGCACTCGCGGCGCGCGATGGCGTTCGAATCCGTTATGTAATCGACACCCATACGCACGCTGACCATTTTTCCGCTACGCGTCAGCTGGCACGCCAGCTCGGCGTTCCCGTGGTCATGCATCGCGCGAGTCCCGCACCGTTCGTAGACATGCGCGTGGATGACGGTGAAATGCTGGTCGTGGGGCGGTTGCGGCTGCAGGTGCTGCATACACCGGGGCACACTCGGGATTCGATTTGCCTGATCGGCGGGGACCGCGTATTCACCGGCGACACACTGCTGATCGGTGCCACGGGCCGCACCGACCTGCCGACGGGCGAGGCGGAAGCCCTTTACGACAGCCTGTTCGGGCAGGTCCTGCGCCTCGATCCGGCGCTAAAGGTATTTCCCGCACATGACTACAAGGGGCGAAGCCATTCGACGATCGCGCACGAGCTGGCCGAAAACCCGCGCCTGCAGAAGCGCGATCGGGCGGCCTTCGTCGAGATGATGCACGGTCTCAATCTTTCGATGCCGACCCACATCACCGAAGCACTGCGCACCAACATGAGCGGTGGCAAGACCGTCGCACAGATGCTCGCCGAAGCGGCGGCGATCGTACCGTTCATGTCGCTCGCGGAACTCAAAACGAGGATCGACTCACGCGCCGACGACCTGATCATTCTCGACGTACGCGAGCGCGAGGCCTACGAGGCGGGTCACGTGCCGGGCGCGCGGCTCTTGCCGCGCGGCCAGCTTGAGCTGCGTGCCAGTGATGACCTGCCGGACCCGACGCGGCGCATTCTCGCGTACTGCGAGTTCGGCCGCATCTCGACTTTGGCAGCGGCGACTTTGCGCCAGATGGGCTTCCAGCGCGCCGTGGCGCTCGATGGCGGAATCAAGGGCTGGCGCGATGGTGGCTATCCGCTCAAGCCAGGCAAGGAGCCGTGAGGATCTTTGAGCGGGCGCTGCTCAGGCCTGGACCGGGCAACCCGTCTTCGCGCGCACCTCATCCAGAGTAACGCCGGGCGCCAGCTCGACGAGCTTCAGTCCCTGCGGCGTAACGTCGAGCACTGCGAGCTCGGTGATGATGCGGTCGACCACGCCCACACCCGTGAGCGGTAGCGTGCACTTCGGGATGATCTTGTGCTCACCACCCCTCGCCGTGTGCTCCATCAGCACGATGATCCGTCCGACGCCCGCAACCAGGTCCATCGCGCCGCCCATGCCCTTGACCACCTTGCCCGGGATCATCCAGTTCGCGATGTCGCCCGAGTCGCTGACCTGCATGGCGCCGAGGATCGCCAGGTCGATGTGTCCGCCGCGGATCATTCCAAAGGAATCGGCGCTGCTGAAATAGGCGGCTCCGGGTCGCGCCGTGACGGTCTGTTTGCCGGCGTTGATCAGGTCGGCATCGACTTCAGCATCCGTCGGAAACGGGCCGACGCCGAGCAACCCGTTCTCGCTTTGTAACCAGACGTCCAACCCTGGTGGAATGAAGTTGGCAACCAGCGTCGGCAGGCCGATGCCGAGGTTCACGTAGAAGCCATCGTGCAATTCCTGCGCGGCCCGCTGCGCCATCTGGTCCCGATTCCAGCTCATGCGGATTTCCTCACCGTGCGTTGCTCGATGCGCTTATCCGGGTGTGGATTGTGGACCAGCCGCTGCACGAAGATGCCCGGCGTGTGGACCTGATCGGGATCCAGGGCGCCGACTGCCACGATCTCCTCCGCTTCGGCGATGCAGACCTTGCCCGCCGTCGCGATCATCGGATTGAAGTTGCGTGCTGTCTTGCGATAGACGAGGTTCCCGGCCTGGTCCGCGCGCCACGCCTTGACCAGCGCCACGTCCGCCCGCAGCGAGTGCTCGAGCACGTACTGCTCACCCGCAAATTCGCGCGTCTCCTTGCCCTCCGCCACGACTGTTCCGTAGCCGGTCCGGGTGAAGAACGCCGGAATGCCGGCGCCGCCGGCCCGCAACTTCTCCGCCAGGGTTCCTTGCGGTGTGAATTCGAGCTGCAGCTCGCCGGAGAGGAACTGCCGCTCGAACTCCTTGTTCTCGCCTACGTAGGAGGAAATCATCTTGCTGATCTGGCGTGTCTTGAGTAGCAGGCCGAGGCCGAAATCGTCGACACCGGCATTATTGGAGATCACGGTGAGATTCTTCCGCCCGGTATCGCGCAGGGCGACGATCAGTGCCTCGGGTATGCCACAGAGACCGAAGCCACCGACGGCGATGGTCTGGCCATCGTGGATCAGTCCCTGCAGGGCAGCATCCGCTGATGGGTAGAGCTTTTGCACTCAAGGACTCCGTGCGCCGAGGGCGGCATTGTAAGCGAGAAGGCGTGGCTGCCACATCGCAGCGCCGCGCGACGCAGTCCGCAGTCAGGGCCGGTGCGCCCGCGCGAGATAAGCCTTGGCCTGCATCTCGACCAGGCGGCTTGCGGTGCGGCTGAATTCGAGCTTCAGTTTCTCGCCGCGGTAGAGCTCACCGGGGGCAGCAGCGGCCGAGACGATCAGGTTGACGTTGCGGTCATAGAGCTCGTCGACCAGCGCGATGAAACGCCGCGCAGCATTCTCGTGCGCGGCGTCGAGCACAGGCACGTTGGCGACGAGCAGTGTGTGGTAGTTGCGTGCGAGCTCGATATAGTCGTCTTGGCCGCGTGGCCCTGCGCACAGATCCTGGAAGTCAAACCAGATCACCTGTTCGGACTGGCGTACGCATCGGATGCGACGGCGCTCGATCGTCACCGTGCCGTCGCCGCTGCCTGGTTCGCCAGTGATCGAGGCGAAGAGTTGTGCCAGACGCTGCGGCGCATCGGCCGCAGCCGACGGCAGATAGATAGGCGCCTGTTTCAGGTTGCGCAGCCGATAGTCCGTAGTTCCGGCCAGGTGCAGCACCGCCGTCTGGCGTTCGATGAGCGCGATCGCAGGCAGGAAGCGCTCGCGCTGCAGGCCGCCGGCGTACAGGTCACGGGGCGCAACGTTGGATGTAGCCACCAGGGTCACACCGCGCCGGAACAGGGCGTCGAACAGCGTGCCGAGGATCATCGCATCGGCGATATCGCTTACCTGGAATTCATCGAAGCAGCTGATACGCGCGCGACGCGCAATGTGATGCGCGACGGATTCGAGCGGGTAGGCGCGGGACCTGAGCTTACGCAGCTCGCCGTGCACGTCGTGCATGAAACGGTGGAAGTGTCGACGCTCGCGATCCGCGAAGGGCAGCGCGTCATAGAACAGGTCCATGAGCATGGTCTTGCCGCGGCCGACACTGCCCCACAGGTAAATGCCCCGGACGGGCGCCAGCGTGCTACCGCCCGGAAGAAGTCGGCGCAGGCGATGGGCCCAGTAGGTGAATTCGCGCGGATGGCCAATCAGACGCGTGCGCAGGTCCTCGAGTTTGTCGGCCGCGTGGTCCTGATCGCGATCACGCGTCAGTCCTGCGCGCTCCACTTGGGCTGCATATGCCGCGTGAATGACGCCGCAACTCATGCGGCGGGTTGTTCGCGGCGAAGAAGCGTCATTCGCTAGAGCGACTGGTAGTTGGGACCGCTGCCACCCTCGGGCGGAACCCAGTTGATGATCCCGTAGGGATCCTTGATATCGCAGGCCTTGCAATGCACGCAGTTGGCGGCGTTGATCTGCAGGCGCTTGCCGCCAGCGCCATCGTCCACCATCTCGTACACGCTCGCCGGGCAGAAGCGGGTGCAGGGATTGGCGTATTCGACGCTGCAGCGCCCCGCACAGATCGACGTGTCGGCGACTTTGAGGTGTACCGGCTGGCTCTCATCGTGCGAGGTGGCGGCGAAGAACACTGATGCCAGGCGATCACGCGGCGGCAGCTCACGAGTACCCCAGCCGCGCTCGGGTGCGGCGTACGAATCGATCCGCGCGAGAGCAGCGTTCGATGAGTTGTGCAACGTCCACGGCAGTTTGCCGAGGGTCGCGGTCTCGAGCCCCGCGTTGATCAGCCCGAACCACAGGCCGCGCTTGAAGCCTGGTTTGATATTGCGCACCTTGCGCAGTTCCTGCCCACCTGCGGACTCGCGCCAGCGCGTGTCGAAGCCCGCGCTGCTGCCGGTCGCTGCGATGTGCTCCGCGGCCAACACGCCAGAGCGGATGGCCTGGTGAATGCCCTTGATCTTCGGAAAATTGAGCGTTCCGCCCGCATCGCCGACGATCAGGGCTCCCGGCATTTCGAGCCGCGGCAAGGACTGCCAGCCGCCCGCTGCAATCGTGCGCGCACCTGCCGACACGATCTCGCCGCCCTCGAGCAGCGGGCGAATGCTCGGGTGGTGCTTGAACTGCTGAAAGGCCTCAAACGGCTGCAAGCGCGGGTCGAGATAGTCGAGGCCGGCCACGTATCCCACATAGACCCGATCGCGATCGAGATGATAGATAAAGCCGCCGCCGTAAGAGGCTGCATCGAGCGGCCAGCCGAGCGTGTGCTGAATGAGACCGGGCTGCGCGCGCCCCGCGGGTAACTGCCACAGTTCCTTGAAGCCGAGCGCGTAAGCTTGAGGATCACAGTTCGCATCGAGTTTGAAGCGGCGCACCAGCTGCTTGGTCAAGCTGCCGCGACAGCCCTCGGCCAGCACGGTGAGGCGCGCGCGAATCTCGGCGCCCGGTGCGAAGTTGGGGCCCGGAGTCCCATCCTTGAGCAGCCCCATGTCGCCGATCTGCACGCCAGCGATCCCTTCATCCTTGGTCAGCGCTTGCACGGCCGCGAAGCCGGCAAACACGTCGACGCCCAGCGACTCCGCCCGACTCGCGAGCCACGCCGTCAGCAATCCCAGCGAGATGACGAAGTTGCCGTGATTGCGCATCTGCGGGGGTGTCGGCAGACGCACGCTGCGCTTGCGAGTCAGCAGGAGAAATTCGTCGCGTCCGGCCGGCAGGCAGATGTCGAGCGCGGCTTCGCGCCATTCCGGCAGCAGGGCGTCGAGCGGCTCCGGCTCCATGATGGCCCCGGACAGCGAATGCGCGCCGACTGCGGAGCCCTTTTCGAGCACGCACACCGTGGTCTCGGGCTTAAGCTGCTTGAGGCGGATGGCGCAGGCGAGGCCTGCCGGGCCGGCGCCGACTACCACCACGTCATATTCCATCGCGTCCCGATCAGGCATGCGGAGCGCTCAGTTCAGTGGCAGTCCCTGCAGCTCAGGGACCTTTTGTAGTTGCGGGCGCACTTTCGCCAGGTCGCCGACGATGACGAGCGTCATGTTTTCGGGCCGAATGTACTTGCGTGCAGCGGCGCTGACCTGGTCGGGCGTGATCGCGTAGATGCGTTCCACCAAGTGCGTCAGGTAATCATCCGGCAGGCCGTGCAGGTCGAGGTATGCCAGCTGACCGATGAGCGCACCGCGGGTCGCATTCTGCAGGACGAAGATGCCGGCACGGTAGTTCTGCATGCCCGCCAGTTCCTGCGCCGTGGGCACTTCGCGTTGCAGCCGCGCGATTTCCGCGTAGATTTCCTTGAGCGAGTCACCCGTGTGTTCCGTCGTGACGTCGGCCTCCTCGAGCCAGTAACCGGTGCGGTACTGCACGTCGAGCGAGCTGCGCGGCGAGTAGGCGTAGCCCTTGTTCTCACGGATGTTGCTCGTGATGCGCGAGGAGAATTCGCCACCCAGGAGTGAGTTGGTAAGCGAGAGCTGCAGGTACTCCTGCTGGCTGGGGTCGATTGCCGGCAGGCCCAGGTAGATCGTCGACTGCGGTGCAGCGGGTCGGTCGATCAACTTGATCTGCCGCTTGCTCACGCCAACGGGCGGACGGATCAACGGCGCCGGGCCTGGCTGCCAGTCGCCGAAGCCTTGTTCGATGGCGTGTTCCAGCGTCGCACGTTCGAAGCGCCCGGCGACATAGATATGAGTACGCGCAGCGCCGAAATTCTCTCGGTGGAAACCGCGGATCTCGTCGATGGTGTAGCCCGCAAGTTGCGCGTCGGTCGGAAAGAGCTTGCCGTAGGGATGGTTCGGATAGAGCAGCGCGAGGAAGGCCTCGTTCCCCAGACTGTCCGGCTCACTGCGTGCGAGTGCAAGCTGACGCTGGAAATCCCGCCGGATGCGCGCCAGCTCGGACTCGGGGAGCTGCGGACGGCGCAGCAGATCTGCGATCAGCGCGACGGCGTCCGCGCCGTGCTCGCTCAGCACGTCGAGGGAGATCGTCGTCTGGTCCGGGTCCACCGCCACGTTCACGGATCCGCCCATGCTGGCAGCGGCTTCCGCGATCTGATTGGCGCTGCGGGTGCCGGCGCCTTCCTTGAGCAGCTCGCCGGTGAGATCGGCGAGCCAGGTCTTGTCGCCCTCGTTGAGGTTACCAGCCCGCAGCACGGCGATGATCGCGGTCTTCGGGACGGCTCCGAATTCGACAAAGGTCATCTGCAAGCCGTTGGCGAGTGCGCGCGTGTCCTTGGGCGGGAGCTCGAAGTTGCGCGGCGCCGAGGGCGCAGGGGGCGTTTCGGCGGCGAACGCGGCGCTGCCGGCGAAGAGAAGAAGTGCGCTGATGAGTCTCATGACCCACCCCCCGGAGCGGCGCTGACCTTGGCTGGTTCGATTGTGAGAACCGTGCGGTTGGAGGGGACCAGGTACTTGCGCGCCGTCTGCTGAATCAGCTCGGGCGTCACGCTACGAAAGTCAGCATCGAGACGGTTGATGCGTGCCGGATCATCATCGAACAGGGCGAGCGAGGCGAGCAGGTCCACGAGCCCGAAACGCGAGGCCGAGCCGATCACGTTGTAGAACCCGGAGCGCATCTTGGTGAGCGCGCGCTCGAAGTCGGCACTGCTCACCGGCTGATCCTGGATCTGCCGGATCGTGGCATCGAGGTCGGCGAGGATCTCATCGGTGCTGTGGTCAGGATCGTGGACCAGGCCGAGGGTCCACAGCATCGGTCCCTTGTAGTTGTACATGTTGCCAAGCAGGTTGATGCCGCCCGTCACGCTGTCGGCGTAGCCACGCTCCTTGACGAGTTTGCGCGTAAGCGCGCTGTCCTCACCCTGCAGCAGCAACTGGTCGATCACGCCGAAGGCCAGCCATTCAGGCGTCCAGCGCTCGGGCACGTGATAGGCGATGGCGAGCGCCGGGCGAGGTGCGAGAGCGTCGACCTTCGAGGCGCGGCGCTCTTCGGTCTGCGCCGGCTCTGAAACATCGGGCTGCGCCGGGAGCGGACGGGACTTGATGCCGCCGAAGTACTTCTCGATCCAAGCCCGCGCCTGCGCAGGATCGAAATCGCCCGCAACGACGAGCGCGGCATTGTTCGGCCCGTAATAGGTCTCGTGGAAGGCGAGCACATCCTTGAGCGTCGCGGCATTGAGATCCGCGAGGTCGCCGTAGAAGTTGTGGGCGTTGTACCAGTTGCGGTTGGCGTATTGCGGCACATCGAGCCAAGGGAAGCCGCCGTACGGCCGATTGAGCACGTTGACCTTCACTTCGTTCTGTACTACGCCGTTCTGGTTGTCGAGATTCGCCTGCGTGATGCTGAGCCCACCCATGCGGTCGGCTTCCGCCCACAACATCGTCTCGAGCGTGTTCGCAGGCACGACCTCGTAGTAGTTGGTGAAGTCAAAGCGGGTCGAGCCGTTCAGCACGCCGCCGTTGTTCTGTATCAGCTTGACGAACTCCATCTTTCCCAGGTTGGTCGAGCCCTGGAACATCATGTGCTCGAACAGATGGGCGAACCCGGTGCGATCGCGGGGCTCGATGCGAAACCCGATGTTGTAGTACACCGCCACGGTCGCGAGCGGCACGCTGTGGTCCGAGCTCAGCACGACGCGCAGGCCGTTATCGAGTTTGAAGTACTCGATCGGAACGCTGAGCGTTGGCGCCTGCGTTGTTGGGGCGGCAGCGGCGATGGCGGGAGCGGGAACGGGCTCGGTCACCTTCGGTCCGGTGCAGGCAGCGACGGTGGCGGCCGCGGCAGCCGCGATCAACAGCGGGTATGCGTGCATGAGGGGTCCTGGTTGGAGGGTGCCGTGCAGTTCACTTCGGCTGCAGTCGGATGGCGCCGTCGAGGCGAATGGTTTCGCCGTTGAGCATCGGGTTCTGGAAGATGCTCACCACCAGGTCCGCGTACTCTTCGGGCTTGCCGAGCCGCGACGGGAAGGGGATCTGTGCGGCGAGGGATTTCTGCACTTCTTCGGGCATGCCCGCGACCATTGGCGTGCGAAAGATGCCGGGCGCGATCGCCATGACGCGGATTCCGATCCGCGCAAACTCGCGCGCGATGGGCAACGTCATGCCCATGACACCGGCTTTGGTCGCCGAGTACGCGGCCTGGCCGATCTGGCCTTCGAACGCGGCCACAGACGAGGTGTGGATGATCACGCCACGCTCGCCATCCTCGTTCGGCGCATTGCTCTGCATGAGCGCTGCTGCAGCCTTGTCGATGAGGAAGGTGCCGATGAGGTTGATGTGGATGACCTTGGTGAAGAATTCTCCCGCCATCGGCCCTTCACGGCCGAGCACGCGCCCGGCGCCAACGACGCCAGCGCAGTTCACGACGAGGTTCAAGCCGTTCATCCGTTCCCTGGCCGTCGCGATACTGGCATTGACCTCGCTTTCGGACGTGACATCGCAGCGAACGTACGACGCATTAGGTCCGAGCGCGCGCGCGGCCGCGGTGCCAGCCGCTTCCTGCACATCGAGCAGAACCGCTTTGCCACCCTCCGCGATCACTCGCTGCGCCACCGCGTGACCGAGTCCCGACGCACCGCCGGTAATGACAGCTCTGGCTTCTTTGATTTTCATCACAACTCCGAGTGCGGCCTGTCCGCCGACGAGCCGTTGATGGCACTTATGTTGAATGCTGCCGGCCAGTCCGATGGCCCGTCAAAAGATTTCGTCGACCGTGACAATTTCCCCGCCGAATTCTCGCTATACCTACGGGACCCATGTTGCATGGCAAAGGATGCCGACCACCACGGAGGGCCCACGGAGGGGACATGACCGGGCAGGGATGCCCCTTTCCCCAGCCATTTCTACTCAATCGTCGCGCGTCCAGCGTGCTGGCCGCTTTTCCAGAAAGGCGCTGAGTCCCTCCTGTCCTTCCTCGGAACTGCGCAGTCGCGCCAGTCGCTGGGCCAGAACGAGTCGCGCGTCGCGACCGGGCGTTCGTCCGGCGGCGGCCACTTCGCGAATCAACTCCTTGCCTTCGACCTGCGCCACGGGGCCGCCCTTGAGCAGGGCCGCGATGACCCTCTCCAGCATTTCATCGAGCAGGGCAGGGGCCGCCACTTCGTGCACGAGCCCGATGCGCTGGGCGTCGCCCGCGCTGATCGGCTCGCCGCTCAGCACGTAACGCCGCGCCTGACGTGGGCCGATCGCGCCGACCACGTACGGTGAGATCATCGCCGGCAGAATTCCGAGTCGGACTTCGCTCAGCGTAAACCGCGCTTCGCTGCTGACAACGGCGATGTCGCAGCAGGCCACGAGCCCGACGCCGCCCCCGAAGACATTGCCATTGACGCGCGCCAGCGTGGGCTTGGCGAGGTCATTCAAGGTCGCAAGCAGCTCGCTGAGCCGCAGCGCATCCTCCAGGTTCGCCGTCTCGGGGGTGCGTGCAGCTGCTCGCATCGAGTCGATATCGGCACCGGCGCAAAAGGTCGTACCGGCGCCGGTCAGCACGACGGCACGTACGGCGGTGTCGCGTTCGAGCGTGCTCAGCACCGTGCCCAAGGCCGCGATCACCGTGGCATCGAGCGCGTTGTGCCTGTCGGGTCGATTCAGCGTGACGGTGGCAACGCCGCGCGGATCGATAGAGCTCAGTACCGGTGAGGCCACGGTCAGGCGCCCGGGATCATCTCAAGCGCGAGTGCCGTCGCCTCGCCACCGCCAATGCAGAGGGAGGCGATGCCGCGCTTCAAACCGCGCTTGCGCAACGCATGGATCAGGGTGGTGGTGATGCGCGCCCCCGTTGCGCCGATCGGATGGCCCAGCGCGCAGGCGCCGCCATTGACGTTTACACGCGCATGCTCGAGATCCACATCGTGCATCGCAGCCATCGTGACGCAGGCGAACGCCTCGTTGATCTCGTACAGATCGACCTGCCCTGGTTGCCACTTGAGGCGCGCGAGCAGCTTCTGGATAGCACCACCCGGCGCCGTGGTAAACCACTCGGGCGCCTGCGCCTGGCTCGTGTAACCGACGATGCGCGCGAGAGGCTTGAGGCCGCGCGCGCTGG
>Ga0326726_10003692_pt1 | contig 14067 bp, 9 predicted proteins | sample MHFenrmetagenome_2_FD_207603 | JGI IMG/M metagenome (GOLD analysis project Ga0326726, IMG submission 207603) | Lab enriched peat soil microbial communities from Michigan Hollow, Ithaca, NY, United States - MHF15MN | ecosystem: Environmental > Terrestrial > Soil > Wetlands > Peat | place: USA... | reverse complement strand
GGTTCATCTTTAAAACCCGAGACGAAATAGCCGACCTCACGGCAGCCGTGCGCAATATCAATGGCATTTATGCCCAAGTGATTGACCAAGGAGTCACGGATGACATCTCGAAAATAATCGCCAGCACCGGAAGAATCCTCAAGAACGATCCAAGGAACCAGCTCAAGAATTGGATGAAGCAGGACATAAGTCGATTGCGCGAAGACATGAACAACGACTACGTGCCGATCTCCAGTGCAATTTCGCGACAGGCAATCGCCGAAACTTTAGAGGCACAAGAAGCTCAGCTAGACGATCGACCGCTCAAGGCATTCGCTACTAACGTTGGCGGCACCCGATTCTATTTCCAGTCCTGGTATGAGCTTATGAACAAGAAGGCAGTCGACACAAATCACATGCCGATCGTCCGCTTCTTTCTTTATTCGGCGGACCATGAGATCGAGCTCGGTGATCAGCCGCCGAGCAAACCTACCAAGGAGCAGTTTGCTGCCGAAGTAAAGCGGATCCACGAACAGTTCAAAGCGCTCTACACAGCCGTTGTCGACGTTGGAGAATGCGGGATCCACCCCCGTGACCTTTTGCTGGTGAATGAAACGTTGCTCGAGAGTGTTCTCGACGACGACTGGTCGGTCGAAGGCTTGAGGGCTACTCGGAGTGGTGAACCAATTTCGAAAGCCCTCGAATTCCTTCAGCAGGTTCATCTGTGCGCGGAGAAGCAGAAGGTAGAGTTTCTTATGGACAGCATCGAGGTTCATCGGTTGTTCCAACGGCAGGTAAGAGCCTTTCTTGGAGACACGAACTCAGCATCAAGTGATGACCGACTGGCAGCGCGATTGGCGACCGCGATGCTAAGTCAGTGATTTCTCCCCCGCAGAATTGTCGGGGTGTGGATCTGGGACGGGAACTGCGCCCAAAGGACGTCGTTGTGGTGATAGCCAGTCACGTCAACACATCTTGCTCGGGTTTGCGAACGAGCCTCGCTGCTTTTCCATTCGCCACGTAAGGGGGGCGCAAGATGGACGAACTGTTTCGATTCAACGTCGTAAGGCCGCCGAATGGAACGGACAGCCGAGGCGTACCGCTTGATTACGCTCAGCTCCAAAGCCCTTATCCGGCGGGTAGCTTCCTAGCGCTCGCTGATCCGGCGGCATTTTCAGGTGTGGCAGGCGGAGGGGGGGGAGGAGAACGAGGCGGGGCGGGGGGGCAAGTAACAAGGAAGGAGCGGGCGCGAGCTGCGGCAGCAAACGTGCAGACGTTCTATAGGACACAGGCAGCGCTTCGCGATGACGCCCTATATCCAACACTCACACTCTTTCTAAGAACTGCGACGCTTACCGTAGAAGGGTCTGCTCAAAGGGCAGGCCAAACGGACCATGCGTTGGTGAACGTCGACCAGGACGTGCTGGGTCTCAAGGCAGACGATGCGTTCAAGCCATTTGGCGGAGCGAATGGAGCCGCGATCTTGATGCCTGTATTGGTCAAGCTAGTCGACAGTTTTCTCGTGCAGTTGGTGCGGCCGAAGGCAGTAGGACCATCGCTAACAGACTTGGCGGATTTGATTCGCGCCACGCGCCTTGCACTTCGGTTGCTCAACTTGGCTCCGGATTTTCTAGTGCCAAGGTCCCTCATGGAATTTGAGGATGCGGTGAGCGGAGCCATGATTCTTCCCGCGTCGTTACAGCTTCCCGCGGATCGCGTGCAGCCGGTGGGGTTTGCGGATCTGCTCGTGGTCAAACAGAAGCTGCTGCGCTACGAACCCGCTGATATCCAGCGGATCGAAAACATTCAACTGGGGGAGAAACGAGGGCACGTGGCGAAGCATTCGCTGACTTCCGAGGCAGAGACGACGACAGAAACGGAAAAGACGACGGAAACGGAGACGTCCTTAACGACCGCGGATCGGTCGGATTTGAAGACCGAGATTCAATCCAGCTTGAGCGAAACGTTGGACGTTAAGGCGAACCTAGAGCTTGGATACGGAGAAGCGAAGGCGAACACGTGGCACTTCAAAGCCACGGCTGGGGTGCAATACACGCGAGTGGCGCAGGAGTCCTCCAAATTCGCCAGCGAGATCGCCAAGGACATTACGCAGAAGGCGTCTAGCAAGATCACTGAGCGCGTGAAGCAGGTCCGGAGAACTAAATCCACCGAGATATTGGAAGACCTGGAAGACAAATCTTTCGATAACGAGAAGGGAACGGGGCACATTAGGGGAGTCTATCAATTCCTGAATAAGGTCTACCTCGCACAAGTATTCAACTACGACAAACACCTGTTGTTCGATCTCAACATTCCAGAACCGGCCGCGTACCTCTTGGAAGTTTTCCGCAGCAAAGCGAAGAATCCCGAGCTGGTTCCGCCTTCACCACTCAAGTGGGTGGAAGTTGTTGGTGGATCTACGAGCGACCTGAATCGGCCACTTTCACTTGAAGACGATGAGAGAGCATTGATCAACGCAGGTGGAAAGATTCACGACTTGGCTCCCGACCATCTTCGTCCGGACACGATCGGAACTTATGACGGTGTGTCCTATACGACCTGGGTTGCACAGTACGGAGTGTCGGGGGTTCCTCCCTCTCCGGAGATGTATAAGAGCGCGAGTCTTTCGCATGCGAGAGACGTCCAGAAAGACGCCAACGCGATCGTGATCGAGGACCAGATTCAATTGCCGGAGGGCTATGAGGCGAGCGGAGCTACTGTAACGGCGGGATGGAGGCATTTGACGAGCGATACGGAAAGCTCGGTCGTAACCGTGCGAATTGCGCACTCGGTACCGGTTATCTCGTATGACGTCAGCTCTGCAGCAGTGCCGGTTCCGACGAGCATAGCCAACCCGGCATCTCTGGTGTTGGCGCAGCAACTCACATCGGAAGGCGACGTCAAGGCGGACAATTTCAGCGCTCCGCCTGTGACGATTGCGTTGTCGTCAGCGCCGCAGGTTCTCGTGGGCGCCGTGCCTATCTCCATCAGTGCCTCGAAGGTCGACCACGTGACGGTGAATGTCGTGGTCCACTGCATTCGTTCGAAAGGTTGGTTGCGCAAATGGCAACTAGAAACCTACACACAGATCGTCCAGCGATACAACGATCTGATGGATGCGTATCACAAGGCACAGACGGCGGCGTTTCTTGCGAACGCGGAAGTGGGGACCGTGGGTCGCAATACGGACACAAATCGAAAAACGGAACAGATTGAGTTGAAGCGCAATGCCATCAACATTCTTTCCGCACACGGTGGACAGGAACTTCTCGGAAAGGACGCAACTACAGATTTCTCCGCGGCACAAAGCGTTGGCGGTGGAGCAATCGTAGTTGCCCCGCCGGTTCGCGAGCCCAACCTCACTGTCTCCAAGCCGATCGGTGACCTCGTGAGGTTTTTCGAGCAGGCCTTTGAATGGGACAAGATCGGGTATGTGTTTTACCCCTACTTTTGGGCTCGGATGGATCGATGGGCGGAACGTCTGCAGCTGACCGATGTGGATCCGCTGTTTGAAGACTTCCTTCGGGCAGGATACGCGCGCGTTTTGCTGCCAGTGCGCCGCGGGTTCGAAGATTCGGTGATGTACTACCTGCTGTGGGATGAGCCTTGGAACGGCGGCGACCTTCCAGCCATTGGTGACCCTCTCTATCTCCCCATTACAGAGGAGATCCGGCAACGGACTGGTGCGCCAGGCAGCGAGACCCCGCAGGGCGACCCGTGGGAGATCACGGTGCCGACGGATCTAATCTACTTGCGCAAGGACGACGCGCTTCCGGAGTGGAGTTGGGTCGGCAACGACGCAAAGGTCGCTGCGTTGGAAACTGGAAGCTGGGTTTTCAAAGAGCGAAGTAACGGGTAACGGATTCGCGATGGGGGATATCAGCACTCATGCGGACGTTTCGTGGAGGATTGCTGCAGCGTTGCAGACGCGCTATCCGGCGAACTATTTTTTGTATCTGGACCTAGGGAGCTTCCTTACCGACATCTCTCAGTTCAACGATCCGTTCAACATGATGTCGAAGAAGTGGCTTTTGCAGGCAGAGAAGCCTGCGGACGAATTCATGGACGAGCTTCTAGGTTCGCCGGGAGCGCCTGGAGCGATGGCTGAGTATTTCCGGCTCATCGCAAAAGCCGTGGCACGGTTGGTCTTTTGCGACCTCTCGGAGTTCATCGAGGCACTCGGTAAGCGTCTCGCAATTGCCGCAGTTCGAAACCCGGCAGGGGCGCTGGCGGCAGCCGCCAGGGCAGGTGACGCGTTGTGGAACAACGTGCAAAAGATGACGCAGCCTGAAGCGGGACGAACCCAACGCTCGAAGCCGGACCTGCGTTCAATCGCCGACTATCTTCAGGACAGAAAGGTTCCCCATGCGGACTTCGAAGTAATTTTTGCTAAGCACTACACCCAATACTATCCGCACGAACACATGGATATGCCTCCATGGGATCCGCCGCCGGCGAGCGACCATTTCGACTTCATGCCGTACCCCAGCAAGCTCATCTCTTATTTGGAGGACTATAAGAACTACCTTTTGGAGAGTTTTTCGGCGCTTGAGGATCGGTTCCTAATTCAGAAGGACTATTCCAGCTTAGAAGGTAGATTGTTGCTCGTCCAGACAGGACACCTCCTGCACGCCGTCGAGGATTTCTTTTTTCATTCTAATTTTGCGGAGTTACAGCAAAGGAATCTTGGAGATAAGCCGCTTAAGTCGGTCGCGGACGAACGAAAGCGTTTGCGGCGCTTGCGCTATCCGGAGTTTGATCCTGCCACAGAAGCGGACAAGGACTGGGTTAAAGGCCGCACTCTCGATTTTCACCCGTCGACCTTTCGATCATCGGACCAAGGCGAGCTCTTATATACCGGTTTCTTTGGCGGTGAGGATTCGGGCCACTCGATTGCCGATGCCCTGCACGGTTTGAGCGGGTTCATGACCAAGCTATTGGGTCCGATGAGTCCGTCGGCAAGCGAAGATCTGCCAGTTCTATTGCGTCTTATCGTGGATCAGGGATTCCGAGCAACGGCCGCGGCAGAAGGCGATGCGCCTACGCTGAAACGCCACCGCATGGACATGATTTGGCCGCGAGGGGACTTCGAAGGGTCGGTCTGGGACAAGAAGTTGGCCAGTTGGAGAAGTCAAGGGCTTCTCTCGGAAGCCTCTTGGAAAGATCTACGAGATGCTTTTTCGATCGACGTCGCTTTGATCCAGAAACACGGTGTCATCAACATATTCGACGAAATTGGCATCGGAGCGGCGCTGATATCCCTCTTGTTAGACGGCGAACGTGAAGAACAGAGAAGTCAGAAGCGTGCGGACGAACTTGATCTCGGCGCGATCGGTGCGGACCAGCCCACTTACAACGGCGCGTCGGCGGAGACGATCGGAACGCATTCTCTTTTGAGCAAAGACAGCGTGCGCAAATCGCCATTCCGAGAAGAGACCTTTGCGGTGGCAGCGGAGGCATCGTTGCGCTTTGCGGAGCGGCTAATTAGTCGGCAAGGAATCGGTGAGGACAACGGGCGAAGGGTAGACTGGCTTGCGCTCCTCGATGAGTACCTGCGATTCCCCCACGACGATGCAAAGGCGTGGGAAAATCTTGCGGTAGGAAAGTTGAGAAATACGCAGGAGATATCAACACCTAGAACGACTTTGCCAACGGTTTGGACAAAGAAGGACGCGTCGTCGCGTCTGCGTGGTCGAGGTTCGACCAAAAGGTTAGAAGGGCTCTATCACGCCCTGGAAGCCCCGGCAGAGCGCGGCTCGCTTCCACGGTGGCTCACCCCTCCCGCGGCCGCACCCGAAGAGGCAATACCAACCGCGGAGCGTTCGTTCCCGGCAGTAAATCCGATCAGCGTGCCGGCGATCGGGCGCCTGGCGAGACCGATGTAACCCTTTGCTCGGCGCCCTTCACCGCCTGCCAGCATCGCCTGGCATAACTGCTCGACTCGGGTCAGGATCTGCTTGCTGGCGCGCTACACCGCAGGCCGCAAGTTGGCCAAGTGCGATCTAACAAAGCCTCCCCCCGCTACCACTTCCATATGTGTAGGGTCTCACGACCCCCGTGACCGGTACGCGGTTCGGGGCATACGAAGTTTCCCGAGCACGCGCGAGCGATGGCTCTCTACCGCTTAAGGTTTGAGCACGCAGCTATCATCCGCGGCAAGCGTGCGAAGCGTTAGCGCGACACGGCGCGCAGCTGCAAGGATGTCGCGCGCTAGTGCGCTCCCATAACCAGGGCGGCGACCGCACGTTCGCGGTTCCACTCCTGTTGGCGCTGCTCGCTCTCGAGGTTGTCCTGCATTCGGCGCAGGTCCTGTACGGTCTGCTTCGTATGCTCTCTGTTCTGCTCGGCTAGCTTCATGTCGCTCCGATCGTTGATGTTGTATGTGTAGCAGCGCTTGCCGACGACCATTCGGGAGCCCGGCAGGCCGATCTCCTCGCACTTGGTCCGCTCGCCGGTGTCCTTGATTTCGACCGTCTTGGTCGCTGTGACTTCGTCCGTGCTCGGTGCGTTGTCGACTGTGGACGGCGCCGTTTCGACGGTTTTGGTCGGTGCGGCAGTGCTGTGCCGCCTCGTCGAGCGCTTGGTCGCGCGTGCCGACTGCGCGCTATTTTCGACGGCCGGCGAAGGCTCGGCATTCGGATTCGCGGGGGAGTCGACGATTGAGGAGGAGCCTAGGGCGGTTGGTGCCGCTGAATCGATCGTCTCGATAGGGTCGGCGGTGGGAGTCGAGGTGCCTTGCGCGAGACTCGCGCCAGTTCCCAGAGCGAGAAGGACAGCAGACGTGAGACATAGGCGGTACATATCGTAGCGCTCCTGTGTCAGTCCCGATGGACAGAGGCTAGCATAGTTGTGCTGCAGGAATAGCCGGGTCACCCGCTCGGCAGTGCTTGCCGGCCCCGAGCCCTCCGGTCACCTGGCAACTTCGGCCGTCAGCATTTCGGAGTCGGCGGAGCGGTGTCCTTGGGATCGGAGCCCTTATGCCCGTCCTTGGCCGGTAGCGGCGCGCCGTTGGCGATTCCGAAGCCGATCTGCTCGCCGGCGACCTCCGCGTAAGCGACATTCACGTCCGCATGCGCGCGAGAGGCGTGTTGCCGTATTCGAGCCCTTTCTTGATATGAATGGCGGGAAGCCGGCCGAAGCTATGGGGTCAGGTTTTCGTCGTCAGAAAACCGCGCGGTCTCGCACGAATTGCGAAATGATCCATTTCTCGCCTTTCACGGGCGGGCGGCCCGCATGGAGGGTGCGCACGTCGGCGCTTCCGTCGGCTAGCGCGTTCACGAAGAACAGTCCCTCGCCGAGGCGACCTTTGTGGCTGATTCCGAGTCGCGGAAATGCGGTCTCGCCGCAGCCGTAGTCGTGGTTCAAATAGACGAGGAACGTGACGACACGCTGACCGCGCTCCGCTATCTCCTGCGCATACGTTGGTAAGTTTGGGTCGACGAAATCGAAGTGATCCGTGATTTCCTCGCCCTCGTCGTAGTGCAACACGGTTACCGGCTCGAACTGACGGAAGGGGATCCCGAGACATGCCGCCATTCGCAGCTGCACGAGCACGCAAACGAAATCCGTCTCGAGCATATTGAACGCGGCGGCCGTGTTCGTGCGAGTAGGACGAGCCATGACCTCCCTGCGTACAGCCTCGTAGACGAGCGCGCGCGAGAGCCGGCCGCGCGCTCGGCCGATGAACCAGCTACACACCGGCTCCGTTACGAACTCCGGATACGAGCGGACCAATGGGCTTTCGCTCAGGTCGGTCCCAGCGCCCGGCGTGCACCACGCGGCGAGATCGACCCTTCGACCGAGCTCGCGCCAATTCCGCGCTCCAGCCGCGAGGCGTTGCGTTTCGTTCCACGACTGGTGGGGCCCAAGCGGCTTTGCAAGCACTTCGAGCTGTGCCCGCGCCAGCGGCCAGCCGCGTTCGGCGGCGACGATCAAGCTTTCGAGCGCATCGCCGACACCGTGGCGCTTACTCGCACCGACAGCGTATAGCACCGCAAGAAGCGCAGCCGCTTCCGCGCCGCCTTGCCGGCTGGCCTCTGTGATGAAGCGCGCGGCATCGTTCGGGAGGCACGGCGCCCGATCGCCGACGAGCAGCCGTTTGCCGAGCCGCGTCGTCGCTTCCACGTCGTTCTTGCGCATGCCCGCAACGAGATGATCGATCGCGTCGCCGTGGGCCCCGCCGGCGTCGCTTTGCTCCGCGCGTAGGACTTCGGGCGAGAGCGGCTGATCGGCGGTGAGGGGCTCTTCGGGCACGAACGCGAGGCTCCGGGTCGGATGGCCGCCGATTATGAGGCCGGCAGCTCCCGACGGGCAAAAAAACAACGGCGAGCACAGGGCTCGCCGTTGTATCGACAGAAACGAAGGTCTCGAGCGAGTTCTAGAAAGCCACCTTCACACCGACGTAGACGCTACGACCCAAGATGTCGTAGAAGCCGGCTTCCGTCTCACCACCGCACGGCGCCGGATGCGGGTCCAACGCAGTCCGGCCGCCCGTGCACACCGGCGGCGTGTCGAACAGGTTGTCGATTCCGTAACGGAGCTGCGTGCGCTTGCCCACGTTGTAGCCGCCCGACAGGTCGAATATGTCGTACGAGCTCTCCGCACCGAGCGACGTGGACAGCGTGCCGGCCGGTTGCAGACCGGCGTTGATGCTGGCGTTGATCGCCGCCTGCGTAGCGTCGATCGCACTCGGCAGGTGACGCCAGCGCAGCGACAGATTCCAATCGCCGCGCCCATACGAGACGGTCGTGAACGTCCGGTAGTCGTACGCCCCGTTGTTCAGCGATGTCGAGGCGGACGGGCCCAAGCTGCCCTTCCATTCGACGACGGGCGCGTTCACCGTGTCTTGCGTCTTCTCCGTGATCAAAGAGCTGATCATGAAGTTCACACCGAATTGACCGCCAAAGAGCGAGGCTCGCCAGTCCGCAGTCACGTCGACGCCCGACACTTCCGCGAACGCCGCGTTGACGTACGAGACGGTCGTGGTCGTGGCGGTTCCGTTCACCGGGTTGCGATGGATCTTCACGCACGCCGGGTTCGTCGGATCGTAGGTCGGGTTGGACTCATTACTCAGGCACTTCTCATACACCGTGAGGGCGCCTTCGACGGAGATCATGTCGTCGATCTTGATGTCGTAGTAGTCGACCGTCAGGTTGAGCCCGTTCAGCTTCTCGTGCGACGTGTTCGGCCGCCAGACGAAGCCCAAGGTATCCGTGTTCGCGGTCTCGGGATCGACCTGCGGATTGCCCGTAGCGTCCACGAACGGCAACCAGACGACCGGATTGATCTGCGCCTGCTGGCCGGGCGAATAGTAGACCGGGGCCACGGAGCCGATGATCTGAGAGCAGAGCGTCTGCACCTTTGCCGCGTTCGGGTTGCGCGCCGGATTCGCGCTGTACGCGTACCCAGCGTTGGTCGCGCACGGCTCGCCGCCGATCTGAACCGACCAGGACTGCGTGTTCGCCTGGAACAGCTCGGCGATGTTCGGCGCCCGGGTGGCGAGCTGGTGGCCGCCGCGGAAACGAAGTGTGTCTGTGATGCCCCAGTCGACCAATGCCTTCCAGGTGCCGACGCCGCCCTGCAGATCGTAGTCGGAATACCGGTAGCCGAGCTCGAGGTTCAGGTGTTTGGCGGCCGTCTTGCCGTTCAGCAGCGGCAACAGCAGCTCGCCGTACACCTCGTCGACGGAGGTCTTGCCGTGCGTGTTGTCCGCCGGGAAGCCTTGCGGGTTGTCGTTGAACGAGTTCTCCGTCTGCAGAGGATCGAAGATGTAGGTGTACTTGTTCGAGCGCGAATGGACGCCGGCGGAGAAGCGAGCCTCGCCGGCCGGCATGTTGAACAGGCGGCCCTGCACGTTGCCCTCGACGAATCTCTGCTCCATCTTGGACTGATGATTCAGCGTGACGTACATGATGTTCAGACAGTCCTGGCTGATGTTGCCGTGATTGCCGAAGACCGGCACGCCGGTCGTGCACTGGGCGATACCGCCCGAGAAACCGAAGCCCGGGGGTCCCGCATTGCCCTGCGCGAAGAATCCTTTGCCAAAGTTCGGCGACGCGAGCAAGGTCCGAACGCGCGTCAGCGATGCGTAGCCCTCGAGGTGGAGGTCCAGCTTGGACTCGCCTGTGGACGCGACGAGGTCCCAGGTGCCGTCGATGCCGTCGATCTTGCCCTTCAACCCGAGCGAAATTTGGTTCGTCCGCGATTCGCTGAACACCGAGCGATAGAGATTGCCCGGAGCGCCGAAGTCGCCGAAGTCCATGCCGTAGTTGAAGCTCCAGTTCGCTTCCGGATTGGGTCGCGAGTCGAGCAAAGCCGCGAGCTCGGGCGAAACGGGAAACGCCTGCGACTTCGTGCAACCGCCCGTGGCAGGGCAGTTCAACCCGTACTGACCGCCGGGGCGATAGGCGGCGTTCGTCGTGACGCCATCGGCGTTCAACGACGGCGCGTAGACGCCGTTGCCGTGCAGGGCGATGTTTCCCCAACCGGCGACCGACGGCGAGTCCGTGAAGTACCGTCTCGTCTTCGATGAAACATTGAGGAACTGGGCGTACGCGGTGACGCTGTCCGTCATGTCGTAGGTGGCGCGGCCGAAAATGGAATTGCGGTCGAGCGGAATGTTCGCTTCGAACGGCAAGATGTGCTGAATGAGCTGGCCTTCCTTGTTGACGTAGCGGAACGGGTAGTCACCCGCATTGTTCGCGTCCGTCCGCGTCGTGTACGTGGGTCCGTTGTAGCGGTACGCGCCTGCCGTGGCCCCGGCGCCGACCGGAGTCGTGCCATTGCTGAACGAAGCCGCGCCCGTGTAGAGCGTTCCGTTCTCGTTCCAGTAAAAGTTGGTGCCGGCAACGGGGCCGCCCGGAGTTCCTGTGGGGCCGATGCCCACGACGCCAACCGCACCCGGCTTGTTGAAGATCGCGTCGACGGCAGCCCGACTCGGCGCGTTGGCCGCGTCGGAGGTGAAGTAGGGACCCGTGTAGATCAGCTGCGTCGGATAGGTGGTCCCGTCGCGTAACGCGTCGTGCCAGAAGTCGGTGTCGTCCGCGTGCACTGCGCTCCGGGTGGCCCTTTCGAGGCCTACCATGATGTTGCTCTTGTTGTCGCGGCCGTTTACTCCGAACAAAACCGACGCACGCGTCTCCGCGCCCTCACCGTTTTGCATCGAGCCCGTCTGAACGTCCAGGTCGAGACCTTCGAAATCTTTCTTCAAAATGAAGTTGACCACGCCGGCGACGGCATCGGCGCCGTACACCGATGACGCACCGCCCGTGATGATCTCGACGCGCTCGATCGCGGCAGCCGGAATCGAGTTCACGTCGACGGCCATCGTCGCGTTGACCGGCACGGCGCGATAGCCGTCGAGCAACACGAGGTTTCTATTGGCTCCGAGACCGCGCAAGCTGACCGTCGACGCGCCCGACGTGAGCGTCGGGAAGTTGTCCGTCATCTGACTCTGATCTTGCAGCTGCGTTATGCCTTGGGCGGCCGGGACGAACTGCGGCAACTCGTTCAACACCGTCTCGATCCCGATCGAGTTCTGCTGCTCGAACGCGGCTTTGTCGACGGTCTGCATCGGGCTGTTGGCTTCAAGGTCGTGGCGTACGATGCGAGAGCCCGTGACCGTGATCTCTTCGGGTTGCGACGACTGTGGTGCTTCTTGGGCGCCGGCCCTCTGAAGCGTAATGATCGGGATACTCAGCGCCGCGGTGATGGCGGCCGAGAGCGCCTTCTTCTGAAACGCCGAGATGGATGCTGGCGCGTGTGCGACCGCGCGCGTCTTCTTCATGGACATGCTTGAAACTCCCCCGGTTTGTGAAAACCAATCAGTGAGGACGGTCTTTTTTTTCCGAAATCCAGCGAGCGGTGTGCGCGCGGGTGACCGATGTTAGCAACATGAAGCTTTTGCGCAAGTTGGTCCTGCGGTAAACGTGCATAGTCCGAAAGCGATGCCGTATTTCTGTTTCGCCGATCGGTTTCGTGCTTGTGTCGGCGAGCACAGCAAAGCACCGACTCGCGTGCCTGCTAGCGACAGCCATCAGCGCGTCTTTTCTTTCTTGGCGAATTGCGCTGTTCGCTCTGAATAAAAAGGTTGCCGATGAGGAAGCGGAGCGCGATCCGCTCTGCGACGCGCGCAATCATTGCCCTGTTGCCGACCATTCGCCGAGAGCCTGCTCGTATCCGCTGCGGCCGCTTTTGGTGTCGGCCATGATCTACCTGCCAACGCCAGACGCCGCGCTCGTTGCGCGACGCGCGGATATCGTCCGCGCGCTTCGGGCTCTCGTCCGCGCCGGCAACGTGATCGACGACGACGTGCGCCTCGCGGCTTACGAGACCGACGCGTGACGGCGTATTCTCAAAGACCACTAGCAGTGGCGCTACCCGAATCGACGGCCGAGGTCGCCGCGAGTTCGCGCACATTCGCCGGCGGCGGCTCCGGTTCAGGCTTGCTCCGAGTAGCTTTGATCAGCTCGGCCATCCGGAGAAATTGCGCTTGAGTGCTGCTGTGGATCTGCTCTACTGAGTTGCCGCTGCAACCCTTCGGCTGTTCAATATCTGGATCCAAGGGCAAATTGCCCACGACAACGGCCATTTGACGGCTGACATATTGGCTGCGATGAAGAGTCACGTGAAACAGGCTATGGAGACGTATCCGGGTCTGAGGCCGGCGTTCAGCAACATGTCGTCGTATGCGCCGAGTTTGAATTACGGAGTCTTCGACTATTTCCGCAGTCCCGCGTCGCGAGTCCCCGCTTGAAGGTATGCAGGCGCGCCGGCGCCGGGTGCTTCTACTCGGCGATGGTCGCTTGGGACTGCGTCATGTACAGAAGGGGGTTCGCGTCGGAGTTGCAGGCTATGCCGCTGGCCGCAAGCTGGCATGGTGGATTCTTACAAAGCCTCCCCCCGCTACCACTTTTCGCGCTTCAGATGCGTAGCCGTTCCCAGCAGTAAGAGATCCCGGCTACGTGCGATCGCGCGTCGGCCGAGCAATCGCCGGTCAACGCACGCGCAACAGCGTGAGCCCTTCACCGACCGTTAGCATCGCCTCGTCCACGCGCTCGTCTTTGCACGCGAGCTCGTTGAACGCCAGCATCGCCTGGGCGTGTGTGGAGCGGGAGCCCAGCTCGATGATCGGCGCTCCCGATAGCGCCAGGGTGTTGTCCACGGCGATCAGGCCGCCACGGCGCACGAGTTTCAACAGCCGCTCGTAGTAGACGGGGTAGTTGGGCTTATCGGCGTCAATGAACGCGAAGTCGAAGCGGCCCGCTTCACCCGCCGCGAGCAGCGCGTCGAGCGTCTCGAGTCCGGGCCCGATTCTCAAGTCGATGCGATCTGCGACTCCCGCCTTGCGCCAGAAGGGTTGGCCGACGGCAGTCCACTCGGTGCTCACATCGCAAGCGATCACCGTGCCATCGGTCGGCAGCGCGAGCGCCACGGCGAGCGCAGAGTAGCCCGTGTAGGTGCCGAGCTCGATGCAGCGCTTCGCGCCAATCAGCTTCACGAGCAGCGCCATCAATGCGCCCTGGTCTGCGCCGATCTGCATGACGTTGTGCGGCACTTTCGAAGTGGCCGCGCGCAGCTCCGCGAGCACCTCTGGCTCGCGCGTTTGGCGCAGCACGTAGGCGTAGACGTTCGCGGGCAGAAGGTTGGTTCGGGTGCTCATAGGGCAGTTCAGTCGACGGGTTTGCTGCCGTCGTATTGTAGCTGCGTACGCTCGGGCCTGGCGGGGAACAGGAGGACAGGCGCCGATGGGGCGTTCGAAATTCGTATGCTGGGATCGCACGCCTGCCATGCGCCAGCGTCGGCATACCGCGCTATCCTTCGCCGCTGAATTGCCGGTCAGCGTCATGTTGGGGGATCGATAACATGCGAAAACAATCTCGCTCGCTCCTTCTTGTATCGACATTGGGCCTCGTCGGCGCACTTGCCGTCGTAGGTGCTCAGGAGGGAAGGGCTCAGACGGCCAAGCCGACGAACTGGTCCAATCCTGACAGCTGGCCGAATCACAAGGTGCCGGTCGCGGGCGACAAGCCCACCATTGGCAGAGACAAGGAAGTGATCCTCGACGTGAGTCCGCCCGCGCTGGCCGGG
>Ga0326726_10003691_pt1 | contig 14067 bp, 16 predicted proteins | sample MHFenrmetagenome_2_FD_207603 | JGI IMG/M metagenome (GOLD analysis project Ga0326726, IMG submission 207603) | Lab enriched peat soil microbial communities from Michigan Hollow, Ithaca, NY, United States - MHF15MN | ecosystem: Environmental > Terrestrial > Soil > Wetlands > Peat | place: USA... | reverse complement strand
TCGCGGCCGGCCTGTGCGGCTTCGGACTTCGGGTAAGTCTTGATCAGCTCGCCGATGGTGGCGCGCGCACCCTTGTTGTCCTTGGCCTCGATCTGGCAGTTGGCCACCGCCAGCAAGGCCTCGGGCGTGCGCGGATGATCGGGCGCGTTGTTGACCAGGCCGCGGAACGCCGCGATCGCTTCCTTGTACTCGCGCTTGCCGTACAGCGCGTTGCCGAGCCAGAAGCGCGCGCTGTCGGCGTAGCCGCTGCCAGGGTAGCGGCGCAGGAACGTGCCGAACGACGAGGCCGCCTTGTCGAAGTCGCCGTTGCGCAGGATCGCCAGCGCCTCGTCGAACTGGCGTTTCTCTTCGGGGTCGGCCATGAACTCGCGGCCGTCGACCGAGGTCTTGATCGGCTCGAGCTTGCGGATGCGGTCGTCGACGCCTTGCGTGATGTCCTTCTGGTGTCGCTGCACGTCGGCCAGATCGCGCGCCAGTTGCTCGTCGGTGCCGCGCAGCTTGGCGATCTCGCCGCGCAGCGACTCGAGCTGCCCGTTGAGTTCGAACAGGCTGCGCTTGAGCACCTCGATCTGATCGAGCAGCTGCGCGTTGGTCTTGGCCGCTGCGGCGTTGAGCTCGGCCTGGCGCGCGCCGGCCTGCTCCATCGCCTGCACCCGCTGGCGCAGCTCGAGGATCGCCTTGCGCGCGTCGTCGTCCTCGAACAGCGCGGCGCGTGCGGCGGGCAGCGCGAAGACTCCCAACGCAAGGGCCGCCAGCATCTTGCGCGCCGGTAGGTTCATCTCACTGACTCCAGGTGAACGCCGCCGATCCGGCCTGGCCGGATGGCGGCGATGGATGGATCACCGGTCCTTCAGTTCGGCGCGGCGGTTCTTGGCCCACGCGGTTTCGTCGTGGCCCTCGCTGACCGGCCGCTCCTTGCCGAAGCTCACCGCCTCGAGCTGGCTGTCGGCGGCCCCCAGCAGTACCAGCGACTTGGCCACCGCCTCGGCGCGGCGCTGGCCGAGCGCGAGGTTGTATTCGCGGCCGCCGCGCTCGTCGGTGTGGCCCTCGATCACCATCTTCTTGGCCTTGGCCGAGCTCAGGACACGCGCATACCCTTCGATGAGCGGGCGGAACTCGTCCTTCAGCGCGTAGCTGTCGTAGTCGAAGTACACGACGCGGCCCAGATTGCCGGCAGCCACCGGATTGATCTTGCTGGCGTCGACCGTGGTCACCGCCGATTGCGCGGTGCTGGCTCCGCTGCTGGCGCCGCTGTTGGCGCCCGCAGGCGTGGCCTTGGCATCGACGACCGGCGCCTTGTCGTCGAGCTTGACCGCCGAGCCGCAGCCGGCGAGCCAGGCGCTCAACAGCGCCACACACAGCGTGATTCGCAGAGGATGGTTCATGCTTGCACTCCTTTCGATGAGAAGGGACGGCGCGCTAGCGGCCGAAGGGTCCCCAGATCGGCTCGCGCACATCGATGCCCGACGACAGCAGCCGCGTGCGGATACGGCCGTCGAGCGTGGTGGTCATCAGCACGTCGCGCCCCTGCGAGCGCGTCGCGTAGATGATGAGCTTGCCGTTGGGCGAAAAACTCGGGCTCTCGTCGTCGACGGTGTCGCTGACCGTGCGCACCGTGCCGCCGGCCAGGTCGAGCGTCATGATCTTGAACTCGCCGCCGTTGCGGTTGACGTAGGCCATCGTGCGCCCGTCGGGGCTGAGCGCCGGGCTGATGTTGTAGCTGCCGCTGAAGGTCACGCGGTCCGGCGCGCCGCCGCTGGCGCCCACTCGGTAGATCTGCGGGCTGCCGCCGCGGTCGCTGACGAAATAGATCGACTTGCCGTCGGGCGTGAACACCGGCTCGGTGTCGATGGCCGAGCTTTGCGTGATGCGGCGCAGGTTGCCGCCGTTGGGATCCATCAGGTAGATCTGCGAGAAGCCGTCGCGCGACAGCGTGACGGCCAGCGTGCCGCCGTCGGGCGACCACGTCGGCGCGCTGTTGCTGCCGCGGAAATTGGCGATCGAGCGGCGCTCGCCGCTGGCAACGTCTTGCGCCCACACCACCGCTTTGCCGCTTTCGAACGACACGTAGGCGAGTGACCTGCCATCGGGTGACCACGCCGGCGAGATGATCGGCTGGGTGCTGTTCAACGCCACCTGGCCACCCTCGCCGTCGGCATCGGTGATCCGCAGCGTGTAGCGGTTGGCGACCCGCGTGACGTAGGCGATGCGGGTCGAGAACACACCCTTGTCGCCGGTGAGTTTCTCGTACACCGCGTCGGCGATCCGGTGTGCCGCCAGGCGCAGGTCGGCCGCTACCACCGCGAGCGCCTGGCCGCCCAGATCGCTGCCCTTGACCACGTCCCACAACTTGTAGCGCACGTCGAAGCGGCCGTCGGCCAGGCGCGCCGCCGAGCCGGCCACCAGCGCATCGGCGCCACGGCCGCGCCAATCGGTGTAGTTGGGCCGCGAGGTCTCGTCGAACTCGCCGCTGGAATCGACGATTCGGAACACCCCCGAGCGCTCGAGATCGGCCCGCACGATGCCCGAGATCGACTGGCCAGATTTGTCTTCCTCGCGGAATTTGGTCACTCCCACCGGCAGCTGGGTGGCGCCGACGCCGGCGATCTCGACCCGGAACTGGGCCTGCGTTGCCACGGGCCACGCCCCGGCAGCGAAGGCGCCAGCCAGCAGCCGCCGGCGGGTTGGGCAATGCTGCGTCTCGGGTGGGTTCACCATGAAGTGTTGTGGATTCGCTTCGGCAGTGCAGGTTCCGCAGCCTCTGGCCGGCTGCCCGCGCGCATTGTAGGCATGCACCGCACCGATAATCGTCAGCTGTCGTGTCAAGCGGGTCGTCGCATCGGCCTTGGTTCATGGCCACTGTGTTGCAGCGCGTTTCCCGCATCGTTCCGTACTTCCGCGACGCTCGCCTGGGCATCGTGGTGGCGGGCCTGGCCTCGCTGGTGGCCGCGCTCACCGAGCCGGCGTTGCCCGCACTGATGAAGCCGCTGCTCGATAAGGGTTTCGTCGGGGCGGGAATTCCCCTGTGGATGGTGCCGGTGGCCATCGTGGGCCTGTTCACGTTGCGCGGCCTGGCCGGGTTCGTTGCGCAATACGCGCTCACCTGGGCGGCCAACCAGGCGTCCCAGGCACTGCGCATGCGGCTGTTCGATCACCTGTTGCGCGCCGAGCCAGCGTTGTTCACCCGCCACTCGGCCAGCAGCCTGACCAACATGCTGGTCTACGAGGTGCAAGGTTCGACCTCGCAACTCGTCAATTCGGTGCTCACGCTCGTGCGGGACTCGCTGACGCTGCTCGCGCTGCTGGTCTACCTGCTGTACCTGAACTGGGCGCTCACCCTGTTCATCGGGCTGCTGTTTCCTGCCATCGCGTGGGTCATGCGCACCGCCGGCGCGCGGGTGCAGCGCCTGACCCGCGAAGGCCAGCATGCCAACGACGAACTGGCCTACGTGGTGGAAGAGAATGTGCTGGCCTGGCGCATCGTGCGCCTGCACGGCGCGGGTCCGTCGCAGATGCATCGCTTCGAGCGCCTGAGCACCGCGCTGCGCCGCCTGCTGCTGAAGAACGTGACCGCCGCGGCCACCATGACGCCGCTGACGCAGATCATGGCCGCCTGCGCGATGTCGGCGGTGATCGTGATCGCGCTGTGGCAAAGCGCCCAGGGCGGGCAGACCGTGGGCGGCTTCGTCTCCTTCATCACCGCAATGCTGATGACGCTGCCGCCGATCCGCCACCTGGCCGACGTGATGGCGCCGATCCTGCGCGGCATCACGGCGCTGGAGCGCAGCGTCGATCTGGTCGAGGACGGCGCCAACGAACGCGGCGGCACGCACAGCGTGGCACGCGCCACCGGCCGCATCGAGATGGCTGCCTTGACCCTGCGCTACGCCGCCGACCAGGCGCCGGCGCTCGACGGTTTTTCGTTGACCATCGAAGCCGGCGAGACGGTGGCGCTGGTGGGCCCATCGGGGGCCGGCAAGTCGTCGCTGGTCAACCTGCTGCCCCGCTTCATCGAGCCCACATCGGGCGAGATTCGACTCGACGGCGTGGCGCTGCGCGAATGGAACATCGAGTCGCTGCGCCGTCAGTTCGCCCTGGTCAGCCAGGACGTGGTGCTGTTCGACGACAGCGTGGCGGCCAACGTGGCGATGGGCGCCGAGATCGACGACGCCCGTGTGCGCGCAGCGCTGCGCGGCGCCAACCTGATGGAGTTCGTCGAGTCGCTGCCGCAAGGTGTGGCCAGTGAGATCGGCCACAACGGCAGCCAGTTGTCGGGCGGCCAACGCCAACGACTGGCGATCGCGCGCGCGATCTACAAGGACGCGCCGATCCTGATCTTCGACGAAGCCACGTCGGCGCTGGACAGCGAATCCGAACGCGCGGTGCAGGAGGCGCTCGACGACCTGATGCGCGACCGTACGACGCTGGTGATCGCGCACCGCCTGTCGACCATCGAACACGCCGACCGCGTGGTGGCCATCGATGCCGGCCGCCTGGTCGAGCAGGGCACGCACGCCGAGCTGCTGGCGCGCGGCGGCTTGTACGCGCGGCTGCACGCGCTGCAGTTCCGCAATGCATGAAATGGACCCACCCCCGAAGCGGCCTGCGGCGCCTCCCCCTCGAAGGGGGCAACATCAGCGGAACGGGCGTGCCGGATCCGCGGTGTTCGCTTGAGAACGCGGCGCCGTGCTGCTTTGTCTGTCTGTTAGGAGTTTGCTGTGAGCCCACCGATCAGCCGTTACCCAGTGCCCGAGCTGAAGGACCTGCCGGCCGACCTTCGCGAGCGCATCGAGCAGGTGCAGCAGAAGGCGGGCTTCGTGCCCAACGTCTTCCTCGCGCTGGCGCACCGGCCGGCCGAACTGCGCGCCTTCCTCGCCTACCACGACGCGTTGCTGCTCAAGGAAGGCGGCGCGCTCACCAAGGGCGAGCGCGAGATGATCATCGTCACCACCTCGGGCGCCAACCACTGCCTGTACTGCGTGGTGGCGCACGGGGCGATCCTGCGCGTGTACGAGAAGAAGCCGCTGATCGCGGACCAGGTGGCCGTCAACCCCCTTAAGGCCGACATCACGCCGCGCCAGCGGGCGATGCTCGACTTCGCGCTCAAGGTGGCGCGCGCCTCGCACGAGATCGGCGATGCCGACTACGACACCTTGCGCGCGCAGGGCTTCGACGACGAAGACATCTGGGACATCGCCGCGATCAGTGCCTTCTTCGGGCTGTCCAACCGCATGGCGAACGTGATCAGCATGCGGCCGAACGAGGAGTTCTATCTGATGGGCCGCGTGCCTCGAGAAAAGAAGGAGAACCCATGAAGCCCCCACGCTCACTGCGTTCGCTGCCCCCCGAGGGGGCGCGCAGCCTCCTTGAGGCGGCTCGGCGGAGGCTGCCATGAACCGCATCGACCTGCACGACCGCGTCGCCGTGGTCACCGGCGGCGCACAGGGCTTCGGCTACGCGATCGCGACGCGCATGCTCGAATCGGGCGCGTCGGTGATGCTGTGGGACATCGACAGCGCGCGCGTCGAGCAGGCGCGCGTCGAGCTGAGCGCGCGCGGCAACGTGGCAGCGGCCGTGGTGGAGCTGACCAGCGAAGCGTCGGTGGCCGACGCGGTGCAGACGACGATCGAGCGTTACGGCCAGATCGACGTCCTGGTCAACAACGCCGGTATCACCGGAGGCAACGGCACCACCTGGGAGCTCGAGCCCGCGATCTGGAAGCGCGTGATCGAGGTCAACCTGATCGCACCGTACCTGGTGAGCCGCGCCATCGTGCCGCACATGATCGCGCGGCGTTACGGGCGCATCGTCAACATCGCATCGATCGCCGGCAAGGAGGGCAACGCCAACGCGTCGCACTACAGCGCGGCGAAGTCGGGGCTGATCGCGCTCACCAAATCGCTCGGCAAGGAGCTGTCGCAGCGCGGCGTGCTGGTCAACTGCGTGACACCCGCGGCGGCCAAGACGGCGATGTTCGACACCATGACACAGGCGCACATCGATTTCATGCTGTCGAAGATCCCGATGGGCCGCTTCCTGCAGGTCGAAGAACTGGCGGCGATGGTGTGCTGGCTGTCGTCGCAGGACTGCTCGTTCTCCACCGGCGCGGTGTTCGACATCTCGGGCGGGCGCGCGACGTATTGATGGTCGCGCTGAGCAGGCCTCGGCGTCGCGATGGCGTTGATACATGGCGCGGCCGCCATTCATCACGGAAACTTTCAACCCTCGGCGCGAAAGTGCAAGGTGCGCTGGGTGTTGCGAAAGTGCGGGCGCACGCGCGAACTCCACGCGCTGTGGCGCGCCGCCAGCCATTCGGGCCGCTCGAGCGCCACGGGTGACAGCAGGTCGTAGCACGCGAGGTACAGCGGGCTGCCCGACAGACGCCGGTAGCGCACTGCGCGGATCGTGCCCGGCACATCGGCCAGGCACGCCAGATGCTCCTGCTTGTACCAGGCGTTGAATTCACTTTCGTGCTCGGGTGGCACGTCGGTCTCGACGGTGTAGTGGCATACCGCCACCGCGCCGCTGGCACGGCCCTCGATCACCTGCAGGCACTCGAGCGCGGTCCAGTCCGCGGCCGGCCTGGCGGATTGCGCTGCATAGGCACGCCCGCGTCGGCCATCGGCCGAGCGCCAGAAGTGAAAGCCGCCGGCGCGTTGCGCGGCCGTTGGCGGCCATGCGCAATCGAGCAGCCAGGCTGTCGCCATCACTCGGCCTTGATCTGCTTGGCCTTGATCAACCGCGCCCACTTCTCGCTGTCGCGCTCGAGCAGGGCAGCGAGCTCCTGTGGTGTCGACGGCGCGGGGTCGGCGCCCAGTTGCAGCAGCCGATCGCGCACCGCGGGCGTGTCGAGCGTGTGGCGCACCGCCTTCGCCAAGGCGTCGATCACCGCCACGGGCGTCTGCGACGACACGAACAACGCATACCAGTTGTTGGTGTCGACACCGCGGATGCCTTGCTCCTCGAGCGTCTTCACGTCGGGCAGCGCCGGCTCGCGGCCAGGCCCAGGGCCTTGAGCTTGCCGCTCTTCACCGCCCCGATCAGGCCCGGCACGTCCCCGAAGAAGCCACCGACCTGGCCGCCCATCAGGTCGGTGATCGCCGGCGCTGCGCCCTTGTAGGGCACGTGCAGAAACCTGCTGCCGGCGGCATCGCCGAACTGCTCGATGGCCAGGTGCGGAATGCTGCCGATGCCGGTGGAGGCCATGGCGACCGGGTCGGCGCGCTTGCGCGCGTTGGCGATGAACTCCGCGGCGTCCCTGGCCGGATCGGCTGGGTTGACCACCAGCAGCTCCACGTTGTTGACCACCAGCGATACGGGCGCGAAGTCGCGCCGCATGTCGTAGGGCAGCTTGTCGTACAGCGCGGGATTGATCGCCGCCGCGCCGACGCTGGTGATCCACAGCGCGTGGCCGTCGGGCTCGGCGCGCAGGACCTCCACGGCGCCGAGCGTGCCGTTGGCGCCCGGCTTGTTGTCGATCACCACCGTGTGGCCCAACTCCCGTCCGAGCTGCTCCGACAACGCACGGGCCACGGTATCCACCGGCCCGCCGGCGGTGAACGACACGACGATGCGGGTGGCCTTGGTCTGTGCCCGTGTCAACGCCGTGGCGGGCAGACACAGGCAGGCGAGCAGCGCACGCCGGATGTGCATCCGGCGATCCGTGGCGAGCGGCACGGCGTCTTGCATGACGCCCTACATCAGCACGATGTCGTACTGCTCGGGGTTCATCGCGCTCTCGGCCGACAGCGAGATCGGCTTGCCGACGAACTCGCTCAAGCCCGCGAGGTGCGCGCTCTCCTCGTCGAGCAGCATCTCCACCACCGTCGGGCTCGCGATGACGCGGAACTCCTTGGGATTGAACTGCCGCGCCTCGCGCAGGATCTCGCGCAGGATGTCGTAGCACACGCTGCGCGCGGTCTTGACCTGGCCGCGTCCTTCGCAGGTGGGGCACGGCTCGCACAACATATGCGCCAGCGACTCGCGCGTGCGCTTGCGCGTCATTTCCACCAGGCCGAGTTGCGTGAAGCCGCTCACCGTGGTCTTGGTGCGGTCGCGCGCCAGCTGCTTGCGGAACTCAGCGAGCACTGCGCTGCGGTGCTCCTCGCGCGTCATGTCGATGAAATCGACGATGATGATGCCGCCCAGATTGCGCAGCCGCAGCTGGCGGCCGATGGCCAGCGCAGCCTCGAGATTGGTCTTGAAGATGGTGTCGTCGAAATTGCGCGCGCCGACGAAGCCGCCGGTGTTGACGTCGATCGTGGTCAGCGCCTCGGTCTGGTCGATGATCAGATAACCGCCCGACTTCAGGTCGACCCGGCGCGCCAGCGCGCGCGCGATGTCTTCCTCGATGTTGTAGAGGTCGAAGATCGGCCGCTCGCCCTTGTAGTGCTCGAGCTTGTTCACCGCACCGGGCGAGTACAGGGCACCGAACTCGCGCAGCGCGTCGTGCTGCAGCTTGGAATCGATGCGGATGCTCTGCGTGGCGTCGTTGGCCAGGTCGCGCAGCACGCGCTCGGCGAGATTCAAGTCCTGGTGCAGCAGCGTGCCCGCGGCGCGGCTGCCCGCCGCCTCGCGGATCGTGGCCCAAGCCTTGCGCAGGTAGGCGATGTCGTCGGCCAGTTCGATGTCGCTGGCGTCCTCGGCGTTGGTGCGCAGGATGAAGCCGCCGCCGCCATCGCCCACCAGCGCCTGCATGCGTGCGCGCAATTGCTCGCGCGCCTCGGGCGAGCCAATCTTCTGCGAGATGCCGATGTGCGTGTCCTGAGGCAGGAACACCAGCATGCGGCCGGCGATCGAGATCTGCGTCGACAGCCGCGCGCCCTTGGTGCCGATCGGGTCCTTGATCACCTGCACCAGCAAGGTCTGGCCCTCGAACACCTGGCGCTCGATCGGCACCAGCGGCGCACCCTCGATCCGCGCGCTGCCGCTGGTGTGCAGGTCGGCCACGTGCAGGAACGCCGCACGCTCCAGCCCGACGTCGATGAACGCGCTTTGCATGCCGGGCAGCACCCGCGCCACCTTGCCCAGGTAGACGTTGCCGACCAGCCCGCGCTCGAGCGCGCGCTCGATGTGCAACTCCTGCACCGCGCCGTTCTCGACGATGGCGACCCGGGTTTCCTGCGGCGACCAGTTGATCAGGATGTCGTGCGTGGCCATGCCGTGAGTCTAGGGGCTGCCGGCGAGCGCCAGCGGCACGCCCGCGCGCTGCAGCAGTTGCGCCGTTTCGAACAGCGGCAGGCCCATGATGCCCGAGTGGCTGCCGTCGATGCGCTCGATCCAGCCGGCCAGCGCGCTCTGGATCGCGTAGGCGCCGGCCTTACCGAACGGCTCGCCGCTGGCCACGTACGCCTCGATGGTCGCGCGCGGCAGGCGCGCGAAGCGCACGTGCGACACGCTCAGCGCGGCCAGCGTGCGCGGGCCCGCGGCCACCGCCACGCCGGTGATCACGCGATGCGTGCGGCCTGACAGGCGAGCCAGCATCGTGCGCGCCTGGGCGGCGTCGTCCGGCTTGCCGAGGATCGCGCGGCCGATGGCCACCGTGGTGTCGGCCGCCAGGATCGGCGCGTCGTGCAGGGCGCGACGCCGCAGCCGCGCCCGCGCCGCGTCGAGCTTGGCCCGCGTCACGCGGCGCACATAGGCCTCGGGCGCCTCGCCGTGCAGCACCGCCTCCAGCGCTTCCGCGTCTTCGGCGACGTCGGGCCACAGCAGCTCGAAGCGCACGCCGATCTGCTGCAGCAGTTGTTGTCGACGCGGGCTCTGTGAGGCGAGGTAGACGAATGCGCTGGATGCCATGGTGAATGCGCCGTGACTTCCGCGCGCGACGCATTGTGCAGGCATTGATCGCCCCCCTCAAACGAGTGCCCGTGCGGTGAACGGCGGTGTGAACGGTGCCCTCGCTGTACGCCACCCACTGGCGCACGATGCGTTCAACACGGCGCGTCGCGTTCGGGCGTGCCCACAACAACCGCTCATCAGCTGCTCAAGGAGTTTGACCATGCACCACGACCTCACAAGCATCCGCCGCGCCTCGCTGGCCCTCGGCGTGCTGTTCGTCAGCTTCGGCGTGACGCCGCAAGCGCACGCGGCCGACGCGGCGACACAGCGCGTCGCGTTGGCCTGCACGCAGGCTTCCGAAGCGTCCGGCTGCCAGCAAGCCGTGATGGCCGCGGCGCGCCATGCGACGCCGCAGCGCGCCGGTGAGATCACCGTGGCGAAGGCGCAGCCGCGCCGCTCGCTCGATGCACGCACCGATGCGCAAGACATCGACGGCAACCGCTTCCGCTACGACAGCTGCGGCTGCTCGAACGACTGAGCAGCGCGCCGTCAGGCGCGGTGGTAAGGATGCCCCGCGGCCAGTGACCAGGCGCGATACAGCGCCTCGGCCAACAGCACGCGCGCCAGCGCGTGCGGCAGCGTCAAGTCCGACAGCCGCAGCGTTTCGTCGGCGTCGGCCTTGAGCGCGGCGTCGAGCCCATCGGGGCCGCCGATCAGCAGCGCCACGTCGCGCCCGAGCGCGCGCCACGCGCGCAGACGTTGCGCCAGTTGTTCACTGCTGCGGCGCTGGCCGTGCTCGTCGAGCGCGACGCGCCAAGCCGACTTCGGCAGCGCCACCCGCAGGCGCTGCGCCTCGGCAGCCATCATCTGCGCGGCCGTCTTGCCGCGGTCGCGTGGCTCCGCCTTCACCTCGAGCAGGTGCAGGCGCTCCTCGGCAGGCATGCGCTTCGCGAATTCGTCGAAAGCCTCGCGCGCCCAGGCTGGCTGACGCTGGCCGACTGCGGCGATGACCAGGCGCATGCGCGAGCCGCATCGATCAGCGCGCCCGGGTCGCGCCCTTGCGCGCGGTCTTGCGCGCACCGGCGGCCGCCTTCTTGGTGGCAACCGGCTTCTTGGCCGGCAGCGGCTTCTTCGCTGGCCCGGGCTTCTTGATCGAGCCGGCTTTCGCGTGGCCGCCGCGAGCCGGCGCGGCGCGCTGGCCTGCCGCGGGCCTGGGCTGCAGCGGCCGCACCGCATGGGGGCCGGCCTCGCCGTCGAGCTTCATCTTCACCGCCTTGCCGCCCCAGATCTCCTCGAGCCGGTAGTAGTCGCGGATCGCCGGCTGCATGATGTGGGCCACCGCGGCGCCGCAGTCGACGATGATCCACTCGCCGTTGTCGGCACCTTCCACGCTCAGGATCGGCAAGCCGCGCGCCTTGACGGTTTCGCGCACGCTGCTGGCCAACGCCTTGGTCTGGCGGTTGCTGTTGCCCGAGGCGACGATCACGCGTTCGAACAGCGGCGACAGGTGCTCGGTGTTGAAGACCACGATGTCGTGCGCCTTCACGTCTTCCAGGCCATCGACGATGGCGCGTTGCAGCTTGCGGATGTCCATTCAACTCCCATAGAGATGGTGACGGGCAATATAGCCTGCCACCGGTTCGCTGACCAATCCCGAAATCGATTCGCCGCGTGACACGCGGGCGCGGATGTCGGTGGCGCTGATCGGCAGCGGCGGCAGCGGCACCATGCTGTGCGGGTGTGCGGCGACCTCGGGGTTCACCCGGGCCGTGATGCCCGGCCGCTCGGCCACCGCCAGCGTCACCCGTTGCAGCAGTTCGCGCCAGCCGCGCCAGGTGTGCAGGTTGACGTACTGGTCCAGGCCCATCACCCAGATCCACTGCGCAGGCCCGTCGCGCTGCTGCAGCTCGCGCACGGTGTCGAGCGTGACACTCGGCCCGCTGCGCTCGAGCTCGCAGCGCTCGATCGCGAAACGCGGCTCGCCGGCGATCGCCAACCGCACCATCGCCTCGCGATGCGCGGCGTCAGTGATGGTTCGCGTCTTCTGCCACGGGGCGCCGGTGGGGATCCAGCGCAACTCGTCGAGCTGCAGTGCATCGCGCGCGGCGCGCGCCAGGGCCAGGTGCGCGAGCTGCGGTGGGTCGAAGGTGCCGCCGAACAATCCGATGCGTTTCAAGCTTCGCACCAGTCGCGTGGCCGCAGGAACTCGCTGTACAGCCGCGCCTCGGCACTGCCGGGCTCGGGCTTGAAGCCGTAGGCCCAGCGCACGCGCGGCGGCATCGACATCAGGATGCTCTCGGTGCGGCCGCCCGACTGCAGGCCGAACAGCGTGCCGCGGTCGTACACCAGGTTGAACTCGACGTAGCGGCCGCGGCGCAGCGCCTGGAACTCGCGCTCGCGCTCGCCATACCCGGTGTCGCGCCGCCGCTCGACGATCGGCACATAGGCGCCGAGAAACGCATCGCCCACCGCGCACAACATCCGAAAGCCGCGCTCGAAGCCGAACTCGGAGACATCGTCGAAGAAGATGCCACCGATGCCGCGCGGCTCGTCGCGGTGCTTGAGGAAGAAGTACTCGTCGCACCAGCGCTTGAAGCGTGGATGCAGGTCCGCGCCGAACGGCGCCAGCGCATCGCGGCAGCTGCGGTGGAAATGCCGCGCGTCGTCCACGAAGCCGTAGTAGGGCGTCAAGTCCATGCCGCCGCCGAACCATTGCACCGGCTCGCGATCGGCTGGCACGGCCGACAGCATGCGCACGTTCATGTGCACGGTCGGCACGTACGGATTGCGCGGATGGAACACCAGCGACACGCCCAGCGCCTCGAACGGCGCGCCGGCCAGCTCGGGCCTGTGCGCAGTGGCCGAGGGTGGCAACTGCGGGCCCCGCACATGGCTGAAGTTGCAGCCGCCGCGCTCCAGCAGCGCGCCATCGTCGATGCACAGCGTGAGGCCGTCGCCTTGCAGGCGCTCGCCAGGCGCGCGCGTCCAGCCGTCGCGCAGGAACACGCCGCCGTCGAGCTGCTGCATCGTGTTCACGATGCGTTGTTGCAGCCCAAGCAGGTAGTCGCGCACGACGGCGGTCGACATGGTCAGTCCCTGAGACGGATCGGTGCAGCCCATTCGGGCCTGCGGCCACGATGATGCCCGAGCCGCGTCGCGATGGCGGCCAGGTCGGCTTGCGGCTCACCGCTCAAGTGAAGAAAGTCCATCAACACGACCTCGCGGCGTTCGAAGTCGAAGCCCACCAGCCCCAACGGCACCTGCGCCTGCACCGCCACGTGGTAGAAGCCGCTGCGCAGCCCGTCGCTGTAGCGGCGTGTGCCCTCGGGCGCCAGCGCCAGCCACATGAACTGGTCGTGCTCGCGCGCCCGCACGAGGCGCTCGGCCATCGCCGCAACGGCGCCTTGCGACGACGTGCGCTCGACCGGCACGCCACCCAGCCAACGCAGCCAACTGCCGAACATGGGCACGCGGAACAACGAGGCCTTGCCCCAGAAGGCGACCGGGATGCCGATTGTCCACTTGGCCAGCATGCCGACCACGAAGTCCCAGTTCGACGTGTGCGGGTAGACGATCACCACACCCTGCCGCGCCGGCAGGCCGTCGAACACCACGCGCCACCCGACCAGGCGCATCAGCGCGCGAGCCCACGCGCTCCCCCGCAAGCGAACCGGCCGCTCGACGATGGCGCGCGGCGCGTCAGCGACGCACGGCGCGGTGGCCGATGTCGTGTCGATACTGCGCGCCCTCGAAGCGGATGCTGTCCACGCCTTCGTATGCACGTTGCTGCGCGGCCTTGGTGGTGGCGCCCAGCGCAGTGACGCACAACACGCGCCCGCCGCTGACCCTCAAGCTGCCATCCTGCAGCGTGGTGCCGGCGTGGAACACCATCAGGTCTTGCGCTGGCGCCGGCAGGCCGGTGATCAGCGCGCCCTTGCGCGGGTCGGCCGGGTAGCCCGCCGCGGCCATCACCACGCCGAGCGCGACGTTGCGGTCCCATTGCAGCTCGACCTCGTCGAGCTTGCCCTCGGTGGCCTGCATCAAGACGTCGAACAGATCGCTCTTCAGGCGCATCAGGATCGGCTGCGCCTCGGGATCGCCCAGGCGGGTGTTGAACTCCAGCGTCTTGGGGTTGCCCTGCGCATCGATCATCAGGCCTGCATACAGAAAGCCGGTGAACACGATGCCGTCGCGCCGCATGCCGGCCACCGTGGGCTTGATGATCTCGTTCATTACCCTGGCGTGCAGATTGGGCGTCACCACCGGCGCCGGCGAGTAGGCGCCCATGCC
>Ga0326726_10003690_pt1 | contig 14068 bp, 14 predicted proteins | sample MHFenrmetagenome_2_FD_207603 | JGI IMG/M metagenome (GOLD analysis project Ga0326726, IMG submission 207603) | Lab enriched peat soil microbial communities from Michigan Hollow, Ithaca, NY, United States - MHF15MN | ecosystem: Environmental > Terrestrial > Soil > Wetlands > Peat | place: USA... | reverse complement strand
GAGATAGTCGTTGACCGTCACGATGTGCACGCCGCGCCCGCTCAGGGCGTTCAGGTACGCCGGCAAGGTCGCGACCAGCGTCTTGCCTTCGCCGGTGCGCATCTCCGAGATCTTGCCATCGTGCAGCACCATCCCGCCGATCAGCTGAACGTCGAAATGACGCATGCTGAGCACGCGCTTCGCCGCTTCGCGCACGACTGCGAAGGCCTCTGGCAGAAGCTCCACAAGCGCCGTCTTCTCCGCCGCCTCGCGTCCATCCGCGGGAACGCTCTCGATACGCTTGGCGAAACGTTCCTTCAGCTCGGGCGTTTTCGCTGCGAGGCCTTGATTCGATAGGGCAGCCATGGACGGCTCGAGCGCGTTGATCGCTCTGACCGTCTTGCCGTATTGCTTGAGCAGCCGCTCGTTGCGGCTACCGAAGACCGCCTTCAAGACGCGGGAAATCATCGAGGAATGACGGTCGAGACGCGCAAAAGTTCGCAGTCTACCATGCGCGTAGACCTACCCCGAGCAGGGCGGGAAATCCGTTGATGCTTGCAGTGGCGCCGCGGGCCCCGAGGGGCGGCTAGCGCGAGGCAGCCTGGAGGAACCGTGCCGGGTTCTGCGCCACGCCCCGGTAGCGCACCTCGAAGTGCACGTGCGGCCCGGTGGCCCGGCCGGTGGAACCCGATTCGGCGATCTTGCTACCGCGCTGCACGACCTCGCCTTCTTGGACGAGGAGCCTCGAGTTGTGCGCGTAGCGGGTGGTGAAATCGTTGCCGTGATCGATCTCGACCATGTAGCCGTACTGGGGATGCATTCCGGCAAAGCGCACGACGCCGCCTGCGGCGGCGAAGACCGGGGTCCCCACGTCGACCACGAAATCCACACCCTCGTGCATGGCCAGCATGCCGTTGAAGGGATCGATGCGCCAGCCGAAACTCGAGGCGCTCCAGCTGCCGTCGACCGGAGGTATGGTAGGCATCAGCTTCTTCTTGACCTTGGCGTCGAACAGCTGGGACTCGAGGATCCCCAGCGAGTCGGTCCGGTTTTCCATTTGCCTGGACAACTGGTCCAGTTGGCGGTTGAACTCCGCCATCGACAGATCCTTCGGGGGAACGTTCGACACCGCGCCGCCGCGGCCGGGGAGCTCGGCGAAGCGGAATTCCCCGGCCTTGAGGCCGGCGAGAGCCGACAAGCGCTCACCCAGGGCGTCGAGGCGCATGAGCTGCGCCTGCATCTCGCCGAGCTTCACCGCCATGGCGTTGAGGTTTTCCCGGAGGAATTCCTCGGTCTTGCGCTGTTGCGCTTCCTGGGCCGACTTCACCAGGGAATCGAGCAGCGGGAACTTGAACTCGTTGGCGTGCCGTACCGTGATCCAGAACAGGCCGAGGGTCAGGCTGAGCACAAGGGCGGCCATGACCAGCACGCCGCCGATCATGTGCCGGTTGGTCAGGGTCAGGGACTTCGCCCCGCCCAGTTTGCTCGAAACAAGAATAATATGCATGCTGCCTTCCCTTAGGCACGCAAGCCCTGCATTGCCAGTACATGCATATGAAAAACCCCTGCGCCTTCCTGAATCAAGCCGACAGCATCGCTGCGCTTATGCCACAGGCCAAGCGCTTGATCGAGCTCCGAGAAATCCTCTCCTCGCTGCTTCCCGCGCCCCTGGCGCGACGTTGCTCGGTCGCAAACTACAAGCAGGGGCGGGTCGTTATTTTTGCCTCTAACGGCGCAACCGCCGCGAAACTGAAACTTATGCTCCCGACATTACTGGAGCAGCTTTCGGGGCGAGCGATGGAGGTTACCGGATTGGAGGTAGCCGTGCAAGTCCCAGAATCCGAACATCAAGTACCTGAAAAATATGCGAAAATGAGCCAGGAGGCCGCCTCCGGGCTGGCCGAACTCTGCGAGCAACTACCTGATTCCGAACTGAAAACGGCGCTATCGCGAATTGTCTTTCAGCATCGCCGCTAAGTCACTGCCTAGACGAGCATAAATGCTCGTTCCAGAATCAATAATCCGAACACCAAGAGTGCGAATATCAGGGCGTACTTGAATACCCTGAAGGCGAAGCGCAGGTATCGCTTCTCGCGGGTGAAGAGGTACAGGACTAGCCCACCCAGGGTCACCAGCAGAACCAGGATCCCTGCAATGCGCAGGGCGAGCATGGGTCCCGGGCCCGCCCGTCAGGCGACGGGCAGCGCGAACAACCGGGACAGGGCGGCCGGGGCGTCTTCCTCCCGATCAAAAGTCGCCCATTCCCACGAGTCCTTGGCGGCGAGCGCTGCCCGCGCCAGACGATTGTTCAGCGCATGGCCCGATTTGTGGGCCGAGAAGAAGCCAATCAGGGGATGCCCTATCAGGTAGAGGTCGCCGATCGCATCGAGCAGCTTGTGTTTGACGAACTCGTCGCTATAGCGCAGCCCTTCGGCGTTCAGCACGCGGTACTCGTCAACGACGATCGCGTTGTCCAGGCTCCCGCCGCGCGCCAAGCCCGAATCACGCAGTGCCTCGACTTCCTGTATGAATCCGAAGGTGCGCGCCCTCGCGACCTCTTTGACATAGGAGGTATCGGCGAAGTCCACGTGCGCCGTCTGCGCCGAGTGCTCGAACGCCGGGTGATCGAACTCGATCGAGAACGACAGCTTGAACCCTTCGAACGGCTCGAAGCGCGCCCACTTGTCGCCGTCCTTCACCTCGATGGGGCTCTTGATCCGGATGAAACGCTTGGGCGCGGGCTGCTGCTCAATTCCGGCCGACTGAATCAGGAACACGAAGGGCGCCGCGCTTCCGTCCATGATCGGCACTTCGGAACCGGTGAGATCGACGTAGGCGTTATCGATCCCGAGTCCTGCGAACGCCGACATGAGGTGCTCGACGGTCGCCACTTTGGCGCCGTTGGCCTCGAGGGCACTGCACAGACGCGTGTCCGTGACCTTGAACGCGTCGGCGGCAATATCGACCGGCGTAGCGAGGTCGATGCGTCGGAACACGATGCCCGTGTCCGGCGCGGCCGGACGCAGGGTCATGGCCACCTTCTCGCCGGTGTGCAGGCCGACGCCGGTGGCGCGGATCACGGATTTGAGGGTACGCTGCTTGAACACTTGCGTTGCCGCAGCGGTGTTATTGCCGCAGCCGATTGAAAGTACACAATTTTAGCATAGAACCGCGCCTCACCGGCCCGGAATTTCCGGTGAGGCGCGCACTATGCACTCCGGCTATTCAGTGCGCGCGCTTGCGCAGGTAGGCCGGCACGAAAGCCACCGTACGGATCAGGACCGGAGCCGGCTGCACGGGGAGCCGGACCGCGGTAGTACGGGCGATGACGGGCTTGCGCAGATAGCGAGGCATGCCAATGCGTTTTGCTGTGCTCATGTTGTCTCCCTAGTCGGCCTGCTTGCGAAGAAATGCGGGGATGTCGTACTTGTCGACGCCGTTCGCCTGCAGCGCCTCGATCGTGGAGGCGCGGTTCTTGCGGATCACTGCAGGCATCTCGTCGAGCACGCGGTAGTCCACGCCGGCGACCGGCATGTTGTCGGTGCCGGTCTTCTGCACTAGCTTGGGCTTGGCCTGGCGCGCGACCTGCGGCTGGCCCAGGCCGGTCGCAATGACCGTGACGCGCAGCTCTTCTCCGATAGGGTCGTCGTACACCGCTCCGAAGATGATGGTCGCGTCGTCCGCGGCGAAGCCACGGATGGTGTTCATCACTTCCTTGGTCTCGCGCAACTTGAGGCTCGACTTGTTCGCCGTGATGTTCACCACCACGCCTCGCGCTCCGGAAAGATTGACCCCTTCGAGGAGCGGACATGCGACCGCTTGTTCGGCGGCGATGCGCGCCCGGTCCACGCCCGAGGAGGCCGAGGACCCCATCATCGCCATCCCCTGCTCGGCCATCACGGTGCGCACGTCCTGGAAGTCGACATTGATCAGACCGGGGACGTTGATGATCTCGGAGATTCCAGCGACGGCGTTCTTCAGCACGCTGTCGGCGGCCGAGAACGCCTCCTCCATCGACACGTCGTCGCCCAGGACCTCCTCGAGCTTCTCGTTGAGAATCACGATGACCGAGTCGACATGCTGGGACAGCTCCTCTATTCCCAGCTCGGCCGACTGCAATCGGCGCACGCCCTCGAACGAGAAGGGCTTGGTCACCACGGCGACCGTGAGGATCCCCATCTCTTTGGCGACCTCCGCGACCACGGGAGCCGCGCCGGTTCCGGTACCACCTCCCATTCCCGCGGTGATGAAGGCCATGTGCGAGCCTCGCAGCGCGTCGGCGATCTGATCCCGGGCCTCAAGCGCCGCGGAGCGCCCTGCCTCGGGCTTCGCGCCCGCGCCCAATCCCGTCGCCCCGAGCTGGATCTGGTTCTTCGCCTGAGTGCGCGACAGCGCCTGCGCGTCAGTGTTGGCAGTGATGAACTCGACGCCCGACACGCCGTTTCGGATCATGTGATCGACGGCGTTGCCTCCGGCGCCGCCGACACCGATCACCTTGATCACGGTGCCGCTTGGCACGTTTTCGACGACTTCAAACATACTTACCTCCTTCCGGGTGAAGTGAAAAACACCTACCTGCAAAACGAACTAGAAATTTCGCTGAAACCATTCGCGCATCCTTCTTCCTACCTGCCGCAACGATCCGCCCTGGCGCGCGATCAGTCCGCGTTGGGTCTGCACCACGCCTTCGAGCAGCAGTCCCACCGCTGTGGCGTAGCGCGGGCTGCGTATCACGTCGGCAAGCGAGCCGGTGTAGCGGGGGACGCCGAGCCGCACCGGCATGTGAAATATCTCCTCTCCCAGCTCGGCCATGCCCTGCATTACTGCCGAGCCGCCGGTCAGCACGATTCCAGAGGAGAGCAACTCCTCGTAGCCCGAATCGCGCAGCACCTGCTGGATGAGGGAATAGAGCTCCTCGACGCGCGGCTCGATGACCTCGGCGAGCGTCTGCCGCGATAGCATCCGCGGCGGCCGGTCTCCCACGCCGGCGACTTCAATCATCTGGCCCGCCTCGGCGAGCTGCCTGAGCGCGCAGCCGTGACGCACCTTGAGCTCCTCGGCTTCGGCGGTAGGTGTGCGCAGCGCCATGGCGATGTCGTTGGTGATCTGGTCCCCAGCGATCGGAACCACGGCGGTGTGGCGAATCGCGCCTTCGCGGAATACCGCGATGTCGCTCGTGCCGCCTCCGATGTCGACCAGGCACACGCCCAGCTCCTTCTCGTCCTCGGTCAGCACCGCGAGCGAGGAGGCGAGCGGCTGCAGGATCAGGTCGTTAACTTCCAGCCCGCAGCGGCGCACGCACTTGACGATGTTCTGAGCGGCCGACACGGCGCCGGTAACGATGTGCACTTTCACTTCGAGGCGTACGCCGCTCATCCCGAGCGGCTCGCGCACACCGTCCTGCCCGTCGATGATGAATTCCTGGGTGAGGATATGCAGCACCTGCTGATCGGTAGGAATGGGCATCGCGCGCGCCGTTTCGATCGCGCGCTCGACGTCGGTCTGCGTGACCTCCTTGTCCTTGATCGCCACCATCCCTGTGGAATTAAAGCTCTTGATGTGGCTTCCTGCGATCCCGGTAAAGACGCGCTCGATCTTGCAATCGGCCATGAGCTCAGCTTCCTCGAGGGTGCGCTGGATCGCGTTCACCGTCGTTTCGATGTTCACGACTACGCCCTTCTTCAGGCCCTTGGACTCGTGCCCACCCATCCCGACGATGTCCATGCGCCCGTCGGGGAAGATCTCGGCCACGATCGCCACCACCTTGGAGGTGCCGATGTCCAGAGCGACGATGAGGTTCTTGTTTTCCCTCGCCATGTCAGACTCGCCTGTGCTGCGGTTTGAAAGGCTCGGACCTGGGCGTCTCCGTGATGCGTAGCGCGAATCCGTTGGGGTAGCGCAGGTCGACGTAATCGAGGCGTTGCCGCGACTTGGCCAGCGTTTGCGGGAAAGCCGACACGAAACGTGCGAGGCGCTCCTCGACGCGATCCCTGTCGGAGTCGCGTCCGAGCTGCACGGTCAGGCCGCTGGAGAGCTTGAGCTGCCAGGCCATGCGCGAGGAGAGGAGCACCTGCCTGGGTTCGAGGCCGAGCGGAGCGAGCAAGTCCCGGAACGCGAGATAGCGGCGCGCGACTTCGCCCTCCGTACCCGCGGGACCGGCGAGGACCGGAAGCAAGGCGTCGCTTTGTCCCCGGAAAAGCTCGCCTTGCGTGTTAACCAGCTGCGTTTTCTTCCCTTGACCCCAGCGCGCGAGCGCGACCTGCTCCTCGATGCGCACCTCGATACAGTCGGGCCACTGGCGCCACAGCTCGGCGCGGCGCACCCAGGGAATGCCTTCGAACAGAGACCGCACAGTCTCCAGATCCACGGTAAAGAACGTGCCCGTCAGGCGCCCCTGAAGCGCGTCGACGATTTCGCGACGCTCCACGCGCTCGAGGCCTCCTTCTACGACAATCGTCTTGAGCAGGAAGGCCGGTGACTCGAGCAGCACGCGACCACCAGCGTACGTGAGGAGACCCAGCGCGAGCGCGCAGAGCACGCTCGCGGCGGCGTTGGTCAGGCGCGGGTTATCCCACACGGTCGCCTCTCTTTTCGAGCCGCGCCGATTCGAGAATACGCAGGCATAGGTCCTCGAACGAGAGTCCCGCATGGCGCGCGGCCATAGGCACGAGCGAATGGTCGGTCATGCCGGGCGAGGTATTCACTTCGAGGAAATAGGGCTTGCCCGAGCGGTCGAGCATCAGGTCGACCCGACCCCAGCCGCTGCATCCCAGGGCATTGAACGCGAACAGCGCCTCGTCCTGGACGATGCGCTCGGCGTCCGGCGGCAGTCCGCACGGAATGAGATAGCGCGTGTCATCCGACTGGTATTTCGCCTCGTAGTCGTAGAACTCGCGCGGCGTCTCCAGCTTGATGAGCGGCAGCGGCTTGCTTCCGAGTATTCCCGCCGTCAGCTCGACGCCCTCAACGAAGGCCTCGGCGATCACCACGTTGTCGTAGTTCGCGGCGAGAGCGTAGGCCTCGGGGAGCTCGCGCGCGCTCTTCACCTTGGTCATGCCGATTGAGGAGCCCTCGTTGGCCGGTTTCACCATCAGCGGCAGGCCTAAGCGCGTGGCGACGGCCTGCATGTCGCTGCCATGCGCGAGAAGCTCGGAGCGAGGGGTCGGGATCCCGCACGACTGCCACACGAGCTTCGCGTGCCACTTGTCCATGGCGAGCGCGCTCGCGAGCACGCCCGAACCCGTGTACGGGATGCCGAGTAGCTCGAGGGCGCCCTGGATCGTGCCGTCTTCACCGTAGCGGCCGTGCAGGATAAGAAAGGCACGATCGAAGCGCTCCGCAAGGAGTGCTTCGATTCCTCGCTCCTTAGGGTCAAACGCGTGCGCATCGACGCCTTTTGCCTTCAGCGCGGCGAGGACCCTTTCGCCGCTTTTCAGGGACACGGCGCGCTCGGCGGAGCGACCACCCATGAGCACGGCGACCTTGCCGAAATCGCGCGCGTTCAATTCGCCTCCCCGATGATTCTCACTTCGACCACGAGCTCGACTCCGAAGCGGCGTGCGACGGTGTCACGCGCAAGCGCGATCAGCGCCTCTATATCCGAGGCGCGCCCTCCGCCCTTCGGGTTGACGATGAAATTTGCGTGCTTCTCGGAGATCCTGGCCCCCCCGATTTCGCGGCCCTTGAGGCCGCTCGCCTCGATCAGGCGTGCGGCGTGGTCGCCGGGAGGATTGCGGAACACCGATCCGGCGTTGGGCAGGTCGAGCGGCTGCGTGGTCAGGCGTCGCACGAGCAGCTCCTTGATGCGCCTGCGCGCGACCCGCTGGTCCCCGGGACGGAAGCGGAACCAAGCGGCGATGAACCACTCGTCTTCGCCGAGCCTTGCCCCCCTGAGCTCTGCGTGGCGATAGCCGATCTCGAATTCGTCGGCGCTTCGCTCAGTGACCTTCCCGGCGCGCGATATCGTCATGACCTTGGCGACGACGTCCCAGGTCTCCGATCCGTAGCAGCCGGCGTTCATCGCAAGCGCGCCGCCGACTGTGCCCGGAATGCCGGCGAGGAACTCCGAGCCTCCGAAACCGTGCGTTGCGGCGAAGCGGGCGACCTTGGGAGAGGCCGTGCCGGCCTCCGAGTAGATCAGATCGCCCTCGGCGCGCATCGTCCCACCCGGGTTGTGCATCAGCACGACCGTGCCGCGGAAACCGCCGTCTCGCACCAGCAGATTGCTGCCCAGGCCGACGAAGCACACGGGTTCGTGCGCAGGAAGCGTCCCGAGAAACACCGCCAGATCCGCTGAATCCGCGGGCGTGTAGGCGCGCGCGGCGACACCGCCGGTGCGCCAACTGACGTGCTTCGCCATCGGCTCGTTCAGCCGCAGGATGCCGCGCAGGGTGGCGGCGGGCTGGGCGATGGGCTCGGCCATTTTCATCTGCCACCCTTGAGAAGCGCGGCGGGCACGCTTCCGATCGATCCGGCACCCATGGTGAGAACGACGTCGCCCGAGCGAGCGAGCTTACGTATTGCTTCGGGCATGTCGGCGATCTTCTCGACGAACACCGGCTCGACCTTCCCTGCGACGCGGATCGCCCGTGCGAGCGAGCGTCCATCCGCCGCGACGATCGGCGCCTCGCCCGCGGGATAGACGTCGGCGAGGAGCAGCGCGTCGACCTCCGAAAGCGCCTTAACGAAGTCCTCGAACAGATCCCGGGTGCGCGTATAGCGGTGCGGCTGGAACGCGAGCACGATGCGCCGACCCGGAAAAGCGCCGCGCGCGGCGTCGAGCGTCGCCCGCATTTCGGCGGGGTGATGCCCGTAGTCGTCGATGAGAGTGAAGCTCCCTGGGGCCTTGCCGTTCGGCGCGAGCGGCACCTCGCCGTAGCGTTGGAAGCGCCGGCCGACGCCCCGGAATTCGGCGAGCGCCTTGCGAATCGCCGCGTCCGGGACGCCGAGCTCAGTAGCCACCGCGATCGCCGCGAGCGCGTTCTGGACGTTGTGCCGTCCCGGCAGGTTGAGCGTGATCTCGAGGGGCTGCCCGCCCTCGCGGATCGCCTTGAAGCGCATGCGCTCGCCCGCGACCAGGTCGGTGCCCCGGATCATCGCATCCTCGCGCAGGCCATAAGTGACGATGGGCTTGGCGATCGAAGACATGATTTCGCGGACACCAGGGTCGTCCACGCAGAGGATCGCGCTCCCGTAAAAGGGCAGGTTCTGCAGGAAGTCGACGAAGGCGCGCTTCAGCCGCGTGAGGTCGTACTGATAGGTCTCCATGTGGTCGGCGTCAATGTTGGTAACGACGGCCGCCACGGGCTGCAGGTGAAGAAAGGAACCGTCCGATTCGTCGGCCTCGACGACGATGAATTCGCCCGCGCCGAGCCGCGCGTTGGACGCAGCGCTGACGAGACGGCCCCCGATCACGAAAGTCGGATCGAGACCGCCCTCGGCGAGCACGCTCGCGATCAGGCTGGTCGTGGTGGTCTTGCCATGCGTTCCCGCGACAGCGATCCCCTGCTTGAGCCGCATGAGCTCCGCGAGCATTAGTGCGCGAGGTACCACCGGAATGCGCCTCGTCTGCGCGGCGACGACTTCGACGTTGTTCGGCGCGACCGCGGAAGAAACCACGACCGCGTCCGCCGAGGCGACACTGTCGGCACTGTGTCCCAGAGCGACCTTTGCACCGAGCGACGCCAGCCGCTCGGTGGCCGCGTTGGCGGCGAGATCGGATCCGCTTACCTGATACCCCAGGTTGAGGAGCACTTCGGCGATGCCGCTCATTCCCGAGCCACCGATACCGACGAAGTGAATGCGCTTGACCTTGTGCTTCACGGCGCGAGCTCCATGCACGCCCGCGCGACCGCTTCGGTTGCGTGTGGCCGGCCGAGTGACCGGGCCCGCGCGGCCATCTCGGACAGGCGCTTGCGATCGAATCCGGCGATGAGCTCCGCGAGGCGCCCAGGCGTGAGCTCGCTCTGCGGAACAAGGACCGCGGCTCCCGCGTCCGACAGAAAGCGCGCATTCCTCGTCTGGTGGTCGTCCACCGCGTGCGGAAAAGGGACGAGCACGCTCGGCAGGCCCGCGGCGGCGAGCTCCGCGACCGTGGTCGCTCCGGCGCGGCACACGGCGAGATCCGCCTCGGAATAGGCCCCCGCAATGTCGTCGATGAACGCGGGCGTGCTCGCCTCCACCCCCGCCTCCGCGTAGGCCTTCTTGAGCGCTTCGGCGTGCTGCGCACCCGACTGATGCGTCACGATCGGCCGCGCCTTGCGCGGAATCAGCGCGAGCGCCCTCGGGACAGCGTCGTTCAAGGCTTTGGCGCCGAGGCTTCCGCCGACGACCAGGACGCGCAGCGGTCCCGAGCGTCCCGCGTAGCGCGCTTCCGGCGCGGCGATCGCGGCGATCTCCGGGCGAACCGGATTGCCAGTGTGAGTCGCGCCCTTCAGGGCGCCCGGAAAGGCACACAGCATCCGGTCGGCGACGCCGGCGAGAACGCGGTTGGCGAGCCCCGCCACCGAGTTCTGCTCGTGGATCACGAGCGGTCTGCCGAGCAGCGCCGCCATCATCCCTCCGGGGAAAGACATGTACCCGCCCATGCCGAGCACGACATCGGGACGCTTGGCGAGAATCGCGCGCGCGCTCTGCCAGAAGGCGAGAAGGAGCTTGAAGGGCAGGAGAAAGAGCGCAATGGGCCCCTTGCCGCGGACACCAGAGAATTTCACCGCGGCCATCTCATAGCCGCGCTTGGCGACTAGCGACGCTTCCATGCCGGAGTCCGAGCCGAGCCAGACCACGCGCCATCCGGCCCCCCGCAGGGCGCCGGCGACAGCGAGACCGGGGAACACGTGGCCACCCGTTCCGCCCGCTGCAATCATGACGGTTCTTGGCACGGTAGTTTCGCTTCGACGTTCATGCGCGCACTCCGCGCATGATCTGGCGACTCTCCCAGTCGATGCGCAGCAGGATGGCGAGCGCGACGCAGTTCGCGAGCAGCCCGCTCCCTCCAAAGCTCATGAGCGGAAGGGTGAGACCCTTGGTCGGCAGCACGCCCATGTTCACGCCCATGTTGATGAAGACCTGCACGCCGAGCCACACGCCGATGCCCTGCGCCACCAGCGCCGCATAGGGGCGCTCCAGGGTGACAGCCTGGCGACCGATGGCGAAGGCGCGCAGCACCAACCACGAAAAAAGCGCGATCACGGCGAGCACGCCCGCGAAGCCCAACTCCTCGCCGATCACCGCGAGCAGGAAATCCGTGTGCGCCTCAGGCAGATAAAGGAGCTTCTCGACGCTCGCGCCCAGACCCACGCCGAACCACTCACCGCGGCCGAATGCGATGAGCGCGTGCGACAGTTGGTAGCCCCGACCGAAGGGATCGGACCAGGGGTCCATGAACCCGAAGATGCGCTGCATGCGGTATGGTGAAGACAGGACCAGGCCGATGAAGCCCACCCCCATCATGAGGAGCAGCCCCGCGAACCAGGTGCCGTTCATCCCACCGAGGAACAGGACCCCGGTGGCGATCGCCGCGACCACTACGAAGGCGCCGAAGTCGGGCTCGCGCAGTAGGAGCCAGCCAACAACCAACATCACCGCGAACATGGGAAGCAGGCCGCGCTTCAGGCTGTACATCAGGGCGAGCTTGCGCACCGTGTAATCGGCGGCATAGAGGACGACGAACAGCTTCATGAATTCGGAGGGCTGCAGGCCTCCGAACCCGAACGAGAGCCAGCGCCGCGCTCCGTTGACCTCACGCCCCAGGCCCGGAACGAGGAGCAGAACGAGCAGCACGACGCCGAGCAGGAACAGCCATGGCGCAGCCTGCTGCCACAGGCGCACCGGTACCTGAAAGGCGAGCATTCCCGCGACGGCACCCGCGGCCAGAAAGAGCACATGCCGCTGGAGGAAATAGGTGGAGCTGCCTCCGGTGAACTTGCTCGCTTCGGCGATGGCGATCGAGGACGAATACACCATCACCGCCCCGAAAGTGACGAGCAGCAGCCCCGCCCAGAGAACGCCGTTGTCGTACTCGGCGATAGGCGTGCGGCTGGGGCTAATGCTTCGCAGCACTCAGCCTCCTTTCCACCGCGAGGCGGAACACCTCGCCGCGGTGCTTGTAGTTGCGGAACATGTCGAAGCTCGCGCACGCGGGCGAGAGCAGCACCGCGTCGCCCGCGAGCGCCGCGTCGCCCGCGAGCGCCACCGCCTGGTCCATCGATTCCGCGCGCAGGACCGGGACATCCGCGCCGACGACCGCAGACTCGATCAGAGGAGCATCGCGGCCGATGAGGATGAGAGCGCGCGCGGAACGCGCTACTGCACCCCTCAGCGGAGAGAAATCCTGTCCCTTGCCTTCGCCGCCGGCGATGAGGACCACTTTCGCGCTGCCTTGCGCGAGCCCGGCTAACGCCGCGACCGTCGAGCCGACGTTGGTCCCCTTGGAATCGTCGTACCAGCGCACGCCTTGCGCCTCCCCGACCGGCTCGACGCGATGCGGCAGGCCCTTGAACTCGCGCAGCGCCCCAAGCAGCGGCTCGAGCGGCAGGCTTAGGGCCCGGCAGAGCGCGAGCGCGGCGAGCGCGTTGGCGGCGTTGTGCAGCCCGGCGAGCCTCATCTCGCGCGCGGCGAGAAGTGCGTTCCTCCCTTGAGCGAGCCAGGGCTCGCCGCCGCGCTCGAGCAGCCCCCAGTCGTCTTCGCGGCGCGGAGCGTCCAGGCCGAAGGTGACCGTCCTTCGTCCGGGCAGCGCCATGGCGAGACTGCGCGCGTCGTCGCGGTTCAGCACCTGCACGCCCCCGCCCGCGAATATCCGCGCCTTGGCCGCGGCGTATTCGTCGAGGCCGCGATAGCGGTCGAGATGATCCTCGCTGATGTTGAGCACCGATGCCGCGTCTGCGGCGAGCGACGCCGTGGTCTCGAGCTGGAAACTCGAGAGCTCGAGCACCCAGAGGTCGGGGGTCTTTCCCGAGTTCTCGCGGCGCATCAGCGCATCCAGGACCGCAGGTCCGATGTTCCCGGCGACCTCGCAGTCGCTCCCCGCGGCCCTCGCCATCGAGCCGGCGAGCGAGGTCACCGTGGTCTTGCCGTTGGTGCCCGTCACCGCGATGACCCGCGCGTCCTTGCCGATAAGGGCCTGCGCGAACAATTCGATATCGCCGAATACGCGCGTCCCCGCGGCAAGGGCGCGTTGCACCCGCGGCTCGGCGAGCGGTACACCGGGGCTGATCGCGATCATGTCGACTCCGGTGAAGGTCTCCTCGCGGAACGGGCCGCACTCGGCGGGGACGCCCGGCAGCGAGCGCCGGAGTGCGGCGAACTGGGGCGGCGAGTCGCGAGTGTCCGCGACCCGCACGCTCGCTCCGCTTCGAACCAGCCATGCCGCCATCGACAGTCCTGTGTCGCCCAAGCCGAGCACCAGCGCCTTTCTGCCCGCGAAACTCACCGCAGCTTCAACGTGGAAAGACCGAACAGCACCAGCATCATGGTGATGATCCAGAAGCGGACCACCACCTGGGATTCCTTCCATCCCGACAATTCGTAGTGATGGTGAAGCGGTGCCATTCGGAAAATGCGCTTGCCGCCGCTCCACTTGAAGTAGAGAACCTGGAGCATCACCGAGAGCGTTTCCGCGACGAACACGCCGCCCATGATGAAGAGCACGATCTCCTGCCGGACGATCACGGCGACGGTGCCGAGCGCGGCACCCAGCGCGAGGGCGCCCACGTCGCCCATGAAGACGTCCGCTGGGTAGGCGTTGAACCAGAGGAAGCCGAGGCCCGCGCCGACCAGGGCTCCGCAAAACACGGTGAGCTCGGCGGCTCCCGGGATGTAGGGAAAGAGCAGGTAGCGCGAGTAGTCCACCCGCCCGGTGACCATGGCGAACACGGCCAAGCCGCCTGCGACCATCACCGCCGGCATGATCGCCAGCCCGTCGAGGCCATCGGTGAGATTGACCGCGTTCGACGAGCCGACAATGACGAAATAGCTGAGCAGGATGAAGCCGAACGCGCCCAGCGGGTAGGCGATGTTCTTGAAGAAAGGCACGATCAGGTCGGCCTTGGCGGGCAAGGTCATGGAGAAGCCGCTCGCCACCCACGACGAA
>Ga0326726_10003689_pt1 | contig 14069 bp, 11 predicted proteins | sample MHFenrmetagenome_2_FD_207603 | JGI IMG/M metagenome (GOLD analysis project Ga0326726, IMG submission 207603) | Lab enriched peat soil microbial communities from Michigan Hollow, Ithaca, NY, United States - MHF15MN | ecosystem: Environmental > Terrestrial > Soil > Wetlands > Peat | place: USA... | reverse complement strand
GCCGGTCAACGCGTTCGACTTTCAGGAGCCGCTGCTGCGCATACTGCTGATGTTTCTGGGCATCTTCGATCTGTCGTTCATCCGCGCGGAAGGGGTGCGGCAACGGGTGGACGAGGCGGCCGACATCGTGCGCAACGCCGAGGCGATCATTGCGCGTCTTGCCGCCTGAGAAGCGCGGCCTGAAGGAGCTGCACATGGTCGCTGAAGCCAGAATTGCTTCGAAATCGGGTGTGCAGGAGAGCCTATCGGAGCGCATCCGCCCGCACCTCGGGGCAATCGCCAAGCGGGCGGCCGAGACCGAGGCGGCCCGCACGGTCCCGGCCGAGAGCATCGCGCTGATCAGGGAGGCCGGGTTCGTGCGCGCGTTGCTGCCCGCGGCGCTCGGGGGCGACGAGCGCGACCTGTGGGATTACTGCGATGGCGTACGCACGGTTGTGAGGGCCTGTCCTTCCACCGGGTGGGTGACGGGCGTGCTCAATACGCACGCGGCCGCCATCAGCCACTTTGATGTTTCCGTTCAGAAGGCCATTCTGGCCACCGGCCCCGATACGATCATCTGCTCCTCGGGCACGCCCGCAATGAAGGCGAAGCTGGCCGACGACGGCATTGTGGTCTCCGGGCGGGGGCGGTGGGCAAGCGGTTGCGACCACGCCGAGTGGGCGCTGATCGGCGTCAAGGTGCCTGATCCGAGTGACGCGCAGTATCCGGAGCGGCGCTACCGCGACTGGATGTTCATGGCGCATCGCAGCGAATACACCATCGAGGACACCTGGTATTCGACGGGCCAGCGGGGCAGCGGGTCCAAGGACCTGATCTTCAAGGATCTATATGTCTCCAACCGCCGGCTGGAGCGGATGGATGCTATCTACCTGAACTACAGCCACGGATCGGGCACGGTGGACAGCTGGATCGCCCGCGTCCCCTTCCCGTTGCTATTTGGCGCGTTCCTGCCGGCCATCGCCCTCGGCTGCGCGGACGGGATGATTGCCGAGTTCACCAAGCGCCAGCGAGTGCGCAAGAACGCCTACACCGGGGCACAGGGCATCCTCAACCCGGCCGGGTACATGCGCCTGGCCGAATCGGTGCACGAGATCGAGTCGCTCACGGCCTACTACCGGCAGCTGCTGTACTCGATGCAGGCCCACGGCGAGCGGCACGAGCGGCTGACCGAGGCCACGTCCCTGCAGATGCAGTCGACACTGCCGTTCATCACGACGCGGGCTGTGCACGTGATCGAGCGCCTGTTTGAGGCCGCCGGGTCGAGCGCGATCGCGGACTTCAATCCGATGCAGCGCTACTGGCGTGACGGACACACGGCGCGACTGCATACCGGCTCCGACTACGACACGAGTATGCAGCACCATGGCCGCTTCATGATGGGTCTGATGCCCACGCCGGATCTGTAGGAGCACGACCATGTCCGAAGCTGCCCTGATGCTCGAGCCGGCGCTCAAAGACCAGCTTCGCCAAGCGATGCGGGGCGTCGCGTCGTCCGTCTTCCTCGTCACCACGCGAGGACCCGAGGGCAATGCGCGGATGACGGCGACCTCGGCCTGTTCACTCAGCTTCGATCCCGTCTCCGTCCTCATCGGCGTGAATCGATCGACCTCCTTCGACAGTCCGCCCAGGATAGCAACAAGCACCAGGATCCTATGTTTGCAAGCAAAGTCGTAGCAATTACCGGCGCCGGCTCGGGCATCGGGCGGGCGCTAGCCATAGAACTGGCTGCCCGTGGCGCTCGGCTGGCGCTGTCCGATATTAATGAATCCGCTCTCGCGGAGACGATGCAGCTGCTACCGCCGGGCATCGAGGCACGAGCCTATCCGCTCGATGTATCCGCACAGGAGGCTGTATTCCGGTTTGCAGCTGACGTGAAGCGCCACTTCGGCGCGGCACACTACATCATCAACAACGCCGGGATCGGGACGTTTGCTACCGTCGAGCATCTGACGGTCGCGGAAGCCGAGAAAGTGCTGAGCATCAACCTCTGGGGCGTCTTCTACGGCACCAAAGCGTTCCTGCCGATAATGCTCGAACAGAAGGAAGGCTGCATCGTGAATATCTCGAGCGTGTTTGGCCTGCTCGCGTCGCCATGTCAGGCTGCATACACGATGTCCAAGTTCGCGGTGCGCGGCCTGACGGAGACGCTGTGGCAGGAGTTGGACGGCACTGGCGTTCGTGCGGTGGTCGTGCATCCTGGCGGCATCAACACCAACATCGCCAAGAACTCGCTGCGCGCGCAGAACGAAGGGCACTATGAGCGCACGCTCGCGGACGGCATGAATAAGCAGCTAATTACTTCACCGCAAGACTGCGCGAGAGAGATCATCACTGGGTTGGAGCGGGGTAAGAAGCGCCTGGTGGTGGGTAACGGTGCGCGGACGCTGCATCGTATATCACGCCTGCTTCCCGACAGTTACGGCGCGCTGCTCCGCCGCAAGCTGAGCGCATAGGTCGGCGTGTCCGATCTTTCGTGGAATTTGTCGACGAAGAGCACTACTCACAAACGGAAGACATTTATGGACTTTGACTTCGATCGCTATGTCGAGGACTTCAATACAAATGACGAGTCTGTGGTGTCAAAGCATTACACGGAGGACCTGACCGTTGAGGGCCCCGATCGAACTCTGCGTGGCCGTGCGGAATGGCTCGGCATGTTGAAATTCGTTCACTCCGGAGTTAGGGAAAGGCTGCAACCGATCATGGTCGTGCGTCAGGGCGACCGGCTGATGGCGGAAGTGAATGTCGTGTTCACTCCGTCCGTCGACCGCTCCGACTTTCCCTTCGGGCCGCTAAAGGCGGGCCAGTCATTGACGATGAAGTTCTTCGCGTCATACCGGCTTCGCGGCCAGCAGATTGCTCACCTCACGCTCGGATTCTGGATGCCTGGCATGCGCTCGCTTTGATTGGCTGGTTCTCGACCGCCGCACTTACTCGCGACGCGGCCCGACGTCCGTGTGTGGCGCGTCGCATTCGATTGGCTACCCATGCATTCACGGGCAAGATGCGGCGGCTGGTCGGCCGAGAGTCACGGGCGTTGCATTGGATTTCACGCCTGTTTCCGAACGGGTATGGGGCGCTGATGCGCCGCAAGCTTGACGTCTAGGGCGGAGTACACCTTATGACCGGCTACATCGCGCCTCTGGCGGATATGCGCTTCGTGCTGCGTGAACTCGTCGACATCGACTCGCTCGCCAAGCTTCCGGATTGCGAATCTCTGGCCGATGCCGACCTGACGGACGCCATTCTGGATCAGGCGGCGCGCTTCGCGTCCGAAGTGCTTGCACCCCTCGACAGCATCGGCGATCGCCAGGGCGTGCGTTGGACCGAAAGCGGCGTCGTCACGTCACCGGGATTCGTGGCAGCCTATCGCGAATTCGTTGAAGCCGGCTGGAACAACATTGAGATGCCTGCGCAATACGGGGGTCAGGACCTGCCTGCCGTGCTGTGCTGTGCGGTCCACGAGATGTTTGTCGCCGCCAACAAAGCCTTCTGCATGTGTCCGGACCTCTCCACGCCCGCGGTCAAGGCGCTGGCCGCTGCTGCCAGCGAACCGCTCAAGTCCCTTTACATACCGAAGCTGGTGAGCGGTAAATGGGCGGCAGCGATGAATCTCACCGAGCCGCAGGCCGGCTCCGACGTAGGCGCGCTGCGCACCCGAGCCGAAACACAGCCTGATGGGAGCTATCGACTGTTCGGACAGAAGATCTTCATCAGCTTTGGCGATCACGATCTCACCGATAATATCGTGCACTTGGTGTTGGCGCGCATCAAGGGCGCGCCGGAGGGATCGCAAGGTATCTCGTTGTTCCTGGTCCCGAAGTTCCTGCCTGACGGCCAACGCAACGACGTGCAATGCACGGGCGTCGAGCACAAGCTCGGCAATCACGCCAGCCCGACCTGTACCCTCGTCTACGGTGCACAGGGCGAAGGCGCCGTGGGCTGGCTGGTTGGCCACGAGAACAGGGGCCTGCAGGCGATGTTCGTCATGATGAATGGCGCGCGATTCAACGTCGGCCTGGAGGGCGTCGCTGTGGGCGAGCGCGCGTACCAGAAGGCGCTGGCTTATGCGCGCGAGCGCATTCAGGGACGGCTGGCCGGTGGCGGCAAGGAGTCGGTGCCCATCATTCGGCATCCGGACGTGCGTCGCATGCTGCTGACGATGCGCAGTCAGATCGAGGCGATGCGTGCGGTAGCGTACGTGATCGCCGCGGCGCGCGATGTCGCCTCACGGCACCCGGACGCTGCGGTGCGCCGCGAGCAGCAGGCATTCGTCGATCTGATGACGCCGGTGTTCAAGGGCTGGGCCAGCGAAACTGGCATCGAGGTGGCGTCGACATCGATCCAAGTGCATGGCGGCGCCGGCTACATCGAGGATGACGGTGTCACGCAGCCACTGCGCGACGTGCGCGTCACCTCGATTTACGAAGGCACGACATCGATCCTGGCGCACGATCTAGTCGAACGTAAGATGGTGCGCGATAATGGCACGGCGTTCCGCTCGTGGCTTGCGCAAGTCCGGGCGACACTCCGGCAACTCGACGCCACACAACACGGCGAACTCGCAATCATTGCGGGCAAACTGCGCAGCAGCGGCGAGGCGCTGCAGGAAGCCACAGCGTCGGCGATCACGCGCTATCGGGAGCGACCGCTGCAGGTGCTCGCCGGGTCGGTACCGCTGCTGCGTGCATTTGGCATCGTAACCGGCGGCTGGCAGATGGCCCGCGGGGCACTCGTGGCCCATCGCCATCTCGAGGAAGGCCGGGGCGACGTAGTCTTCTTGCGCGGCAAGGTCACCAGCGCGACGTTCTACGCCGCCCACTTCTTGCCGCAAGTCGCTGCTCTGACCGATACGGCTACGCACGGTGGAGAATCGGTGATGGCGATGGATGAGGCTGCGTTCTGAAGCTGGAGTGGTAGGCGCGGCGTGCCTGGTCCGCGGGCATGCCTCTGGCGTCAGCCTTCAGTGATCGATGAGTCCTAGCAGGTGAGCACGCGCGGCCGCATGCTTGCGGCCCGCGGCATTGAGCTTGCTGAACAGATTCTTCATGTGCCACTTGATCGTCTGTTCCCCGATTCCCATCGCGAGCGCAATCTCCTTGTTGCTGAGATTGCGGCTGAGCAGCGTGAGCACTTCGCGTTCCTTCGCGGTCAGCAGGCCGGTGCTGCGAGGCTGTTGCCCGGGCCTTAGGGCTGTCGTAACCTTTTCGGCAGCGATCGGCGGTGACGTTGCATCGGCATCGCGCCGAGCACCGTGCTCGCGCAGCAATCGCACCAGGCCGTGTGCCTCGGCAAGACTGACTGCTTCGCTCCGTACGGCGCCCGCCTCGCGCGCGCCCTGGCGACGCAGCGCCTCGGAGCGCAGAAGCTGTGCCTCAATCGCATCGCCGTCCCGTTTGATCTGTGCGGCCAAGCGCGCGGCCGACTCGGCCGCATGCTGCGCATCCCGTAGCAGCGCGCTGTCGTCGTGGGCGAGTGCTGCATAGGCACGCGCCAGCTGCGCATGGAGCTCCAACCACGGAACGAGCACAGCGGGCAAGTGAGCGCGCCGATCGCTAATCAGCGCGTTGAGTTGCTCGCTTTGCGTCTGAGCCGCTTCGGCGCGGCCGTACTTGGCATGAAGTCGCACCAGGTCGCATTGTGCTGCCACCTGCAGACGGGGCATGGCCCTGGCTTGACCGATGGCGCGCAACGCATCCAGCAGATCGAGCGCCTGATCCTGTCGGCCGTCCTGCTCCGCCACACGAGCCAGGGTTCTGTACGCGCCGATCAGGGCGTCAGGCAACCCGTAGTGCTCGATCGTGTCCAGCCTTCCGGCAAGCAACGCGCGGGGCTCATCGTTGTGACCGCCCTCGCAGCAGGCGTGCGCGAGCAGCGCGGCCAGCATGCATGTCACAGGATTGTGGCGGCCCATTCGTTGCTCGGCGCGCAGCAGAGCCGGTCGCAGTACCTGCTCCGCCAAGGTGCAGCGGCCTTCCCACAGGTAGCTCAGGCCAGTGCCGTAATCCGCAAAGCCATACGACACAGGCGAGTAGGCGTCGGTCTGATTCAATTCGGCAAGGCGCGACCAATGTAGTCGGGCCTGATCAGGCTGGCCCCGATACACATCCGAAAGCGCACGACCGTTCATCCATACGATCACCTCTCCCGCTCGCGCTCCCGGCGGCGGCTGGGGCCACCGCTCGTTCGCAAGATCGCCAACATCGACGCGATCGGCGAATCCCGCGGCCACGGCGGCGATCAAGTCAGCCTCGAATCTCTGTGCGACGGGAAGACCCGGCTGGCTAAGGATGCGGTCGATGAGCGGCTGCGCCTCCGCATGCCTATCGCTCATGGCGAGCGCCCAGGCGACCGGCGCCCAAAAGCCGGGATGCTCGTCGAGTTCCTTCGGCGGCAAGCGCTGGTACCAGGCAAGTACGGCGGCGCTGCGGCCGAGAATTGTCATGCGATACGTGCTGCGCTCGATCAGGGCTATGGCGGTGTCGATGTCGCGGGCGAAGAAGGACTGTTGCGCGGCCTCTTCGTCAAGGTCGTGCTCCGCATACCACACCGAGGCCTTCCGCGACATGGCCTGGCGTTCCGCGTACGGCAATTGCACCAGGCGTTCACGCAACGCCTCGCGCGCAAGCGGGTGCAGGCGCATCCAGTCGCTGCCTTCAGCGCCGAGCAGCAACGGCGTCTCGTCCTGAAGGCGCAGCAGGTCCCGCGCCACTTCGTCGCGCCCAAAAACGGCCACGCACAAGTCGGGATGAATCAGATCGAAATGCGCCAGGCGCACCAACAGGTGAGTGGCTTCGGGGGATTGGAGATCAATCGCTGTGTCTACGAAGTAGCGGCGGATGTCGGCGGTCGCCGCTCCAAGCAGGCCCTCCAGATCGCCGCTACGCTGCAACGCCGTCACGGCCAGCTGAATGCCGAGCGGCCAGCCTTCCGTGATTTCGTGCAGGCGCACACCCATTTCCGGACTGCGTTGCGCGCCCACGGCCGCCGACAGCACTGCTAGCGTTTCATCGAGGCGGAAGCGCAAGTCCGATCCCATCACGCGCGTGACAGGCGCCACGCTCAGGGCGCCACTTGCCATCAGCGCGCTGGTCGGTCGGGCGGCCAGGGCGATGTGCAGGTTCGCCGGCGCATTGCCCAGAAGATATGTAAGTACCTGTGTGCGCGCCGAGGCAGGCAGCATATCGACGTCATCGAGCAGCAACAGCACTTCGATGGCCAGCTCCGCCACCTCGGCCAACCATCCGGTTACGGCTTCCTGTGGATCGAAGCGCTCTTCAATCCAGCGCATGAACGGCTCGGAAAAGGCGCGCCTGTCGCAGGTCATGTGCGCGGAAAAAGTGAGTCCGCGCATCAGGCGCTGCGGCTCATCGCGGGAGTCGAGCGTGTACCAGATGGTCGATACCCCCCGGGCCAGCGCCTGGCGCCGCCAGTGCGCAAGCTGTGAGGTCTTGCCAAACCCCACCGGCGCGAGCAGCGCGGTAACATGGGCGCCGCTCAGCTCGAGGCGGGTCAAAGCCAAGTGCTCGCGATCGAGAAAGCGCCGGACGGCCCGTGGCGGCGTGGATTTGAGGAGCAGCGCCGGATCGCGTCGCGAGTCGTCCCTCGTCATAGAAATTCCCGATCTGGGCGCCTTTGGCGGTACGGCGCGCTGCCCGGAAAAGCCGGCCATTGGCCGAGTCTATCGGGGGAATGGATAAGAGAGAAGTCGCTACCCACTCTTCGCTGGGGGGGCGGGCCCGCATGCGAGCTTGCAGCATACAAATCGCCCCCGTATCTGGTGGGGCGATCTCGAGGGGGTACGGCGGCCGCGCGCAGGGGATTGCCTGACAAATATGAGCTCCAACGTCCATATCGCCGGCGTCGGCATGACGCAGTTCGGCCGTCATTTGGACCGCTCGCTGCAGTCTCTCGGTCAGGAAGCCTTGGATATGGTGCTGCGCGATGCGGGCGCCAGAGTCGCTGACATCGGACAGGTGTTCTATTCCGGCGTCACGCAGGGACCGCTCCAGGGCCAGAGCGCCGTGCCGGGTCAGATTCTGATGAGCAAGCTGGGCCTGAGCGGAGTGCCGATATGGAACATCGAAAACGCCTGCGCCTCCGGCACAAGCGCATTCCAGCTTGCCGTGCAGGCGCTGCGTTCCGGCGCATGCGATGTGGCACTCGGCATTGGCGCCGAGAAGATGAACATCGAAGACAAGCAGCGCGCGATCGCCATGTTCGAGGGTGGCTGGGACGTTACCACCGCCCGCGAAAACGAAGCGCGGATCCTGGCGCTCGGCGAAGGCATCGAAATTCCACCGGGCAGCGAATCAACGCGCCCCTACAGCCGGTTCATGGCGATCTACGCAGCCATGTGCCGGTTTTGGATGAAGACCTTCGGCACCACCCAGCGGCAGATCGCGGCGGTCTCGTCCAAGAACCACATGCACTCAGTGCACAACCCGCTGTCGCAATATCGGCAGCCTTTTACCATCGACGAGGTTCTGGCTGCCCCGCCCATAACATTCCCGCTGACCCTGCCGATGTGCGCGCCCCTCACGGACGGCGCGGCAGCGGTCATCGTGTGCAATGAAGCGGGGCTCGCGAAGCTCAACGGCGATCGCCGCCGCGCAATCAAGGTGGCCGCCACCGCTATTACGACTCCCATTCCCCGCAATCCGGACGAATTTGACAAGGCGGTCTGCCATCGGGCCGCGTTGCTCGCCTATGAGCAGGCCGGACTCGGTCCGAAGGACGTGTCGGTGGTCGAGGTACACGACGCCACCGCGATGGGCGAAATCATGGCCGTCGAGCATCTGCGAATCACGCCGCTCGGTGGTGCCGGCCCGGCAGCCGAAGCCGGCCAGTTGTCCATCGGCGGTCGTTTTCCCGTCAATACGTCTGGCGGACTCGAGTGCAAAGGGCACCCAATTGGTGCGACAGGGCTGGGCCAGATCCACGAACTCGTGACTCAACTGCGTGGTGAAGCCGGACCACGGCAAGTCGAGGGTGCGAAGGTGGCGATGCAGGAAAACGGTGGCGGGTCGCTTGGCATTGAGGAAGCGGTCGTCACGGTTAACCTGTTTACACGCTGATACGTAGGCGACTGATCGAACAGCAACTCACAATGAACACGCGAAGCGAAGTGCCGCTCCCGATCGTCGGCCTGGCCGGATTCGACGTCGGTTTGAGCGAAGAGGAGCAGGGTGCTCAGCGGGCCGTCCATCGCTTCGCCCGCGATGTCATGCGGCCGCTGGCTCGCGAGATCGACCGTATGCCGGCAGACCAGGCCTATGCGAAGGGCTCGCCCTTTTGGACCTTTCACGCCGAAGCGTTGAAGCTTGGCTTTGACCCCGATGCGATGAGCGGGCTCGAGCCCGCCCAGGCAGCGCGTCTGGAGGGCATGATAATCGAGGAAATGGCGTGGGGCGATTCGGGCCTTACGGTGTCCGTGGGCGTCGGCGGACTGCCACTCACGATGGCGCGCGCCACCGGACAGAAGGAGCTGATAGATCTGTGCACCGGTAAGCTCGGGTGCTGGTGCGCCACGCAACCCGACCGCGGTTCCGATGGATTGATTCTGTATCCCGAGCAGCGCCATCCCGGCTCGCTCGGGAACAAAGGCAATCTCCAGGCGACGTTCAAAGGCGACGAGATCATCATCAACGGGCAGACCTCGGCCTGGGTGTCCAACGCACCCGTCGCGCAGGTCGCGCTGATGGACATCGTCGCCGACTATGGCGACGGCTTCTACGGCGCTGACGGCAGTACCCACGGCTGCAACATCATCGTGCCGCTGGACATCAAAGGCGTGTCCCGCGGAAAGCCGCTGGAAAAGCTCGGAAAGCGCCCGCTGCCTCAGGGAGAGATCTACTTCGACAACGTGCGCGTGCCGCGCCGCTTCGCACTGGCGACGCGCGATGATTACGAACTCAAGCACGCCTACGCCTGGGCGCATGCAGGCACGGCAATGAGCCATATCGCTACCGGCCTCGCGCGGGCTGCGTTCCAGCTGGCGCTTGCCTATGTGCACGAACGCACGCAGGGCGGAGCAGTTCTCGCCAGGCATCAGCTGACGCAATACAGGATTGGCATCATCGGAACGCAGGTCGAAGCCATTCGTGCCATGGCCCGACATGTCGCGCACTACACTCGCTGCTCACCGCGACCGCATCCCTATTTCACGGCGTCGGGCAAGGCATTCTGCTGCCGAGAAATGTTTTACGTGGTGAATGAATCGCTGCAGCTGTTCGGTGGATTAGGGCTCACGCGCGAGTATCCGATGGAGAAACTCCTGCGCGATGCTCGGGCAATGCAGATTGAGGACGGCGAGAACAACATACTTCTGATGCACTACGGGCATCTGCTGAGCAGGTTGCACCAGCACGAGGGCTGGGGGCGCGGATGAGCGCGCGCCGCGATTAGGTAGACAGTCTAAAGAGCAATTGGGAGAAGCGCTTGAAGTCCGACTATCCGGTAGTCGTCTACGGTGCCAGCGGCTATACGGGCCGACTGGTCATGGAGCATCTCCGTGAGCATGGGATGCCGTTCGTGGCCGCGGGACGCGATCGCAAGCGCATCGAGGAATCCCTGCGGATGGTGCCGGGGATCGAGAGCGCTACCTACGAAATCGCCGAAGTTGAGCACACCGTTGAAGGTCTGACCGCATTGCTGCGTGGCCGCAAGGTGATTTGCAACACCGTCGGCCCGTTCGCGCGCTACAACCTCGAAGTGGCCGAGGCGTGCCTGCGCAATGGCGTGCATTATCTCGACACCACCGGCGAGCAGACCGCCATTCTGCAGCTGGATGAGCGCTTTGGCCGGGAATTCGCCAAGGCGGGGCTGGCGATGATGCCTTCCACGTCCTATATGTGGGCGATAAGCGAGATTGGTGCCCGGCACTGCCTGGAGGTGGATGGAGTCGAGTCATTGACGATGCACTCCATCGGGACCGCCGTGCCCACGGTCTCGTCGGCACGGACCATTTTCGATGCCGTGAGGCGCCCGAGCTATTACCTGCAGGATCACCAGCTGGTGCGCTACCCGGGTGTCGAAAGCGGCCAGGTGTGCACGCCATCCGGCCAAGTGCTGAAAACCTCGAACTGGGGTGGCTCGGCCAATCCGATCTGGTTCCGCAAGGATGGCCGTGTGCGCAATTGCAAGATTAGCGTTGCGATGTGGAACCAGGAACTCCACAAGAAGGAGCTGGAGCTCGAGCGCCTGTACAAGGTGCAGCTCCAGTGGATTCCTGAAGAGCGGCTACGACCGATGATGGACCACATGGCCAAGACCATCGCGCCAGAGACGCCACCGCGTGAATCCCGTCAGGTACATCGATCCATCGACATCTGCCTCGCCACCGGCAACAACGTGGCGGTCAAGAGCACGATCTTCAGCACCGGCGGCTATCTCACCACCGGCCTGCTGCAGGCATATGCAGCCACGCGTCTGGCCAAGGAAACTGCGCGCGTCGTGGGTCTGCGCTCTCCGAGCGAGGTACTCGGGCACAGGGCGTTGGTCGGAGCGCTCCAGAGCTTCGGGTACGTGGGGATCAAGGTCGAGCGGGTCGTGTGATAGCGAGAACCGGCAGCAGACTGCGTCGACGTGCGACCGCCAATCGATTGAGGACATTTACGTGAACTACTCCACCTTCTCTTTGCGGCAGGACGGCGCCCTCCTGCGCGTGAAGCTGTCGAATCCGCCAATCAACCTGGTGAACCTGAAGATGATCGAGGAGCTGTTCCAGCTCAGCGGTCAGCTGGTCGCCGATCAGAACACCAGAGTAGTGATCATCGAAAGCGCCGACCCCGACTTCTTCCTTGCCCATTTCGATATCGAAGACATCGAGAAATCGATCACTGACCCATCGAAGGCCGGCAACTATCCCGACATCAATGCACTTCAGGCGCTGGCGCTCAGCTGGCAGGCACTGCCGCAGGTGACCATCGCAAAAGTCGCGGGGCGCTGCCGTGGCGGCGGACTGGAATTCATCCTCGCTTTGAGCATGCGCTTTGCGACCGTCGACTCCAGATTTTGCTCACCCGAAGCGGCCGGCGGCTTCCTTGCCTGCGGTGGCGGCACGACGCGCATTGGCATGATGGCCGGGCCGGCGCGGGCACTCGAGTTCCTGCTGAGCGCCCGCGACTTCAGCGGTGCGGAGGCGGAGCGCTACGGTCTCATCAACCGCGCACTCCCGGCGAGCGAGTTGGACGGATACGTGGATGCGCTGGCGAATTCTATCGCGCGCCGCTCCATGGCTGTGATCGGCATGCATCGCGAAGTATTCAAGCACGCGTTCTTACCAACCGTCGAACCGCTGTTCGCCGCGCTTGCCGCCGAGAACGATGGAATGCGTGTCGCCATGGCGGGCAGTGAGATGAAGCCGGCGCTCGATGCCATGCTGGCCATCAAGCAGACGCGTGAAAACGAACTCGACCTGCCAGCAACGATGCAGCGCATTCTGCCTGCCCGATAACCCCCGGCGCCATGGCAATCATTGATTTCTTTGATCGTGGCCGCACGCTTCATGGGCAGGGCACGGCGTATGTAATGGAAGGCCGGCGGTGGACCTTCGATGAAGCGTATGGCATCACGTGCCAGATCGCGCATGCGCTGCTTGAGCTGCAATTACCAAAGGAAACCAAGGGCGCGGTGTTGTCCGGCAATCATCCGGTGTCCTGGATGTGTGTGCTCGGGCTGTGGCGCGCCGGGTTCGCATGGGTGCCGGTGAATCCGCGCAGCAGCGTGCCCGAACAACACCAGGTGCTGCACGGCTTCGACGTCGAAGTGCTGTTCTTTCAGGAAGCGCTTGCGCCGCTGGTGAAGGAGCTGCGCGCTAGTTGCCCGCAACTAAAGAAACTGGTGTGCATCGACGGCGAGGTACCGGGTGCCGAGTCGCTGCCGGCGTGGACCGCCGCTCGGCCACGCACGCCCCCGACGCTGTACTGCGAACCCGGCGATCTTGCGGGGGTAATGCCCACGGGCGGAACGACGGGAACGCCCAAGGGCGTGATGCTCACGCACCGCAATCTCAGCGTCTCGATGGCGTTCTCCATCATCAACAATCACTATGCGTCGCAAGAACGCATCGTGAATCTCGCGGCGGCACCGATGACGCATACGGCCGGATACCTGACGTTGCCGGCGAGCGCCCGCGGCGGCACGGTCGTAGTGCTCACCAAGCCCGATCCTGCGGCGCTGCTCGACGCGATCGAACAGCATCGCGTCACGGAGTTTTTCCTGCCGCCGACAGTGATATACCGTCTACTGGAAATGCCTGGCATCCGTCAGCGCGATTTCTCATCGGTCCGATATTTCATGTACGGCGCAGCGCCGATTTCGGTGGAGAAGCTGAAGCAAGCGCTCGCGACCTTTGGGCCGGTCATGCTGCAGGGCTACGGCCAGTCCGAGGCGCCGGGGGCCATCTCCGCGTTGCGGCCGGGCGACCACTTCGTCAACGGCAAGATCGCGCCGGACGAGCGCTTGAGTGCATGCGGTTTGCCGTCGGTACTCAATGCGCTCGCTATCATGGATGACGCGGGGCGCCCGCTGCCCGCGGGCAGCACCGGAGAGATCTGCGTGCGCGGTGACATCGTGATGAAGGGCTATTACAAGCAGCCTGACAAGACGGCGGAGACCATCATTGACGGCTGGCTGCACACCGGCGATGTCGGTTATCTCGATCACGAGGGATTTCTGCACATCACCGATCGCAAGCGCGACCTCATCATCAGCGGCGGCTTCAACGTGTTTCCAAGCGAAGTGGAGCAGGTCCTGTGGACGCACGCAGCGGTGCTCGACTGCGCCGTGATAGGTGTGCCGGACGATCACTGGGGTGAGGCCGTGAAGGCTGTCGTGGAACTCAAGCCAGGCGCCGAGGCAAGTGCGGACGAATTGATCGCCTTGTGCAAGGAAAGGCTGGGCTCAGTGAAGGCGCCGAAGAGCGTGGATTTCGTCAGCACATTGCCGCGCAGTCCGGCCGGCAAAGTGCTCAAGAAGGAAATTCGCGAACCGTACTGGCGCGGCGCGACGCGCCGCATTTGAAACGAGGGTTGCTATGACCGCCAAACAGGTCAATAGCCCAATGC
>Ga0326726_10003688_pt1 | contig 14070 bp, 13 predicted proteins | sample MHFenrmetagenome_2_FD_207603 | JGI IMG/M metagenome (GOLD analysis project Ga0326726, IMG submission 207603) | Lab enriched peat soil microbial communities from Michigan Hollow, Ithaca, NY, United States - MHF15MN | ecosystem: Environmental > Terrestrial > Soil > Wetlands > Peat | place: USA... | reverse complement strand
GGATGGGGTCGAGGAGACTGGGCTGGCGGTGGCTGACCTGCGGACCGGGGCGCCGGTCGTCGAGCTGCAGGGGATGTGCCGGTACGACTCTAGCTCGCCGCCCTTCGACCAGCAGCCCGGCTGCGTCGCCTACCCGAAGACACCGTTCCCCTACCAGATCGGGTACATGAGCACCCGGTGGTCGCCCGACGGGACGATGATCGCCTCGGTCGACGCGAACACCGGGGCCGTGATCGTCTGGGACGCCCGGACCGGAGCGGTGAGGTTCCTGGGCGACCGCCCCTCGGACAGGGGTGCGGTGGCGGTCATGTTCACGCCGGACTCGAAGGGCCTCGTCGTCTCCTGGACGACAGGCGTCGTCGAGACCCTGTCGACGGAGACATGGAAGCCGGTGACGACGGCCACGCTGGACCCGTCCGTCTTCGGGGTCGACAGCCTGGGGCTCCTCGGCTTCACGCCGGATGGCTCGACGATCCTCGCCGTCGGCGGCTTCGGCGGGGACGGCGACGCCACGCTGATCTGGCTCGACGCCGCCACACTCAAGGTCACGAAGACCGTGGCGCACGCGCACCAGGGGTCGCCCAAGTCGATGGCCCTGAGCCCCGACGGGTCGCTGATGGCGACCGGAGCGTCGGACGGGATCCTGCGCATCTGGGACACGAAGACCGGGGAGCTCCGGCAGCAGATGGATTTCAAGGCCGAGGTCCAGGGCCTCGCGTTCATCGACGATCGGCACCTCGCCGTCACGCCGCAGGGCGGCGACCTGCTCATCATGACCATCGACCCTGCAGAGCTGGCGAACGTCCTCCGGGCGTCGCTGACCAGGACGTTCACGGCCACGGAGTGCACGACGTACGCGATCGATCCCTGTCCCACACTCGAGCAGATGCGAGGCGGCAACTGAGAGCCTGCCTCGAAAAGGTCCTCGTCTCGCTGCTGAAGGGCGCCGCCCGGAGGGGTTCCGCCGAGGAGTGGGCCGAGTAGCGCCGCGAGGGCACGGCGGGGAGGGGCAGAACGTCGAGTATCGTGCGATATTCACGTTCGAACGGACGGGGTGTAGCGAAGCCTGGCATCGCACGTGCTTTGGGAGCACGAGATCGTGGGTTCGAATCCCACCGCCCCGACCATCCTCACGAGGAGCTCTGATCAGGGCTCGGTTGCGGCCCCGCGGCGACTCGAGTGGAAGACGACGCAGCATCTGCCGGGCTCGGGAGCCAGCTCCACGTCGACCCCCGAGACCCCGAGGCCGTCCACCACGCCCTCGGCCCAGGCCAGGTTCATCCCGCAGGTCAGGTCACGGTGCTCCGCGGCGAGCGCGCTGTACGGGCAATTCCGGAGGCACACCGTGCCGTCGGGCTCGATCTCCGGCTCGTAGCCGGCTCCCCGAAGGACGTCGACGAGCCCGCGCAGCGAGCCGAGCCGGCCACGGCGCCTCCCGGCACCGCCCTGAGCCTCGGCGCCGACCGCGGTTCCGCGCTCGCGCGCGACGCGGGCCAGCGACTGGATCCCGGCTGCGTCGCCGAGCCGAAGGAGTGCCGTCGCCATGAGCTCCGCCGCACGATCGTAGCGACGGGGCGGGAGCGAGACCTGGACCTCGCGCGCGGTTCGTCGGTAGAGCTTGGCCGGCCGGCCGGCGCCGGGTCCGGTTCGGCCAGTGCGACGGCGGTACTCCGTCTCGAGCAGGCCGGCCTCGACGAGGCGATCGAGATGGAACGCCGCCAGCTCGCGGCTGATCCCGAGGGCGGCCACGGCGTCGTCCCGGCCGACCGGCTCTCGCCCGGCGGCCACGAGGTCGTACAAGGCGCGGCGGGTCGGCTCGGCAAGCGCTGCGACGGCATCGATCGGATCCGCAACCGCCGGCTCTCTGGTCATGCCCCACAGTGTAACAGCAAGATCGATTATGAAAAGACTTGACAGGCCGGGCCTGGGTCTGTAACAGTAACTGGCGTTCTCAATAGAACAGCCGGCCGGTCCCCGTGAGCGCCCCGCGCCCGTCGGCCCAGCCACCAGATGAGGTGATCTCATGGCAACTTCCAGGGAACCCGTCCGTCTCGCGCTCCGCAAGCTGTGGTCCGACCACGTGATCTGGACCCGCGAATACATCGTCGCCGCCGTCGCCGGGACGCCGGATGCAGACGCCGCCGCCGGGCGGCTGCTCACCAACCAGGCGGACATCGGTACCGCGATCGCGGGATTCTACGGTCAGGCCGCCGGCGACCGGCTGACGGAGCTCCTCAAGGAGCACATCCTGATCGCCGTCGACCTTGTCGCGGCGGCCAAGTCGGGCGACGAGTCGGCCTTCGCCACGCATGACGCCCGCTGGACGGCGAACATCGAGACGATCGCCGACTTCCTGGCGGGCGCCAACCCGAACTGGCCGCGCAAGGACGTCCTCGACCTGCTGGCGCTCCACCTCAAGCTGACGAAGGACGAGGCGGTCGCCCGGATCAGCGCTGACTGGGCCGGCGACGTGAAGGCGTTCGACGCCATCTTCACCGAGATCATGGTCCTCGCCGACGCCCTCCACGACGGGATCGTGGCCCAGTTCCCCGACCGCTTCGCCGTGCTGGCGACCGCATGACTGCGCTCGAGCTGATCGACGCACCGTCCGAGCGGGCGACCCTCCCGATCGGTGTCCAGGGCCCCGCCGTCGAGGGGCTGCTGGGGACCGATGGCCGGCGGCACGGCTTCTCGGACCTGGCCGACCGCGAGGCGCTCGTGCTGATCTTCTCGTCGAACCGCTGTCCGACCGCCAAGGCGTATGGTGAGCGGATGAACGCTCTCCAGCGCGACTACGCCCGGCGCGGCGTCCAGCTCCTGGCGATCAACTCGAACGATCCCCACCTCTACCCTGATGAGAGCTACCCGCGGATGGTCGAGCGCGCGGCCGAGGATCGCTACGTCTTCCCGTACCTCGCCGACGACCATCAGCGGGTCGCCAGGGCGTACGGCGCGACGTGCACCTTCCATGTCTTTGTGCTCGACCGGGCGCGTCAGCTTCGCTACCGGGGCCGGTTCGACGATGCGCGCCTCCCCGAGCGCGTGACGAGCCACGACCTGCGGAACGCACTCGATGACATCCTGGCCGGGCGCGAAGTCCGGGTCGCGACCACACGGCCGTTCGGCTGCAGCCTCGACTACCTGTGAGGTGAACGTGGAGGCCGTGTCCGGGATCCCCACCCTCGCCCGGCCGAGCGATGGGCCCGGCGCGGCTGCCGCCACGCGGCGCCTGGGGCCATCGCTCCTGCTCCTCGTCGCGATCGGCGGCGCCTGGGCGGCGATCGTGCTCGTCCAGCTGACGGGTACCGCCGCAACCCTCCACCACCACGCCCTGATCGAGGGAGGTCCGCCCCTCTGGCTGGCCATCCCGCTATTCGTGCTGGGGTGGCTGGTCATGGTCGTGGCCATGATGCTGCCGGCCAGCCTGCCGACGATCCGTAGGGTGGAGCGAGCGATCCCTTCGGCAGCGTGGCAGGGACGAGCCCAGGCCGCGTTCGTTGCTGGCTTCCTTGGCGTCTGGGCGGCGTTCGGGATCCTTGCCTTTCTCGGTGACGTCGTGGTCCATGACGTCGTCGACGCGACCCCATGGCTGGCCGCCCGACGGTGGCTGGTCGAGGTGAGCGTCCTCATCCTCGCGGGTGCCTACCAGCTCATGCCGCTCAAGCAGCGCTATCTCGCGGCGTGTCGCCATCCCGGGGATCTCGCGCCGCCGTCGTCGCTCACCGCGCAGGATGCGACACGGCTCGGCCTCCACCACGGGCTCGCCTGCCTCGCCTGCTCGTGGGCGCTCATGCTCGTGATGTCCGGCGAGGGCTTCGCGAGCCTGCCGTGGATGGCGGCCCTCACGGCCGTCATGGCCTACGAGTCGGCCGGCCGCCACGGTCGGTGGGCGGCTTCAGTGGTCGGCGCCGTCCTGCTCCTCGTCGCCCTGACCGTGCTCCTGGTGTCCCTGCTGGGCAGTGCCTGACCGGTAGCGACCCGCCGCGGGGGCCGACCGCGGATCGCACATCGACGGTCCGGTGCGGTCCGGTACGGACGAATGGCCTCCGGAGTGGGACTATCGACCGACTCGGTCTGAGCGGGAGCCTCTGCTAGCCTCGGATGGCTCGTCCGGGGTGCGCCGGGCGGCGATCTGCGCTGGGGTATCGCTTGGTCCGCTTCCGATTTGCCGCGGTCATCTTCGTCGTGGGCGCCATCTCGATCGCCTGTGGCGCGGCGGCGACCACGCCGCCTCCGACCGCCGCGCCGACCCCGACACCGACGCCGAACCCCCATCTCAACGAGCCGGCCTCGATCGATCGGGTCTACTCGGAGCTGCGCAAGGCCGGTCTGACGATCGCGGCCAACACTGCCGAGTCGGGCACCGAGCCGGCCAAGACGCTGAACCTGACCTATGCCTCGTGGCCGCTCATCCTCGAGCAGTACTCGAGCGCCGCGGAGCTGGTCAAGGCCACCGGGTTCGACCCGACCAAGAAGCCGGCCTTCGGTGACGCGCCGTACCGCTTCGCGGGGCTCAACATCTACATCCAGTACGGGCCGCACGTCCAGAACGGCGAGCCGGCCCGTCCCGACTATCGGGCCATCACCGCAGCCGAGAAGCTCGTCGATGCGCTCGACCTGCTGATCGGTCCGCTCCAGCAAAGCTCGGTCTCGCCGGTCGCGCTGCCCGCGGCCTCCGCGTCGCCCTCGCCGTCACCCTCGCCGACCCCGACGAAGAAGCCGAAGCCGACCAAGAAGCCCAAGCCGACGAAGAAGCCGTAGCCCGCACGGGCGTCTGCTAGGCTCGCACCTTCACACCGGAGGACGTGCGGATGGCGGTGGCCAGGGGGCGTGGCCGGAACGGGCGCGGCCCGGACGAGGTGTCGGAGCTCGACAAGCGGATCATCGAGCACCTCCAGCAGGATGGCCGCCGGCCGTTCACCCAGATCGCCGCGGATCTGGGCGTCAGCGAGGCCGCCGTCCGTGCCCGGACGAACCGGCTCGTCGAGCGCGGGATCCTCCAGGTCGTCGGGGTCACGGATCCGCTCAAGCTCGGCTTCCAGCAGATGGCGATGGTCGGGATCCGCTGCGAGCGGGACCGGCTCGTTGGCGTGGCCGAGGCCGTCGCCGCGTTCCCCGAGGTCGACTACGTCGTGATCACCGCCGGGACCTACGACGTCCTCATCGAGGTCGTCTGCGAGGACAACCGGGCCCTGCTCGACTTCCTCGCCGATCGTCTCCGTGCGATCGAGGGGGTCCGCGACACCGAGACGTTCGTCTACCTGCGGATGGTCAAGCAGACGTACCAGTGGGGAACGCGCTGAGCTCGGTGCGATGGCGCAACTGAATCCGTCCAAATGGGCCCGTACGAAGGTCCCAGCCACTGGCGCCGGATGGGCCACCGGCTAGGATGAGGTTGGGCGCGCAGGCGCCCGCAATCATCCCGGGGGCATCGTGCCGGCCGAACCATTCCTGGTCCTGCTCCTCATTGCGCTCGCGATCAACATCGTCCTCCTCGCAGCCGTCGGCTGGACGGCGGTCCGCGCGCGTCGTCGCCCGGCCGACGGGACGGCGACCGCGGGGTCGTCGGGCCCGCTCGATCGCGCCGGCCGGCTGCTGCTCGGTCCAGATGCACTGCCGACGGTCACCTACGACCGGGTCGTCCGGGTCGTGGCCTGGGCGTTCATCGTGGCGGTCTCCGCGATCGTCGCCGCGAGCGGGCTGTGGCCCGCGACCCAGACGGCGATCTTCGTCCTCATGGCGATCGCGGGCCTCTTCCTGCTTGTCGTCCACGAGCTCATCCCGGCGAGCGTGTTCGGCGGCGCCCGGCCGATCGTCGAAGGCTCGGTCGCGATCACCTTCGCGACTCTGCTCGTCGTCCTGACCGGCGGACCGAACAGCCCGTTCTTCTTCGCCTACGCCCTGATCGTCGCGGGCGCCGCGCTCGTCCTGCCGCCTCGCGTCGCGATCCTCGTCACCGGGTTCGCCGTCGGCGGTTACCTCGTTGGCGTCCTGGCCGACCCGACCCTCGTGCCGCTCGACCCGGCCCAGGTCGTCGTCGTCAGCCTCAACATCACGGCCCTCGTCCTGCTCGCCTACCTCGCGATCGTCATGGCCCGCGAGCAGCGCCGGGCGCGCGACGCCGCGATCCGGCTGTCGACGGTCGACGTGCTGACCGGCCTGGGAAACCGGGCCTACCTTGTCGCCGCCCTCGAGCGCGAGATCGAGCGAAGCGCCCGCTCGCGGCGCGGGTTCTGCCTGCTGATGCTGGACCTCGATGGGCTCAAGCCGATCAACGACCGGTACGGCCACTTCGAGGGCGATCGGGTCCTGCGCGGGATCGGCGAGGTCATCCGACACCGCGTCCGGAGGATCGACACCGCGGCCCGCTGGGGTGGCGACGAGTTCGTCGTCCTGCTCCCGGAGACGGAGCCCGATGGCGCCTACGTGCTGGCCGAGAAGATCCGGTCCGGCGTGGTGGAGCTCGATATCGAGAGCGGATCGCAGCGAATCCGGACCTCGCTGTCGATCGGGCTCGTGGCCTTTCCCGCCGACGGGCGGACGATCGACGACCTGATGATCGCCGCCGACCAGGCGATGTATGCGTCGAAGCGCCGTGGCAGGAACCGGATCGTCGGCTATCGCTACGGCGCCGCAGCGCGACGCCGGCCGGCGGCCCCCGGCAAGCCCGGCGGGGCGACCCGGCGCGGCCCGCGGAACGAGCGCCTCGGCACGCCCCGCTGACCTGCCGGCGGCAGGGTCCCCGGTCCGGTCGGTGTAGCATCCGGCCATGACCCGTCCCGATCGCCCGACGGTCCCGCGCGGCTTCTCGACCCGGGCCATCAAGGCGTCCACCGCCGCGCCGCGCGTCGACCAGCAGCCGAACTCGGTGCCCATCTACCAGGCGGTCACGTTCTCGTCCGAGGACGCCGAGGAGCTCGGCGCAATCTCCACCGGCCAGCGGCCCGGCTACTCGTACGCGCGGCTCGCCAATCCGACCGGCGACACGCTCGCGGCGGCCATGGCCGAGCTCGAGGGTGCGGAAGCTGGCGCGGTCTTCTCGTCGGGGATGGCCGCGATCCACGCCGCCCTCCTGGCGGTCCTCGAGGCCGGCGACCGGGTCGTCGCCACCCGGGCGATCTACGGCTCGACGCGGACGCTCCTGACCGAGCGCTTCGGCCGGCTCGGCATCGACGTCGCCTTCGTCGACGCGACCGACCCGGCCGCGGTCGACGCCGCCCTGGCGGCCAGGCCCACCCGCGTCCTCTACGTTGAGACGATCTCGAACCCGACGATCGTCGTCGCCGACCTGGCGATCCTGGCCGGCCTGGCCCACCGCAACGGCGCCCTCCTCATCGTCGACAACACGTTCGCCTCGCCGCTCCTGTGCCAGCCGCTCGCCCTCGGCGCCGACCTGGTCATCGAGTCGCTGACCAAGTACGTCGGCGGTCACTCGGACACGCTTGGCGGCTCCGTCTGCGGCTCCCGCGAGCGGATCGCCGCGGTCAAGGCCGTCGAGGTCGACACCGGGGCCACGCTCGCCCCGTTCGCCGCCTTCCTCGTCCTCCGCGGGATCGCGACGCTGGCCGTCCGGATGGCGCGCCACGCGGAGACCTCCCGGGCGCTCGCCGAATGGCTCGAGGCGCAGCCGGGCGTCGCCCGGGTCTACCACCCCGACCTGCCGAGCCACCCGCAGCACGCGGTCGCCGCGCGCCAGTTCCCGCATGCGAGCGGGATGCTCGCGTTCGAGCTGGCCGGTGGGCCGGTCGGCGGGCGGGCCGCGGGCGGCGCCTTCATCGACGCCCTGACGATCCCGGAGCGGACCGCCTCGCTCGGGAGCATCCACACGATCGTCGCCCACCCGCCGACGACGACCCATCGCCAGCTGTCCGACGCCCAGCTCGCCGAGGCCGGGATCGGCGCTGGGCTGCTCCGCTGCTCGGTTGGCCTCGAGGATCTCGACGACCTCATCGCCGATTTCGCCCAGGCGCTCGAGGCAGCCCGGGCCGCGGCGGCAGCCGCCGTGGGTCCGGCCGGGAGTGCTCCGGCCGCCGATTCCGTCGCCGTCGGCGCCGGATAGGGGACCTGATCGCAACGCTCGCGGCCGATCGGGCCGTCGCCCGCGGTCGTCCCGATCCGGTCAGCCGGCTCGGTCGGGCGATCTGGCGCCTGCTTACGTCGGTCGACTTCGCGGTCGCCCAGATCATCGTCCTGGTCGTCATGGCCGTCGTCGGGATGACGATCCGGCAGCTGCCCGGCCTCGCGCTGCGCACGCCGTCGGACTACGCGGCGGCGATGGCCGACATCCACCTCCACTACGACGCGGTCCTCGGGGCCGGGCTGGTCGGCCTGCTCGAGCGGGCCCAGCTGTTCCAGGTCTTCAGCTCGTGGTGGTTCAGCGCCGCGCTCGTCGTGCTGACGATCTCGATCGTCTGCTGCACCCTCGACCGGACGCCCCGGCTGTGGCGAGGGGCGAAGGAGATCCGGGTCGTCCAGCCGGACCCGTTCTACGACCCGAGCCTGCCCGACCGGGCGCGGCTGGATGGCCTCACCCCCGACGCCGTGCGGTCGGTCCTCCGGGCGAACCGGTTCGGCGTCCGATCGGTGACCGAGCCCGACGGTACGGTCCACCTCTACGGCGACCGCCATCGCTGGGTGAAGCTGGCGACGCTCCTGACCCACACCGGGCTCGTGCTGTTCCTCGTGGCCGCCGCCGTCACGACCCGGCTCGGGTCGGAGTCGGGGATCCTGCTCGCCCGGGGCGAGAGCGAGCCGGTCCAGGCGATCGGGTCGCCCGGGCTGCTCGTCGTGAAGAGCTTCGGGTTCGACGCGCCGCGCCGGGCCGACGGCAGCTTCGCCGACTTCAGCACCGACCTGGCCGTCTACCGCGACGGCATCGAGCTCGCCCGCAAGGTCGTCCGGGTCAACGATCCGCTGTCGGTCGCCGGGTACACGTTCCACCAGACCGATTTCGTCCCGGCACCGGACCTGGTCATCCGCGATTCCAAGAGCCGGGTGCTGTGGGACGGGCCGTTTGCCCTGACCGACGCGGTCCAGGGCCAGCCGCACGGGCTGTTCGCCGTCCCCGGCCGGGACGTCGGCCTCGAGCTCATCCTGACCCGGACGGCCGATGGCACCTCGGGGATGGCCTTCCTGCCGTACCGGGTGCGCGGGACGCTGGCCGACGGATCGCCCGACCTGGTGTCGCTGACGCCGTTCTTCGTTCCGGTCGGCGGGATCGGCGGTTCGCCCGACACCGACTTCTTCGTCGAGCTGCGCGGGGTCGAGGGGGCGTCGGTGCTGCTGGCCAAGCAGGACCCGGGTCAGGGCCTCGTCTGGCTCGCCTTCGCGTCGCTCATTGCCGGGCTCGTGATCACGTTCTACCTGCCCCGCCGCCGGGTCTGGGCCCGGGTCGCCCGCGATGGCGCGGTGGCGATCGTCGGCCGCTCGGAGCGCTACGTCGACTTCGACCGCGAGTTCGGGCGGCTCCTCGACGACCTCGTCGCCGCCCGTGCGGCACTTCGGACGGCGACCCGCCCGACCGGCTGATGGCCAGCGGATGAACTGGATGGGACCCGAACCGTGACCGATCTGTAACCGAATCCGCTGCTACGCTGTGGCTCGAAGATGGTTTGCCCCGCGTCCTGTGCCGTGCGCACACCGGGGTCGGAGATGAAGGAGGCAACATCGGTGGTGGCCACCATGCCCGAGGGAACGGCGTCGACCGACGCAGCCATGGCCGCGATCGACGCGGCAACGGCCCGCGGGATTCGGTTCGTCCAGCTCCAGTTCACTGACATCATCGGCCACGTCAAGGCCGTGACCATCCCGATCCACCAGCTCGGCGGCTCGGTTAAGCACGGGACCTGGTTCGACGGCTCGTCGATCGAGGGGTTCACCCGGATCGCCGAGTCCGACCAGTACCTCATGCCCGACATGGCGACGTTCGCCGAGATCCCGTGGCAGAAGGGCGACGGACCGCGCGGCACCGCCAGGGTGATCTGCGACGTGTTCACGCCGCGCGGCGAGCCGTTCGTAGGCGACCCGCGCTTCGTCCTCCGCCGCCAGATGGAGCGGGCGAAGAAGCTCGGCTACATCGTCAACACGGGGCCGGAGCTCGAGTTCTTCCTCTTCCGGCGCGACGAGGATGGCTCGATCGCCCCGCTGCCCCACGACCAGGCCGGCTACTTCGACTACTCGACCGACCTCGCCCAGGAGGTCCGCCAGGACATGGTCGACGCCCTCGAGGCGTTCGGGATCCGGGTCGAGGCGGCCCACCACGAGGTCGCGGCCGGGCAGCACGAGATCGACTTCGAGTACAGCGACGCGCTCTCGACCGCCGACAACGCGATCACCTTCAAGTTCGCCCTCAAGGCGATCGCCCAGCAGCACGGCCTGTATGCGACGTTCATGCCCAAGCCGATCCACGGGATCAACGGCTCGGGGATGCATACCCACCAGAGCCTCTACTCGATCGCCGAGGATCGGAATGCGTTCGCCGATGCGGCGAACCCGTACGGGCTGTCGGACGTCGCGCGGTCGTACATGGCCGGGATCCTCACCCACGCTTGCGGGATGATCGCGGTCCTCGCGCCGCTCGTGAACTCGTACAAGCGGCTCGTCCCCGGCTACGAGGCGCCGACCTACCTGACCTGGGGCCGGACGAACCGGTCGGCGCTCATCCGGGTGCCGATGGTCTCGCCGGGCAAGTCGATCGAGGGCACTCGCGCCGAGGTCCGCTGTCCCGATCCGTCATCGAACACGTACCTCGCGTTCGCGGTGATGATCGCGGCCGGTCTCGACGGGGTCGAGAAGGGGCTCCAGCTGAGCGAGCCGGTCGAGGAGAGCCTGTTCGAGATGGACGCGGCGACGATCGCCGCCAAGGGGATCAAGGAGCTGCCCGGCACCCTCGGCGAGGCGATCGACGAGCTGGAGGCCGACCCGGTCATCCGGGAGGCCCTCGGCGACCACGTCCTGGGCCACTTCGTCGAGGCGAAGCGGGCCGAGTGGGACGAGTACCGGACCCAGGTCTCGGACTGGGAGGTCGACCGCTACCTCGACCTGTTCTAGCTTCAGACGACCCCGTCGCCGGACCCGCGGGGACGGCGACAGGTCCCGAACGGGCGCGCGGCCTTCGGGCCCCGCTCCCGCTTCGCGTTGCGGGGTCCGCGCCTCGTATGGTCCCGCGCCCGTTCAGTCGCCGCACGTCGAGGTCCCGAAGGCGACCGGATATCGACCCCAGCGTTAGCCTGCCGCGTTCCGACGTCCACCCTTCGGCCTCCTGCGCTCCCGATGCCGTAGCCGAGCGCGAGTCGTTCCCGGACGGGGGTACAGGTCGATCTACACCGGGATAAGCCACCGCGAAGTGCGTCGGGTAATGCTGTCGTCGATATGCAGGGCAGCAGGCAACGACACCGGACGACTCCGGCCGTGCTCGCGGGGCGGTCTCGAGTGGCCACGCTCTCGCATCGACTCGGCGTGAGTCTTCACGACGCCCGCCGGACCGCCGGACTCACCCAGCACGAGCTCGCGGCGCGGAGTGGGGTCTCACAGCCGCGGGTCAGCGAGATCGAGCGCGGCGAAGGGTGGGCGACAAGCCTCTAACATGGGCGTGTCTCGCCGCCGCCGTCGGCGAGCAGCTCGTCGCGTTCCTGGAGCACGCGCCCGGCGCAGACCTGCCCCGTGACATCGAGCACCTCCGCCGGCAGAGCGCGATCGTCGAGCTGGCTCGAGCCGGGGGCTGGGCCGCGCTCCCCGAGCTCGCGATCGACCCGGCGGCGCCGAGGTCGCACTCGATTGATGTCGCGCTCATCCGGCGGGCGACCCGGGAGGCGGTCGTCGCCGAGGTCTGGGACTGGTTCGACGACGTCGGGGCCGGCTTGCGTGGCCTCGACGCGAAGGTCGGCGTGCTGGCGGCGCGGCTGGGGTCCCAACCGGGCGACGCGCCGGCATGGGCGGTCCGCGGGCTCTACGTCGTCCGCGGCACGCGCCGCAACCGGCGCCTGATCGACGAGCTCCGGCCGCTCTTCGCGGCGCGTTTCCCGGGATCTGCCGTGGGTTGGCTCGGAGCGCTCACGGACCCGGCGCACCGGATGCCCGTCGCCGACGGCCTGCTCTGGAGCGACGCCAGCGGCGCCCTGACCGCGAGCCGGCTTGGACGGCACTGATCCGACCGCCTCGACGGATACGAACCCGGAGGCCCTGGCCCGGCGCTGACTCGCCCGATGGCCCAACCGGCTGGTCCAAGATGCGGCATGATCCCGCCGATGGGGCTGCCGTCCGCGCCGACCTCGGAAGCGCTCACCGATGCTGCCGACCGGATCGTCATCCGGCCGATGCGCTCGCTCTGGCTCCTGTCGATCGCCCACGCCGTCAACCACGCGCAGGCGTTCGTCCTGCCCCTGATCTACGCCCAGGTCACGAAGGACTTCGGTGTCGGTCTCGAGGCGGTCGCCTTCCTCGCCGCGTTCGGCAACTTCGCCGCCGGCGCCGTCCAGTTGAGCTACGCGTCGCTGACTCGGCGGTTCTCGCGCCGACGCCTGCTCGGTGCCGGTGGGCTCCTGTTCGGTGGCGGGTTCGTCGCCCAGGCCTTCGCCATGACGTTCGGTGGGTTCTCGGTCGCCAACGTCCTGTCGCGGATCGGCGGCTCGCCCCAGCATCCGGTCGGCAACGGCCTCCTGGCGGAGCAGTTCCCACACGAGCGGCGCGGCTTCGCGATCAGCGCCCACATCGCGGGTGGCAATGTCGGGACGGTCGTCGTCGCGCTCATCGGCGCGCCGATCATCGCCGCCGTCGGCTGGCGTGGCGCGTCGATCGTCTTCGGCGTCCCGGCGATCCTCATCGCAATCGCGATCCTCGTGCTCGTCCGTGAGTCGGGCACCGACCGTGCCGCGGCCGTCGCGAGCGGCAGCGTGCGCGCCGCATTCGGGCGCATCGCCCACGACCGCGACCTGCTCTGGCTCTATCTCACGTCGATCCTCGGCGGCGGCGGCCGCGGGCTCGGCGTCGTCAACCTGTTCGTGCTCTTCTACCTCGGCCATGTGATCGGGCTGGACGACGGGCTCGTCGCGCTCATGTACGGGGCGCTCATCATCTTCTCGGTTCCGACGCCGCTCGTTGCGGGCTGGCTGTCCGACCGGCTCGGCCGGAAGCCCGTGATCATCGGCGTCTACATCGGCGGCGCGATCGGCTTCGCCCTGTTCCTGCTCGCCGGCTCGAGCCTGCTCGGGCTGTGGATCGGGATCCTCGTCATGGGCCTGTTCACCTTTGCCGAGAGCCCGCAGCTCCAGGCGCTTCTCGCCGACATCGCTCCCCCTTCGATCCGCGACGCGTCGTTCGCCGTCTACTTCACCCTCGCCTTCGGGGTCGGCTCGCTGTGGGTGGCCGTCTACGGGGCGATCATCGGCGCGGCGGGGGAGGCGACCGGCATCCCGATCGCGTTCGCCCTCATGGCGCTGACGTTCCTGCTCGCGGCCCTGGCGACCCTACCGATCCGGGCTGACGAGCGCGCCCGCCAGAACGCCGACCACGAGGCGACGCTCGCCGAGTTGTAGCGCCCGGCGATGGTCGGACCAACGGCCCGATGCGCGTCTCGCCTCAGGCCCGGCTGCGCTCGACCGCGACCGCGGACAGGTCGGCGCCCGCCTGCAGGAGGGCCCGCGCCCTGAGGTCGATCGGCTGGTCATGGGCCACGGCGAGGACACCCACGATGGCGTCCCCGTCGCGGCGCCGGATGGTCAGCGGCAGGTGGCTTCGCAGGGCCGGACCGCCGGGGGCGGTCGGCAGGACATCGAACGACGCGATTCCGGCCGCGACCGTCCGCGCGACCGGGTGCTCCTGGTTGGCGACCGCGGCTACGAGTCCATCAAGCGCCGGACCGGCCAGGCCCACGGAGGCGGCGAGCTCGAGCCGGGCCCGGTTCGCATCGACCACGAAGATCGCCGCAGAGGCGATCCCAAGCGGTGCGGCGATCGACTCGAGGACAACCTGCAGGGTCGGACCGAGACCATTGCCATGGGCGAGCGCGCCGGCGCCGGCGATGAGGATCTCGCGTGCCGGGTCGTGCTCCATGCCGCTCCTCGGGTGAGAACC
>Ga0326726_10003687_pt1 | contig 14070 bp, 15 predicted proteins | sample MHFenrmetagenome_2_FD_207603 | JGI IMG/M metagenome (GOLD analysis project Ga0326726, IMG submission 207603) | Lab enriched peat soil microbial communities from Michigan Hollow, Ithaca, NY, United States - MHF15MN | ecosystem: Environmental > Terrestrial > Soil > Wetlands > Peat | place: USA... | reverse complement strand
GGCGGCCTGCACGGTCTGTCGTTGATCTCGTCTCGGAGCTTTTTCGTCGCCGTCGTGCATCACCATGATGTCGCCGGCTGAGACGCGCGCGGCAAGCCGGGCAACGATGCTGTCTGCGGTGCGCGCGCGGAACCAGTTCCAATCCCACAGCATCCAGCCCCAGCCCACCAAGACGTAGCCGTTCTCGCGCACGCCCGCGTACATTTCACCTCCGCGCCAGCCGGCGTGCGGCCGGAACGCGCGGCACGGTCGTGATCCGACCAGCGCCTCGATCCGATCGGCAGCAGTTGTCAGCATCTCCCCGAGCTCGCGTGACGAACGGAGCATTTCGCGACGGGTCGCCGAGTGCAGGCCCACGGCGTGGCCCTCGTCGAACATGCGCCTGACGATCGGCGCCGTTTCGTCGGTGACGTGGCGATCGATCAGGAAGAATGTCGCCCGCGCGTGCTGGCGCGCCAGGACGTCGAGCAGATCAGGCGTCGTCGTCGGGTTCGGTCCGTCGTCGAACGTCAGGTACACCGTGGGCGGCGCTTCACGCGGCATATGCCAGACGGCGCTGTCGCGCGCCATGGCCTCGAGGAGGAATGGCGCAGGCGCCGTATGCGCGAGGACGACTGCCGCAAATCCGGCGAGGACGAACACGATGAACATCGAGGCCCTTGCAAGAGGCCTACGCAGCATCCATGCCGGGTGACGGCGACACTGGTTTATGACTGGCACCACGTACGGCTGAGAGCGCTTGACGGAGATACGATCCAAGCGTCGCAGTCTTGTTTCGTTGTCTTCCTGATCGCCTTGGGCATGGCCGCGTGCTCGCTTGCCACGGCCGAAGCGGAACGAGGTCACCCGCGGCCCGCCAAACGCGGCGTGGTCGTGTTCGTGGGCGGATATTTCGACGATCCGTTCTTCGGACCGTATCCGTGGTGGCCGCGCGTGGGCGGCCCCATCCCTACTACGCGTTCTTCGACGAAACCGCGGCGTTGCGTCTGGAAGTGACGCCGAAGGACGCCGCGGTTTACGTCGATGGCTACTACGCCGGCGTCGTCGACGACTTCGACGGAATCTTCCAGCGCCTTGGTGTGCCGCCCGGACCGCACGAGCTGACGTTCTTCCTACAGGGATTCCGGACGGCGCATCCGCGTCTCTACCTCGCGCCCAATTCGGACTCGAAGGTGCGTCTGACGCTCGAGCGGCTCGCGCCGGGCGATGTGAGCGCGGCGCCGCCCGTCGCAGCACCCGTTCCGCCCCCGCCCGCTCGGCACAGCCAGATCGCCGCGCACGCCGTCGCAAAGGCCCATGCCGCCGCCAGCGATCGCGCCGCCGCCCGCGACCGAGTTCGGCAGCCTCTCGATTCTCGTGCAGCCAGCGGACGCAGACGTCACGATCGACGGCGAGCCCTGGATCGGATCCGAGCGCGATCGTCTCGTCGTGCAACTGGCCGAGGGCCGGCACCACGTTGAAATCGAGAAGCCGGGCGAGGATGCGAACTCGTTATGCCGTGTGGCGGTGGGGCGCACCTGACTGACGCGCGCCGGCGCGACGCATGACCGCCACGGGATCGCTAAGACCGTGACGCTCGGCATTCGGCCGCGACTGCCAGATCTCAATCGCATCGACGATCGCGCCGCCCGCGCGCAGGACGTGCGCCTGCAGGACTCGCATCGCGCGTTCGGTCATACCGCCGCCCGAGACGACCACGACGACAGACTTTCCTCGAAGGTCGTACAGGCGATCGACATAGTCCACAACAGCGCGGGCGGGACACCAGTTGTACGCCTGCGCTCCGAGGACGAGCAGGTCATACGCGGAGACGTCGGTCGGCGCTTCGCGGCTTGCTGTCGTGATGTCGACGCGCCAGCCCTGCGACTGAAGACCTTCGGCGAACGCCAGCTGCATCCGCTGCTGGAAGTGCTGCGGGCCTCGGCCCTGATGATGCACGATCAATGCGCGTCCAGCGCGTCCGTCGCCGCCGGCCGTCGTCACGGGCGAGACGACTTCGGCGTTCGCCCGCCCCGTGAACCAGAGGTCGTAGAACACGAACCAGACGCCGAACACGGCCAGGGCCACGAGCAGGCTGAGCACGCCCGCACGCGGCGAGGTGTGCGCGAGCATCGCCGTCATCGCGGCCGCCGCCAGCACAAGTCCGATCGAGACCCCGCCGGCGTAGTGGCGGAGCGTCCACGCGATGGAGACGAGAAGGCCGAGGATGACTCCGGCGGTGGTGGCCATCCCCCACACGCTTCCGACCCACCACGCCGCCAGGAAGGCGTCCGCGAGGGCCATCATGGCCGCAGTCACGCCCAGCGACGCAACGCGCCAACTCGATGGTGTGTACATCCCGTCCGCGTCCTTCGGACGCCGTCTAGGCGGCCGTCGTGAAGATCAGATTCTCCGCGTCACGACCGGTTCTTGGGGTCGCGGAAGATCGGGAGCCAGACCAACGCGCAGGCCTTGTGGTACGCGGAGCCGGCGTGCAGCAAGGGCTGCAAGCAGATCTCGCCTTCAACCGAGCATCCTGATTCCAGACACGGCTCGCCCTTCGCCGTGCAATCCTCGGTGTAGTGCTTCTCGATGAGCGCGCAGGCGGCGAGAAACGGCCGCCGCTGCTCGATCGCGAGAAGTTCGGCGAGTTCGGCCTTCGTAAGCCGGCCTTCCGCCGCCATGGCCATCGTCTGCTCCGGCGTATACGTCTTCGTCTCCATGGATCCATCCTCCCCCGCGGCTCCTCGCCACGCTGTCCCGAACGGAACATCGCAATTGACGTACCGGACGAATCCGGCCCGGTTTCTGGCACAAAATCCGGAGGCAACAGGCGTGCTGCCGGGAATCCGGCGCTCGATGCGGGCCTGCGCCTTGCAGTTCCTATCGCCAGCACGTTTCGCCCGAGGTGGACGATGTCGACGATTCACCACGTCTTGTGTCCGTACGATTTCTCGGCTCAATGCCGGCAGATTTCCCCGTTTGTGCAGGCGCTGGCCGCGCGCTGTCAGGCGCGCGTCACGCTCTTCGGCGTCGTGCCGCCGGTCTGGGACATCGCGCCGATCGGCAGCGAGATATTCGCCGGCGAGAACACGTCGGACTGGGAGCGGGAGCTCCGGTCACGCTTGAACCTGGAGCTCACCACGGAACTCGGCGGCGTGACCGTCGACCGCGTCACCGATTCGGGAGATCCCGCGCTGAAGATCGTCGAGTTCGCGCGCACGCACGCCGTCGATCTGATCATGATGCCGACACACGGAGTGGGGCTGTTCAGGAGTCTCCTGCTCGGGTCCGTCACGGCGAAGGTGCTCCACGACACCGAGTGCCCGGTCTGGACGGCGACGCACGCCGAGGAACAGCGCAGCCGTCCGCTGCCCGCCACGATTCTCTGTGCCGTCGACGGCACCGCCGAGAGCATGAAACTGCTGCAATGGGCCGCGCCGTTCAGCGCCGCGCTCGGCGCCACGCTCGAGCTCCTGCACGTGGTCGGCGCGGTCACCGACTGGCCGTCGCTCGAGCGCGAGCAGATGCTGCAGGATCGCGTCCGCGACGCGGCGCGCGTCCGCATCGAGGAACTGCAGAAGGCGGCGAAGGTGGCGGCGCCCGCGCCGTTGCGCGTCACAGTCGGCGACGTGGTCGAGGCGATCGCGGAGGAAGCGCGCGAGGAGAGCGCCGATCTGATTCTGATCGGGCGCGGATCCCTGACCGCGCCGCTCGCGCGCCTGCGCACGCGAGCGTACGGCATCATCCGGCGATCGCCCTGTCCGGTTCTCAGTGTGTGAAGTCCGGCCGAAGCCGGACGCCACGACGGAGCCCCGTCGGTCAACGCAACGCGCGACGCAGGCTTCGCAGATGCTGGCGCTGCCGCGCGGTCACCCGCGGGAACGCGAGCGGCAAGCTCTCCAGCGTCTGGACGATGATCTCCGCCACGACCGCGTGCGCGAACCATTTGTGATCGGCGGGGACGACGTACCACGGCGCTTCGGCCCGGCTCGTTTCCGCAAGTGCGGCCGCGTAGGCCCTCGCGTACTCGCCCCACTTGCGCCGCTCGATGACGTCACGTTCGGAGAACTTCCAGTTCTTCGCCGGATCGTCGATACGCTCCGCCAGCCGGCGTGCCTGCTCGGCCCGTGAAATGTGCAGGTAGAACTTGCGGACAATCGTTCCGTTCCGCCACAGGTGGCGCTCGAACGCGCGGATGTCCTCGAAACGCTCCGTCCAGATCTTTCGCGTCACTCGCGACGGCGGCAGCCGCTCGTTCTCGAGCAGCGAGCGATGCACCCGTACCGCCAGGACCTCTTCGTAGTACGACCGATCGAAAATTCCAATCCGCCCGCGCGTCGGCAGCACCGTCGTCGTGCGCCACAGAAAGTCGTGCTGGAGTTCGTCGACCGACGGCGGACCGAACGCGTGCACGTCCGTGCCCTGCGGGTTCACCCCGGACATCACGTGCTTGATCGTGCCGTCCTTGCCCGAAGCGTCCATGCCCTGGAAGATGAGCAGGAGCGCGTGGCGGTCCTGTGCGAACAAGAGTTCCTGGAGGTGCGAAAGGCGCACGACGCCCTTCTCCAGGTGCTCGAGTGCCTCTTCCTTGTTCTTGAATCGGCCGGTGTCGTCGGACCGGCAACGGCGTAAGGCGCTCGAGTCATTCGCACGTACGCGATAGCGGTCGGTGTCCATGGCTCATTCTGGCTTGATTTCCAGCGCGCTTGACATTGTACTAATGAACTAGTATAAGCATGCAAGTGAACGCCGTGAGCATCGTCTCGATTGATCCCCGCGACCGGACACCGATTTACGCGCAGCTGGATCGCGCACTGCGGGCGGCGATTGCCACGGGACGCCTGCAGCCGGGCGATCAGCTGCCCACGGTCCGGCAGCTCGCGGTCGATCTGGAAGTCAACGCCAACACCGTCGCGCGCGTCTACGCGGAGCTCGAGCGCGGGGGGATTCTCGAAACGCGGCGCGGCGTCGGCTCCTTCGTGAGCGCGACGCCGGCGCAGGCCCACCCGCCGCGTGAGCACGACCGGCGGCTGCGCGCGTTCGTCACGCGCGTGCAGGCCGACGCGCATGCGGCGGGTTTCGATCTGGACGATGTGGTCGCGGCGCTTCGCGAATCGCATCGCTGACGGAGGACCCGCGAGGGTCCACGCCCGGGCCTCACGCCCGCGGCGACAAGGAGGACGGACATGATGCCTGTGGTCTTCGGCGGTCGTCGTTCGGAAGAAGCGATCAGGAACAGCCCGCGCGTGAACGTCGTCGGGGCTGCGATGTTGATCGGCTCGATCCTGGTCGGCGTCCTCGGGACGGTTGCCATCGGCAACCCGATTCCGCTGATTGCGATGGCGATCGTCGGCGTCGTGCTGATGCAGTCGCCGCAGATTGCGAACCAGTGGGAGCGCGGCGTCGTCCTGCGGTTCGGACGATTCACGGGCCTGCGCGGCCCGGGGCTGTTCTGGATCGTGCCGTTCATGGACCGCATGTCCTCGTGGATCGATCAACGGACGATCACGACGAGCTTCGCGGCCGAGCAGACGCTCACCTCGGACACCGTGCCGGTCAACGTCGACGCGGTCCTCTTCTGGATGGTCCACGACGCGCAGAAAGCCGCGCTGGAAGTGCAGGATTACGCGCAGGCGGTGAGTTGGGCGGCGCAGACCGCGCTGCGCGACATCATTGGCCGGACGACGCTGACGGAGCTGTTGCGCGGTCGCGAGCGTATCGAATCCGAATTGCAGCAGCTGATCGATCAGCGGTCGAACCCGTGGGGTGTGACCGTGTCATCGGTCGAAATGCGGGATGTGGTGATCCCCGGCGCACTGCAGGATGCGATGTCCCGCGAAGCTCAGGCCGCGCGCGAGAAAGCCGCGCGCATCATCCTCGGCCAGGCGGAGATGGAGATCGCGAAGTCGTTTCAGGAAGCGGCCAAGTCGTACGCGGACAACCCGGTCGCGCTGCATCTCCGCGCGATGAACATGCTCTATGAGGGCTTGAAGGAAAAGGGCGCGCTGATGCTCATCCCGAGCAGCGCGGTCGAGTCGATGGGTATGGGCGGTCTGATGGGCGCCGCGGCGCTCCAGCAGCAGCGTCTGACGGACTCCGGCGGCGACAAAGGCGAGCCGAAAGTGAGCTGATATGACGAACGACGACGTCGACCGGCAGGCACGGGCGATCACGACCGCGATCGCCATTCTCGGCGCCATTCTGCTCGTCATCGGATGGGCGCGTTTCGCGGTCGGCCAGGACGCGCCGAGGAAGCCGATTGTGGCGATCGAGCCCATCGCCGCGATCCTCGACGCGTTCAAGACACATCCCGTGATCGGCATGCAGGCCGGGGTCGGCCACAGCGATGCGCGCGGGTTCGCGTTCATCATCTCGCTGCTCCGCGATTCGCGCATCCAGGCCCTCGGCGTCGACGTCGCTATGGAGAACGCCAACGCGCGGTATCAGAGCGTGATCGATCGTTACACGCGCGGCGAGGACGTGCCGTACTCCGAACTGCGACATGTGTGGGACGACACGACGCAGCCGCAGACCGCGACGGGGTTCGGAGACATCAACCCGCTCTATCGCGCGATTCGCGAGATCAACGCGACGCTGCCGCGCGAGCGCCAGATGCGCGCGCTCCTCGGTGATCCTCCGATCGAATGGGAGAACGTCCACACGCGCGCGGAATTCCAGAAGTGGCTCGCGTTGCGGGACTCGAGCGGCGCTGGCGTCATTCGACGGGAGTCGCTCGCGAAGGGACGCCATGTGCTGGTGGTCTATGGTTTCGGCCACCTGCAGCGGCGTCAGCAGGCGAGCAACTACAACATGGACAGTGAAGTCGCGCAGACCGTCATCAGCCTGCTCGAGAGAGCCGGTGTGAAGACCTTCATCGTCGGCACAGGCGATGAAACGACTGGAATGGAGGGCTGGACCGTTCCGAGCCTCGCGCTCTTGCGCGGGACCACGCTCGGCGCCACCGACGTGCCGGAAGGCTCACTGCCTCGGGTCACAGTTCGGCCGGACGGGAGTTTCGTGCCCGTGCCGCGCGAACAGTGGATTCAGATTCGAATGGAAGAGCAGATGGACGCGATGCTATATCTCGGTCCGAAGTCGACGGCGGCGCTCGCGCCTCTGTCGCCGACCATCTGCACGGACCCCGGCTACCTCGACACGCGTCTCGCTCGGATGGCGCTGACGGGCATCCCGCAGTCCGAGACTGACCGACTGAAGCAGTTCTGCGCGGGCGTGAAGTAGCGCGCCTGAACCCGCCGCCTATGCGGTGCGGGCTTTGACGGCCGCCGCGATCAGCGCGCGAATGCGCTGGCGCCGCAGCATCTTGCGCTTGCGGTTGATTTGGAATCTCGATCGATCGCCGTTGCGTCGCGACATGTTGACCTCCCGGAATGCACTAGATCTCAGCAGGCACGACGGCGACCACCGCCGGCGCCGTGAACAACTGGAGGACTTTCCCTTCCGCGACTTCAATCTGGGCAATGACGGTCCGCTTGTGCACGCCTTCGACTTTCGGGCGACATCCACGAATCAACTGTGTCGAGCGGAGGGTCGAGAGCACGACGAACGTAAACGCACCCATGCCGGCAGGACGTTGAATCACTGAGAACCCTCACTTGGAACGCTTTGGTGAGGGCTAGGGCTGGCGGGCCGCAGAGCTCAGAAAAGCAGGTACGTCGAGTATAGCCGTTCACTTCTTCTTGGGCGTCACGCGCAGCGCGCGCGCCCCGCTCACCCGATCCTCGAGCAACTCGAACTTGACGTCGTCGCCGACGTGCAGATCGTTGAACGCCGTGCCGTCGCGCAGGTCGCCCCGATGAAAATAGACCTGGCGGTCGTCACTCAAACGGATGTATCCGTGGCCCTGCCCCGTGAAGATGCGGGCGATGCGGCCCGTCGAGGGCTTTCCCCGGGGATCCGTAGGTTGCGACGGCTTGCCCGGACGCTTCGGTGCGCCCGGGCGGCCGGAGCCGTATGAGTACTCAGCGCTCACTGACGTCAGTTTACCGCCAGCTAGGCCACCCGGACGTTCTCGGCGCGGGGACCCTTCGGACCCTGCCCCTTTTCGAAGGTCACGCCCTGACCCTCACGCAGGTCGTCGAAGCGCGTGTCGGCGCAGGCGGAGTTGTGGAAGAAGTACTCGTTGCCGTCGCTCGCCAGGATGAAACCGAAACCCTTGTCGCTGACGAGTCGCTTGATCGTGCCGTTCATTGCGGGCATTGCCGTCTCCTCGATAGTCCACGCGATAGCGAAATCGCGCTCTGGCAGGATGGCTGGTCGCGTGGGAGGAATCCAACGCCTGCCCGAAGACCGGTCGGCGCTGGTAGACGCAGGCTGGCTTACGTAAGAGCGAGCCCTGAGTATACCTCTTTTCACCCTGCTTAGATAGGCTCATTGCAAGTGCGGTCTTTTCGGGCCTCCCACGCCCCAGACAGGCGGTCACCGTTCGGTGATTCGCGAACCCTTCATGTACCGGTGGCACTCGAAACAGCTGAGAGTCAAAGACATGTAGTGCAGGGCGGCGGCATCCAGGTCGCGCGCCCTGGCCGCCTCCCGAAGATCCGCCGTCGCGCGGAGAAACGCGGCTCCGTGGCGCAGGTACTCGGGACTGTTGAACGTGAACCAGGCCGGCGACTCTGTCGCCCGCTCGAGTTCCTGGCTCTCGCGATCGAGCGACGCGAAGTCGCTCGTCATGATCGCCTCGAGGATCTTCTGCGAGTGCGCCAGCTTCTCGCGCATCACGCGCCCCGTCGATAGCGTCTGTCCGGGAACGTCCGCGCCTGACATAACGATGACGGCGAGGACGGCAATCACACGCTTGAAGGTCTTCATAACGCAGCTCCTGTGGAAAGAGGACGGCTGAGCGCCGCGCGGACACGGGCCGGCGTCATCGGCAGTTGGACCAGGCGAGCGCCGGTCGCATCGTGGATCGCGTTGCCCACGACGGCCCCCATGCAGATGATGGCGGGCTCGCCGCCGGCTGACGGTGGAACGCCGGGTGAATCCACGAGGATCGCGTCGATCCGCGGCACCCACGAGAACCGCGGAATCTGATACGTGTCGAAATTGCTGTCGGCGATGACGCCGTCCTTGAACCGGATCTCTTCGCGCAAGGCGTACCCGAGACCCATCGTGACGGCGCCTTCAATCTGGGTCCGGGCGCCGTCCGGGTTCACCGCCACGCCCATGTCCTGCGCGCAGACCACGCGCGTCACTCGGACACGTCCTGAGGCGTCGACCGTCACCTCGGCGAACGTGGCCACGTACGTGTTCGAGTAGACGCCGCACGCCATCCCCACACCTCGGCCGCTCGGCGTCTCCGACGGCACCCAGCCGAAGCGATCCGCCGCGGTGTGCAGCACGCGCCGCATGCGCGGGTCACTCAGGTTGTTCAAACGGAACGCCAGCGGGTCGAGCCCGGCGCTCGCCGCCAGGCGATCGATCAGCAACTCGCGCGCAAACGTGTTGCTGTTGAAGGCCGGCGCGCGCCATGCGCCGACGCCGAAGGGATGGAAACCCGGGACCGGCGCCTGCCAGCCGCCGTACACGACGACCCGCTGATGCGCAATGTCGTACACGGGCGCTGCCCCGCCCTCGCCCGCGCCGTAGACGTCGGCATTCCACAGCACGATCTTCCCGGCCCCGTCGACGGCGGCTTTCACCCGCATCGTCGCCGCCGGACGGAACGTGTCGTAGAAGAATTCCTCACGCCGGTCCCACGCGACCTGCACCGGCCGTCCGGTCGCGCGCGCCAGACGCGCCGCCTCGACCGCCTGCGGAGCCAGGGTCTTGCCGCCAAAACCCCCACCGACAAATGGGGTGATGACGCGGACGCGATCCGGCCGCACGCCGAGCGCCTCAGCCACCTGCGTCGCCACCATGAACGGCGCCTGCGTCGATGCCCAGACCGTGATCTTGCCGTCGTCGATCGTCGCCAGCGCGGTGTGCGTCTCCATCGTGGCGTGTGCCACGTATGCGTTGAAGTAGGTCTCTTCGATGACGGCCGCCGCGGCGCGCTCGCCCTGGGCGAGATCGCCTTTCTCGACGATCGGCTGGCCGACTGGCGCGGCGCTGACAAGGTGATCGAAGATCGTCGTGTCGTCGATCGCCGGAGCGCTGCGCTCGAATGTGGCGGCCATCAGCCCGAGCGCGCGCGCGGCTTCGTCTGGATGCTCGTGCAGCACGGCCACGAGATCGCCGTCGCGCACGATCAACGCGCCCTTCACGTTCGCGGCCGGCGACGTGTCCACCTGGACCAGCGTCGCGCCGTGGGCCGGTGGACGCACGATCTTCGCGTAGAGCATGCCCGGCAGGCGGACGTCTCCGCTGTATCGGGCCCGGCCGGTGACCTTTTCGGCCGCGTCACGCCGTGGCAGTGATTGGCCGATGATCGAGAACGATGCCGCATCCTTCAACCGCGGCACGACGGAAACGTGGCTCGCGATCGCCTTCCCGTCCGCGAGCGCGCCGAACGTGACAGACGTCTCTGGATGATGCGGATCGCAGATCGAACCGTTCTTCGCCTCGAGCGACGTCGCCGGCACGTGTAGCCGCTCGGCGGCCAGTTGGCGCAGCACTTCACGCGCTTCCGCCGCGGCGCGACGCAGCACCGGACCGAAGACCGGAATGCACATCGACCCGAACGTGCCGAGATCCCAGGGACACAGGTCGGTGTCGCCCATCACCATGTCGATCGACGCCGGCGAGACGCTCAGTTCGTCCGCCACCAACTGCGACAGCGACGTCATGCTGCCCTGCCCCAGTTCGACCTTGCCCACGTAACACGTCACGCGGCCGTCGCCGCCGATGCGTAAGTACGCGTTGAAATCGGTCGGGTAGTTGAACCGCGGCAGCTGCCCGCGGCCCTGAAATGCCCACAGCGGATCGATCCGGCACGCGACGACGATGCCGGCGCCGAGTTTCACGAAGTCGCGGCGTCTCATGACCGTCCTCCCACCTCACGAGACGCCGCGTCGATGGCGGCGATGATGCGCGTGTGCGAACCGCAGCGGCACAAGTTGGCGTCCATGCGCTGGACGATCTCGCCGGCACTCGGACGTGGGGTGTTGAGCAACAAGCCGTACGCGGCCATCAGCATTCCAGACGTGCAGAATCCACACTGGTACGCCTGGTGCTCGATGAACGCTCTCTGCAGCGGATGAAGGCCGCTGCTCGGTGCGAGCCCTTCAATCGTGCGGACGTCTTTGCCGGCCAGCGCCCCGATCCGTGTCTGGCACGAGCGGACGGCGCGGCGATCGACGATCACCGTGCATGCGCCGCAGCGGCCATGACCGCAGCCGAACTTGGTGCCGGTCAGCGCGAGGTCAGTGCGGAGCACCCACAACAGCCGTCGATCTTCGTCGACGCTCAGGCGCTGCCGCTGACCGTTGAGGGTGAAGGAGACAGTGCGGACCATCGTGATCTCCAGACATTTCCCGGCGGCCTGCCGGGAACGTCGCGATCACGCGGGTCGGCTGACGATAACTCGGCAGAAAACCGGCAAATCAATGGCCGGGACGAGATGACTCCGCGTACTCGTGCATCGAGTATGCCGTCCGCCCAACGATGGAGCGTGGGGAAATCCTACTCGCGCAGTCCGAAGACGCACAGCGACAGACCCGAGATCGCCGTCACGTACTGCCTGCCGTCGACTTCGTACGTGACCGGGCCGCTGACAATCTGCGCGCCGAGGCTCGCCTTCCACAAGAGCGATCCGTTCCGCGCGTCCAGCGCCTGGAAGTAGCCTTCACGGCCACCCGTAAACAGGACGTCGGACGCCGTCGTCAGAAGGCCGCTGTCAGTGACGTCGGTCATCGGGAACTTCCACTTCTGCTCGCCGGTCGCCACGTCGAGCGCGAGCACCGCGCCGGTCGACGCCGCCTCCGTCCAGTTGTTGATCGGCCCGCGGCGGATCCCAGGCACGGCCGGCGCGCCCGGCACCGGCACGAACGGACGGTTGACGCCGCCGCCGAAGTTGCGTCCTTCCTGATACTCGACCGGCGTGCCGCCGAAGATCGTTGCGTAGCCTTCCCACGCGGACACGTAGAACAGTCCGGTGTGCGGGCTGTACGACGGCGAATACCAGTTCGTCCCGCCCTGGTTGCCGGGCCAGGTCGGCATGCCCGGCAGCTGCGGCGTCTGGTTGGGCCGGCCGCGTTCGTCGAACGTGTCCATCCAGTTCACTTTCACGAACGGCTTGCCGACGAGGAACTTTCCGGTCTCGCGATCCAGCACGTAGAAGTTGCCGTTCCTGTTGGCCCACACCATGGCCTTGAGCGGCTGTCCGTGAAACGTGATGTCCGCAAGCACCGGCACTTGAACCGAGTCGTAGTCGTACCGATCGTGCGGCGTGAACTGGTAATGCCACTTCAGCCTGCCGGTGTCGGCGTCGAGCGCGACGACGGAATCCGTGTAGAGGTTGTCGCCGGGACGCTGCTCGTTGTTCCAGTCCGGTCCGGCGTTGCCGACACCCCAGTACGTGAGGTTCAGCGCCGGATCGTACGACCCGGTCACCCAGACCGAGCCGCCGCCGTGCTTCCAGGCGTCGGGATCGCAGAACGTGCCTGGCGGGCTCGTCGCCGGCGGACACGGCTTCCACGAATCACCGCCGGGCTCGTTCGGTGCGGGAATCGTGTAGAACCGCCACGCTTCCCGGCCGCTGCGCACGTCGTACGCGGCGACGAAGCCGCGAATGCCGTATTCGCCGCCGCCGACGCCGACGATGACCTTGTCCTTGACGACCAGCGGCGCATGCGTGATCGAGTAGCCGCCCTTGCTGTCGGCGACGGTCGTCTTCCACATCGCGCGGCCGGTCTTCGCGTCGATGGCGACGAGGTGCGCGTCCAGCGTGCCCATGAACAATGTGTCGCCGAGGATCGCGAGGCCGCGATTGTTCGCGCCGCAGCAGACGATCAACGTCGGGTCCAGCTGGTGCCGGTAGATCCAGAAGACGCGGCCGGTCTTCGCATCGAGCGCGACGACGTCGTTTGGCCGCTGCGTGAGATACATGATTCCGTCGACCACGAGCGGTGATGTCTGCCAGGCGCCGGCGACGGCGGCCTGATACATCCATTTCAACTCGAGGTTCTTGGCGTTCGCGGGCGTGATCTGCGCGAGCGCGCTGTAGCGATTGCTGAAGTACCCGCCGGAATAGATCAGCCAGTTCCGCGCTTCCCTCGCGGCATTCACCAGCCGATCGGATCCCACCTGCGCGTGCAGTCCCGCGGTCACGGTCATCAGCAGGGCGAGGCACACGCCGGACATTCCTCTCAAGCATCGCGTCATGATCATCGTCCCTTCAGCGAAAGCAGGTAGGCCACGACATCGGCGAGCTCGGCGTCGGTCAGCGTGCTCTGGTACGACGGCATCGGCGACACGGTGAGGATCGTGTATTCGCGCAGATCCCTCTTGACGAGCGAGACCAGCCGCTCCTGATCGTCGACGAGCTGTACGGTGTACGTGTCTTCGTTGAGCCGCCGGCCGTTGATGACCTTGCCGTCGCGCGTCACGGCGCGCACGGGCCGGTTGATCGGAAACATCTGACTGGTCGGATCGGTCAGCGAGCGCAGCAGCGACCCCGCGCTGCGGGCCGCGCCGATGTCGCTGAGATCGGGCGCGACGCGCGAGCCTTGATCGCCGACGCGATGGCACCGCGCACACGCGCCCTTACCGCTGAACACGGCGCGTCCACGGTCCGCATCGCCCGGCTTCACCGAGCCGCGGTCGAACGAGTTCATGTTGCGCAGGAACGCGATGATCCCGGCGAGCTCGGACTGATCGAACTTGAACGCCTGCATCCCCGTCCCCTGGATGCCGGTCGTGACGACGCGCATCAGATCCTGATCGGTCGTCGCGTTGCGGAACTTCCCGCTCCGCAGATCGACGCCGCCGACGCCGTCGCCGTTCGCGCCGTGGCACGTCGTGCACTGCGCATCGTACAGGCGCGCGCCGTACGCGATGTCGGCCGGCGCGTACTCGCCGGGATGCGCGGTGGCTGCGGGTACTTGGGAGGCTACACGCGCAACCAGTGGCGAGCCGGCGATCGTGAGGCTCAGGAGAGCCACGAAGAACAGAGTGTGAGCGCGCACGTCA
>Ga0326726_10003686_pt1 | contig 14071 bp, 9 predicted proteins | sample MHFenrmetagenome_2_FD_207603 | JGI IMG/M metagenome (GOLD analysis project Ga0326726, IMG submission 207603) | Lab enriched peat soil microbial communities from Michigan Hollow, Ithaca, NY, United States - MHF15MN | ecosystem: Environmental > Terrestrial > Soil > Wetlands > Peat | place: USA... | reverse complement strand
CATACGCTGCCTGCCCGAGCTGGGAAGAATGAACCTATGGCCCTGGGGTGGGCCAAATGAAATGCGCACAGGTGGGCCAAATCAAGTTGCCAAACCGACCACCCGAAATGAATGACGTTGGTTATGAAGAAAGGTGCATTATGCCCGAAATCACGATCGAGATTAATATGCGATCCGCGGATCCGAACATACCTACAGTTCACATGTTGCGTGACCTGGAGGTTAGCGTTCCAGAACTTATAGCGCGGCTTCAACGGAGCGCCGATATCACAGACGTCAAGGTTACCCGGCGCGGGACGCTGCCCGTCGGACCGACAGAAGCGGTTCTGATCGCGTTCGCAGTTTCTGTCGGAACGGAAATTACCAAGGAACTCGCCAAAAGGATTACCGACGACATTTACGACTGGCTCAAAAACAGGCGAGCCCACGCCGAACGCGACACACCGGATGCCGGTTCTCCGAAAGAGTAATGGAAAAGCCTCCAGAGATTCAGGATTTCGACACAGTCGACGATGAATTCACCGCCGCGCAAGTGCAAACTGTCTGTGCGACTGGTCGAAGTCTCCGCAGCAACCTGCCCGACTTGGCGCGTTTGGCCAATGAGACGGTTCAGCCTAGCTGGGTTGGCATTGTAGAGATTCTGGCGGGCTATGTGGGCAGCTTGGCCGCCGTGAAAAAGTCCACGGATGCAGTGAGCTGCATCGATTTCGTCCGGGACCAAGTAGCATCGCTCAGTAGGTTCTACCACCGCTCGGGCGACAAAGACGTTGCGGAGATAATCGGGGAAATTGCTACCGGAATACAACCGTTTAGGCAGGGAGAATTACGAGCGCACATCGAGCATATACGAGACGAAGCCGCCGAGTGCTGCGGGCGATGCCTGCAAGAATGGGGCGGTGGACGGGCGAGAGAACGTGCTGGCAATGTCCCATTGTTTGACCTTCAGATCACAGTGTCGAAAACTTCTGATGGTTTCACTGCATTTTGTGACCACCCGACAAGAAAAGTCACGCTCGTAACTGGCATTGGCGACCAAGCACTACAGGACTACCTCAGCTTGCTGTTTTACTTCTTCCACGAGCAGCTCTCACATGTGTTTCCAATCTGGGACGATTTGCAAGGCAAACTGTCCGAGGCGCACTTATTCGGCTTGGAAAAGCGCTTTCTGCGAGAGCATGCAGATCTCTTCCCAGATCCATTTTACGGGTTGCCGTTTTTGATTATGAGGACCATGGAAGAACACCAAAGAAAAGCGGTAAAGAGCCCGCTAAAGCCGGACTATTACGCTGCCGTCCAGGACAGGGACATTTGGCTCGAATCACAATTCGGTTCTGTGCTAACCCTTCCAAGAGTTTGGCTGGAACTGTGTGCTACGGGCCCCTTGTATAAGTATGATCTGCTCGATAAGTTAGAATCAGAAGCTAAATCACTGAAAGGAGGACGCTTACAAGGTTTGTCCTTCGACCGAGATGGCCCACTCGACGTTTTCTACAGCGCGTTATTGGCGGCCGTAAAAAACTGACGAATCAACGTGCAACCTTTCCTTGTAATTGTAATCTTATTATTGTAATATAAGTAGGCGAGAGTGCCATGGAGAATCGAGCCGCTCACGGGGAGATACGCACGCAAGTGCTGTACTTCGCGTTACAGAATCCTGGGTTCACGGTTCCGGAGTTGTGCGCGCGGACGGGTCTGTCCCGCGACCAGGTGTATCCGTTGCTAGCAGACTTGCTTAAAGCAGAATTGCTTGTCAAGAAGGAGATCAAACCCCCAGCAGGAACCAAGAGGGCTCCGCATCGCCCTCTGGTTTTGTATCAACTATCAACCGATGTGGAAAAGAGACGAGAGCTTGCTTCGAAAGTCGCGCCGTTCTTGCGGATGTTCGCGGAGAAATCCACGCCTAGCAGGAATGTTGCTGATGCTCTGATTCAGAGCGATCGTGCGCTTGATCGGGTCGATAAGAGCCTGGATCAATTCGAGGAGTCATTCCAAGCTCCGCTGTCAGTGTCTCTCGTTAGTGCGATAGATCGAGGTTTATCTGAAGCAGATCGGTCCATTTCTCTTGCGTCTGCCCAGGCACGGGACATTGACGTATACGACGATAATTCCCGCAAGTGGCGAAGTGATCAATTTGATCGCGTCAGTACATACTCGGATCGTGTGCGGAAGTTGAGATTTAAGCTACACATGCGCGCGACCGAGCTCGAGGCCCAAGCTGACTTCGCAAAGATTATTAGCTCGTTTGACCCAGATACGATTCGGCGCAATCCGAGTTCTTTTCTTGCCGCGATTTCGGAGAGGCAGGCCCGTGAGTCAAATTGGCAACTTCAGCGATCACTTGCCGACTGTAGTAATAAGCTCAGGACGCTGGAACGATTTTCGGGCCGCAGCACTGAGGACCTGATTGTGCTTGTGCTCGCCGAATGCATGTTGAGATTCGGTTCGGACGGGAGTGCTGCATTACAGCTGGCAAAGAGATTCCAGGGGGACCGCTCCTGGCATGCGTACCGGTACAACATGTTAAACCTGAATGTGCTCACCTCTCGCGGCGACGATGCAACCGCGATTTGGAACGAGACGATGCGCGTAGATGCTCCAGTGCTCGCATTTGCGGCGAAAAGAGTTGAACACCAAGAATCATACCGTTATACAGCAGCTTTTACCGCCCCGAAGGAAGCGGTAACCACCGAGGTCTTGTCCGAAGTGCAGCGCAAATTACGTACCAACGGTTCTGTGTCTGTTGTGAGTGCATCTCCCGTCAATCAATTTGCCACAGAGGCTTTTGTCGTAAAGCCAACTCTAGCGAGTTGGTTGGAAACTAACACGGATCCTTCGGGATTTGTTCTCTCGACTTCGATTCGGACGAATGTGTCGAATATGTTTGCTTATGGACCAATTGTCGAGGGGCTGCAGATTCCAGGAGTGCCAATGGTACGACTAGCGGCGACGCTCCACGGGTTTCACTTTGACTTCGGGGATGCCTGGAATATTGCTACGCGTGTGGGTAGACACAACGTTATCGTCTTTTTGCACAATCTCTCAGCCTTGGATAGCGCAGCCATCCTGCGCTCCACTTTCGGGACATCAGCATCGTTAATTGCGGAAAGCGCTGAACGTATGGCTGCTCGCCTCGCTAGCTGCGCTCAGGCCTGAATGTCACGTGTGTGATGTGTCGCATTCGGTTTACCTCTCCGCTAAGGCGAACCGCCTCAACTCCGGCAAGAAGCCCGCGCTGCGGCTGTGGAGTAGACCAAAATCGCTCACTCTCACTACGTCCGATTACGAGCAAGCGTACCACTGATAGCTGCTCACTGAGCCTCAGCCCTTCGCGGTGGCGGCGCGGCGACGTTGCGTCGGAAGGTGTTGCTGAAGCAGGTCACAAATCGTGTCGAGTCTTCGCGTGTGTTTGGCGATGTAGGCGGTGGCCACGGTTTGCAGCAGTTCCATGTTCTGCTGGCTGGCGTCCGACATTTCGGCGTGCTCCTTGGCGAGTTCGGGTTGGAGGCGGAAATATCGCTGTTTGGCTTCCTCGGCGTAAGGCAAGACGGTGGAGAGTTGATGATCAATCGTCTTGGAGACGCCGTCCATCATGATGGTCAGGAGCGGACGCACCCAGCCTAGTTCGCCCCAATGCTGGGCCGCGTCGGTATCGATGGGCTCGTTGAGTTCGCCGGTGCCGATGGAGACGACGGTAAACTGGTTATCCGGGCCAAAGACTTTTATCGCTTCCGTATAGGCGCACATGGCGGGGTTGTTGGCGAACACGCCGCCATCGATCATTCCCATCCACTCGCCGCCGCGTGCCGGGCGAATTCGAAACGGTTCGAAATAGGTTGGCGCTGCCGACGTGGCGCGTGCCAGATCGCGCGCGTAGAAGTCGAAATCCTTGGGGTCGTGCCGGGCTTTCCAGCGAGCGAAAAAAACCGGGGTGCCGCCGGCATCGAGTTCAACCACGCGCCTGGCAGTTTTGTCCAAGTCTACGCCGCGAAGGTCGTAGCCGGGGATCAGCACCTCGACGAGAGCTTCGCTGAGCTTCATGTCCCCAAACTTCTGGCGCAAGGCGTCTTCCAGAGCGTCGATGGGAAATCGTGGTTCGACGGCATCGGCCGCCATGTGCAGAATGGGAATCTTGTGGCAGATGTTGGCCTCGAAGATGTGTGGCCCGTTGTCCAAGTAAAAGTCAATTAACTCCTCCGCAGAGTATTGCGGGTGCGATGGACGCTTCGGACTTGGCTTGGCGAGCGCGAGCGCAAGGATTCCGCCGGTGGAGGTGCCGGCGATCAGATCAAACATTTTGGCGATCGGCCGGTGGCATCGCTTTTCAATTTCGGCAAGAATCCGGGCTGGGATAATGCCCCGAATGCCGCCGCCATCAAGGCTGAGGATGTTCACGGCCGGCATGCTGCCTCCAGTCATGCTGGTAACAAACCATGATTGTAGTCGACGGCCAGTCGCGGCGTTCGAACCGGGAGCCACAAGGATGGGGCACAAGGATGGGGCACAAGGATGGGGCACAAGGATGGGGCACCCACGATCGGGTAAGATCGAGAGCTGAAGGATGATTGAGCACGCAAGGGTGGGCCACTCCACGTGTTACTTGACGATGAGGTGGGTTCCGCCATCCGCGGCCCCGGCGTCTATGGTTCCGCCATGCACGCCACCGGTCCCGCATTGCCGGGCAATCTCCTGCAACAGCTCCAATCGGTGAATCGGTTTGCTGATATAGCCGTCCATGCCGGCCTGCAGGCAGCGTTCCCGATCGCCTTTCATGGCATGCGCGGTGATGGCGACGATGGGGACGTGGGTGCCACGGGCACGCTCCAGCGAACGGATGGCGGCGGTGGCTTCGAATCCGTCCATGTCCGGCATCTGGACGTCCATCAGGATGAGATCGAAGCGCTCAACCCGGCAGGCGGCCACCGCCTCTTGGCCGCTGACAACGGCACGGACTTGATGACCTTCGTTTTCGAGCAGGCGCGCAGCCAGGAGCCGGTTGACCGCGTTGTCTTCGGCGAGCAGGACGTGGAGAGACGCCGGCTTAGGCGTGCGGCCGACTTTGGCTTGGCTATCGTCAACCGGCTGGCGCGCCCCCAGCGCATGACAGATGGCTTGCAGAAGTTCAGCCCGCCGAATCGGTTTGACGAAGTAGGCGGCAATGCCCAGCGCTTTGCATCGGTCAATGTCGCCGTGCTGGGAGCCCGAGGTCAGCATCATCACCGTCACTCCCGCCAGGCGGGGGTCAGTGTGGATGCGGTCCGCCAGTTCGAAGCCGTCCATGCCGGGCATGTGCCCATCGATGAGCACAACCTTGAATGGCGTTTCCTGGTTGCAGGCGGCTTCCAATTCTTGAAGCGCTTGCTGTCCGCCGCAAGCCAGTGTGGGCAGCATCCGCCAACTCCGGACAATGCGGTCGAGAACCTTCCGATTGGTGGCGTGATCGTCCACAATCAAGGTCCGTAACCCCGCCAGGATTTCTGGTTGCGCGCCGGGGGCGGCCGTCAACCCAGCGCCGGCGAGGACTTCCGCCGTAAAGTGAAACGTGCTGCCTTCTCCGAGCGCGCTCTTGACCCAGACTCGTCCACCCATCAGCTCGACGACGCGAGCGGAAATGGCCAGCCCAAGGCCGGTCCCTCCATACCTGCGCTTGGGTGATGAATCTGCCTGCCGAAATGCCTCGAAAATGTACTGCTGGAATTCCTCGGGTATCCCAATACCGGTGTCGGAGACTTCGAAATGCAGTGTCCGTTTGCGGTCGGCGGCTGCTTGCAGCCGGACTGCGACAGTGATCTCGCCGCTGTCGGTGAATTTGATGGCGTTGCCCACCAAGTTGACGAGAACCTGTCGCAGTCGAAAAGGATCCGCCAGGATGGTCTCCGGCACGTCATCGGAGAGGGTGTAGGTCAATTCCAGGCCCTTGGCGTCGGCGCTGAAGGCGAGCGTCTTCAGGGTTTCTCCCAGCATTTCGTCCAGGCAGAACTCCGAGGGTTGCAAGTCCAGCTTGCCGGCCTCGATTTTGGAAAAATCGAGCACATCATTGATGACGTTGAGCAGAGACTCGGCGGAGGACTTGACGGTGGTCAAGTAATCGCGCTGCTCGTCGGTCAAGTCGGTGTCCAGCGCCAGTTCGGTCATGCCGATGACGCCGTTCATGGGAGTGCGAATTTCATGGCTCATGTTGGCCAGGAACTCGCTTTTGGCCCGATTCGCTTCCTCCAGCCGGCGCTGCTCGACTTCGGAGCGAATGGCTTGAGCCCTCAGTTCCTCCGCTTCCTTCCTGTGTTGGGCCATCTCCTTGAAGGCAGCCGCCAAAGCTCCAAGCTCATCGCCGGTGGTGGGAAGATCGTCCAAGTTGCCGCCATTGCCGCTTCCGAACTGCAAAGCCGCCCGGCGCAGCCGCTCGATGGGGACGGCGATGTGTCTGGAGATGCCGAATGCCATGAATAGTGCCAGCATCACGCAAATGGTGCTGCCGGCAATTAGCAAGCGCTTGCCATGCTCGGTTTGTGCCAGCATTTCCCGGTAAAGCGGCGAGTATTCCAGGACAACACCCCCGACAATACGGCCGGAGGAGCGCAGCGGAACTACGACTTGAGGGATTTGTTGACCCCCGACGGCTTCGACGAAGGAGCGCGGAACGCCATCCATCATGGTTTGCCGGACGATACCGTGGGGATCGGGGAAGATCTCTCCCACTTCTTCGTGGACCGCGTCAGCAATGGTTAGCCCGGCCCGATCGAGGATGACAATATCCCGCTGCTGTTCGCGATGCAGCCCGGTGACGTATTGCTGCAGGGCTTCCCGGTCGTCGAACAAAGAGTGGCGGCTTTGAGCCAATTCGAATGCGATGGAATCGGCGATGGTTTTCGCCACATTCTCGGCTTCGCGAATGGCCCCCTGTTTTGCCCCTTTTACCTGCTGGTCAAAACCGAGGAGACCCACCACGCCCACCAACGCAGCGACGCCAAGGAACGCTGCGAGCAACTTGTTTCTGAGCTTCATAGTTAAGCGGCCTGACCAAGCGCAGTTGCCGATGCCGATGATGAACCGGTGTTTCGCGGCGGTGCTGTTACGACACCATGATCTACCAGATAAGCCAACAAGAGACGTTGAGCCAATCGCAATGATGAATGGCAAGTGCCGGAAGGGGAGCAGTTCAATATGGGGACTGGACGCGTCGGTGGCGGCGGGTCAAGTTCTCGGTGACGCCCTCGCCAATGCACAAGCCCGTGGTGCAATCCGGAAGAGTCGAGCTGGTTTTCAAAATTCAATCTCAGGATATGAGAACGGAATCCCTCAGCGGCTAAAGACAATCGCCTTTCCGGGATCGTGATTCGCAGGGCTGAAGCCCTGCGCCACCCAGCGTGCCGTCCCCTTCGGGACTCCGGAGATATATTTTGTGCGCCGACCCAGGACTGGCGTCCCTTCGACTCCGCTCAGGGCAGGCTCTGGGCTACCAGCGTGCCGTCCCAGTGGGACTCGGGGATATTCTTGAAGTGACTCGGTACTCCGACGCACCGATTGCGTTCATTCTCAGCATAGCCCTGCTCCACGCGTTTGGGATGCTGCCTGGAGTTACTGGATGATGTCGCTCATGACCAGGTCGTGGTGCCAGGTGGTCTTATGGCCGTGCTGGCGCAGGACCATGGCGAGCTGGGCCCAATGGCGGGCGCTGTGCAGGAAGGTGTGCATAGTGAATTTACGCCGGGTGCCGGTGAGGGTGATGCCGCCGCCGCTGAGGGTGGCGGTGGAATCCAGGGTGGCGGGGGTGGCGGCGTCGAGGAATCTGCGCAGCCCGGCCTGGGCGGCGTCGCAGAGTTCGAAGATGTGTTCCAACGAATCCTGTTGAAAGGAAGACCAGGCGTCGAAGGATTCGCCGTTCAGGGTCTGGGCGTAAACCCACTCGACGATGAAGATGTGGAACAGCATGGCGCGGACGGTGGCGATGGCGTCGGCTTTGGGTCCCATGGAGATGTCGAGGATGCCGGCGGGCTGTTGCTGGAGCCACTCGCGCCAGCGGCGAGTCTCGTCGTGGTGATAGCGGAAGAGGTCGCGGAAGCTGATGCCGAGATCGCTCATGGTCTGGATATTATCGTCGGAAAGTTGTGATTGCGAGTTGCGAGTCCCGAGTCCGAACCAAAAGCAGATTCCTCGCTGCGCTCGGAATGACAGCCAAGAGACGGAATCACAATCTTCAAGAGGATGATCGGCGTTACGGGTTGGTGCTGGCGGCCTGGGAGATGTGGCTTTCGACGTATTCGTAAATGGCGTCGTTGGTGCAGACCTCGTAGTACTTCATGTCGGTCCAGTATTTGAGGGAGAAGTCGCTGGCGTCAATGCGGGGGATGCGGCCCTCGCGCACTACGATGCGATGGAACATGCCGCCACCAAGAGGCACCAAGCCACTGTAGAGGTGGACGATTTCCTTATCCCATAAGGTGGGTAGTTCGATGGCGTGCAATTGCAGCGAAATCTCCTGCTGGAGGGCGCGGTAGGCGGCTTCGTTCATGTTGACGCCGCCGACGTTGAAGCGCATGAGGAATTCGTCGGGATTGCCGCCGGTATCCTCGTCGTCGACGGTTTTGAAGGAGTAGACGTTGAACAGGCTTTCGCTGTCGGCCAGGAAGCGGCGCGCGCCGCGGTTGCAGGAGGACAGGCGGTCGCTGTCGTTGAGCGCGCGCGAGATGGTGATGCGGGTGCTGCCGTCCATGAGGTACATGGGCGCGGAATCCTGGTAGGAGATGCCGATGCCGAGTTCCAGCGTGGGCAGTCCGCAACGGCAGGATTGCTCGTTATAGGCGTGCACGATGGAAACGATCTCGCGCGCCAGGATACAGGTGCGACCCACGGGAAAGCCCTGACGGCCTTCGTAGCCGAAGAGCGCCAGGATGACGGCGTCGCCCTCGATGAATATCTTGGCGGCGTCATATTTCGGGAGCAGCTTGTTCACCGGGTCGTAGAAATTCAGGCTGAAGTAGGAGGCCGGATTCAGGCCGCGCTCCATCAGGGTGCGGGTAAGAGTGGTGGATTCGCGCACGTCGGCCTTGAGGATGACGTGGTTGATGACCTTGTCCTCGGCCGGCTTCTGCTCCTGCGGCAGCAGGAACTCGTAGAGGGTGCGGTTAATGGCGGAGAGCTCGCGCAGGCGGTCGCTGGTGATGACGTTGACCGCGTCGAGCGCCTTCTTGAGCGCCTCCAGACTGCGCAGCTCGCGGTGATAGCGGATGAGGCCGAGCAAGCAGCGGCCGGCAATTTTGGAGCGATGGGCGGCGCGGTAATGGCTGATGCGGCGCACGGCGGCGGAGAAATTGTCGGGGGAGAGCGTGGTGTGCTGGTCCAGCAGGCGCTCGACGCGGGTGCGCTCGGTGCGGTCGATGAGCCCGTTTTTGAGCTGCTGCGGATTGATGGCGGGCGAATACTGGGCAAGCAACGGCGCGGCTTCGTAAGCGGCGATGATGTGGTCGAGCACGCCGTTGCGTTCCAGGGTGTCGGTCCAGGCGGCGAGCAAGGTTTTTTGCGCGCGGCCCTTGGGAGTGGAGTCGTCGGGGGTACCGGAGGCGACCAGTTCCTGGGCGTTGTCGGGAACGCTGAGCAGAGCGTCGAGATCCACGTGATCACGGCCGGGGTCGGGGGGCAGTTCCAGCGATGCCAGAAATAGATGGGCAATCTGCTGCAAGATGGAAAAGCGGTCGGGGTCGCGCTCGAAGTTGCCGAGCATGATGTAGTGCTCGGCGTTGATGTAGTCGTCGCGGCCTTCCTCGGTGAACATCAGGCGGTTGAGCAGCAAGTGGTAGCCGGGATGACCAGGGGCACCAAAGAGGGCGCGGCGCATGCGCGCCAGGGTTTCCTTTTCCACTTCGCGCAGGGTCTGCAGGAGCTCCTGGCCGGTTTTGCGCAGCAACTGCTTCTTGGCAAGCTGGAAGGCGGCACAACGCTCGCGGAGTTCGATGCCCTTGGCAATGTGCGCGTGGCGCGGACCTTCGTAGGCGGCCTGCTTGGCGCGGATGCGCTCCAGGATGAGGTTGAATTGTGCGGTCAACTCGGTGCGCAGCAGCTTGACCACGGCGAGGCGAGCGAGCAGGTCGAGGCTAACGTTACCGTCGGCCTTGGCCCAGTTCAGCGCCAGGATGAGCAGGTCGGTGAGGAAGCGCTTGAAGTCGGCGGGATCGGGGCCGGGCTTGGGTAAGGGCTTGGGAACATCACCCTTGGCGCCCCACATGCTGGAACCCCAAATGAAGTTAGGCGGCGTGATCTGCGCGGAGGGCGCAGGTTCGGGCGCGGCGAGGTCTTCGACGTTGCCGTATTTGGCGATGAGCCGGTGCACGTGCAGGCGCGCAACCTCGGTGAACGTTGGGCTGAGAAAGACGTCGTGGCGAACGTTGTCAATGCCGGGGAGCAGGCCGGTGAGTTCCAGGTCGGGGACGTAGCCGGTCAGCGACATCTGGCCGGCAAGCTCGGACAAGCTCTCGCGCTGGAGAAACGGGAACGGCGCCATGCAATGCTCGATGCAGTGGTTGCGGTGCAGAGGTTAGCACGGAGCGGGGCAGGAGGGAATGTTACTTCAGGCGCCAGGCCCGAGGCTCAAGGCGACACAGTTAAGTAAGCCGCGGGCGAGGGCGCCCGCGGGAGCAATGAGTGGGTAAGCTCATGATTGTGCGGCCCCGGCGAGGGCGCCGGGGCCCACAAATCAAACAAGCCCTACACTCCAACAAGCAGCCACGCTGAAGGCGCGATTCATTGCGTGCCGATGCGGGAGGTTGAGGTGAGGCTGGCTTTGCGGGCGGGTTCGAATTCATCGCCGCGCTGCCAGCCGATGGCCTGCGTTTGCGAGGCCGCCTTCCAGCCCAGACCGAAGCCGAAGCGCGCCAGTTCGGCCAGGCCGGAGAAATCCCAATCCGCCTTAAACTCATCGCTGGGCTGGTGATAGTGCTTCGAATTGTATTCGCGCTCCTGCTCGATGCCCCAGTCGAGGGGATGTCCTTTGAACTTCATGCCCTCGTTGATGGAGAACGAGGGAATGCCGACGCGGGCGAAACTGAAGTGGTCGGAGCGGTAATAGTAGCCGGCGGAAGGATTGGAGTCGGGCTTGATGGCGAGGTTGAACTCCTTGGCCGTGGACTCCACGGTGGGATAGAAGGTGGTGCGCTCGGCGCCAGAGACCTCGATCTCCTGCGGGATGCCGTTCGGAGCGAGGCCATCAAAATTCAGGCCGAGAGCGATGTTGCCGGCGGGAATCGGAGGATGCCGGCCGAGAAATTCGGAGCCGCGCAGGCCCTGCTCTTCGGCAGTGACGGCCGCAAACAGCACCGAACGCTTGGGCGGTTGAGCGGCGGCGTAGGCGCGCGCCAATTCCAGCAACACGCCACAGCCGGTGGCGTTGTCCACCGCGCCGTTATAGATGTTGTCACCCGGCTGCTCAGGATGAATGCCGAGATGATCGTAGTGCGCGCTGTAGAGCACGGCCTGGTCCTTGAAGCGGGGATCGGAGCCGGGCAGGACGGCGAGCACATTTTGCGAATCGAAGGGACGAATTCTGCTGACCACGTGCGCCTGCACGCGAACGGGCAGCGCGATGGGTTTGAAATCGCGCGACTCGGCCTGTTTCAGCAGGGCGTCGAGGTCCTGGCCGGAATCGGCGAGCAGACTGCGCGCAACCTCCAGCTGGATCCAGGAGGCAAGCTTGAGCTTGGGCTGACCGTCGGCGCGCAGATAGGAGCGCTCGCCACCCCAGGAGTTCTTCACCACGTCCCAGCCGTAGCTGGCCATGTCGGTTTTGTGCACGAGCATGACACCGACCGACCCCTTGCGCGCCGCCTCTTCAAACTTGTAAGTCCAGCGGCCGTAGTAGGTGAGCGCCTTGCCCTTGAAGAATTTGGGATCGTCCGAGGATGGCTCGTTCACCAGCATGAGCAACACTTTGCCGCGCACATCGGCGTCCTTGTAATCGTTCCACTGATATTCGGGGGCATCGATGCCGTAGCCGGCGAAGACCACGTCGGCGTCAATGTCATCGGCGGGGTTCTGGGTTTCGTCCATGACGACGACGTCGTCGGAGAGCTTGAGCTTCTGCGTTTTTCCCGCCTGGAGCAGATAGACAGTGCTGGCAGGATCAGTGGTGATGCCGACCATCGGCACTTTTTGCAGGTAACTCCCATTATCACCCCCCGGCTTCAGACCGTTGAGTTCGAACTGGCTGGCAATATAGCCGGCAGCAATGTCGCCGCCGCGCTGACCGGTGCCACGTCCTTCCAGCAGGTCGGCGGAGAGAAACCTGACGTGCGCGCGAATGCGCTGGGGGTCAATGGATTTCATGGCCGCGGTGGCGGAAGCAGACAGGGCCGAGGAAGCGGCTTGTGGGGTCGTGGATTTGCGCCGGGCTGACTTTCTTGGCTGCGCCAGCAGCGCGGTTGTCAGGAGAAGGATGAAAACGAACAGAACAGCTTTGCGCATGAAAGTCCTCGATTGCTAGAGCATCTGGAGCGTATCGCCCCTCCGGGGCTGAGGTCGAACCCGCAACCTGCGGGTCAGTTGAGGGAGCCTCAACCGGCCTTGTAGTCGATGACATCTTCGCCGCGATGAAACAACGGTGGCGCCGGAACTGAAGCCACATGGGCCAGGCGGCGGTTGATCTCCTGCAAATCCCTCTTATTCCAGCCGACGCTGGAAACTTCGACTCTACCGTCAGGCGCGATCAGAAAAACCGTGGGCACATTGGTGAGCCCGTAGGCATTCGATGCAGGATAGGTGTCCTGGTCATCGAGCAGAATGGGAAGGGTGATGCCGTATTCGCGGCGGAACTGCGCGGTTTCCTTCCTGGGGTGCTGCGAGACGCCGATGATGCGCGCGTGGTCTTTATGGGAGTGGTAAAGGCGCTCGACGAACGGCATGGCGTACTGGCAAACAGGACAGGTGACCTTGAAGAACGCCAGTACGGCCGGCCCGTGCTTGAGCGCGGCGCGCAAGGAGGAGGGATGGCCTTCCATGTCGTGAAGCGATATTTCCGGCGCCGATTTCCCCGCGGCAAGAGCAGGCATCCAGATCCTCCGAAACAGTTATGGTTTCAGTTTCAGCAGGAGTCGCGCGTCACACTGAAAGTGAAACCCTACCGCGACCCACATCTGCCAACACCAGGCAGATGCGGGGCACCAACGTCGAACCTATGATTCTAAATCAGAGCGGCGTGCCGGAGAACCCGGCGAGCCAGGCCGGTGAGCGGAAGCGCGGCGGCTTCCCCAAATGGGAACCAGCGTCCGCGCCGGGTTCCCAGGGTTTGGACGCGGCAGACGTGGACGGTGTAGTCGGTGACCGTGATGGAGTGGCGCAGGGTGAAATCGGGCGCCCCACATCTGCCGAACCCACATCCGCCAAAAGAGGGCAGATGTGGGGCACCCTTTGGAACACCATCCAGGGCACCATGTGGAATTTGAGGCAACTCCCACATGCCGGGCATGAGCGACTGGCGATGGTCGCGGCGCACCAGGTACACACGTCCGTGGCGGGCAGCAAGGCCGTAGGTAATCTCGGCCGACTTGCGCGGGGGCTGTGGGCGGCGCTGAAGTGGACCACGAGTGAGGCAGAGGCGGCGCACCGGGCAAACATCGCAGCGCGGCTGAAGGGGAAGACAGACAGTGGCGCCCAACTCCATCATCGCCTGGTTGAAGTCGCTGGGAGAACGCGGGCTGAGCAGTGCCTGGGCAGCGTTCCAGATCTGCGGCAGTGGCTGCTTGCGCCAGGCGAAAATCCGGCGCACGACACGTTCGACGTTGCCGTCAACCACAGCGCATGGTTCGTCAAACGCGATGCTGGCGACGGCGGCCGCCGTGTAACGCCCGATGCCGGGAAGCAAGCGCAGAGTTTCGGAGGCGGCGGGCAGTTGACCGGTGTGTTCACGCACGACGATGCGCGCCGCCTGGTGCAGGGCGCGGGCGCGGCGGTAGTAACCCAAGCCGCTCCAGGCAGCGAGCACGTCGCGGGGCTTGGCCGCGGCCAGCGTCGCCACGTCGGGAAAACGGCGCAGAAATTCGGTGTAACGCTCAAGCACCGCACCCACTCTCGTTTGTTGCAGCATGATTTC
>Ga0326726_10003685_pt1 | contig 14071 bp, 8 predicted proteins | sample MHFenrmetagenome_2_FD_207603 | JGI IMG/M metagenome (GOLD analysis project Ga0326726, IMG submission 207603) | Lab enriched peat soil microbial communities from Michigan Hollow, Ithaca, NY, United States - MHF15MN | ecosystem: Environmental > Terrestrial > Soil > Wetlands > Peat | place: USA... | reverse complement strand
GCATCACGCTAGCTTTGAGGCTTGCCGCCACTTTAGGCCCCTGGGCGGATGATGGGGAAGGCAGAGCTAAGACGAGAGCCAGGACCAGGATAACACCGATGGCCAGGCCAAAACGCTTCATGATTTCCTCCCTCGAAAATTTGCGATGTCTTTTAACTATTATAGCCGAATTGGGGTTTTTAAGAAGAATTCCTGGAGTTTCCATGGAGGTCAGTATTCCAGGTTCATCCGGCGCAGAAGATCCCTGAAGCGCGGATCGTCCCGGATGTCGTCAAATATGGGATCCACGCTGATATAAGGCATGTTGGGATCATGAGCTTGATAAGCCTTCTCCAGCCAGTCGAGGGCTTCATCCTTCATCCCGGCCCGGGTATAGAGCGTGCCGATCTGCCAGGCCGGCACATAGGCTGTCCGCGCCCGCGCCGCCAGTGTCTCGGCCACACGCTGCAAAGCTCTCGGGTAACCGCCTTCTTTGAAGCCGCGCGCCAGGGCCTCCTCAGCCGCTTCATCCCCCCTCGCGGCATACGACGCTTTCCACGCTTCAATCGCTTCAGGGTACATGCGTTTCATGTGGTAGGCGGACCGGAGAGTTGACAACGCGATGGGGTCGTTCGGCGAGGTTTTGAGCGTTTCGCGGATCACGGCGATGACGTCGTCATACCGGTGCGCGTACATCAGGTCCATGGCGTAATGACCCCGGAACAACGCATTGAGAGGATCCAATTCGAGGGCCCGCTGGATTTGCGTCATCGCCTCCTCGGGGCGCTTCAGGATGTTCAATAAATGCGAGATACTGGCGCGTGGCCCCGGGAGGTTGGGATTGAGTTCAATCGCCCGACGGTACTCCGCCTCCCCGCCTTCCCAATCCCAATCTGTCCATGTTCTGATGCCCGCCAGAGTTTCATGAACTTCCGCGAGCATGCTGTCGAGCTCCAGGGCCTTTGCGGCGGCCGCCTTCGCTTTCGGCGCCGATTCGCGGGTTGGAACAAAGCCCTGTTGCTGGCGCCCGATCCAAACGCTGGCAATTCCCGCATAGGCTTGGGCGTAGCCGGGGTCCTTGGCCAAGGCCAATTCGAAATACTGAAGCGCGCTGTCGAGGTCCGGTCGGGTGAGCTTGTACCAGTGAAACTGGCCTTGGAGATAGGCCTGGTAGGCCTCGGGATTGACCTGGTGGACGGCCGCCAGACGCGTTTCTTCCTGCGGGGCCAGCTTGACCTGCATCTTGCCTGCAATCGTTCGCGCCATTTCGCTATACATGACAAGCACGTCGGCCATGGCCCGGTCGTAGGTCTGGTTCCAGATGTTTCGCTCTTCGGGCAGGGCCTTGATCAGCTCCACCCGGATCCGCACTCTGTCGCCGACCCGATGCACGGTCCCCTCGACGACGGCCTTCACGTTAAGCTCGCGGGCGATCTCCGGCACGGGTATCTTCAGCGCCTTGTATTTCATGACCGACGTGCGGGAGATCACGCGCAAGGAGCCGATCTGGGCCAGCTGCCCGATCAGCTCATCGGTGGCGCCGTCGACGAAGTATTCCTGGCCGGGGTCACCCGTGAGGTTTTCGATGGGCAGGACGGCGATCGAATCGAAGGCCTGGCCGCGTTTGGGGAAGATGAGAAGCCACGCGACGATGGCCAGAATCGATATTCCCGCCATCGCCGGGTAGGCGAAGACCTTCTTGAGCCCCAGGAACCGGCCGCGGAGGAACATGGAGGAGGCCCGGACCGGCTGCAAGCCCGCCACGACCGATTGGAGGTCCTCGACCAGCTCGTCCATGCTCTGGTATCGGTCAATGGGATCCTTGGACAAGGCCTTGAAGACGATATTCTCCAGGCCCGCAGGGAGGTCTTTCCGGCGCCCGCCCAGGCGCTCCGGCTCCTGGTTAAGGACCGAATGGATCAACGTCCGCTCGTAATCCCCTTTAAACGGGAGGATCCCCGAGAGCATCTCGTAGAGGACAACTCCCAGCGACCAGATGTCGGTGCGCTGGTCGACGGCTTCGCCTTTCGCCTGCTCCGGAGACATGTAGGCGACCGTGCCCACGGTCGTTCCCTCGCGGGTCAGCTTGATCTGGCCGGCGAGCTTGGCCAGGCCGAAGTCTAAGATCTTCACCACACCGTCGGACGTGATGATCATGTTGGCCGGCTTGATGTCGCGGTGGACAATGCCTTTCTGGTGGGCTTTGGCCAGGCCCGTGGCCGCCTGGACGGCGATGTCCAGGGCTTCCTCCTGCTTCAGGAGACCTTGCTTGATCTTTTCCCTCAGGCTCTTCCCTTCATAGAAGGCCATGGCGATGTACATCCGGTCGTCTGCGGCCTCTCCGATCTCATGAATGTTGCAGATGTTGGAGTGGTCGAGGGCCGACGCAGCCCGAGCCTCGTGGACGAACCGCTCTCTCGCTTCGGGATCGGCCGTCCACTGCGCCGGGAGGAATTTGAGGGCGACGGTGCGCTGAAGGACGATGTCTTCGGCCTTGTAGACGATCCCCATTCCGCCCCGGCCGATCTCGTCGACGATCCGGTACTTCCCGGCGATGAGGGTGCCCTTTGAAAGCGCATGGGCAGGAATTTGAATAGTTTTCGTCAAGGAGTCGATGGGCGTGCTATCCTGGCCTAGGAGCGCGGCGCAGCTGCCGCAGAACCGGGACGTATCGGGATTATCGGCGTGACACTGGGGGCATTTCATGGCCCGATGACTTTCCGGCTTGGCGCAAGGATAACGCCGCCCGGGAGGGAAGTCAACGTGAGGAACGCCACTGCCGTTGGGGAAGCATGGCTGGAGCCAGCGAGAGGGATCGAACCTCCGACCTGCTGATTACGAACCAACTGGCCTAGCTTCTCAACCTGCCTATAATAAATGTATTTTGGTGGTGCGCCCAATCGCCTGTGCTCAGATTGTGCTCACCTGCGGCGCCGCTGATACTCCCCTTTTATCAAACGAGTTTGAAGGCACCCGCAAGGCGGGGCGCACGCGCGGCTCTGATGCCGACCGTAGGATTGTGATATACTGAGTTGTCTGTGTAATCCCGAGTGGCTCAACTTCCAACCACGAAACACTCGGCCCCGGTCTGGTCTGACCACGGCCAAGGCGGTAATTTCGGAGGGATTGCCTCTCTTCGCTTATTGGCCAAGGGACCGGAACTGGGGGCGGATTCGAGATCGCCCTGGCCACCGGGAGTGTTCGCGCCCTTCTTGAGTGGCTTGGATGATGAATGGGCAATTCTGGCAAGAACAGTAAGGAGGTTTCAGCATCATGGCAAAAATAAGCTTAACGGCCTCAGCATACAGGGTGGCGAGGGGAAAGGCGGAGATCGCGAGAGAGGCAAAATGGCAGAAGACCGCGAAGCTAACGACAAAGAAGCGTCTGGAATCGAAGAAGCGCGAGCCGACAGAAAAGGGCATCGAAGGAAGCGGAAACCGAGATCAGAAAATAGCCAAGGGAGCGGAGGATCCCAAAAGTTTAAGCCAAGGAAAAGCCACCGAGCTTATTGGGCCCGAGGCTCCGGATGATAAAAAAGGTCGATAGATGACATTTGAGTTCTTATAAAGCCTGTTAATATCGGCATCCTTCAGGCGAATTGGCCAGCAGCCCAGCCCGAAGACCACGCCCACTGCAAATTGTATCCTCCCAGTTCGCCCGTCACATCCAGCACTTCCCCCGCGATAAACAAGCCGGGCATTTTTTTGGATTCCATGGTTTTGGAGGAGACTTCGTCTGTGTCCACCCCCCCGCCCGTCACTTCGGCGGCGCCGTATCCGTCCTTTTTTTGAGGCGTCACCTGCCAATCGTGCAATCGTTCCGCGGCCGATCTGAATTCTTTTTCAGAGGTCCGGTTCAAGGGCTTGGAAGGGAAATAGAGCCCGCACCATTTTTTAGCGAACCGTTTCGGCAAAAACGAGGCGAGAAAAGTGCTCATCTCCGTTTTTTCTCTCCGATGGATCATCAATTCCCGATAGATATCGCTTTCGGGAAACAGATCGATCGAGATCGCCTGGCCTTCTTTCCAATGCGAAGATATTTGCAAAATGGCGGGCCCGCTCAATCCTCGGTGCGTGAAAAGAATATTTTCCCGATAACGATGGCGTCCGCATTTCACGATCGTATCGAAAGCGAGTCCCGACAAGTCCCTGAAACTATTTTGATCGTTTTCGCTCCACAAAAGTGGGACCAAAGCGGGAACAGGTTCGATGACATTCATCCCGAATTGCCGGGCGAGTTGGTAACCTAAGGGCGTGGCCCCGATCTTCGGCCTAGCGAGGCCTCCGGTCGCGATCACAAGCGATTCAGACTCAAAATGGCCCTGGCTGGAAACAACTTCAAACAGCTCTCTTTTTGAAACTGCCAATATTCGGCAATGGAGTTGGGTCTCGACTTTCGCCCGGGCGCATTCGTCTTGAAACATTTTCACGATCCATCCTGCCCCGTCCCGGGTGAAAAGCTGGCCCCATTTTCTTTCAACGATCCGGATCTTGTGGCGCTCGAGGAGCGCCATCATGTCCTGCGGTGTGAAACGGGAAAGAGCGGATCTCGCGAAGTGCGGGTTCGACGAAACAAAATGGGTCCCGTCCGAAAAGCGGTTCGTGAAGTTGCAGGCGCCACCTCCCGAGATCCGGATCTTATTCCCGATGGTCCCGGTGTGTTCGAGTAGGACGACCGACCGGCCCCGCTTTCCGCACTCGACGGCGCAAAAAAGACCCGCGGCGCCCGCACCGATGATTACCACGTCCTTCTTCATGACAGCCATTATACCAATCTTGCCTTGGGAATTGGGGTCGAGCCCAGTGGAGATCTGCTACCCGGATCTGCTTTGGCTCGGGGTCTAAGTCCCTGATTTTGGCGCGCTAAATGGAGAAAATCGTTGGAGCCAGCGAGAGGGATCGAACCTCCGACCTGCTGATTACGAATCAGCTGCTCTACCGACTGAGCTACGCTGGCTTGGGAGGCTCAAGTAAGTTAAACGAAACGGGGATATCTGTCAAATCAGGGGGGGATGCGGAGAGGGTGCGCGCCAGGGGGATCACGTCCGCCTTAGGATAAGAGGGACAGTCCCCATTCGGGGACAGTCCCTCATCAGTCTCCCGAGGAGACGATCGTTCAGTCCGGCGTCAGTTCTTCAAGACGAAAGTGACGGTCACGGTGAAGGTCACGGGCCGGGGACGGCCGTTGAGGAGCAGCGGCTCGTAGACCCATTGCCGGACGGCGTCGATGGCGGCCTGGGCGAGGAGCGGCAGCGAGCGGAGGACCCGGACGGCGGCGACCCGGCCATAAATGTCCGTCGTCGCTTCGAGGATGACGATCCCCTGCTGGTGAGCCTGCCGGGCCAGCTCGGGATAGGAGGGCTCGACCCGCCGGACGAGCCGCGGCGGCTTGACATCGCCAGCGGCAAGAACGGGAGGTTCGGCCGGCTTGCCGACCAGCTGGTAGAGGTCCGCGCCGAGGAGGTTGGCCGCCACGCCCTCCCCTGCCCCGTAGTCGACGCCGCCAGGGATGCCGTTTTCGGCGCCGGCAGCGCCAAGTCCCTCCTCGACGATGCCTTGAGGTATCTCAACGGGGGCCAGCCGCCAGGACTCGCCCGAAGAGATCGCCATATGGCGGGCCTTGATCCGGGCGCCAGGATTGCCGGTTCTCGCTTTCGGCGGCGGCAGCGGCGTCGTCGGAAGCGCCGGCACGACGATCACGCCCGAAATGTCGACCTTCGGCAGATCGCCGAGGCGCAACAGAGGCAGCATCACGAGGAGCGTCAGGGCCAGGGCGTGGGCCAGCGTCGCAATCGGCAAGGCCGCCGCCCGCGTCCGCCAATTCCGGTCCGGGACGAACAAAGCGTCTTGGAACATCTTCGCCTCCTTTCCGGAGAATCTCGGGAGCTTGCGCTTCCATACTGATTACAATTCAGGGGCGCTCTTATTCCCAAGACAAGAGGGACAGTCCCCTCCGGGGACAGCCCCTATTCCAAAAAGGGGGCGATTCGCTTACAATAGCCCTCTCGCTCGGCCCAGGGGGTCGGGCCGACTCGACTGAAAGCGCCTTTTTATCATGAGCATGATCATCAAGAAGCTCGAGCTTCAGGGATTCAAATCCTTCGCCGAGCGCACCAAGATCGTCTTCCACCCCGGCATCACGGCCATCGTCGGCCCCAACGGCACGGGCAAGTCCAATCTCGTCGATGCCATGCTTTGGTCTCTCGGCGGCCGCCGCCAGAAGGTCGTCCGCGGCGATCGGACCGAGGAGGTCATCTTCTCGGGCAACGCCAAGCGCCCGGCCCTGTCCATGGCCGACTCCGTCCTGAGCCTGGCCGGCGACGATGAAGAGATGACCATCTCCCACCGGGCCTTCCGCTCCGGCGAGAACGAATACCGGATGAACGGCAAGACCGTCCGTCTCAAGGACATCCAGGACGAGCTCTGGAAGCACGCCATCGGGGCCTCCGATTATTTCGTCATCGAGCAGGGCTCGATCGGCAACTTCGTCACCTCCAAGCCGAACGAGAAGCGGGTGTTCATCGAGGAAGCCGCGGGCACGGCCTACTACAAGGACAAGAAGCGCCAGGCCCAATCGAAGCTCGACAGCACCGAACAGAATCTCATCCGCCTCGAGGACATCATCATCGAGGTCGAGAAGGGCAAGAACTCCCTCCAGCGCCAGGCCCAGGCCGCCAACCGCTACCGGCGCCTGCGCGAGCGCATCCGCGAGTTGACCTCGCATCATTACCAAAGGAAGCTCGTCGTGCTCGAAAGGTCCCAGCAGGAAGCCGCGGCCCTCTACGACGCCGGCCTGAAGCGTGAGACCGACGCAACGGCCCTCCTCAAGAGCGAGGAAAAGGACGCCGCCGCCCGCCGCAAGGAGCTCTGGGAGCTGGAAAAAGCCCTCAAGGACGGTCAGGAACGCGTCTTCGGGCTCAAGTCCCGGGCCGCCCGGATCGAGAGCGACATCGAGCGCGAGTCTAAGCGCATCGAGTTCTTCGAGGACAAGAAGAAGCGGGCCCAGAGCGACCGTAACGAGCTCCTCGAGGACGTGCTCTACCTCACACGGGAGATCGAAGAGCTCCGGGGCCGGCTGGGCGGCCACGAAGGGTCGCTCGCGGCCAGCCGGTCCGAGGCGTCGATCGCCGAGACGGACCTCGCCGCCGCCCGCGAAGCGCGCCTTTTCGCCGGCCGCGAGGTCGAGCGCCTGAGAGGGTTCTACCTCCAGACGATCCAGGCCCTGACCGAGATCAAGAACGAGAACGTCAAGACCGAGAAGGAGCTCGAGCTCCTCGCCCGCCAGGACGAGAAGCTGGCCGCCCAGTTCGCGGAGCAAGACACGTCCCTCGTCGAGAGCGCCGGCCGCACGGCCGCCCTCGAGCGCGACATCGCCGAGGTCCGGGCCTTGCGCGAGGCGCTGGTCAGCCGGGCCGAGGACTTCAAGACGGGCCTCGGCGCGGCCCAGAACGCCGCCGAGGAGGCCCGCCGGCGGCTGGAATCCCTCAAGTCGAAGCGCGACGAAACGGCCTATCATCTCCAAGCCCTGCGCCGGATCGACGAGAAGGCCCGCGAGGACAGCCCGGCCGACGTGCCGGGCGGCCTCGGCATTCTGGCCGATCTCATCCGGACGAGCCCCGAGAACGCCGTCCTGTTCGATGCGTTCTGGCGCGAAGGCGCCCGGTCCCGGGTCATCCCGGCCGAGGAGCTCGTCGGCGGATTGCCGGCGGGCCTGCGGGGCAATTACCTGCTCGTCCCAGCCGCGGCCCGGCCCGCGGTTCCGGCCGAGGTCCTGGCGCGCCCCGGGGTCATCGGGCTTCTCAAGAGCCTCATCGAGCCTGATGAGCGGCTCAAGGGCCGCCTGGCTGGCCTCGAGGACGCCGTCATCGTCCGGGACGCGGGCGAGGCGGTCAAGGCCTGGATCGACCATCCGGAGCTCAACTATCTGACGCCGGCGGGCGACCTGCTCCTGGCTTCGGGGCTCCTCAAGCTGGGCCAAAAGGCCGAAGGCGCCGTCGCCCTCGCTTCCGAGATCCGACGGCTCGAGGCCGAGGCGGCGCGCCTGGAGTCCGAGTCCCTGCCGGTCGCGGCCGAGATCGAAGAAAGATCGAAGGCCGTCGCGGCCGTCGAGCGGGATTTGGCCGCCGTCCGCGATGAGCTCGAACGGACCGAACGCATCATCCAGGACCGCGAGCGCGAGCACCGGTACGGGCTCGGCGACGGCGAGAAGATCCGCACCACGCGGTCGATCCTCGGCCGGGAGATCGAGGTCCTCCGCGGCGAAAAGCAGCGGCTCGAGGAGGTCCTTCGGGGCACCGGCGAAGGGCTGACCCGGCTCGAGGCCGAAGTCCTTTCGCTGAGACAGGAGATCGAAGGCCAGGAACACGACCAGGCGGGATTCGCCGCCCGGGAGGCGGCCCTCGAACGGCGCTTCTTCGAGGCCAAGTCCGGGCTTGACGTCGTCCAGGAGAGGATGAACGGCCTCGGCGACCAGATCCGGACCGCCGAAAAGCGCAAGGAAGCCGCGACCTCCAAGATCCAAACGCTCGAAAACGACATCCTGAAGGGCGACGAGGACCAGGCCCGCCTGCGCGAGGAGATCGCCGCCCTGCGGGAGGGCGGCCGGACGCTGGCCGAGGAGAGGGCCGCCGCCGAGACCGAGCTCGAAGCGACCGAAGGCCGTCTCGACGACGCCCGCAAGGCGCTCGAAGGCCTCGAAGCGGCCGTCCAGAAAAGCCGTGAGGCCGAAGAAGAGGCCAAGAACGAGCGCATCCGCCACGAGATCCGCAAGGCCGAGGTCGAGCGCGACCTGGTCAACCTCGACGAGATGTGCTGGCAGGAGCTCAAGAAGACCATCGCCGAGCTCCGGGCCGAGGCCCAGACCGTCGCGCCGATCGGCGCCCCCTCCACCGCCGCCGAAGAGGCCGAAGCCGAGGACCTTGGCGAGGAGGAGATCGGGGAGAACGGGGTCGACGAGGCTGGCAGCGACGAGGGCCAGCCCGCGGCCGAAGCCGCGGCGCCGGCCGAGGCCGGGGCCGAAGCGCCTCAGGCCGTCAAGACCCGCCGGACTCTCAGGAAATGGCGCCCCCTGGCCGAAATGACCGACGAGGACGTCGAGAAGGAGCTCGAGGAAGCGCGGGAGGCCATCGCCCGCTTCAAGGCCGTCAACCTGATGGCCGAGGAGGAGTTCGCCGAGCAGAAGAAGCGCTTCGAGTTCCTGACCCAGCAGCGGCAGGACCTCCGCGATTCGATCACCTCGACGGTCGAGGCCATCAAGAAGATCGACGAGGAGAGCAAGGACCAGTTCGCCAAGGCCCTCGAGCAGGTCAACAAGAATTTCGCCGAGCTCTTCACGGCCCTCTTCAAGGGCGGCAACGCCGAGGTCAAGCTGCTCGAGCCGGACAACCCGCTCGAGAGCGGCGTCGAGATCGTGGCCCAGCCGCCGGGCAAGCGCGTCCAGAACCTGTCGCTCCTCTCGGGCGGCGAGAAGTCCCTGACCTCGCTGGCGTTCCTCTTCGCCCTGTTCCGCTACCGGCCCTCGCCCTTCTGCTTCCTGGACGAGGTCGACGCGGCCCTCGACGACGTCAACCTGGCCCGCTTCCTCGACTTGATGAAGACGATCAAGCACCAGACCCAGTTCATCATCATCACCCACAACTACAAGACGATGGAAGTGGCCGACTACATCTACGGCACGACCATGGCCGAGCCGAACATGACCCGGCTCTTGTCGGTCAAGCTCGAACGGAAGGGCGGCGAGCTGCCGCCCGATCTCCAAGTCTGAGGCCGGACCGGTCCGGCCCGAAGGAGGGCGGATGTCGACCTACCTCATCATCATCCTCGCGTATCTCATCGCGCTCACGGTCCTCAACTTCATCCGGTCCCGGCGGATCAAGAGCCAGGAACAGTTCATGGTGGCCGGACGGAGCCTCAAGTGGCAGGTCATGGTCTTCACCCTGATCTGCACCTGGATCGGCTCGGGCACGTTCATCAGCGGGGCCGAGTTCGCCTCCAAGGCCGGGTTCTCCGCCTTGTGGCTCGCCGGCGGCGCCTGGGTCGGGATCATCCTGATCTACTTCCTGGCCGCCAAGATCCACACCTTCGGGCAATACACGGTCGGCGACGTCCTCGAGGTCCGCTACGGTCCGGCGGCGCGGCTGTTCGGGGCTGTCGCCCTGATCCTGTCCTTCGTCTCGATCGTCTCTTACCAGTTCGTGGCCGGCGGCTTCATCCTCAACGTCATCACCAACGGCAAGATCTCCGAGGCCAACGGCACGATCATCGCGGCCGGGTTCGTCATCCTCTTCACCGCCCTGGGCGGCATGGTCGCGATCGCCTACACGGACCTCCCGAACGGCATCATCATCGTCCTGGCCTGCCTGCTGGCCGTGCCCTTCGTCATCACGGCCTCGGGCGGCCTGCCGGCGGCCAAGGCCGCGCTCCCGTCCGGCTACTTCGCGGTGGTCAACAGCCAGTTCGGCGTCCATCCTTGGCTCAAAGCCATCGGCTACTTCCTCTCGACGATGTTCCTGCTGCTGGGCGTCCAGAGCATGTACCAGAAGTTCTACAGCGCCAAGTCGGGCCGGGACGCCAAGAAGGCCGTGGCCTGGTGGACGGTCGGCACGATCTTCGTCGAGACCATCGTCGTCGTCATCGCCGTCTTCGCCTTCAGCAAGCTCAAGGGCCAGATCGACCTGAGCGTGCCCAAGGCCGGAGGCAAGGTCGTGCTGATGGCCGCGAAGCAGCTCGTGCCCTTCCCGGTCGGCGTGCTGCTCCTCGGCGCGGCCTGCGCGGTCGTCATTTCGACCGGCATGAACTACCTTCTATCGCCCTCGACGACGCTCGTGCGCGATATCTACCAGCGCTTCATGAAGAAGGACGCCGATCCCAAGAAGATGGTCGCGTTGCAGAAGGTCCTGATCGTGGCCATCGGCGTCATCGCCTATTTGCTGGCCACCCAGCTCAAGTCGGTCTTGGAGATGAGCTTCTTTGCCTACACGATCTACGGTGTCGCGATCACGCCCGCGCTCATCGCCGCCCTGGCCTGGAAACGCGTGACCAAGGCCGGCGGCCTGGCTTCGATCATCACGGGGACCGTGGTCTGCTTGGCCTTCTTCATCCTGTCCAAGATCCCCGGCGTGCCGGCGCCCGACGGCGACCCGTGGGGCATCCCGCTCATCTACCCGGCCCTCATCGCGTCGCTCGGCGCCCTCGTGATCGTCAGCCTGTCGACGCCGAAGCCCAAGCCGGAGGAATTGGAAAGGTTCTTCCCCAAGAAGGACGCGGCTGGGGACGCCTGCCCCGGCCCCGTCGAGCCCTAAGGAAGAGATGAATCCGGACGGGGTCAGACCTATACCTTTTAACTTTCTCTTTATTGGCCCGCGCCACTTGTCGCCCTCGATAGCGGGAAAAGTTAAAAGGTATAGGTCTGACCCCGTCTTGGAGGGACGATGAAGCCCGGCGTCGTCATTGACCGGCGCTACATGGACCATGACATGGGCGCGGCCCACGTGGAGTCGCCGGCCCGCATCGAGGTCCTGTTGCGGCTCCTCGAAACCGACCCTCCCGTTTCCTTCACCGCGATCCCGCCCCGGCCGGCCACCGAAGAGGAGCTCGGCTGGGTCCACGAGCGGGGCTACATCGATCTCGTCCGCTCCACGGCCGGGAAGACCGTGCCGATGGACGCCGATACGACCGCCGGCCCCATGACGTGGGAGACGGCCCGGCTCGCCGCCGGAGGCTTCCTCGAATCGCTCGATCGGGTCATGGACGGGGCCGTGCCCAACGCGATCGCCCTGGTCCGGCCGCCCGGCCATCATGCCGAGGCGTCGCGAGCCATGGGCTTCTGCTTCTTCAACAACGCCGCGATCGGCGCCGAGCATCTCCTCCGCCGGCACGGCCTGCGCCGCGTCCTCGTCGTCGATTGGGACCTTCACCACGGCAACGGCACCGAGCACGCCTTCTATGAGCGGCGGGACGTGATGTACGTCTCGACCCACCAGTCGCCGCTCTACCCGGGCACCGGGGCGGCCCGCTTCTTCGGCCACGGCGAAGGCCACGGCTACAACCTGAACATCCCTCTGCTGGCAGGCAAGACCGACGCCGACTTCCTCTACATCTTCGAGAAGGTCCTGGCCCCGATCGCGGCGGAGTACGAGCCGGAGTTCATCATCTCCAGCGCCGGGTTCGACATCGCGGCCGGCGATCCGCTCGGCGGCATGGCCGTGACTGCGGCGGGCTTCGGCCGTCTGGCCCGGGCCTTGACGGACATGGCCGCCCGGACCGCCTCCGGCCGTTTGGCCCTGGTGCTCGAGGGCGGTTATGACCTGCCGTCCCTCGGCCATGGCGTCATGGAGGTCCTGAAGGCTCTGGCGGGCAAAAAGACCGTCCCGGTCAGATCAAGAGGGCCAGTCCCCTCCGGGGACGATCCCGTTGAAAAGATGTCCCAGTCCCTCATGGTCGAGCTCGAAGAGCCGCTACGGACCTTCCGGAGGCGCTGGCCAATCTCCGACGCCTGAACCTCTCCAGGTGTCCTCGCCCCGAGGCACCGTCCCTTTTTAAGGACAAATTCCCGCCTTATTTCCCCTGGTCCCCAGGCAGGGGCATTGGCATGATATTTGCACAAGGCGCATAATGGATAGAGGAGTAAGGACCATGAAGAAACATCTCGCCCTGATCGCGGCCGGGATCCTCTTGGTGGCGGCTGGTGCCTTCGCGCAGGAAACGCAACAGGCGACCCCGCAGGTGCCTACCCCGCAGAACACCCAGGAGATCAAGGACGCGAAATACACCAACGATTCGGTCGGCCGCCTGAGCTTTATCGAGGGCAAGGGCTTCGTCCAGAGGGCCTCGGACCTCGGCTATGAAGAGGCGGCCCTGAACATGCCCATCAGCGAGGGCGACCGCATCGGCACGTCGGAAGGCCGGCTGGAGATCCATTTCGGACGGGGCAATTACATCCGGCTCGACGAGAACAGCAAGGTCGACATCCTGAACCTGCCCAAGAAGGAAGACGACGTGGCCCGCATCCGGGTCTGGTCCGGGAACGTCTACCTGATCGTCGGCACGCTGAAAAAGGAGAAGGCCATCGAGCTCCACACGGCCGACTCCTCCTTCTATGTCCTCGACCGCGGCGTCTACCGCGTCAACGTGCGGGAGAACAAGGACACCGAGATCCTGGTCTATCAAGGCCTCATCGAGGTCGCCGGCGAGGACGGATCGACCCTGCTCAAGGCGGCCCAGAAGCTCGAGATCTCCGAGGGCCGCCTGGCCTCCAAGCCCTCGAGCTTCATCGCCGTGGCCGACGACGCTTTCGACAAGTTCAACGCCTCCCGCGCCTCGGTGACCGGGCGGGAATACGCCAAGGGCAAGCTGCCCGAGGAGCTCTCGGATTACGAGGGCGATCTCGACAATAACGGTCATTGGACCTACCTCGCCCCTTACGGCAACGTCTGGATCCCGAACGGCGTCGACCAGGACTGGCGTCCCTACTATAACGGCCGCTGGAGCTGGCTGCCCCTGTCCGGCTGGACCTGGTGGCCCTACGAGCCCTGGGGTTGGGCGACCTTCCACTACGGCCGCTGGCACTGGGGCCTCGACCTCGGCTGGTACTGGATCCCCATGACCATGTGGGGCCCGGCCTGGGTCGATTGGTGGTGGGACGACTTCTACTTCGGCTGGGCGCCGCTCAGCTATTGGGGCTACCCCGGGGTCATCATCGACGGCATGTACTACGGCCATTATTACGGGGGTTATTACCCTTACGGATCGCGGGCCCTGACGGTCGTGCGCCGCGATCATCTCAAGGACCCGCACATCTCCGCCAACGCCCTGCGCGGCGACCAGCTCAAGGGCCTGACCAGGATGAGCCTGACCAGCCGGAGCCTCAGCCTGCGGCCGGCCGGGACGAAGATCTCGGTCGAGCCGATCAACGGCAACCGGGTCATGCTCCGTAACGACCGGTCGACCGGATTCGCTCGGGCCGGCGGAGGGACGGCCTCCGGAACGGCCAGCCCCGCCGGGACCACCGGGACGACCGGGCCGCGGGCCATCCGCAAGCCCGACGCACCGGCTTCCGGAAGCCAGGGGCAGGGCTCAAAGGGCGGCACTACCGC
>Ga0326726_10003684_pt1 | contig 14071 bp, 13 predicted proteins | sample MHFenrmetagenome_2_FD_207603 | JGI IMG/M metagenome (GOLD analysis project Ga0326726, IMG submission 207603) | Lab enriched peat soil microbial communities from Michigan Hollow, Ithaca, NY, United States - MHF15MN | ecosystem: Environmental > Terrestrial > Soil > Wetlands > Peat | place: USA... | reverse complement strand
CAAGCGGCCTTGCGGCCGCGGGTCCCGGGTTTCGGGTCTCGGGTTTCGGGATCAAGAAATCTCGGGACTTGCATCTGGGGCTTTTGAACAGCCCTGCCCTCTCCCCATAGACCTGCTCCTCGGAATTGAGTTTATCCTGAGCCTGCCGAAGGAAGCGTCTAGCATCCGGACTTCTTTGACCGGCCTTACAAGACCCAATCCGCCGCGCCGCATTCCTCAGAACTTCAGGCGCCTTGAAGCCAACCTGTTTTCATCAACCGTTGCGAGATGACCGGAATGCCGTTCCATCCTTTATAAGAATACCTAATGAAAGGAGTTTCTGATTCCTTTAGTATGATGTCTGATATGAGTCACTCAGGAAGCGTAAAAGTGATGGAATGGTCATCCGATGGGGGAGGTTGAGACTTCATGTTTCCGTTGATAGTTCTCATCTTCATGGTCTTGGTGTTGTATCTTTACTTCAATAGTCGTAATTTTCCGATGCAGGGTGGGTACTATGATGAGATGGAGGATTTAAGACGGCAAATAAGAGAACTTAAAGATGAAATCGAAAACCTGAAGAAGCGAGGCACATGAGGTGCGGCTGATTAGCCTCTCAGAATTTTGTATTGAATTATCTGGCTATGAACGAGAGGAGAGGACTGCATGATAGCAGAAATTGCAAGACAGGTTCGAGAGGCTGAGGTACTTGACGGTGGAGAGTTTCGATGGAACCGGGGCAAAGACTCCCCCCTCAACTCCACCATCCGAAACACATCCTTCCGACCATTTGACCTGATTAACGAAGCCTTCCGCAGCTAGCTATTTGGAAAATTTCGCATAAGCCAATCCCATTGACATCTGAAAGTCCATCCGTACATTTTCTATAAGGTTAAGACAAGGATTTCATTGGATTAGCCTTAATGAAATTTGCAGGAGGTGAGACCGTTCGTCCTGGCAAAGTTTGTTGCGACAATTGAAGAGACGAATTCTGTCGCGAGATATGCCGGCTATGGCCGGGGATGGACGGATGATCGGAATCGAAAGCAGCGATCTGATTGTTGCCTGGATTCAAAGCGATTACGCTCTACAACTCCACCATAGGCGGGGGTCTCACGCAGTTCGAACCTTTCTCGATCCGAGGAAGGCGAAAGGGCGCAAGGAAAGAGAGCCACCGTTCGCGAATGCACAGCGAGCGAAATGTGCCGAAAATCTCTCTTTTTTGCGCTTCTTTTTTCTCGAGGGTGGGATATGCCCCGCCAAGTCATCTGTCCCGGGTTATCAATGCCCTCATAATCTTGACATTGCTGAATTCCCCAATAGGCTGAAAAAAAGAGTTAGATTCAGGGGGTGAATGAACTGTACAGAAACAAATTCGGACAGAAGATGTGCACGCATGGAAGCAACGAAATGTGCCGCCGAAGACACAAAAGAGAATTTCGGACCATGCAGATGATTTCCCGCAAGAGGATCTTGACTTCGCGGACAGGGTAGTTTCCTTTCCGCTTTTTTTATCTACATTCCCGAATCCGGAATCCCGATTCGTCTTCGATCAATCCTCCCTCATACCCTCCAGCAAGGCCATGCAGTTGTGGCCGAGGACCCTGTGGTTGTAGCCGCCCTCGAGGATGGCGAAGAACCCAGCGTTGGATTTGCGGGCGGTTTCGCGGACCATTCGTCCTATGTCGGTGTAGTCCGACTCGTTGAGCACACCCCCCCAGTCCTCTCTCGCGTAGTCGAACCCGGCAGAGATAGCGATGACGTCCACAGGCTCCGCTGCAAGGGCCTTCTCGACCTGCCTGAGAAAATCCACCGGGGTGTTCGAAGAGGGGTTGACGAGGGTCACATAGCCCTTGCTCCCGAGGATGTTCACCGTCCCGTCGCCAAAGTGAAGATCAATGTCGAGGACGAGCGCCTTTTTGATCTTGCCGTCCTTCTTGAGCTTCTCCAGGGCAATGGCCATGTTGTTGAAGTAGCAGAACCCCCAGCAGCTGTTTGCCGAGGCGTGGTGCCCGGGAGGCCGGACGAGACCAAAGCAGGGCTCCTTCATGCCGATCTCGGCGGACTGGATGGCGCCGCCGGCGGCAAGCGCCGCGACCTCGTAGATCCCGATCTGCTTGACGTGCTCAATGTGATACTTCGTGTGGCAGGCGGCAATGTCCTCTTCGCTTGCGGGTTTGGCCTCAACAAAGGTGACCTTGTCCTTGATGACGTCCAGGATGGCCTCCATGCGCCCCGAAGCCGCCGCCGGATCCATCGTATAGGACTCTATGAACTTCTCGCTCCAGACAACCTTCATCTTGCACCTCCTCTTCAGTAGGGCAACGGGAATCGGGTCTCGGGTTTAGGTGAAGAAGGATCGTCTTGCTAAAGTATTCTTCTTCCTTCCCTGAACCCTATACCCCGTCTTTTATGAATCCCATCTGCCTGAGCAGTTTTCTCGTCGTCGGCGTGATGGCCAGGCCGGCCACGTCCTCCGGCGCCACCCAGCGTGCCTCCATCGCATCGTCGGAGGCCTTTGGCTCGCCGCCCAGGTAATCGGCCAAAAAATCGATGATGACGTAGTGGTACTTGATCTTCCCATCTTTGTCCCGGTCGATAAAGTCGAACGTGTAAAAAGCATCCTTCGCCCGGATGGTGATCCCTGTTTCCTCCAGAATCTCACGTTCCGCCGCCTCGCGGACTGTTTCACCCAACTCGACCAGGCCACCAGGCGGGGCCCAGAGTCCCTTTCCAGGGGAGCTTCCCCGTTTCACGAGAAGAATGCGTCCGTCGCGGATGACGATAGCGCCCACACCCACGCGGGGCAACTCCCTGTATTCACGGCCCGCCTTTGGTTCCTTTCCGCTCATGATCGGATCACTTCCCTTTTCAGCACTGCGAAGGCTCTGCGGGCCTCCTCGACAAAGGCCCTGACCCGGGCGGGGTCCTTCCTCCCATCGGGCTTCTCTACGCCCGTGTGGGCATCGATGCCGGCCGGACCAACCTGCAGAATCGCATGGCCGACATTTTCCGGCGTGAGTCCCCCCGCAAGGATCACCGGCCTTTCCGCTGTCTCCACGATCAGTCGGCTTACATCCCAATCATGGGGTTTGCCGGTTGCCCCGCGGGCGCCTGTCTGCGGGTCCCAGGTGTCCGTGATGAAGGCATCGACGTGGGGCCCGAAGTCCCGCACTGCGCCGGCAAGGTCGTCCGGTTTCCCAGGTCTGACGACGAGCGCCTTGATCAGGTAGAGCCCCGGGGCGGAGCTCTTCAACCGGCGCGTCTCGCCGATTGTGATATCGCCGTGGAGCTGAACCCGGCGGCAGCCAAGCTGTGCGACAAGATCCCCGATTTCGGAAGCATCCTCCAGGTAGGTGATCAGGACGGCCCGATCCCCGATGTCGAGAGATGAGATTAACCTGGAGACCTGTTCCGCGGGAAGATCCTCGCGGTGCAACTCCGGCTTTATGGGAAAACCGAGCCAATCCACGCCGGCAGCCAGAAGCATCTTCGCCTCCGCGTGGCTTCGGACGCCGGCGATCTGGACAATGCCTCCCACGTTTCCCCTGTCAGCCCCTTTCGCTACGGTCAATGGTGAACTCGAATCGCGTCGTCTCACCAACACCGGGATTGGTGTCGAAATTGCGTTCTATGAAGGTGACCCGGTCCTGCCTGTCGACATACAACAGGGTGGATGAGCGGGTCCCGTAAACGGGACTCTTGATGAAACGTGCCGACAGGATGCGTTCCCATTCCAGCCCGATTCCGGTGTCCGGCAACAGGTTATCGTCCATGATGGCACGGTCAGACAGAATATGAAAGAGGGCCTCGGGTTCCGGGTCATCTCCCCGGGAAAGGATCTCGGCGAGGGCCTCTTTCCCACGGGCCACCTTCGGCCAGGGCGTGTCCAGGAGGTGATTGCTCATGCCGTAAAGCCCAGGCGTTAGCGCAATGACGCCCCCCTTGCGATTGGAGTAATAGTAGAGCTCCCAGGGGGATCCGACGATGAGGTTGAAGCCGTTGTACTGCGCCGCCTTCTGCCTGAGCGTTGCCATGTACTCGTCAGGAGCGGCGGACCCGAGCAGATAGTCCGTCAGGATCATTCCCCGCGAGGGTGCGTCGTCACGGTGAGCCTGCGGGTCGCGGAAATTCGTGGTGGCTGCGATCCTTCCCGAGCGCGTGATCCCGAACCAGCTGCCGCCGCCCCGGAGGTCCTTCCCCGCGAGAAGATCGGGCGCCTCGGGCCAGAACGAGGCCGGTCGCGAGGGCCGGTCGTAGAATTCATCGCGGTTGGCTGCGACGATGAGCCGGAACTTCGGGTGGACCTCGAACGCACAGAAGAAAAGGCACATGATCCCGACCCTCTCAGGCGGCGGTTCCGCCGACGCCTGAATTTCGTTTCACCGCCTCCAGGATCAGCGGCATGACCTCCCCGGCTTTTCCGTGAACGACCACATCGGCCTGATGATCGAAATCCGTTGCAGTGAGATTGACGATGACGACGGCCGCCCCCGACTCCTTGGCGTAGACGGGCATGTAGGCCGCCGGGTAGACGACCAGCGACGAGCCCACGACGATGAGCAGGTCGCACTGCCGGGAATGATCGATGGACTGTTGCAGCGCTTTCGCCGGCAGCTGCTCGCCGAAGAAGATCACGTCGGGTTTGAGGATGCCGAAACAGTCGGGGCACAGGGGCGCCTCGTCTTCCAGCTTGAGCCGGCCGAGAAGATCCTCCATGGAATATCGCTGGAAGCATCCCAGGCACTTGGCGAAATTCATGGTGCCGTGGAGCTCGAGGACTTTTTCAGGGGAATTGCCCGCCTTCTGGTGCAGGTTGTCGATGTTCTGCGTGATGACGCAGTCGAGCTTTCCGAGTTTCTCCAACTCCGCCACGGCAAGGTGGGCTCGGTTGGGCTTCGCGTTGACAATGAGGCCGCTCTCGATGAGAAGCTTCCATTGCTTGAGGCGCGTCTCGGAACTGGCGAGAAAACGATAAATGGTGAACTCCTCGGGGTCGAAGCGGGACCAGATCCCGCCAGGGCTTCGAAAATCGGGGATGCCCGATTCCGTGCTCACGCCTGCACCGGTGAAGACAACGATCCGCTTCGCGCCGTTGATCAGGGCGGCCACTTTCTCAATCCTCTGCTTCATTCCGTCATCGGTCATGAAACACTTCCCGGCATCATCCAGAATGGCCCCGCGAACACGCAGGGCAATCCTTTAAATTGCATATTACATTTCGGGGGAAAAGAAAAGGTGTCAGACAAAGGGTACCGGGTCTAGGGGATAGGGTTTAGGGTCAAAGAAAAAATGCTTTTTTCTTCCCTATACCCGATACCCCATACCCTATACCCGGCGTGATGCCTCCGGCATCACGGGTGGTGCAGGATTTCCCGTATGCTCTTCGAGAGGTCCCGCAGCTTGAAGGGCTTTTGGATGAATCCGTCGCAGCCCCGCTGCAGGATTTCCGTGGCCTCGCCGTCAATGCTGTACCCGGAAAGCAGCAGGCACTTCATATCCGGGTTCATGGTTTTCAGGCGGTCGTAGACATCCCCGCCACCCAGGCCGGGCATCACCACGTCCAGGAGGACGAGATCGATCCCGGAGCCCTGCCGCTCGTAAAGGGATATGGCTTCCTCACCGTCCTTTGCAGTAATGACCTGGTAGCCCATGGTCTCGAGAAGGGCCCGGCCGATCTCGAGGACCATGTCTTCATCGTCGATCAGGAGTACTGTCTCCTGTCCCGGGACAATCCTTTCGCGGCTCCGATGGGCCTTCGGGACCTTCTTGGTCGAGGCAGGGAGATAGATGAAAAACGTGGCGCCTTTTCCGGGTTGGGATTCCACGTCGATGAAGCCTCCGTGGCCCTTGATGATGCCATAGGTCGAGGCAAGGCCAAGGCCCGTTCCGCGACCCATTTCCTTGGTCGTGAAAAACGGCTCGAAGATCCTCTCCTGTGTCTTCTCATCCATTCCAACGCCCGTGTCGCTCACCGCAAGAAGCACGTACTTGCCGGGTTTCGGGTTGTAGAGCTTCCCCTTCATGTCCTCGTGGGTCGTGTTCGACGTGCGGATTGTGATCTTACCTCCGCCTCGCATGGCATCGGCTGCATTCACCAGAAGGTTCATCAGCACCTGCTCGATCTGCCCCCCATCGGCTTCGATGGATGCGAGGTTCTTGTCGAAGTGGTGAACGATCCGGATTTCCTTCTTCGTTCGGTTGAAGGTCTCGCAGGCATCCTTCACGAGAAGGTTGAGGTCGATGGGACGCACCTCGTAGCGCCCCTTGCGGGCATAGCCCAGGAGTTGCGCCGTGAGTCTCGATCCGCTGTCCACGAGCTTCTCGATGTTGCGCAGCCTATCGAAATGCTCATGTCTCTGATCGAGGTCAAAGAGCATGAGGGAGGCATTGCCCTGAATGGCCATGAGAAGATTGTTGAAGTCGTGCGCGATGCCGCCGGCAAGAGTGCCGATGGCTTCCATTTTCTGGGCCTGGCGAAGTTGCGCCTCGAGGAGCTTCTTCTCCTCCTCGGTGCGCCTGCGCTCCGTGATGTCCCGGGCAACCCCGTAGATGCCGTGGATCTTCCCGCTCTTCTCTACAGAGAACTCCTCCATGGCCGAAGCCCGCAGCTCGACAATGCAGCAGTCGACCCCATTTGCCGGTGAGGTACGGTAGCAAAGTCTCACTTCCATGCAGTCCGACAGAGGTTTCCCCTTACGGGCGACCTCGAAAAACGCACGGACCTTTTCCACGTCGTCCCCGTGGACAATGATCGAGAAATCCTTTCCCTGCAGGGATGAGCTCTCGTATCCCAGGAGGCTCTCCACGGTGTCGTTCACAAACAGGAACTCCCCCTTCTCTCCGAGGGTGAAGATGATGTCGGGAGAGTGCTCTACGAGATAACGGTAACGCTCCTCTGACGATTCAAGCTTCTTCCGGAAGATGTCCCGTTCGGCCCGCAGGCGCCTCTGGTCGAGGGCGTTCTCCACGCGCTTGATGAGCTCGTCGTGCTCGAACGGCTTGCCGAAGTAGTCGTGGGCCCCCCGCTTCAGGGCCTCCACGGCCGACTCAATGGAGGCGTGCCCTGTCATCATGATGACCGTTACGTCCGGGTGGCTCTTTTTCACGTGGTCCAGAAACTGGTAGCCGTTCATTTCCGGCATCATGAGATCGAGCAGGATGAGGTCACAGGGATTGCTCTCCAGCCAGCTCATGGCATCCGTGGCCGAGGAGTAGGTCTGGATCCGGTAGTTCCGGCCTCCGAGCAAAATCTTTATGCTCTCGCACATCCGGATTTCATCGTCGACAATCAGGATTTGGGGGGTTGTCGTCATGGGTTGCTCCGATTCATGCTGTTTTCGTGGTCCCGTTCAGGGGGAAGCGAATGATAAAGGCCGTTCCCTTGCCTTCCGCGGTCTCGCACTGGATCGCCCCGCCAAGGTCTTTGACAATGCTGTACACGACGGAGAGGCCAAGGCCCGAGTGGCCCTCGCCTTTTGTCGTCACGTAAGGCTCGAAGAGGCGTTGCCTGACCGCCTCGGGAATGCCGGGGCCGTCGTCGCGCACGGATATCTCGATGTGCTGTTCCGCCTTGCCCTCCTGTTTTCCAGCCAGTTCGGCAAGATCCTTCGAGACAAGATATTTCGTCCTCACGAAGAGATTTCCGCCCTGCTTCATGGCCTCGATGGCGTTCTTGAGGAGGTTGATCAGGACCTGCTTGAGGCCGTTTCGATCCGTCACGAGCCCGGGGAGAGACGGATCGAGATCGAGGTGGAAGAGGATGCGGTTTCCCGTCGAGAAGGACTTCTCGATAATCGTGGCAAGATCCCGCAGGAGGCTGTTGACATCGACCGTCTGGCGTACTCGGTCTTTCTCGGATGTGAGATCGGTAAGCTGCCGGATGATCAGCGCCACGCGGTCGATCTCCTCATTGACAATCCTCAGCTCGTCCTGGGCAAGATTGTCGGCGCCGAGTTTCATGCCGAGGATCTTGAGGTAGTTCTTGATGATGCTCAGCGGGTTGTTCACCTCGTGGGCCACCTTTCGGGCGAGCGCCGCGGAGGCGGCAAGCCGGCCTGCCTGGTACAGGCGGACCTGGGCCTTTCTCAGCTGTTCGAGCCGCATGGCCATGGACACCTGGTCGGCAAAAAGGGCCAGAAGCCTTGACTGGGCGGCAAGCGAGGGCGCCGATGCACGATCCGTCCCGATGACGAAAACCCCCACCGCCTCCTTTTGATTCACCAAGGGCAGGCACAAGATCTCCTGGCTCGCCAGGTAATGGACAAGCATTTCGTCCATGATGGTGAGGCCGCCCTGGTCCCGGCGCTCCAGGGTCCCCAGGATCGCTTTCTGCTGCAGGGCCCTTACGGGAAGGGACTCGTTCCGTCCCATGGGGATGGTCAGCTCCTGCCCCGAGGACAGCTTGGAGCCTTCGATATCCTGCAGGATCAGCAGTTCACGATCGCGATCCAGGAGGAAAAGCAGGACGGCATGGGTGCTGAAGAGAATTTCGATCCCCTGCCGGGCGGCCTTCTGGATGGCATCCCGATCGGGGGCCTCCAGGAGACTCTGCATCGCAGTCTGCAGGAGGGCCACATCGCGGACTTCACCCGTTAGTTCTTCCTTTTTCTCTTCGTCCTTGCGGTCAAGAGGCTGCCGATGAATGTCCACGGGGTCGATCTGGATGTCCAACGATTCGGCGAGTTCGCGGACCTCTTCCTCGGCGGACGAGATCATTTCCGTGATATCGGTGAAACTGATCCCAAAAAGCTCCCGAATCACTTTGTACCGTGAGAAGTCCGACTCGGGGATGTCGGAAGAGAGGAGGTTTGCCGCATAGACGATCTTGACGAGCGGGAACGCGTTGTGGATTCGCTCCAGAGGCTCGTGGTGATAGCGGACCGCATCGACCGTGAAGGCATCCAGGCCCCAGCGATTGAGCAGCCAGGATCCGACCTCGGAGTGGGTGATGCCCATCTTGAGCTCCCCCTCTAGGAGAAGTTCCGACTGGCTTCCGGCTGCCTTGAGCACCTTCCCGTATTCCTCGGGAAAGTTGACCCAGAGGACCATTCTGCCCACATCGTGAAGGATACCGGAGAGGAAAGAAAGCTCGGCGGCCTTGTAGGATGCCTTGTCGGCAAGGCGCCGGGCCAGGACGGCACATAGCAGGGCGTGCCGCCAGTAGAGCTTCATGCTGAACAGGGACTGGTTGTTGACCTTCGAGAATACCTGGTGGATGGAGGCGCTGACGGCGATGTTGCGGACGGAGTCGCGACCCAGTTGGAACAGGGCGTCATCGACCCGGATAATCTTCTCCGCGCGGCGATAGAAGGGGGAATTGACGATCCCCAGAATCCTTGCGGAAAGGGCGGAATCGCCGCTGATGATCTGAGCGATATCCCGGATGGTCGTCTCCTCGTTCCTGCAGGCTTCGATGAGCTTGAGGAGCACTTGGGGGAGCGACGGGAGATTCCTCGACGCCTCGATGCGCGACAGGAAGTGCGCCACCCGGTCATTCATGGGTAATCGTTTTGCATCCATATGGCAACCCATGAACATCGAAGCAACTTTTGTGCCGGCAGCCGCGGAAAAAGTCGAGAGGCCCGGCAGAGCAGGAATTTCGTTCTCTCCACCCTTCCCGAAGGCTGGAACCGGGATGGACCGGCCTTCCCGGCAGGCTGGAAGGCATATACCAATAGCGCCTCAGGGGAGGCCGCAGGATAAGGGCCGTTGTGGGTCAGGGGCCGTCCATCAAGGGTGCGGCGGGTTGGCGGATATTACTGCCGTCCACCCGTCAGTGGGACAAACCGTACGGGCAACAGGCTTTTCGTCGCGATGTTTCCCTGCTGATCCTTCTCGACCAGGATGATATGCTGGATCAGGTAGGGGCTGCCCACGGGGATAACCATCCGCCCTTTTGCCTTCAACTGGGAGATGAGGGGCGGCGGAATGTGCCCGGCTGCCGCCGTCACCATGATGGCGTCGAAAGGCGCCTTGTCGGGCCACCCGGCATAGCCGTCCCCCGTCCGGACCTCCACGTTGCTGAAACCGAGGTCCCGGAGACGGGCCTTCGCTGATTCGGCCAGCTCGGGGATGATCTCTATCGTATACACCTTCCGGTAGAGGGGCGAGAAGACGGCCGCCTGATAACCGGAACCGGTACCGACCTCGAGGACCGTCCCCGAACCATCAGGCTGCAGGATCTCCGTCATGTAAGCCACGATGTAAGGCTGGGAGATCGTCTGGCCGTTACCGATCGGCAGGGGCCTGTCCTCATAGGCCGAGGACATCTGATCCTCCGGCACGAAGAGATGGCGGGGGATTCGCCGCATCGCCTGGAGGACGCCTTCGTGTCGAACCCCGCGGGCAACAATCTGGTCGTCGACCATGGCCTCCCGAAGCGTTTCGAAATCCTTTGGGGTGGGCTGCCTGCCGAAAAACCAGCTGTCGGCGATATCTGGCCTGAGGCTCATGGATGCCAGAAGCACCACGGTCACGCAGACGGACAAAGCGACGAGGGCTTTCATGTCATCCCTCCCCTGTGATATGATTCGTTTAGAGAATTGCCTTTTTCCGGTGCCTCAGCAGACCATGTTCTACCAGATCGCCGCCGACATCGTTATCGTGATCCACTTCCTCTGGATCGCCTTCGTGATCCTGGGCTTTCCCATTATTCTTTGGATCAACAGCACCCGGTGGAGACTCATCCATCTCGCCGCAGTGATCTGGATGATCCTGATGCAGGTAAGCCACTCCATCTGTCCCCTCACCTACCTCGAAGCCTGGCTCAAATCGGAGGGGCGCGGTGCGGAGGTCTACTCGGGGAAGTTCATCATCGAGACGATCGAGCGCCTTATCTACGTTGACAGCGTAACCCTTGAAAAGATCATGTACGCCACGAGTGCCTACCTCGTGCTCATTGTCCTTTCGTTCTGGTTTCGGCCGATCCCGAGAAAGAAGAAGGTGTGAGGTTGACAAGGTGAGAAGTTTGGAGAGCTTTGGGCAAATTGAATGGCAACCGGTTTTCCAACTTTCTTACCTTCTTACCCTCTTACGTTCTTCTTTTATATAGCACAGATTCCGGCACATGCAAACGCGCGGCGGTGCCTGCGGCAATCCTGACTTGCAATCACTCTTTCGATGGGTTACGTTGGCGTCCGGGAGTGCCCATGATCGAAAAACCTGCGCTTCGAACGGACATCCAGATGGTCATGACGCTCGTCGATGGCCGCCGGATGATTGTTTTCCAGGACCCCTACGACCTGAGCGATCAACGCATCGCCGTCGATGCCGGTGCCCTGCCGCTTCTGCAGATGCTCGACGGGCGACACGAGCTTCGGGACATCCAGCGAGAGCTTACGAATCAGAGCGGCGGGCGGATCGTGTACCTCTCGGACATCGAATCCTTCCTGAACGGCCTCGACAGGGCCTTTATCTTGAACAGCGAATCCTTCCGTCGGGAGATGGACGCTCTCTTCACGGCCTTTTCCCGGCAAGAGTCGCGTCTTTGCATCCATGCCGGAAAGTCCTACGACCCCGACCCCGAAAGGCTGGAGCGGTTCATCGAGGAATCGGAAAGCGAGCTGCCCCCGATGGAGCATCATCCGCCGGAGGTGCACGCGCTGGTCGCCCCACATATCGACATACGGGTTGCACGTCGCACGTACGCAAATGCCTACCGCTACCTGAAGGGAAGGCACTACGATCTCGTCGTGATCCTGGGCATCAATCACAACCTGCAGGACGGTCTGTTCTGCGCCTCTCCGAAGAACTACCGGACACCCTTCGGCGAGATCCGGACGGACAGGGATTTCGTCGAGGCATTGAAAGGCAGCACGCTGCCCGGCACGTTTACGTCGAACGACTTCGGCCACAAGATCGAACACTCCATCGAATTTCAGACCGTGTTCCTCCATCACTACCTGAAGGGAACCCCGATTGTGCCGCTCCTTTGCGGCGGGATTCACGAGTTTCTCTTCGCGAGGCGAAGCCCCTTCGAGGACAGCCGTTTCATGGGGTTCGTCGAGTCGATCCGGAAACAAGCACAGAAGCGGGGAAAGGTTCTATTCGTGGCGGGGGTCGATTTCTCCCACGTGGGGCTCAAGTTCGGCGACGGGGTGCCTGCCGATTCCATCCTGGCACGTGCGCAAAAGAACGACCGACTCGTTCTGGATGCCCTGCTGGCCGGGGATGGGCGGACGATTTACGGAAATGCAGCCGGAACGAAAGACCAGTACAAGGTCTGTGGCTTGCCCGCCCTCGTCCTGCTGGCGGAGCTCATGTCGGAAAAACAGGGAATCCTGCTCGATTACCAGGCCTACCGGGAGGCGGCCACCTCGAGCGCCGTGACGTACGCGTCCGCAATCTTTACGGACTGAAAAGACAGGGTATCGGGTATAGGGTCAAGGGTATCGGGCAAAGAGTACAGGAATGGAAACAGAAACGGCGGGAGGATCCTCCCGCCGTTTTCGTTTGCCTTGTGGCTTGGGGCTAGTGGCTTTTTGCCTGTACCCTGTACCCTATACCCTGTGCCCCTTTGATCAGCCTCCCGCCGTCTGCGCGAAGGCCGTGTTGGCATAGAGGTACTCCATCTTTTCCTTGTGCTTCATCTCTTCGCTCGCCATCCTCAACAGGAGTTCCTTTACCTGCCCCTTGGGGTAGAGATCCGCAAGGCCCTTGTAGAAGTTGTGTGCGTGCATCTCGCGGTTGGCGGCAATCAGGAAGACCTCCTCCGAGTTCATGTTCTTCTTGATGTCGGGCTGCTTGAGATGTTCGGCCACCTTGTAGTCCACGGGCAGATCAGGCCTCAGAACCACATCGCAGGACATCTGCTCCTTGCACTTTACAAGAAAGGCTTTGTGCCCGGCTTCCTCCTCGGCAAGGTACTTCAGCGTGTCCTTCGCCGCCTTATCCCCGACGACGTTGCACAGGTTCAGATAGAAGCTGTGGGCTTCCTCCTCTCTCTGGATGGCCAGATCGATCACCGACTGCAGCGTATCGCTTCCCATTACTCAAGCCTCCTTATCATTCACAGCCATCAACGGAATTCACCGATGACTGTAAGAAAATAATATCTACGGCTGAAAAGTGCAAGAAGTATTCGACTCGCCGTCAGTCCTTTTCGGTTGACTCAATCATATGATCTGATAGAATTTTTCCGCTTTATGGTTTCACGCTTACACACGGGGACAATCACAGGAGGCAGCGATGGCGCAGAAAGTCAACGAGGATCATGTCTTTTACCGGACGCCGACGAAGTATTATCCCACCGTGGACCGCGGTGAAGGCGTTTACATTTACGACAAGGAGGGCAGGCAGTACATAGACGGCTCCGGCGGCGCTGCGGTGGTGAACATCGGCCACGGCGTGAAGGAAATCGAGGAGGCCATGCTGAAGCAGGCGAGCCGCATCGCCTTCACTCACGGCACCCAGTTTACGAGCGAGGCGGCCGTCGAGCTGGCGGACCGGATCGTGAGGATGTCCCCCCCGGCGCTCTCGCGCGTCTACTTCCTCTCTGGCGGATCGGAGGCCGTGGAAACGGCCATGAAGATGGCCCGTCAGTACCAGGCGGACCGGGGCTGCCCCCTGAAGTTCAAGGTCATCTCCCGCTGGGCAAGCTACCACGGCAACACCCTCGGCGCCCTGGCCCTGAGCGGACACACGGGCCGGCGCCGATATTATCAGCCGCTGATGCTGCATACACCGCACATCGCCCCTTGTTACTGCTACCGCTGCCCCTTCAACCTCGTCCCCGAGAGCTGCAGCGTCGAGTGCGCCGACGAACTGGAGAAGACGATCCTCTATGAGGGGCCCGATTCCGTTTCGGCCTTCATCGCAGAGCCCGTCGTGGGCGCCACGGCAGGGGCGCTGGTGCCGAAGAACGGCTACTTCCAGCGCATCCGCGAGATCTGCGACAAGTACGACGTGCTGCTCATCTCCGACGAGGTCATGTCGGGCGTAGGCCGGACAGGCAGAAACTGGGCACTCGATCACTGGGGCGTGGTGCCCGACATGATCGTGGCAGCCAAGGGGCTTGCCAGCGGTTACACCCCGCTCTACGTGGTCGTGGCCAAAGAGGAGATCCACAAAGTCATCAAGGAAAAGAGCGGCA
>Ga0326726_10003683_pt1 | contig 14072 bp, 14 predicted proteins | sample MHFenrmetagenome_2_FD_207603 | JGI IMG/M metagenome (GOLD analysis project Ga0326726, IMG submission 207603) | Lab enriched peat soil microbial communities from Michigan Hollow, Ithaca, NY, United States - MHF15MN | ecosystem: Environmental > Terrestrial > Soil > Wetlands > Peat | place: USA... | reverse complement strand
ACACCGCGCATCCCGCTCTTCCTGGCATCCTTGACGCACTCATCGATGAGGAGGCCGCCGAGGCCCTTCCCTCTGCTCTTGCCCACGACCCAGAGACAGTGGATAACCATCCAGCCTTTCGCGTCAACCGCCCGCCAGGCAAACTCTCCGGGGATATACTCGATGAAGCCGCGGTCAGGCCGCTTGAGCATCTTCAGGCGCATCCCTTCGTCCAGACGGGCTTTGACCCAGGCGAGCTTCCGGAGGTACCCTTCGGATTCCCTCTTACTCATGTAGCAGAAGAACCCGGCCTTGTCGACGTTCGATCGGTCCACATTCAAGATGACAGCATTTTCGGTAATGCCTCCAGCCACGAGCCCGAGGCCCTGGCCGGTGTTCCCCTTTTTCACGAAGCGCCGCCTTCGTCCCCGATTCCCCTGCTCAGGGAAGATGTTGGATTCATCGCTCCCATCATAGCATAATAGCCCCGACCGGACGGGCACCGTCCCGGCCCCGGCAAGCTCGGGGGCGGGGCCGCGGCGTCCTGATCCGGGCGAGAGATGAAATGACAAAACCGAAGGCCCTGGCCCTCCTCTCTTTAACAGAGCTCATGGGGATGTCCGTCTGGTTCTCGGCCTCGGCGATCGTGCCGGCGCTCACGGCGGCATGGGGACTGAGCGCTCCCGGGCAGGCCTGGCTGACAATGTCCGTCCAGCTGGGGTTCGTCGCAGGGGCCTTGGGCTCGGCCGTGCTCAATTTGGCCGATCGTGTCCCAGCTCGCAGGCTCTTCGCGGTCTCCTCCCTGCTCGCGGGCGCGGCGACGCTATGCGTCCCGGCCTTCGCCGGCGGGCTCCCGACGGCGCTCGTCTTCCGGTTCCTGACCGGCGTCTTTTTGGCCGGCGTCTACCCCGTTGGGATGAAGATCATGGCCACGTGGACGCGGGAGGACCGCGGCTACGGCGTCGGACTTCTTGTCGGGGCGCTGACCTTGGGCTCTGCGGCCCCCCACTTGCTTAAGGCCCTCGGAGAGACCGGGGATTGGAGGCCCGTCCTCGTCGCGAGTGGAGCTCTCGCCTTCATGGGAGGCCTCGTCGCCGCGGCGTTCGTGCGCGAAGGCCCTTACCGAACGGCCGTCCCCAAGTTCGACTGGAAGTTTGTCGGCACGATCTGGCGGGACAGGCCGGTCGCCCTGGCCAATTTGGGATACTTCGGGCATATGTGGGAGCTCTACGCGGCCTGGACCTGGGTGCCGGTCTTCCTCGTCGCCTCCTTCCGATACTCGGCCGTGGACGAGCGATGGGCCGCCCTGGCCGGATTCGCCTTCATCGCCGCGGGCGGCGCCGGGAGCCTCGTCGCCGGTAAACTCGCCGACCGCATCGGGAGGACGGCCGTCACATCCGCGGCGATGGCCGTGAGCGGGGGCTGCTCTCTCGTCGCCGGATTGTTCTTCGGCGGGAATCCGTGGCTTTTGACGGCGCTCGTGCTCATCTGGGGCTTCGCCGTCGTCGCCGATTCCGCCCAATTCTCGGCCGGCGTGAGCGAGCTCGCGCCGCCCGACCGGATGGGAACGGTCCTCACGCTTCAGACAAGCCTGGGGTTCCTGTTGACTCTCGTGACCATACGCCTGGTCCCGACCCTCGAGCGGCTTCTGACCTGGCGCTGGGCCTTCGCCTTCCTGGCCATCGGACCGGCCGCCGGCATCTGGGCCATGCTCCGTCTCCGCCGCCTGCCCGAATCGGAGCGGATGGCCTGCGGCCGCCGCTAGTCCCGAAAGGTCATTTCCCCTCAATCATGATCCGCGTTTGATTGTTCGCTTCGTTGGACTCGTCGATCTTCTTCTTCGAATCCACCACGGCCTCGATCTCATACAATCCCAACTCGAGCTTGATAGAGAAAGCAAACGCGTACTGGCCTCCGGCGTCCAAGGCCCGTATGTCCTTCTTTATCGTTCTCACGGTCTCCCGGGGGGCATGCCCGTTCCTGATGAGGATCCGGCAGTCCGACTTCGGGGCCGGGCTGCCGCCGATATTCTTCACGGTCACCGTGACGGTGATGTCTTGATGCGGCCTGAGAAGCTCCGAGGACTTGAGGCTCACGGTCAGATCGGGCTTGGCCTCGGCATCCTGCCCGTAGGTTAGTCCGGAGAACGTCAGCACGGCTCCGCACAAGAACGACAGCGTCCCGAACGACCAGACGCTCGTCTTGCCGATCCTCGCATTCACCGGGGTCTCTCCGCGAGCCGCCGAACTTCGAATCTTGCCATTGCGCCCCCTACGTCCGGGGGACGAGCGTCGTCGAGGCCTGGGCCGTAGGCATGATGACGATCCCGGCGCTCGCTCCCGTAACGAAGACGATCTTGTCTTTGAGAGACAGCATCTGACGACTCCTTGAACGATGTCCCTCTCTCCGGGGAGGACACACCCAAGCATATGAACGGCCCCGTCCCGAGTCAAGCGTGCCCCAATGGAGGCGCCAGGTCCACTCCCCTGTTCCGTCAGCATCCTTCCGAAATGGGAATTCGGGATACCGAGGCAGACTTATTTGGGAAATTAGTGTTGTGTCCCCGATTTTCGATGTGCTATAACTCGGCCATGGTCAAAGATCTCGGCTCCTCCTCCCCTCCCTCCGTCCTCAAGAAATGGATCATTGCCGGGCGGCCTTGGGCGTTCCCGGCATCGACGATGCCCGTCGTCTTCGGCACGGCCCTGGCCGTCGTGATAGGCGGCGCCCGATTCTCGCCGCTCCTGTTCCTGTGGGCCATGGCCACGATGATGGTCCTTCACGCGGCCGCCAACATGCTCAGCGACGTCTATGATTTCCGCCACGGCCTCGACCGGGACATGACGCCGGTCAGCGGGGCCATCGTCCGCGGCTGGCTCACGGACGCGCAGGTCTTCCACGGCGCCGCGGTCCTTTTCGCTCTTGGCGCGATCTCGGGCCTGATCATCGCCGGACTCGCCGGGCGATCTCTCTTCGTCGTCGGCGGGGTCGGGCTGGCCGTGGGCATCTGCTATACGCTCCTCAAGGCCCGCGCCCTCGGGGACCTGGCGGTCTTCCTGGATTTCGGCCTTCTCGGCGCCGCCGGGGCCTGGATCGTCCAGACGGGATCTTTCTCCTGGCTACCCGTCGTCTGGACGGTGCCGATGGGCATGCTCGTCGTCGCCATCCTCCACGCCAACAACTGGCGGGACACCGTCTCGGACGGCGAACGTCGGGTCAGGACGGTCGCCGGTCTCTTGGGCGACCGGGGCTCGTTTGCCTATTACGGATTCCTCCTTTTCGGACCCATCGTCATTGACCTCGCTTTCATCGGGGTTCCGCGGATCGTCGGGGGCCCGCTGAGGCCGATGCCCTTGACATTCCTTCTCGTCCTGCTGGCCCTGCCGAACGCGTCCAGGCTCTGGGGCCGTGCCGTCAGGCGGGCCTCTCCCCGCCGACCTATGGATTTCATCATCCTCGACGGGGCGACGGCCAACCACAATCTCGTTTTCGGCCTTCTCAGCACGGCGGCCGTCATCCTCGAGGGATTGCTGCGGTGGGGGTGAGCGGCGGGCGGCCGGGGCCGGGCTACCGCCTCGTCGGCGCGGCCGGGGCTCTGGCGGCCGTTCTCTTCATCGCCCTCTTCAGGCTCCGACGCCTGGGCCCGCTCGACTTCTGGTCTTGGTTCACCCTGAACATCATTATCCTGGTCGCCCTGAGTTCTGTCCTCGACGGGGGTTACTTGGGGAGGTTGCGCCTCGACATGCGCACGGGGTTTCTTCGAAAAGCGGTCCTTGGCATCGCTTCGGCCGCGGTCCTTTATGCCGTCTTTGCCGTCGGCCGCGTCATGGCCTTCCGTTTCCTTCCTTTCGCCGGGGCCGGGATCGAGAACGTCTATGCCCTGAAGGCCGGCGTCCCGCTCCTGCGCGTCGTGCTCCTCATCGGCCTTGTCATCGGGCCCGGCGAGGAGCTCTTCTGGCGGGGCTTCTTCCAGGAACGGGCCGGCGCCACGACCAGCCGCCGCTACGGCTTCGTCCTGGCGACGCTTCTTTATACCGCCGTCCACCTGGCCAGCGGGAATATCATGCTCATCCTGGCCGCGGCCGTCTGCGGCGTCTTCTGGGGCTGGCTCTACCTTCGCTTCCGCTCCGTCGTCCTCAATATCGTCAGCCACACCTTCTGGGATCTGATGGTCTTCGTCCTGTTCCCATTTTAGTAGCGTGTTCTTTCCGCTTAGGGGAAATCCGTCGTTAGGCGGCGATGGATATCGCCCCGAAGCCTCCGTGATGGAAAGGGGACCCGCCGGAGGCGGGGGAAACCGGATTCGTAGGTTTCCGGGGCGCGGGGGTCAGGGGTGATGTCCTGAGCCGAGCCGAGAGATGATTTCCCTCTTTGGAAAATGCAGATCTACTTCAAGCTTCAGCTGGTGAGGTGCTCGATCAGGATCTTGACGCCTATCCCGATCAGGACGAGCCCGCCCGCGAGTTCGGCCCGCTTGCCGACGATGCGGCCGACGATCGGACCAATCTTCGCGCCGACGACCGTCAGGACGAAGCTCGTCACGCCGATGATGGCCGCGGGATAGAGGATGCTCGTCTTGACAACGCCCAGGCTCAGCCCGACGGCCAGCGCGTCGATGCTCGTGGCCAGGGCAAGAACGAGGAGCCTTTGACCCTGGGTCTGGTCGGGCCGGCCGGCTTTCTCTTCGTCGCTGAGCCCGAACGATTCCCAGATCATCCGGCCGCCGATCAGGGCCAGAAGCCCGAACGCGACCCAATGATCGAAGTGTTTGATGAGTTCGAGCAGCCTGTCCCCGGCAAGCCAGCCGGCGATGGGCATGACGAACTGGAAGCCGCCGAAGTAGGCGGCCATCCGGACGGCCTGCTTCATGGTCAGGCCCTTAGCCCCGCAGGCCAGGCCGATGGTGATGGCGAAGCAGTCCATGGCCAGCGCCGCCGCGAGTCCCAGGACCATGACGATCGACATCCGTGTTCCTCCGAATCGCGCCCCATTATATCAGAGCCCGCGCGGTCTCTCTACCCAGGCCCGGGGGGGAAGCGTGAAGCTGAGGACCAATGATGGCAGTTTGGACTCGGAATCCTATAGAGGAAAGGCAGAATTTCCCAGGGGATAAGCCCTCTCCCCTACTGGATTATCTTGACGATGGCGATGGCTTCAGGGTTCAACCCCGCGCCCAGAGAAAGTGGAGACTCGTTGATTTGCGTCAACGCTCCGGTTGACGGGTTGATGGCACAAATGGAGATATCGTGAGAACCGATATTGGCCACATAGGCGAATTTGCCTGTGGGTTCAATGGTTACAAATTGAGGGGACGACCCTAATCTAAAAAACGAGCTCGTAAAGGTCAGGACCCCTGTGGCGGCATTGACAGTATAGACCATGACCTGGTCGGAGCCCGTATCAGCCACATACGCGAATGTGCCCGATAGGCCGACGGTCACTGACTGGGGCGCAGACCCCGCGGCAACATGCGAGCCCGGGATCTCCGTCAGTTGACCTGACGCCGAATCGATGCGGAAGGCAGAGATGGTGCGTAGCCACGTATTCGCGGCATATAAGAACTTGCTTTGGGGATCCATGCCAAAAGAATAGGCATCCTGTGTGCCCGGAAAAGGGGAGCCTTGAATCAGGGTCAACTCGCCCGTCGCCGAATTGATTTTATAGCCATAAATCCCAAGGTCTGAATTCAGCACATACAAGAGGTTATGGCCGGAGGGATCGACGTTGATATTCATGGGAAGACCCTGTCCCCCAAAGCCATAAGGTGAACCCGGGATTTCCGTCGTCAATGAGCCTTGGCCAAGGTCAAGGTCAAAGGCGCGCACCTGACTCGGCACCTCCGCGAAATAAGCGAACCGCCCTGTGGAATTGATTGCTATTCCCAAACAATTACCCAAGAGAAAAGGCGAGTTTGCGTTCTCTCTCAATCGACCTGACGTCGGATCGATTTGATAAGCCGAGACATAGCCGGAACTGAGGGTGAGATATGGACTTGCCACATACGCGAACCTGCCTGCGGGATCGATGGCCATAGAACTTGGGCTGAGCTGTGCGCCCGTGGGGAAGGGTGATCCGGTTAAGGCCGTCAGCGCTCCCGTCGTCGTATTGATGGAAAATCCGTAAATACTGCCAGCAGCGACGACACGAGTCGCTACATAGGCGTAGTATTTCGTAACCGTTGCAGGGGGTTCGGTATCGTCGCCGGCGCCGCAGGCCGCGCAGAATACGGCGATCAACGCAAGCCCAAGAGCCCGGCCAAAAACGCTTTTCACGTGAATGCCTCCCTAAATGGGCAGTCCAGACATTACAGTCAGCTCTGCCCTTCTTGCGGTTGGCCCGTCATTTGACGTCGGGAACGCGGGCCTGCTTGCGCAATTTTTCCAGTTCACATCATTATTCCCTCCCAATACAGGATTCGAACCTCTTCTTCATCTGACCCGCTCCGTCAGCTTCCGGAACCGATAGTAGGTTTCGTCGAAATCGGCGATGGCGTCGTCGAGCCAAGTCCGAAGCTTGGCCAAATCGCCCGTCAATGAGATGGGAGCGACAATTTTGCCTTTAGCATTGGTCACGGCCAAGGCCACTCGATCCGTTTGCCCTCCCTGTCTCAAGACCAGACAATCGCGGCCTTTTTTGTCTTTGCGCCACTCCGTTCCGCTCCCGTCTTTCGCGACACGGAGCACCCCACAGAAATGGTCTCCTGAGCCTTTGAACGTCACGGACGGGCGCGAAACGACGAGCGAGCCATAACACTGGCCGATGACATGGAAATGGGCCGCAGAAAATGCAAGGGCCGGATAGCCCATGGCATCGATCTCCAAAACGACCCGCGAAGTCCCTTCTTCGGATACGAATTCCAGGGCCGGTTTGCCGTTAAAAATCGTGGAAGTCTGCCCCTCGAGGGAAACCAGGGCCATGAGCAGTACGGAGATGAAACCGATGGCTGTCCGCATGATGATACCCCCCACCGTGAAACGAGCATATCCTGGGCCCGGGACCGGTGTCAACACAAAAGATATCCCATCTCCTGATTCGGCATCGGCGAATCCGCCGAGGGAGGATAAGGCCGGGACAATACCTGTCGGACCATGTTATAATAAACATTTAGGCTGAGCCCATGGCGAGCACAGAGAGCATCATCCTTCGCGGTGTCCGGGTCCACAACCTGAAAGGGATCGACCTCGACGTCCCCCTCAACAAGCTCATCGTCGTCACCGGGGTCAGCGGCTCCGGCAAGTCGTCCCTCGCCTTCGACACGCTCTATGCCGAAGGCCAGCGCCGCTACATCGAATCGCTCTCCTCCTACGCCCGCCAGTTCCTCGAGCGGATGGACAAGCCCGACGCCGACCTCATCGAAGGCATCCCCCCGGCCATCGCTATCCAGCAGAAGGGCGCCGCAAAGAACCCCCGCTCGACCGTGGCCACGGTCACCGAGATCTTCGATTTTCTCCGTGTCCTCTTCGCCCGCATCGGCACCGTCAACTGCCTCCAGTGCGGCCGTCCCGTCGTCCGCGACACGATCGACGGCATGATCACCGAGCTCTCCGGGGAGCCCTCGGCAACGCGGGCCTACGTCACCTTCGCGTGGCCCCGCGAGCGGAGCCTCGCCTCGCTCAAGAAGGACGGCTTCACCCGGGCCGTCGTCGGAGACGCCGCAGGCGGCTCCGTCGTCGTCGATCTCGATGCCGCCCCCAAGGCCGACGGCCCGCTCGACGTTCTCGTCGATCGGATGACGCTCGGCGTCGACGAGCCGGAGCGGCTGGCCGACTCGCTCGAAATGGGTCTCAAGAAAGGTGAAGGCCGCGTCCTCGTCCGGACGGAAGGCGGTCGCGAGTATCGATTTTCCGAGAAGCTCGAGTGCCGGGCCTGCCGGCTCCCGGCCGAAGATCCCTATCCCAACTTGTTCTCCTTCAACAGCCCGCATGGCGCCTGTCCCGAGTGCCACGGCTTCGGCGACCTGGCCGTCATCGACGAGGACAAGGTCATCCCCGACCGCGCGAAGACCCTGGAACAGGGCGCCGTCGAGCCCTGGACGAAACCCCTGTCCAAGGGCATGCAGAAGGAGCTCCTGACCGAGGCCCGCCGCCGCAAGATTCCGACCAACGTTCCTTTCCGCGACCTCCCGCCGAAGGACCAGCGTTTCGTCCTCGACGGCGCCGACGGCTACTACGGCGTCAAGGGGTTCTTCGACTGGCTCCAGTCCAAGAAATACAAGGTCCAGGTCCGGGTCCTGCTCAGCCGTTATCGGAAATACGTCGCCTGCCCGGCTTGCGCCAAGACCCGGCTCAACGCCCGGGCCCTGAGCGTCCGCATCAAGGGCCTCCACATCGGTGACGTCGTCCGCATGACGGTCGGCGAGGCCTCAGCTTTCTTCGCCAACCTCGACCTCGAGCCGTTCGAACGGCAGGTCGCCGACAAGCTCGTTCAGGAAATCCGCGGCCGGCTCCGCTTCCTTATGCAGGTCGGCCTCGACTACATCGCCCTCGACCGCATGACCTTCACCCTGAGCGGCGGCGAGGCCCAGCGCATCAACCTGGCGGCGGCCCTCAGCGCCTCTCTCGTCGGAACCCTCTTTGTCCTCGACGAGCCCTCGATCGGGCTCCACCCCCGCGACAACCACCGTCTCGTCCAGATCCTGAGGTCGCTCAAGGACATCGGCAACACGGTCGTCGTCGTCGAGCATGACCCGGACATCGTCCGTGCCGCCGAACACGTCATCGACATGGGGCCTCGCGCGGGCGAGGCGGGCGGCGAGGTCGTCTTCGAGGGCCCCTGGCCGGCCTTCTTGCGCAGCCGCGAATCGTTGACCTCCCAGTACATCCGCGGCGAGAAAAAGATCGCCCTGCCGCCCGCCCGGCGGCCGGCCAAGTCCTTCCTCGAGATCCGCGACGCCCACAAGCACAACCTCAAGCACATCGACGTCCGCATCCCCCTCGGCGTCTTCACGTGCGTCACCGGCGTATCCGGCTCGGGCAAGAGCACGCTCGTTCACGACGTGCTCTTCCAGGGTTTCGAAGGGACCTCCGAGAACGGCTTCGGGGAGATCCGGGGCCGGGACAAGGTCGCCAGGGTCATCATGGTCGACCAATCGCCCTTGAGCGCCTCACCGCGCTCGATCCCGGCGACGTACACCAAGGCCATGGACGGCATCCGCGCCCTCTTCAGCGCCACCCGTGAGGCCAAGCTTATGGGTTTCCGGCCCGGCTTCTTCTCCTTCAACACGGCCGGCGGCCGGTGCGAGGACTGCAAGGGCGCCGGGGTCCAGGTCGTCGAGATGCAATTCCTCTCGGACGTCAGCCTCGTCTGTGACGCCTGCAAGGGCAAGCGATTCAAACAGGACATCCTCGATGTCCGCTGGAACGGCAAGAATATCGACGAGGTCCTCGGCCTGAGCGTCACCGAGGCGTGCCTCTTTTTCGCCGGGCGGCCCGAGATCACAAAGAAGCTTTATCCCCTCGTCGAGGTCGGCCTCGGCTACCTTAAGCTCGGCCAGCCGACGACGACCCTCTCCGGCGGTGAGCTGCAGCGGATCAAGTTGGCCTACCACCTCGTCCACGAGAAGGGCCGGAAGATCCTCTACCTCTTCGACGAGCCGACCATCGGTCTCCACCCGAACGACGTCGCCGTCCTGCTGCGCTCGTTTCAGAGGCTCGTGGCCGAAGGGAACACGGTCGTCGTCATCGAGCATAACCTCGACGTCGTCAAGAGCGCCGACCACGTCATCGACCTCGGCCCAGAGGGCGGCGAGGAAGGCGGCCGGATCGTGGCCCAGGGCACCCCTGAGAAGGTCGCGCAGACCACGGGTTCCGTCACCGCGAAATATCTCAAAGAGGTGCTGGACCGTGCCAACAGCCGCCGAGCCGCTCGGACAAAAAAAAAGAAGGGCGCCTAAGCCCGGAGAACCCGTCCGGGAGACGATCCCGCATCGTCCATTATCAGGTCCATCAGGCCAGCTGTAGATGCTGCGCATGTTCATTATTTGTACCATTTTATGATATAATGCTATTATTTATTTAATATCTTCTATATCCATAACATTTATCGCATTTTAATGCACTCTTTATGCACATTCGTTGTCGGGCCTATTTGCCTTCTTATGTCTGTCTATATCGTTCTTAATAAACACTTTTAATAAATAATTCGTTGATTGGCACCGTTCTTGCCATTTAATAGGTCGCTTTGAAAGAAAAAGGAGCGGTGCCAATGAAAGTCAAGATCGCCCTACTCGCCCTAGCGGCCTTCGTCATCCTGGCCTGGCCTCTCGCGGCTTCCGAAGCCGTTTGGGAGGTTATCGTGCCGACCGGACTTCAGCCTTCGTCGTTCGTGCTTCCGGACCCGCTGGCCGAACCCGCTCCAGTGCCCATGGAGATCCTGGCTGTCGAACCCGCTCTTGCGCTGGCCTCCCAGATGGCCTTCCCGCCGCGCATCCCGTCGCTCGGGCAGATCGCCCGACCCGGCAAGGCCTTTTTTGACGCCAACCTCGTCCTTATGGTCGGGCTGAACGTCGCCGATTACATCTCCACCCGCGAAGCCCTCAAGTACCCCGGCCTTACGGAGACCAACCCCTTGATGAAGCCTTTCGTCAAGAGCCCGGCCGCTTTCGCCGCCATCAAGCTCGGAACGACGGCCCTGTCCTACCTGAGTATGAAGACCATCTTCAAGCGGAACAAGACCGTCGCCTGGGTCATGACGACGGCCAGCAACGTGCTTCTCTCTTATGTCGTGGCCAACAACGTCCGCCTGATCCAAGGAGCGCGGGCCCGCTGAGCCCGGAGACGGCCTTGAACGTCTATCTCCAACGTTACCTGGGGCTCGACGAAGGGCGGCAGTTCGTCCGGCCCGCTGGCTTCCCGACCCTCAAGGCCCTGGAGAAGGACTACATCGGGTTCTTGCTCGAGATCACCGATCAGAACAGGGCCGAGGTCTCCCGGATCCTGGCCATCTCCCGCTCGACGCTCTATCACAAGATCCGTCGTTACCGGATCGGCGGCGACGACAGCGACGCCATCGCCGCTTAGGGCCTCAAAGCCACTTCTTCCTGCGGAAGAAGGCGAACATCCCCCCGACGGACCCGAGGATCAAGAGCCAGACGAACGCGTATCCCCAGCGCCACTTGATCTCCGGGAAGAACACGAAATTCATCCCGTAAAGGCCGACGAGAAACGTGATGGGGATGAAGATCGTGGAGATGATGGTCAGCACCTTCATGATCTCGTTCATCCGGTTCGAGAGGCTCGAGAGATAGGTCTCGACCATGCTGGACAGCATCTCCCGGAACGACTCGACCGTGTCGATGACCTGGATGGCATGGTCATAGAGATCCCGGAGGAAGACGCCTGTCGATTCCTTGATGAGGGGGGATTCCGAGCGCTCGAGGCCGCTGACGACCTCCCGCAGGGGCCAGACCGACTTACGCAGCTCGATCATCTCCCTCTTCAATCCGTGGATCTCCCCGAGGAGCTCGCGCCGGGGCTCGGCGATCAGCTGCTCTTCGAGCGTGTCGATCCGCTCGCCGAGCTTCTCCAGGACAAAGAAATAGTTGTCGACGACGGAGTCGATCACGGCGTAGGCCAGATAGTCGGGGCCCTGATTCCGGATGCGGCCCTTGCCGCTGCGGATCCGGTCGCGCACCGGGTCGAGGCAGTCCCCCGGGGTCTCCTGGAACGTCAGGACGTAGTTGGGGCCCAAGATGAGGCTGAGTTGGTCGGCCGTCGTCTCGACGCACTGATCGCTGTATTCGATCATGCGCAGGACGACGTAGAGGGCCGTCCCCAGGTCTTCCGTCTTCGGCCGCTGGGTCGTCGTCATGATGTCCTCGAGGACGAGGGGGTGGATGCCGAAGTGGGTCCCGAGCTTTTCAATGACCGCGGCGTCGTGGACCCCGTCGACGTTGATCCAGGTCACGGTCGCCGTCTCCTTGAAGGGGAAGCATTCCTCGACCGAGCCGACCTCCTTTTCGAGAAAGCCGCTCGCGTCGTAGTCTATGACCGTGATGCGCGGTTTTCCGGACTTCTCGTCGCCCACGTACATGAGAGTTCCCGGAGACAGGCCCGCCTTCTCCGAGCGCTTGATCTCTTCGCTGGTCATGCCGTTCTCCTCGCGGACTTTTCCCTCAGCATAGACGGATTCGGCACGGTTTTCCAGCTCATTGCGCCGGCCCGGCCCGCGCGGGAGACCGCCGCGGAGGGATCGCCCGCCTTACTTGAGCCGCATCCCGACGGCCGCCCAGTCGATGGCCTTGAAGAAGGCCTCGATGTAATCGGCGCGCTTGAGGCCGTAGTCGGGCATGAAGGCATGCTCGAAGACGTCCATGACCAGGAGGGGGGTGCATCCGGCGGGGTGGCTCACGTCGTGCTCGTTGACCCAGAAGTTGATGAGGCGCCCGTTCATCGTGTCCTCGTAGAGGACGACCCAGCCGATGCCGCGCATGGCCGCCGTCGCCCGGAAATCCTTCTCCCAAGATTCGACGTCGCCGTACTGCTCGGCGATCCGGCGGCCGAGCTGGCCCGCCGGGTCGAGAGGGGCCTTGCCACCGAGGTTCGTGAAGTAGAGCTCGTGGAGCCGCATGCCGTTGAACTCCCAGCCGAGGCGGCGCTTGAGCTCGGCGTATTCGGGAGTCGAGGTCTTCCCGTCCTTGGCCATCAAGCCGAGGATGTCGAGGACCTTGTTGGTGTTGGAGACATACCCCTGGTAGAGCGTGAAGTGGTTCTTGAGCAGCATTTCGCTGAACCCGGGCGTGCCGATGAGTTTGATGTAGTCTTTGGGCGTATAGTTCATATTCTGTCCCTCCTTCGGTTAAATCCTATCAAAATAATAGGATTTAGGCAAGACCGCGGCGCAGGTCCCCTACTTCGACGAGGCCTTCTCCTCGGGCTCAGGCTCTCCGGAGAGGCCAACCTTGGCCCGGATCTCCTCCTCGAGCTCTCCGGCCAGCTTCTTGTTCTCTTTCAAGAGCTTCTTGACGTTCTCCCGGCCCTGGCCGAGCCGCTCGCCCTTATAGGAGTACCAGGTCCCGGTCTTCTCGAGGAGGCCGGCGTCGAACCCGACGTCGACGAGGTCGCCTTCCTTGGAGATGCCCTCGCCGAAGATGATGTCGAACTGGGCCTCGCGGAAAGGAGGGGCCATCTTGTTTTTGACGATCTTGACCTTGGCCCGGTTGCCGACGACGCTCTCGCCTTCCTTGATGACGGATAGCCGGCGCACGTCGACCCTCAGGGACGCATAGAACTTCAGCGCCCGGCCGCCCGTCGTCGTCTCGGGATTGCCGATGAAGACGCCGATCTTTTCCCGGAGCTGGTTGATGAAGATGAAGCAGGTCTTCGAGCGGGCGACGATGGCCGTCAGCTTGCGCAGGGCCTGGGACATGAGCCGGGCCTGCAGGCCCATGTGGGCGTCGCCCATCTCGCCCTCGAGCTCGGCCTTGGGGACCAGGGCGGCGACGGAATCGACGACGATGACGTCGACCGCGCCGCTGCGGACGAGGACCTCGGCGATCTCCAAGGCTTGCTCCCCGAAATCGGGCTGGGAGATGAGGAGGTTATCGATATCAATCCCGATCTGGGCGGCGTAGGCCGGCGAGAGGGCGTGCTCGGCGTCGATGAAGGCCGCCTGGCCGCCGCGCTTCTGGGCCTCGGCGATGACGTGGAGGGCCAGGGTGGTCTTGCCGGTGGCCTCGGGGCCGTAGATCTCGATGACCCGCCCGCGGGGAAAGCCGCCGATACCCAGGGCCAGGTCGAAGGAGATCGATCCGGTCGGGATGGCCTCGACGGGCACCGCGGCCCCCTTCTGGCCGAGCTTCATGATCGAGCCCTTGCCGAACTGCTTCTCGATCTGAGACAGTGCGGCGTCGATGGCTTTATGGCGGGAGTCCTGCCGTTCGCTGGTCTCGGCGTCCTTCGCGGTGACGCTTTCGCGGCCCGTGTCTTTCTTAACCATGTCCGTTCGCTCCTTATCGATCTCTTTCCTGGCCATCGTCTCCCTCCCCCCGCCCTCTGAGTTTACCCGGATTGCCTCGGGCTTTCAATCCCTCCGCTCTTGCGTCATCTCGGGAAGCCGCTGAACATCAGGTCGTAGTCGTCGATCAGCCCCTGGTC